>Ga0299906_10000768_pt1 | contig 28723 bp, 25 predicted proteins | sample RVTome_14_FD_200259 | JGI IMG/M metagenome (GOLD analysis project Ga0299906, IMG submission 200259) | Soil microbial communities from uranium-contaminated site in the Upper Colorado River Basin, Wyoming, United States - RVT145D125 (version 2) ...
CCGAACCGTGTCGCCGGCAGACCCCCCCCCCCCCCCCGAGCCTGCGCCGGGTGGCAGGTTCCTGGCAGGACCGGGAACAACCGGGCGTGGTCCCCACCCTGACAGGTGGAGCCCCGGCACATGACCCCGTTCCAGCGAATAGCATCGCCATCGTCGGCTCGTACGTGGTCGCCCTGACGCTCGTTCCGGCCTGCTGCGCCCGGTTCGTGCGCGGCCGGAGCGGCCGGTCCGAAGCCGCCGAGGAGCGACGCGCGTCGGGAAGGCAAGCGCGCCTCTTGGAGCGCCTGATCCGGTTCCGCGTCCCCAAGGTCCTCGCGTCCGTGGCGCTCCTCGCCGTCGCCGTGCTCGCCATGACACGCATGGGGACGGAGCTCTTCCCCCCGATCGATCCGGCCAGTTCACGGTCAAGTACCTGGCCAGCGCGACCAGCAGCTCCATCACCTTCGAGCCCGCGTTCTGGATCGACGAGCGCAACGGCAACCACCGGATTCGTGGGCGGAGGGATCTTCGCCACGTTCGACTTCGAGCCCCGACTCGTGCCCTTCGCGCTGCTGCCGGAGGAGTTCGAGCTGGACGGCCTCGTCGCGCTGGCGATGGACGCGCGGCCGGAGATCCGGTCCTTGACCTACCTGGCGCGGGCCGAGGAATCGCAGGAGCGCCTGCGGCCCTTCATGCCCCGGCTGCTGCTCGGGCAGCGACGAGGGCGAGCTCACCGCGGCGCTGGTGTGGGGCGCGCGCAACCTCTGCCTCGGCGAGTCCGCGGTCCGGCGGCGGGAGGCCGCGCAGGCCCCGGTCGCGAGAGGGCCGCCGCCAAGTGGAGCTCGCCGTCCAGAACGTCGCGGAATCGCTCGACTCGCTCGACCTCGACATGCGGCGCATCCGCGGCGGTCGGCGAGCTCAATCGCTCGCAGCTCGAGCTGCTGCGCGCCGTGGGACGCACGCCGTGAATCGCGTCGCGCGCGTAGCTGGAGATCGGGCCGATCGAATGGGAGCTCGAAGAAGCGCTGCGCGAGGTGTCGAGGAATGGGCGGGCGATGGGCCCATTCCCCGTGGCGCTACGACCTCAGACCATCTTCTTCAGTCCCGCCAGCGGGCGAACCTTGACCACGTTGCGGGCCGGCTTGGCCTTGAAGACCGTCGGCTCCTTGGTGAAGGGATTGATGCCCTTGCGCGCCTTCGTGGCGGGCATCCGCTTGACGACGACCTTCATCAGTCCGGGCACCTGCATGACGCCCGGCCCGCGCTTGGCGAGGTCGGAGGCGATCAACGCGCCCAGAGCATCGAAGACGGACTGGACGTCCTTGCGGGCGAGGCCGGTCTGCCCGGCGAGCGTGTTGTAGATCTCGCTCTTGGTCCGGGGCTTCGTCGCGGGGGGGATCCTGGTGGTGCGCTTCGGAGCCGCCTTGGTGGTCGTCTTCTTCTTTGCTTTGCGTTTGGCCATGGGGATCGCTGATCGATGGTTTGGCGAAGGGCGGAAGGATGATCGAGAAGTCAACGGTGGCGCGCCCCCCGAGTCAAGCGCCGACTGCTCGACGTCCGCCGCTTCCTTCGGTTTTTTGCGGGGTTTTCGGGGGTCCGGTCGCCTCCCGGCCGATCCGCTGGCCAAGGTCGGGAGCCGGCGTGCCGAAGCCGGCCCGGGAGGCGATGATCTGCGGAATGGGCCCGCCCCTGCACGAAGTGGGCGCAAGGAGCGCCGGCGCGAGCAGCGCGAGAGCGGCCATCCCGGTCGTCGTGCTCGGCGGCAGCGACCGCGAGCCGGGCGAGATCCCCGATGCCGCGGGAAAGCGCGCGCTCGCCACCTACAAGGGGATGGCCCTGCGCGTCGCGGGGCGTCCGCTCGTCGAGCTCGTGATCGCTCGCCTGCGCGCTTGCGGGGGGTTCGCCGCGATCTCCATCGCCGGTCCGGCGCGCGTCTACGCGGGAGTCGATCCGGACGTGGGGGTGATCGACACGGACGCCGACGTGGGGACCAACCTCAGGGCGGCCATCGACGGCTTGCGTGCATCCGGCGCGCGCGGGCCGCTCGCCTTCTTGACGTGCGACGTCCTGCCCGACGTCGCCGAGCTGAGGAGCGTCCTCTGCGACTACCACGAGAGCCCGTCGGCGCTCTGGTACCCGCTCGTGCGCGCTCCCGAGGATCCGCGCGAGCTCGGCGCGTTCGGCTGGAAGCCGGACTACGTGATCCGTCCCGAGCCCGGAGCGGCTCCGGTGAAGGTGCTGCCCGGGCACCTGCTCGTCGCGGATCCCGCGGCGCTGCGGCTCGAGCTGCTCTACCGCCTGATCGGAGCCGCCTACGATTCGCGCAATCGCCCCGTGCACGAGCGGCGCAGGGCGATGCTGCGCAAGGCGCTGACGGGGCTTCTGCACCAGGACGTGCTGCACGTCGCCAGCCTGCGCCTGCCGAGCTTGACCTGGACCGTGCTCGTCCACGGGCTCGCCATCGCCCGCGAGCTGCGCACGGGCGAGCTGACCCTCGCGAGCCTCGAGCGCCACGTCGGCCGCATCGCGCTCGCGGCGCGCCATCGCCGCCGCGAGCCGGACCGCGCGGTGCGGCTCCCGATCGTCGACGCCATCACCCTGGCGAAGGACGTCGACACGTACGAGGAGGCGCGCGCGCTCGGTGCGCGAGTGGAGAGCGAAGCGCAGGACTAGTGCCGTGACCGCAGAGCTCCGGTCGCGGCGCCGGCCCGCTTCAGTTCGCGATTCGCGGCCAGGAGTCGGCCGGACCCCTGTCGGGGCGCGAACTCGACCAGTGGCCACCGCCGGCGTCGAATGCGCTCGTCGAGTCGGCGCCGCTCAGGATCCCCTCGTCCGCGAGCACCTGCGCCGCGCTCGGGTCGGCGTCCGCCAGGGTCTGCGCCTGGTCCGCGGAGATCTCGCGCAGCTCGGCGCGCGCCGCATCGAAGGCCTCCTGCGCCTTCGCCAGCTCGTCGGCGAGCTCGACGTAGCGCGACACGAGGCCCATGCTCTCCTGGAACCGCGCCAGGATGGCCTTCTCGATCGGCGACAGGTTCGCGTCCTTGCCCTTGCGCGGCGTGCTGCGCCTCTTGGCGGCGAGCCCGAGGATCTGGCGTGCCTGGCGCCGGGCCTGGTCGCCGATCTTCTTGCCGTTCGCCGCCCGGGGGATCTCGGCGTCGCGCTGCGCGAGGGCTTCGATGTCGCCGGCGGACGTGTCGGCGTCGCGCGCGTAGCACCATGCGCACAGCGCGACCGCGCGCGACAGCGCCTTCTCGGGGAAGGCCTGCGTGGTCTCCCGATGGGCCAGCGTTCCCCAGTCCTTCTCGGCGGGTTTCCAGGTCGATTTGGGCATATGTTCTCCCTCGTGGTCCGGGCGCGTGAGACCTTCGTTTCGTCGTTCTCGGCGGCGCGCCTTGTGCCCAATCGCGGCATTTACTTCCCGGGCGCGGCGGCGCTCGCGGGGCGGGCCCGGAGGCCCGGGGGACGGCCTGGAGCTTCCAACTACGGCGCGAACGTCACGGCCACCGCGTTCGACAGGTTGAACCCCGATCCGCACGGTCCCGCGGCGTCGCGGTACCAGCCCTGGAAGCTCCACGTCTCGCCCGGGTCGATGCGTCCGGGAACGGGGAAGGCGAGCGAGCGCCGGGCGATGCCCGGCCCCAGGATGAGCACCCCTTCCGGGCCCGAGCTCTGCGCCGCAAGGAAGCGCTGGATGCCCGCGCCGCCGGCGCCCACGCAGCGCTGGCCGTCGCCGAAGGGAACGCGGATCCGCGCGGCGCCCATGAAGAACAGGCCGAGCTGGCGCGCGGGCAGGCCGTCGATGCGCAGCACGAGGTCGTCAGCCGTCACCGACGCCGACCCGCACCCGCGCATGCGCGCGCCCGCTCCCGTCGAGCTCGCGCAGCCGCCGCTCGCCGAGTCGTTGCCGCAGGGACATCCGCTGCCGTAGCAGTATCCGTCGCCCAGGCGCGGGACCGCGAACAGGCGCAGGCTCCCCGACCCCGGGGGGGCGCCGTCGCCGGGAGCACCGACCGCGAGCGTGGCGCCGCCGAGGTCGACGGCGAGCCCGAAGGCGTCCCCGGCCTCGGCGTCGGCAGCGGTCAGCTTCGCGAGCTGGCGCCACGTCGCGCCATCGAGCTCGAAGAGGTACACGGCGCCCGCTCCGCCGGCCTGGAACGCGCCGATCGCCGCGCGCTCGCCTTCGAGGGCGACGCCGACGCCGAAGGCGTCGAGGTCCGCGCCGTCGTCCGCCGCGAGCTTGGCGGTCTCGAGCCAGATGCCGGCGACGCGCTCGAACACGTACGCCGCGCCCGAGGAGGTCGTACCGCCCTGGCCCAGCGGCGCTCCGACCAGCATGCGCTCGCCCTGCAGGGAAACCGCGGAGCCGAAGCGCTGGCCGGCTCCGGCATCGGCGGCGACGAGCTTGCGGGTCTCGGCCCAGCTCGCGCCCACGTGCTCGAAGACGTACACGGCGCCGGCCCCGAGGCCGCCGTCGTCGTCTCCGTCGGCGCCGACGACGGCGACGTCCGCGTCGATCGCCACGCTCGTGCCGAACCGATCCCCCGCGCCCGTGCTCGATCCGATCAACTGCTGGGTCTGGCTCCACGCCGTGGCGCCGCGCTCGAACACGTAGGCCGAGCCCGACTCCGCGCCGCGCACGTCGTTGCCGAGCGCACCGATGAGGGCGCGCGTCCCCGACGCGGCGAGCGCCCCGCCGAACCAGTCGTCCCGACCCGGGTCGGAGGCGAAGAGCTGGCCCGCCTCGACCCAGTCCGTCCCGCTGCGCTCGAAGACGTACACCGATCCCTGATGCGGAATCACCGTCGCGTCGCCCTGGCACTGGTCTCCGACCAGGGCCGTGCCGTCGAGGAGCGCGACCGAGACGCCCAGGCACGTTTCCGGCCGCCCGTCGCTGCCGGCCAGCTTCGCCGTCTGCAACCATCCCTCGGGACCGCGCTCGAAGACGTAGGCGGCGCCGCTCAGCGGCTGGGCGCCGTCGGCCCCGGACGCTCCGGTGAGCAGCACGCCAGCGCGCAGGCACACCGGACTCCCGAGCCGATCGTCCACTCCCCCGTCCGCGGCGCGCAGCTCGCCCAGCTCGCACTGGGCGGCTCCCGGCGGAGAGGCGAGGGCAAGGGCCAGCGACGAGAGGGCGAGCTTGGTCTTCACCGGGGAGTTCCGGCGCGGCGGCGCGACGACGGTCCAGTCTAGCCTGGATCCAGGATCCCGCGCGCCGCCGTAGACTGGGCTCCCGCCGTGCTCCTGCTCTCGGCCCTCGCGCTCTCGAGCCCGCTGCTCCCGCCCGCTGCGGGCGACGGTCCTCCGCTCCCCCCGGACAGGACGGGCCGGCTGTACGTGTCGGGCTACTCGAGCGACGACGTCGGCGAGTTCCTGCCCGACGGGACGCTGCTGCGCACCTTCACCGCCCCCGGGATGCTGAGGCCGCGAGGCGTGGCCGTCGACGACTCCGGGAACGTCGTCGTGGTCGGCGAGGGCAATCCGCGGATCTTCGTCTTCGACCTCGAGGGCGAGCTGCTGCGCGAGGTGACGCACCCCGAGCTGACCTCGGGGACGGGGCTGGCGCGCTCCGCGAGCGGCCACTGGTACGTCGGCAACTTCTCTCCGGGGCGGATCGTCGTCTTCGACGCCGACTGGACCTACCGCGGCAAGATCGAGGTCGCCGGCATGCAGGGCGTGAACTGCGTGTCCTTCGACCGGGACGGCGGCTTCGCCGTCACCGACGCCGCGAACGACACGGTCCACCTGTTCGACGCCGCACACGCGCACGTCGGCACGATCCACCACGCTTCGCTGCACTCGCCCATGTCGATCGCGCAGGACTCGCGCGGCGATCACTACGTGTCGAGCGGCGCCGGCGCGGTCACGAAGTTCGACGCGGACTGGACCTTCCTCACGGTCTTCGGCGCAAGCGTCCTCGCCGGCCCGCAGGGGATCGCCGTCGACGAGCACGACCGCCTCACGATCACGAACTTCTACTTGTCCAGGGTGCACCGCTTCGACGCTCGCGGCACGCTGCTCGAGAGCTTTCCGTTGACCGGGGTCACGACGGCGCGCAATCTCGCGTTCCAGATCAGCCCCTGGGTGCTCGCCCGCGAGGGGGCCGTCGACGCGGCCGCCGGCTATCCCGTTCGCGTGCTGTCGGCGAACGGCCTGAGCGGCGACGCGCTCGGGCGGATCACGCTGGCGGCGTCCGACCCGCTCCGGATCGAGATGGCCGCGTCCCCGGGCGGTCCGAGCCCGGCGCGGCTGGTCCTCTACGCCTTCCTGGGGGAGCCGGATGCCGGCGCGGTGACGGCGCTGCCGTTCGAAGCGGGGCTCTTCGCGTTCCCCCCGCCGTTCGCTGGCGGCGCGCCGATCGCGCTCGTCAACTCCATCGGCAACGAAGCCCTCCTGGGCCGAGGCCGCCTCCCCGCGGTGGAGGCTCCCGCCATCCTCCTGGACCTGCCGCGCGGCCTGCGGCACCCCATGACGCTCACCCTGCAGGGAATCCTCGCCGACGACGGAAGCGCGGGCGGCCGCTACAGCGCGACCAACGCGCTCGTCGTCGAGCTGCAGTGAGCGACGCTAGGGTGTCGCCCATGACACCTCTCACGTCGAGACGCTGCACGCCGCTCCTCCTGACGCCCCTCCTGCTCGCCGCCGTCGCGGCGGCCCAGGACGCGCCGTACTTCCCGCCACGCGGAGAATGGGCGCGCTGCGCTCCAGGGGAGGCCGGGCTGGACGCCGCGCTCCTGGAGGCGGCCGTGACCTTCGCGATCGAGCACGAGGCCTCGACGCCGGCGGACCTGCGCGCGTACATCGCGAGCACCCTCGCCAACGAGCCGCACGGCGAGATCGTGGGGCCGGTGCGCGATCGCGGCCCGGCGACGGGACTCGTCGTGCGGCGCGGCTGCGTGGTCGCCGAGTGGGGCGACCCGGACCGCGTCGACATGACCTTCAGCGTCACGAAGACCTACCTCTCGACCGTGGTCGGCGTGGCCCACGACCGCGGCCTCGTCCCGCGCCTCGACGAGCGCGTCCGCGCGCTCGTCCCGACGCCTCACTTCGAGGGCGGGCACAACGGCGCGATCACCTGGGACCACCTCCTGCGCCAGACGAGCGACTGGCGCGGGACGCTCTGGGGCAAGCCGGACTGGGCGGACCGGCCGCCGCGCAGCATCCCCGTCGCGGACCTTCCGGCGCAGCCCGAGCACGAGCCCGGCACGACCTGGAAGTACAACGACGTGCGCGTGAACCTGCTGGCATTCGCGGCTCTCCAGGTGTGGCGCGAGCCCCTGCCCGTCGTGCTGCGGCGCGAGGTCCTCGACCCGATCGGTTGCTCGGCGTCCTGGCGCTGGCACGGCTACGAGACGTCCTGGGTCGAGCTCGACGGCCTGCGCGTGCAGTCGGTCAGCGGCGGCGGGCACTGGGGAGGCGGGATGTGGGTCAGCAGCCGGGACCAGGCGCGCTTCGGCTACCTGTTCCTGCGCGACGGAGCGTGGAACGGGCGGCGGATCGTCTCGGAGGCCTGGATCGCCCGGGCGCGCACGCCGACCGAGGCGAACCCGGGCTACGGCTACATGAACTGGTTCCTGAACGGGGCGCGCCGGGCCCTGCCCTCGGCTCCCGAGACGAGCGTGACGTTCCGCGGAGCGGGCGCGAACATCGTGTACCTGGACTGGGAGAACGACCTCCTCGCGGTGCTGCGCTGGATCGACGGCGACGAGGTGGACGGCTTCGTCGCGCGGCTTCTCGCCGCCATCGCAGGCTGAGCCTCAGCGCACGGTCGTCACGCTCGCGCGGCGCAGGCGCAGCGTCGTCTCTTCGTCGGACGGGTTGTCGACGACGTACAGGCGCGGCAGGACGCCTACACTTGTGGCTCGCGCCGCCGCCTCATCGCGCTGATCACCGATCCCTTCGCCGCGATCAGCCCGAGTCGTCCTTCCTACGACTTATCTCTTCGGAGACCCTGCACAGGATGGGTAGAGTCGAGGACGGGCGCGGTGAGGGCGCGGTGACCGTAGGCTTCCGGTGGCCAGACTGGCTCTTTCGAGAGCAGCGCCGCAGTCCGGCTTGCCATAGTTCCGTCTCCCGTCCCCGCTCATCGAACCGTGCGTGCGGGTTTCCCGCACACGGCTCTCGGACTGGTTTCACGCCAAGGCATGCGAGCGGCGGCGGCGCGCCACGTCCGCAAGCTGCACGAGCCCTTTGCGTCCGAAGATGCGCTCCAGGCGAAAGCGTCGCGTGCCGCGACCGTAGATCTTGTGCCGCCGTCCCAGGAATCTGCGGGCTTTCTCGAGCATGAAGGCATCGACCCACCAGTACGCCCTCGTCACGTGGCCATAGGAGAAGTAGTTCGCCCAGCCCCGGAGAAGCCGGTTCACGGCGTCGACCACTTCCTCCCACGGGGCGACGATGTGGCGCCGGAAGGTCTCGCCGAACTCGTCCCGCTCTCCCGCTCGACCAGGACGACGCTCCTCTGCACCAGCCTGCGCGTCAGGACGCGACGCTCACCCGTACTCCGCGATCGGCAAGCCAGGTCGGGGACACGCCGCGCCCTCCAGGCTGAGGCGACCTTCGGCGAGCAACCGCGCGTAGTCGCGGTACGATGGCAAGACAGTGATCGGCATGGAGTTCTCTTCCATGGCGATTGCGTGGAGAGGCGGAGCCTACCGCCTCTCCACACCTCGCTCCCGGGGGGGGGTCAGCCCTCGACCCTAACCGGCGCCGGCGGCTGCGCCACCGGTGAGCCCGTGAAACGTGCGCTTCGTTCGCTTCGGATCAGGCGGGATGACTTCCATGAGGCCGTGTCCTGCGGAGGAGAGTACGTGCGTCACTTCCCACACCAGCCTTCACGAGAGACCGCGACGGCCAGGCGCGGTCAGAACTCGAACGCCATCTGCGGCGGCGCGCGCGGAGGGGCGAGCTCCGCGTGGCGCCGCAGGTCGTCGCTCGTCCGGAAGTCCAGATGGCGCGGGCACGTCCACGCCCAGGCGTTGTCGCCCAGTTCGCTGCCCGTGTAGTGCAGCGATTCGAGCATGCATCCAGGGCCGTTCTTTCGGTCCGGGCCCGGGGGACCACGGATGGTACAATGAAATATTAGGGAAAAAGGCTCGACGGAAAGCCAGCGGCAATGCCCAGCATCCAGGAGAGGGATAGCGATGTCGGACCGTGAATTGAAGATGGACCTCGATGCCCTGAAGGATGAACTCGCGAGGCTCCGCGGAGACTTCGGCGACCTGGCGCGGACGCTCAAGGACTTGACGAGGGACGGGGTTGGGGCAGCGCGAGAAAAGCTCGACGAGGGGGCGCACGGCGTGCTCGACGAGCTCCGCTCGGTGCTCGACCGCATTCGGCACGGCGGGAAGGACGCCGTCGAGTCCGTCGAGCAGAGACTTGAGAAGAACCCGCTGGTAGTCGTGCTCGTCGCCGTCGGCGTCGGCTTCCTCATGGGAAAGCTCCTCAAGCGGAGGTGAGGCCCTGCGCGCGCTCGCGGACCTCCTGATCGCGGTCTTCGACCTCGTCGAGGCGGAGGGGAGGGCGTTCCGCGCCTCGATCGCCCGGCTCAAGGTGGGCCTCGCCCTTGGCACGGTGGCGGTCCTCCTCCTCCTCGCGGGAGCGGGTCTCCTCGTGTGGGGCCTTTACCAGACGCTCGCGGCCCCGCTGGGACCGGCGGGGGGCGCGCTCGTCACGGGCGCGATCACATCCCTCCTGGGAGGGGGCCTCCTCTGGGCCGCACGGCAGGCCATCCGATGAGCCGGGAGCAAGCGAAAGCCCGTCTGAGGGCCGCTGCGTCGGGCCGTTGCTGCCTCCGGGAGCCGGGCTCCGCGCGGAAGGTGCTGGGCGCCGCGTTCGTCGCGGGCTTCCTCATGGGGGTCTCGCCGCGTATTCGCCGTGCCGCCGGCTCCGCCCTCGGCGCGATCATCCAGCGCCTTTGCCGGTGAGTTGCCGATGCGTTGCGCCATCTGCGGCGGGCTCGTGAACGACGGCGGCTGCCCCTGTGGCGCGGCCTGCGCCACGAGGCCGCCCGACAGGGTCCCCGTCGGGACCGGGCCGCTGGGACCGGGGGAGGTGCACGGGCACCTGGGCGCGATCCACCGGGGTTTCTCGCCCCTCGAGGAGCTCTTCAGCCATCGCGCGCTCAAGCTGTTCCTTGCCCCCGGGGGGTGCGGAAGGCGATCCAAGGTGACGAGCGCCAGGGCCCGAAGACGCGAAGACGTCGACCTAGGCGACAGAACCAAGCCCCCGCGGCGCCCCGAGGCCGGTCGAGACGGCGAAAGGGTTGCCCGGGGACGGTCAGATGGCGGCCGAACGGTGCCGGGAACCTCTGCCTCGACCTGCTTGCCGCGCACGGTGACGCCGCGGACGAGCTCGATCGCGATGTCCTCCTTCGGCTTGCCGATGCGCAGCGAGCAGCGCACGCCGGCCGGCAGTGCCCAGTCCGGGTGCAAGGCTTGCACGGCGAACACGCCATCCGGCAGCCCGCCGATGCGGAACGTGCCGTCGGCCGCGGTGCGCACCGCGTGGCCGGGCACGTGGCCGTAGCTGACGCTCGAGGCTCCCTTGGGGCCGAGGCCAATCCGCCTCGGCCCCTCGTCGGCGGGCGCGACGTGAGCGGGCCGGCTGCCTCTCGCGGAGAACGCGCCGCCCTTCCGCGCCCCTCGGGAGGGCCAACGCCACGCTGCGAGAAGTGGTGCGGCCTGCGTCAGCGCAAGCCCTAGACTAGCGCGGCTTGTCGTAGCTGAGCGTCGGCGGCGTCGGGATCGGCGGCTGGCCAGTGCTCACGTCGCCGAGGATCCGAGAAGGACGGTGTCCCCTTCGGCAACGGCCTGCGCTGCCTCGCTGGTGCCTTCGTGCGCTTCCGCGACCCGGCCGCGGGCGGCGCCGCGTTCGATCCGTCGGACGGCCTCGCGGTCGCCTGGTGCCCGTGATCCCCGCGACGAGCCCCCCGAGCTACTGGGCTCGCAGAGCCGCGCGCCGCGAGGCGCGCGGCTCTTTTTTCTCGGTCGCCCGGACCGCCAGCGCGCATCCTTGCGCATCATTTCCCCGGTTTCTCCGGGGAAGCTCGCGAAACCCCCGCAGCGCGGCGTCTATGCGACTCCGGGGACCGGAAGATCGCAGGGCCGCATCCAGGAGAGCCTCGCCCATGACCACGAGCAGCCCCTCACCCGACTTCGAGCGCAGCGCGGACTTCATCCGCAGGGTGCGCGAGCGGATCGCCACCGTCGTCGTCGGCCAGGACGTCGTAGTCGAGCGGCTCCTGATCTCGCTCTTCACGGGCGGCCACATCCTCCTGCAGGGGGTCCCGGGCGTGGCGAAGACGCTGCTGGCGTCGGTGCTGTCGAAGTCGCTCGACCTCGCGTTCGCGCGGGTGCAGTTCACGATCGACCTCTTGCCGTCGGACATCCTGGGGTCGGAGATCCTCGACCAGCGCACCAACGAGTTCCGCACGCACAAGGGGCCGATCTTCACCAATGTCTTGCTGGCCGACGAGATCAACCGCGCCGCGCCGAAGGTGCAGAGCGCGCTCCTCGAGGCGATGCAGGAGCGCAGGGTCACGATCGCGGGCGCGAACTACCGCCTGCCGGCTCCCTTCCTCGTGATCGCCACGCAGAACCCGGTCGAGCAGTCCGGCACGTTCGAGCTGCCCGAGGCGCAGCTCGACCGCTTCATGCTGCTGCACCGGCTGGACTACCCGACGCGCGACGAGGAGCGCGAGATCCTGCGCCGCAACGCGGCGCTGGGCATCCAGCGGCTGGAGGACGGCGCGGTCGTCAAGACCGAGTTCGACGTGCTCGACCACGAGCCCGTCGGATCGAAGGAGGAGATCGTCGCGGTGATGGAGGCCGTGCACCGGGTGCACGTGAGCGAGACGTTCCTCGAGCACGTCGTCGGTCTGGTCAAGCGCACGCGCGAGCACGAGGCGCTCGACCTGGGCGGCAGCCCGCGCGCCGGGATCGCGCTGATCAAGGCCTCGCGCGCGCGCGCGCTGATCCACGGGCGGGGCTACGTCATCCCCGAGGACCTGTTCGCGCTCGCCGACGACGCGATCCTGCACCGCATGCGCCTGAAGTACGAGGCGCTCGCCGACGGCCTGACGGGCGGCGAGGTGCTCGAAGAGATGCTGCACGACATGGGCGCGGCGCCGGCGCCCGGCGCGCGCGGCTCGAACCACGGCGCGCACGCGTCCGGGATGACGTCCGGGGCGCACGCCTGAGGCCGGCGACGCGATGGAAGGCAGCCTCGAGTCCCTCGACCTGCTCGACGCGCGGCAGTTCCACATCGTGGTCCGACGACTGGCGGACAGCCTGAGCTACGGGACCGACCGCTCCCCCTTCCTGGGCAGCGGCATCGAGTTCGTGCAATCGCGCCCCTACCAGGCGGGCGACCCGACGCGCTCGATCGACTGGCGCGTCACGGCGCGCACCGGGCGCATCTACGTGAAGGAGTACGAGTCGCCCAAGCGCATGCCGGTCTACCTCCTGATCGACACGTCGGCTTCGATGGCGACCTCCTCGACCCGCCGCAGCAAGTACGAGACGGCGCTGTTCCTCGCCGGGGGACTGGGGCTCGCCTGCCTGGAACGGGTCAGCCCGGTGGGCGTGGTCGGAGTCGGCAGCCGCGCGTTGCGCGTCGAGCCGAGCCTGTCGAAGTCCCAGATCATGGAGTGGCTCCTGCTCATGCGGCGCTTCCGCTACGACGAGAGCACGCGCCTCGCCGAGCGGATCTCGGAGCTCACCCCCACGCTGACCCACAGGGTGCTGATGATCGTCCTCTCCGACCTGCACGATCCGGGCGCGCCGAACGCGCTCCGGCGCCTGGCGCAGCTGCACGACTGCGCGGTGCTCCAGCTGCAGGACCCGGCCGAGACGGGCCTGCGCGGCGCCGGCCTCATGCGCGCGCAGGAGGCCGAGACGGGCCGCGAGCTCTGGGCTCCGGGGCGCCGCCGCCACGTGGACCAGGAGCGCCTGAGCCGCTCCCTGCGGCGCGGCGGGATCGATCACCTGGTCGTGCGCACGGACCAGAAGTACGTGCCGGCGGTGCGCAACTTCTTCGAGTCGCGCGGCCTATTGGGTCGGAGGGCGCGATGAACGCGATGAAGACGGACGCGCGGGCGCGGCGGCTGCTGGCGATCGCCTTCCTCGCGGCGACGGCGACGGCGGCGGCGGCGCCGCCGCGCGCAGCGGCGCAGGAGCAGGGCAGCTCGCCCGTGGGCGTGCCGGTGTGGCTGCGCGACCTCGTCCTCGCCGGCACCGAGCTCGAGGTGCGGCCCGTCGACGAAACGACCCCGATCGTGGCGCGCATCGCCTCGGTGAACCGGCACGGCGCCGCCTTCCGCTACGACATCGTCTACTACGGGCTCGATCCGGGGACCTACGACCTCCGCGACTTCCTGCGCCGCAGCGACGGCTCGACCACGGACGACCTCGCGCCGATCCCGCTCACGATCCGCTCGGTGCTCCCGCCGGGGCAGGTCGAGCCGAACCAGCTGCGCGTCGGTCTCTTGCCGCGCCTGGGCGGCTACCGCGCGTTGCTCTGGGCCGGCGGTGTCTTGTGGCTCGGCGTCCTGTGGGCGATCCTGCGCGCGGGCCGCGAGCGGCGCGCGGCCGCCGTGCTGGAAGCGCGGCCGCCGACGCTGGCCGAGCGCCTGCGCCCGCTGGTCGAGCAGGCGCTCGCGGGCGAGCTCTCGCGAACGGACCGCGCCGAGCTCGAGCTGGCCTTGATCGCGTTCTGGCGCGAGCGGCTCGGGCTCGAGGAGACCGGCGCCGCCGAGGCACTGCACGAGCTGCGCGCGCACGCCGAGGCGGGGCCCCTGCTGCGCGGTCTCGAGGACTGGCTGCACCGCCCCGAGCCGCCCGCGGACGTGGACGTCGAGGAGCTCCTGGCGCCGTACCGGAACGTCGCGGCGGACGCCCTCGAGGCCATCGCGGCCGAGCCCGCTCGCACCACCGCGGGAGCGCCCTGAAGGCCCGGCGCCATGGAGATCCTCTTCCCCTTCCGCAACGCCGCGGTCCTCTACCTGCAGCTCGTGCCGGCGCTGCTGCTGCTCTTCTCCTGGACCAGGAAGGGGCGCGGCGTCGTCCTGCCGGTGGACCATTCGGTCGCGCAGCGCGGCGCCTGGATCGGGCTCTTCGTGCGCCTGGCGGAGACGCTGCCGCCGCTCTTGCTCTCGATCGTGATCTTCATCCTCGCTGGGCCGCAGCGCTGGGACGAGCCGCGCTCCAAGAAGGTCCTGACGAACATCGAGTTCTGCGTCGACGTCTCGGGCAGCATGGGCGCCTCGTTCGGCAACGGCACGCGCTACGACGCGTCGATGGAAGCGATCAACGACTTCCTCGACTACCGCGCGGGCGACGCCTTCGGTCTGACGTTCTTCGGCAACTCGGTGCTGCACTGGGTCCCGCTCACCACCGACGTCTCGGCCTTCCGCTGCGCGCCGCCGTTCATGAAGCCGGGCAACCTGCCGCCCTGGTTCGGCGGCACGGAGATCGGCAGGGCCCTGCTCGAGTGCCACAAGATCCTCGTCGAGCGCGAGGAGGGCGATCGGATGATCATCCTCGTCTCCGACGGGAGCAGCGCCGACCTGTACGGCGGGCGCGACGAGGAGGTCGCGCGCACGCTGCGCGGGAGCGGAGTCGCCGTGTTCGCCGTCCATATCGGCAGCTCGGATCCCCCCGATCCGATCGTCAACATCACGAGCATCACCGGCGGCGACGTGTTCGTCCCCGGCGACGAGGAGGCGCTCGACCACGTCTTCCAGCGCATCGACGAGATGCAGGAGACGCGCATCGAGCGAGCGCGCGCGGAGGCGGTCGACGACTACGCGCCCTGGGTCCGGGCCGGCCTGATCGTGCTCGCCGGCGCGCTGCTGGCCCTGTTCGGGTCGAGGTACACGCCGTGGTAGCGCTCGACCTGTGGCCGGCCGTCGGAGCGGGATCGGCCCTGCTCGCGGTCCTCGTCGCCGAGGCGCTGCATGCGCGCCGCGTGCACAGGGTCGCGCGGCTCTTCTTCGGACCGCGCGAAAGGCCCGCTCCGTGGGTGCGCGGCGTGCCCTTCGCGAGGGCCGCGGCGGCCGGCGCCCTCGCGTGGGGCCTTTGGACCCTGCTCATGATCGAGCCGATGAAGCACTCCGCCAGCGATGCCGAGCTCTCGCGCGGTGGGGACTACGAGCACGTGCTCCTGGTGCTCGACGTGTCCCCGAGCATGCGCCTCGTCGACGCCGGACCGACCAAGTCGCAGAGCCGCATGCAGCGGGCGCGCGCGGTCATGGAGTCCTTCTTCGAGCGCGTTCCGCTGGAGCAATACCGCATCAGCGTCGTCGCGGTCTACAACGGCGCCCTCCCGGTGGTCGAGGACACCTCGGACGTCGAGGTCGTGCGCAACATCCTGGGCGACCTGCCGATGCACTACGCCTTCCGCTCGGGGAAGACGCGCCTGTTCGACGGGCTCGAGGAGGCCGCGCGCATCGCGCGCCCGTGGAACCCGCGCAGCACGACGCTCGTCGTCGTCAGCGACGGCGACACCGTCCCGGCCCAGGGCATGCCCAAGATGCCCGCCGCGGTGGGCGGCGTCCTGGTCGTCGGCGTCGGCGATCCGGTCAGCGGCAAGTTCATCGACGGCCAGCAGTCGCGGCAGGACGTCTCGATGCTGCGGCAGATCGCGCAGCGCCTGGGCGGGGTCTTCCACAACGGCAACGAGAAGCACCTCGCCTCCGCGCTCATCGGCGATCTGACGCAGAGCGAGGACGAGAGCGCCCTGGAGCGCCTGTCGCGGCGCGAGTACGCGCTGCTCTGCAGCGCCTCGGGGGCGGGGCTGCTCGCGCTCCTGCCGCTGCTCTTGCACTACCTGGGAACGAGCTGGCGTCCCGGGCGTGCGGTCGCGCGGCGGCTCCCGGGCGCTGGCGTCGGGAATCGCGCCCAGATCCGGGCCTTCGGGGGAAGCGAGGCTTGACAGATGCGTCGGCTCGGGCCGAGGATCAGGCGATCCAGCGAGACTCCAGGCGCCTGTCGGGGTAGGAAGGGCGGCGACCACCGCCCGTGAGCGACATGAAGAAGACCCTTCTCGGAGTGTGGCTGCTCGTGCCGGTGGGAGCGGCGGCGTACCACATGGGGCCCGGCCAGGACCACCTGCGCCTGGACGACGCGGCGCGCCTCATCGCCCAGGCGGGCAGGCACGCGCAGCGCGCGGCGGAGCGCGCGGAGACCGAAGGCGACCTGGCGGCGGTCGGCGACTGGGCGCTCGCAGAGACCGCCTACGAGGAAGCGCTCGGCCTCTTGCCGCCCGAGCGGGTCCACGACCGGCGCGCGGTCCGGCTCGAGCGGGCGAAGTGCCAGATGTTCGTCAGCGAGCTGCCCGAGGCGAACTCGGAGCTGCGCGAGCTCGTGGACGAGATGGTCGCCGACGAGCTCGCCGACGCGGAGCTGCGGAACGAGGCGCGGCGCACGCTGGCCAACTCCGAGTACTACATGACCTGGCTGATGCGGCTGGAGGGCGCCGGTCGCGAGGACTGGGAGCCGCGCATCGAGGCGGCGCGGCAGATCTTCAAGCTGCTGAGCGAGGAAGCGGGCGCGAGCGGCGACGAGTCGGCGACGGCCCGGGATCGCGAGGACCTCGAGGCCGCGATCCGCCTGGCACGCATGGACCTGACCGAGCTGCAGGGGCTGCCCTTGCCGAGCCAGTGACGCGGATGTGGCAGCGGTCGCGGTCGCGGCCGAGGTAACCAGGGATCCGGCAAGCAACCCGAGGACGCGCGCGGGGCGAGCTCTGGCCCGCCGCCCGACGGCGACGGATCCTGAGCCCAGCGCGGCTCTCGAGCTCTGGGTTTCGATCGAAAGCGAGTCGCACGGCGGCGTCCGAGACGCGCGCTGTGCGTCCTGTTCATGGGGAATGAGCTGGCTATGAAGCGTCGTCTCGCGATCCTACTGGCGGCCCTCGCCCTGTCCCGACCGGGCCGCGCCCAGGACGAGGAGTTCTTCGAGCTGCCCGAGGGCGTGATCCTGACGCAGGACGGCCTCGTCGAGGGCGAGGCCGCGGCCGGCCCGGCGGCGGAGGGCGCGGCCGCCGCCAGCGAGCGGCTGAAGCGGCTCGCGGCGCTGAAGTTCGACCGCCGGCCGTCCGCGATCCTCGCGGCGTGGTCGACGCCGCCCGAGCCGGAGGAAGCGGCCGAGGAGGACGCGGCGAGCGCGGAAGCGCCGGCATCCGAGGCCGCGGAGCCGGGCGCCCACGAGCCGCTCGAGACGCCGGAGGCCGCCGTTGAGGACGAGGCCGCGCCGGCGCCGGGCGCGGACGCCGAGGGCGAGCCGAAGACCGAGGAAGAGCTCGCGGCCGAGGCCGCGGCAGCCGAGGCCGCGGCAGCCGAGGCCGCGGCGGCCGCCGAAGCCGCCGCCGAAGCCGCGCGCCTCGCGGCCGAGCGTGCCGCGGAGGAGGCGAAGCGCCTCGACGCCGAAATGAAACGGTTCCAGCGTGACGTCACGCTCGGCGGGTGGGACGAGGTCGCGGAGTACCTCGGCGGGCTGACCGAGGACGAGGCGAAGGCGGGCTACGAGCAGCTGCTCAAGTCCCTGGTCGAGGGCTACGAGCGGCCGCGCGGGGACTTCGCGCAGTACGCCGAGAAGAACTTCTTCGACCCGATCGACGTGATCGGGATCGCCGGCGCGGCCCCCGTCGAGCTCGACGTGGCCGCGCTCGGGAAGCTCGCCAGGCTCCTGCGCTCGTGCGTCGACGGCGGGAGCCTGATCGAGGAGTGCATCGAGCACCTGCGCGGCGCCCTCGAAGCGGGGGAGCTGCCCCTCGAGCGCGCGCAGGTGGCGCGGGTGCTGATCGAAGCGGGCTACCCCGTGGAGGCCGGCGAGTTCCTGCCGCAACCCGACGTCGCGCGCGAGGCAGACGACCGGGCCACCCTCAACCTGCTCTCGCGCCACTACCTCGCGATGCACGCGAAGGAGAAGAAGGGCGAGTACCTCGAGAAGGCGTGGTCGGTGATCCAGGCGGCCCTGGCCTCGGGCGAGCTGGAGGACAAGGACAAGGAAGAGGCGCTGCAGCGCGCGGTCGACATCGCGCCGAAGGTGCGCGAGGAGCTCGGGCAGGCGTGGCTGGACGAGAGCTTCACGGAGCGTCCGGAGCGCGGCATGGAGATCCTGCGCGTGATCGGGTCGGCGGCGTCGGCGGGTCTGTTCTCGCAGGCGCGCGACTCGGCGCTGCGCTTGAACGTCCTCGAGCTGCAGACGACCGCGACGAACGCGCTGATCGACGCGGCGCCCGAGCTCGCCGCCGCGTGGCGCGACTCCCTGACGCTGCTCGCCACGAACTGGTTGAGGGAGGCGGAGCTCACCTACCAGTTCGACCAGTCGACGATGCGCGGCCCGTCGCTGCGGCGCGATCCCTACGGCAACTTCTTCTACTACGACTACGAGTACGGGTCCTACCCGCAGCGCAACCCGAAGATCCCGGTGGCCATCACCACCGACAAGGTGCTCGACATCCGCCCGTCGGACGCCTGGCTGGCGCTCGCGTCGGACGCGTTCCAGCCGAAGTTCGCCATGGTGACCGCCCAGCTCCTCTTGAAGGTGAACGAGGAGGCCGACGCCTTTCCGTACATCGAGCGCCTCGCGATCAGCAACCCCGAGCGGGCCGAGGAGCTCGTGTCCGAGTTCCTGCGCGTCTGGGCGCGCAACCACAACCCGAACACGAACACGACCGGCCGCACGAGCTCGTACATGTTCATCTACGGGTTCGAGCAGCGTGCGAACGCGATCCCGCTGACCCGCTCGAAGCAGGAGCGCAACCTCGTCGAGCTCGCGGAGTGGATCGCGCGGCTGCGCGCGCTGCCCATCGAGAAGATCGACGAGGATCTGATCGCGAGCGCCTTCACCGCGGCGCACAGCACGGCCGAGGTCTACCGCGTCGAGACGATCGAGAAAGTGTTCGGCAGCCTGGACGGCCTGGAGCCGAAGACCCTGGCCGAGCTCGTCCAGAAGATGCGCAGCAACCTCGTCGGCGTGTGGCGCGACCCGAACGTCCAGAAGGACAAGAGCACGCGCCGCCGGCAGAAGGACATCCAGAACGAGATCCGGCGCGGCTACGGCGTGGCCCGGGGCGTCGTCGAGGGAGCGCTCGAGAGCCATCCGGACGACTGGGCCCTGATGCTCGCGCGCGCGTCCGTGCTGCACGACGAGAACAACTACGAGCAGGAGGTCCAGAAGAGCACCGAGTTCGCGGAGCGCCGCGCGGCGGCCTTCGCCGACTTCCAGCGGGCGGCCGATCTCTACGCGACGACGGTCGGCGAGGTGGACCCCGAGGAGGAGAGCACTAAGGTCCACGAGACCTGGTTCTACGCGAGCCTCGGCGCCTGCGACCTGAACGCGGTCGACCACGAGAAGCAGCTCGCGCGGGCGCAGATCGACCGGATCCGCGAATCGCTCCAGGCGCTTCCCGGCGAGGCGGCCGAGCGCCACATGGCGATGTTCGCGAACTCGCTGTTCACGCGCATGAGCAGCGTCAACCCGGCGGTGAAGTTCCGCTACGTCCGCTCCGGTCTCGAGATTGCCGGCGACCACGAGCGCGCGCGCGAGGCGCGCGCCGTCTTCGACTACTACACCGACCTCGTCACGGAGATCCAGCTCGTGACGCGCATCGACGGCCCGGCCGAGGTCGGCCTCGAGCCCTTCGGGCTCTTCGTCGACCTGCGCCACACGCGCGAGATCGAGCGCGAGGCGGGCGGGTTCTCGAAGTACTTGATCAACCAGAACAACCAGCCCTTCGCCTACAACTACGGCCGTCCGACGGAGGACTACCGCGACAAGTTCGAGGAGGCGGCGCGCGAGGCCCTGCGCGAGCACTTCGAGGTGCACTCGATCACCTTCAACCACCCCGACGTGCACTCGCGGGCGCTGGAGGACTACGGCTGGCGCGTCACGCCCTACGCCTACGTCCTGCTCGCGGCGCGCGGGCCGGAGGTCGATCGGATCCCCACGCTGCAGCTCGACCTGGACTTCCTGGACACGACGGGCTACGCCGTGCTCCCGGCGGAATCCGCGCCGATCGTGATCGACGCGGCAGCGGAGTCCCCCGAGCGCCCCTGGGGGAACCTGAAGGTGACCCAGACCCTCGACGAGCGGCAGGCGCAGGACGGCAAGCTGGTGCTGGAGGTCCGCGCCTCGGGACTGGGCCTCGTTCCCGACCTGGAGCGCGTCCTCGAGCTGGCGCCGGAGGGTTTCGACGTCGTGTCGAGCGAGGACCAGGGCGTCGCGGTGGCGAAGTTCGACGAGGAGGGCGAGGACATCGCCGTCGTCAGCGAGCGCACGTGGATGGTGTCGATGCACGCCAAGGAAGGGCTCGCGGAGCTGCCGAAGACCTTCGAGTTCGCCTCCGCGCACGACGCGGCCGTCGAGCTGGAGTTCCAGCGCTTCGTGGACGCCGACCTCGAGAGCGTCGAGCGGGTCGTCTCCCTCGAGGCGCGCTACGGCTCGCGCGCCATCGGACCGGCCGTGCGGATCGGGATCGGCGTGGTCGCCGCCATGGGGCTCGGCGTCGCGGGCTTCCTCGCCCTGCGTCGCCGGCGCGGCGAGCGCGGCCCGACGGGCCGCTTCCGGATGCCGGAGGTCGTCTCGCCGTTCACGGTCATCGGGCTGCTGCGTGACATCGAGTCGAACAACGGCGTCTCGGACCCAGAGCGCCGGGAGCTCCTGGGGCAGATCGACCGCATCGAGGGCTACTACTTCAAGGACGACCGAAGGGAAGAGCCCGACCTGCGCGCGATCGCGCAGTCCTGGCTGCAGCGGACGTCCTGACGGCGGGGACGGGCACGGGCACGGGCACGGGGATTCAGGTCGGGACTAGGAACCGATCCCCATCACGAAGACGAGCCACGAAGTGAGCAGGAACAGCACGACCGTCGCCCCGATCGAGACGGTCCGCGCCCAGCGCAGCTGCAAGCGCAGCAGGTCGGCTTCCTGGGCCGCGTCCTGCGCGGCCGAGCGCAAGTGGCTCACTTCGCTCTCGAGCGTGCCGATCGTGTGCTCGAGGGCGGTGACCTCCCCGCGCCGCAGGTGCTGCAGGCTGCGCAGCTCCGCGAGCGCGCGATCCCGGTCCTCGGTCAGCGTGCGGACGACCTCGGACGTGGCCTTCTCGCTGCGCTCGAAGGAGATCGACGGCGCGCGAGCGGCGCGCGCCGGGGTGCCGCCGGCCAGCGCACCGTTGCTCGGCGGGGCGGGGACGACACGCTTGCGACGCCGGAGCCTTCGCCGCGGAGCGCTCGACGGGGCCGGGTCGGGGGCGGGCCTGGGCGCGCCCTCCGCCTCGCGCCCGACGTAGGCGGCAGCCCGGACGACCTCGGCGGCGATCGGATCGTACTCGTCGTTCTCGAATTCCTTGATTCTGGGCATCTCCGATCTCAGTTGAGGACGCTACCGAAGGCCTCGATGCGCTCGGAACCGACGTGGCAGAAAGCATTGCGGCCCAGAGCGGCGATGCGACCGACGACCTCCCGCGCCAGCGCGCGGTACTGCTCGGCCACCGCGTGATCCGGTTCGTACTCGAAGATGGTCTTCTTCATCCTCTGAGCTTCTTGCAGGACGACCGTGCGCGTGATCTCGGTCTCGAACTTCAGGGACGTGCCGTCGGGCGCCGCGAGGTGCTTGTCCACGTAGCGGCACAGCTGCCGGGCCAGCCGCGTCTTCGGGTTGGGGATCGCCGAGAGCACCACGCCGAGCAGGGCCAGCCGGGGGTTTCCGGCCTTCTGGGCGCTGGCGATGTCCCGCAGGGCGTCGCCTAGGCCCTCGATCGCGAGCGAGTCCGGTGTCGCGCTCAGCACGATGAAGTCGGCCGCCTTGAACGCCGGCAACGAGGTCCTCGTGATCTGCGGGGGCGTGTCCAGGAAGATGAAGTCGTAGCGCGGTCGCAGGCGCGCCAGCGGCTCCGTCAAGAGGTCGAGCGGATTGACCCAGCGGTTCTCGTGCTGACCCAGCCAGGTCTCCAGCTCGTTCAGCTTGCGCGAGGAGGGGATCAGGTCGATGTTCGGGGGCAGGGTCACCTCCTGGTCGCGCGAGTCGATGACGCAGTCCTCGGCGGGAACGGCCTGCGTCAGGAGCTCGAAAGTGCTGACCCAGCCGCTCGTCGGAGCGCCGAGCGCCTTGGTGGCGCCCGCGGTCATGTCGAGGTCGATCACCAGGGAGCGCTGCCCGAGCGTGCCGAACGCGCCCGCGAGGTTGACGGCGTTGGTGGTCTTGGCCACTCCACCCTTCTGATTGGCGACGGCGATCACGTGCGCCGGTCCCGCTTGCTTCGACTGATCCATGCGATCTCGCTGCAATCTCGCTCGCGCCGTCCGAGGGATGTTCCTCGACTTCACCTACCCTTCCGCGCCTCGTGTTTCAAGGACGCGCACCGTCGCGCCGCGCAGCGCGCGCGGGACGCTGGCGACCGGGTCGGCGGCGAGCTCCCGCACCAGGGCGCAGGCCCTCCGTGCCCTGCCGTCTAAGGCTTTGGGCCGAGCGTGCTTAGGTCCAGCGCCGCCCGACGCGCGCGGAGCCTGCGGCGAGGCGAACCGTCCCGTCCGACGCCGGCCCGACCCTCCGTCGAGGGAAGCGATTTTCAAAGCCCCGAGCGCCCTCACGACCCCGTGCGGACGGCTCCAGGCCGGACGAACTGGCTTGCGCGGCTCCCCCCGGGGAGGCGGGCTCGGACCTCGCGGGGCTCGACCCCGGGCCGGCCGCCCGCCTCCCCGGCGGATAGTTTGTCCCCGGGAGAGGTGCTATGATTCCGATCTCGACCGCGGGGACCGCCGGCGGCTCCAGACCGGGGGCGGGGCCGGCCGGTCGTTCGCCCGACGGAACCCTTTGGCGACAGACGAGATAGAAGCGACGATGGCAGTGGCGGCCGCCGCCGGCGCCAGGGCCTTGGCCACTCTCGACGTTCGTCGTGCCGTCACGACAACCCGGTCGGCAGGGATTCCCGACCCAGGACCTCACGAAAGGTGGCATCCATGGCCCGCTCTCCCCAATCGTTCGAGAAGCGGCAGCGCGAACGGCGCAAGCAGCTGAAGCGTGAGGAAAAGCTGGAGCGGCGTCTGATCCGCAACGAGGAGAAGCGTCTGGCGAAGAAGGAGCGTGAAGAGGGCGGGACCGAGGCGCGCGAGGGCGAAGAGCAGACGGGCGAGCCGTCGCGGGATGCCGACCCGGACGAGTGAGACGACCGTCTCCGAACGAGCATCCGCTCCTCAACTGGCCAACGGGCCGCCGAGGAACGGAGCCGCCCCTCTCGGGGGGCGCATTCCACTGAACTCCACTACTGAACGATGATCCGCGTTTCTTCTCCTTTCCGTTGTCCGGACAGGCAAGCAAGCGCAGACGACGAAAAGGAACCAAACCATGGGTAGCAGACTCTACGTCGGCAACCTCTCTTGGGACACGACCGAAGACGCCCTGCGCCAGGCCTTCTCCGAAGACGGACGCGCGGTCAAGGACGTGCACATCGTCACCGACCGCGACACGGGCCGCCCGCGCGGCTTCGGGTTCGTCGAGATGGGCTCTGATGCCGATGCTCAAGCCGCCATCCAAGCCATGGACGGCACCAGCCTCGACGGCCGCAACCTCACCGTGAACGAGGCGCGCGAGCGCCAGCCGCGCGGAGGGGGTGGTGGCCGCGGGGGTGGGGGTGGTGGCCGCTGGTAGGAACCCGCGAGTCAACCAACCTTCGAAGGCCCCCGGGCGATTCCTCGCCCGGGGGCCTTCTCGCGTTCGGAGCGGGGGGCCGTGCGGGCACGGCGGCGCTCACTCCGCCGAGATCGAGAACGCTCCCTGGCGCAGGAAGTCGATCAGCGAGAGGGCTTCGGCCTTCGGAGGTCCGCTGAGGATCTCCGCAGCCGCGAGCGCCTCTTCCTCGGCGACGGCGGCCCCCCCCGAGGCGCGTTGGACGAGCTCCCGCGTATGGTCGCTGCCGAAGGGCCGGCCCTGCATGGGGACGACGTCCTCGGGCACCTTCGGGAGGGCCTTCTCCAGACAGCGCGCGAGCTCGCGAGCGTCCTCGCCGGCCACCCGCCGACCGCTGCCGCGGTCGTAGGACCAGGGGTCGTTCTTCGCCCGTGCCGCGCCGTCCCGAGGCTCGGCCGTGCCTGCGGGAACCCAGCCGTGGGCCACCGCGAGGTCGAGCGCGCACAGCCAGACGTCGACGTCGACGCTCAGGCTCGGACCCGACTCGGAGTGGAAGGAAAGGTGAATCGCTGGCCTCTGGACCGGCTTCGGCGCCGCCGGCGGGGAGAGGGTACTGCCCCCGATCGAGGCGACGAGCAACAAACCCGTATTTGCTTCGCGCGCGAGCCGCGGCCCGCCCCCCGGCAAGCCGCCGGGAGACGGCCTGCCGCGCGTCGAAGAAGGGGCTCGGCGGCCACGATCCGGCGACCTCGAGCGGAGGATCACTCCCCGACCGCGGCCACGATCTCGCGCCACTTCTGGCCCGCCCTCTCGTGCAGGGCTCCGGTCTGCGTGTCCAGGAGATAGTGAACGCGACCCCCATCGCCGTCGACGAGGATGAGCTCGTAGCGACGGTCCCCGGCCTGCGACGGCCGCTGGACGTCGACCGAGCAAGACGCGAGCAGGGCCAGCAGCGCGAGGCCGGCGGTGAGCGAGAGCTTCATGGCGTCCTCCGAGTTCGTTGCGCGATCATAGTCGTCCTCGCGGTCCCGCGGCAGGGAGGAGCTCCCGCGGCTCGTCAGGGCCTCGAGGCGGCGAGGTACGCGCGCGCGTGCGGCGGCACGGGCGCCGCGGGGTCGAGCTCGAGAGCCACTCGGAAGGCGCGCAGCGCCTCCCCGGCTTCCCCGACTTGCAGCGCGCGGCGGCCGTACTCGGCCCAGTCCGCCGCGCGTGCGTCGTCACGCTCGGTGACCCGCCTCCAGGCCGAGCAGCACTCCTCGAAACGGTACGCCGCCCCCAGAGCGCGGGCGCGCTCGCGCGGGTCGGCGGCGCCTTCCAGCCGCGCGACGCGCGCATCCAGCTCGCGCCAGAGCGCTGCGTCGAAGTGCAGCGTCTCGTCGCCGACGACCTCGGCGATCGGCCACCAGCGGTTCTCGAACAGGCGCCAGCCGTCCGGCGTGCGCCGCAGCCGGTAGATCTCGCCCTCGCGCTCGAAGCCGCCCTCGAAGTCGAGCACCGTGACCGTGCGCAGCCGCGCCTCGTCGCCGTCGACGCGACCCTCGGCTCGCTCGAAGTCGAAGGAGTAGCGCGGCGGGGTTCCGCAGAAGCGGATCGACTGGGCGGCCTCGATGGAGCTCCTGTCGAGCGTGAAGTCGTAGCGCCCCGGCAGCTCGCCGCGGCCGCCGGTGAGCCGCGCGTCGTCGGCCCAGAGGGCCAGGTAGGCCGTTGCATCGTGCCTCTCGTACCCCGCGCGCATCGCTTCCAGCACGAGCTCGACGACTCGCTCCGCCTCGTCCTGCGCCGCGCGAGGCGGCGCCCCTGCGGCGCACGAGCCGAGGGCCGCGAGGGCCAGCGCCGGCAGGGGTCGAACCAGAGGCACGGGCAGCCCCGACTAGAACCTGAAGCCGTCGAGGAGCGACAGCCCCCCCACGCCGGCGAACGGGATGAGCGCCGCTCGCAGGAGCGGCAGCTCCGCGATCGGGGCGAAGGCGCCGGTGCGCAGGGCGCGCACCTCGTCGATGTACCTGTCGATCGCCTTGGTCGTCGCGTCGTCGCCCCCGAACGTCTCGCCCCGCTCCTGGCGCAGGGCGGCGAGCACGTCGCGCCGCATGCTGCGCGCGGCCGCCCACATCAACAGGTAGCACACGCCCAGGATCACGATGCTCGCGGAGACGACGACGACCAGGCCCGTCGGCCAGGTCCAGTTGTCGAACACCGGGAGGCGCGAGCAGACCATCAAGAGGATCACGAAGCTCGGGTAGTACAGGGAGCGCCCGACGACGTCGGTCAGCCGAGCCGTGACCTGCATGCGGCGCTTCGCCCACAGGTACTCGTCCTTGAGGAGCTTCTCCTTCGGGACGCCGGCGTAGTGCGGGCGCCTGGGGTCGACGATGTCCTCGCGCGAGAGATTGCGGATGAAACGCGAGACGATCATCGCCGAGTCGAGGACCAGGAACACGAGCCATTGCATGCTCAGCACGGCGATGACCAGCGCGAGGACGTCGAAGGCGCGCGCCGCGTCCCCGCGGATCGGCCGCGGAGGCATCCCCGCCAACCCGCGGATGACGATCCAGCCGAACAGCATGAACAGGACGAGGTGGACGAGCGTCCGTCGCGCGCGGTACTTGTCCAGGGCCCAGACCTGGAAGTGATCGAAGATCTCGACCGCCGTCCGGCCGCGGCTCGAGGGCCAGGCCCACGGCAATCCGATCCGCGCCCCCAGACGCGCGAGCCGCGGTGGGATCCCGGGCGGTCCCAGGTAGCGCGCCGACCATTCCGTACCCTTGTCCGGCGAGCGCACGACATCGAGCCGCAGGTCCGTCGACGACATGTCGACTGCGTCCTGCAGCCGAACGCCGAGCTCCTTCTGGACCCGCGGGACCTCGCCCCGCAGGTCGGCCATGACGCGGTACTGCCAGCCGAGCGCGAGCGCCGCCGCGAGCAATCGCAGGAGCTCGCTCGGCCACGAGCTCACGCCCGAGAACAGGGCGAACGGCTCGCGCCCGGCCGTCCCGCGCTGCGACAGGTAGAAGGCCGCGAACAGGCCCAGGAAGAGCGCGAGCGAGAGACCCGTCCAGGCCCACTGCCGGCCGCCCGCGTGCTTCTCGCTGGCGCGCGGGCGCGCGCTGCGCAGGATCGAGCCGAGAAGCAGGGCGGCGACGAGCGCCGCCGCGACGATGCCGAGGATCGTCCCCAGCGACCCGAGACCGATCCGCCGCAGCGGATCGCCGTCGGCCACGGGCGTCGGGTCGTTGGCCGGCAGGTCGAGCGGCGAGAGGTCGAACAGCCCGCCTCGACCGACCTCGTACACGTGGGGACGATCGCCGCAGCGGAACTTCCGCGCGAGCGGGTCGTCGAGCGCGAGCAGGGTGGCGTGGAAGAGGGAGGACTGGTAGCTGTCGCGGAACGGCGGGATGGCGTCGTGCAGCTCGGGGTCGAGGTCGAGGCCGTAGTGCGACGCGACGACGAGGTTGGACAGGTAGTGGACCCCTCGCGGGTCCAGGAAGCGCGCGTCCAGATCGCTCGTGAAGAACACGGCGCCCGGGAACTCGCGGCGCAGGATGCTCAGAAGGAAGAGCTTGTCGTGCACGTCGCTGCCGAGGACGCCGATGGCGTCGTAGCCGTCGCGCCGGCCATCCGCCGCGAAGCGGCTGCGCACCGAGTCGACCCGATCCAGCAGGCGGCGGATGTAGTCCGCGCGCTCTGTGCCCTCGGCGACGAACTCCTCCGGCGTCTGCGGCGTGCCCGGTGTGGTCGAGGCCGACTCGAGCCCGGGCACGCGCCCGTCGATGCCGGCCAGGTACGTGTAGGTGTCGGGCTCGGTCCATCCCGCTCGGGCGAGCCGTTCCAGCGCCTCCTTGAAGGTCCGTTTCCAAGCGCGCCCGTAGTGCGTGTCCCACTCGGCGAAGAGCGCGATGCGCGGCGGCCCTGCGACGCGGCGCCCGACCTCCTCGAGCAAGGCCGTCGCGAGGGAGAGGTCGTCGCCGATCGTGCGGTGCAGCGTCCAATCCCGCTCCAGGCCCTTCAGGTCGCAGGTCGAGACGGCCCACGGGAACGGCTCGGCGGTCGCGCCGCGCGCTCGGACGTGCTCGGCCGCCGGCTCCGACAGGCTGCCCATCAGGAACTCGTCGTGGATCGTGGCCGACGAGGCGTAGATCGCCCCGGCCGGCATGTCCGCAGGCAAGTCGCCGTCCGCGATCCCGCGTCCCCAGTCCTCGAGCAGCGCGATGAGCGCGGACGAGCCCGTGGTCCACACCACGCGAACCTGCGATCGCGTCGCGATGCAGCCGTCCGGATGGCATTCGTGGCCGAGGATCGCGTGCGGGACGCCGAGCAGCTTGCGCGCCGGCCGGTCTCCGAGGAAGTCCTCGTCGATCCAGAGCACGAGCACGCCCAGCGTGTCCCCGCCGGGTACGCGCGGCTCGAAGGACTCGAACGGGACGACGCCGCGCGCCATGGAAGGCGCGCGGAGAGCGGCCTCCAGCACGCCCCGCTCGAACCAACGATCCTCGCTCGCATGGTCGTCGGCGCCGGACGCGTAGAAGTACCCGATCCGCTGGCCGTCGCGCGGCGCGTAGCCGGCGCGTCCGAGGGCGGATACGACCGCGTAGCGGTAGCGCAGCCGGTTCTCGCGGCTGTTGGGCGAGCTGCCGCCGGCGACGACGACGGGCAGCAGCGTCAGCGAGCCATGCTCGGCGCGCATCCGCCGGTCGAGCATCCGGTGAACCTCGGCCGGTCCGCTCTTGCTCGACTTCGCGCTCGTCGCGTCGCGGTAGGCCGCGGCGAGGGGATCCTCCCACAGGCGCGCGCGGACCGATTCGCCGGACTCCGTGTCCGCCACCGGATCGAACGGCAGCACCTGCACCTCGGGCCGCGACCGGTCGGGCGCCCACGTCGGGAACAGGCTCGCCGCGACGAGGAGCAGGACCAAGCCTATGCTACGATTCGAACCCAGAATCTCCCGCAAGGGGGACTCGTCGTTGTCGATCATCACGTACGACGCTCTTCTTCAAGACCAAGCGAGCGACCGGACCCATTCTAGTTCAGCACCCCGGGGCTGGACACCGTGGGATGAAACTTCGCCAACTGGGGCCACCTGGCGACGGCACGGAGGTCGGCATTCGCATTGGTGTCGCGAA
>Ga0299906_10000769_pt1 | contig 28723 bp, 24 predicted proteins | sample RVTome_14_FD_200259 | JGI IMG/M metagenome (GOLD analysis project Ga0299906, IMG submission 200259) | Soil microbial communities from uranium-contaminated site in the Upper Colorado River Basin, Wyoming, United States - RVT145D125 (version 2) ...
CCCCGTCACGAGACAGGTGCCCACGGGTGGAGTCTAGCGCCCCGATTCGTGAGAGGCTGAGGTCATGGCGACGTCGCCGAGCGCGTCGCTGTGGTGGGCGACCCTCGGTGTGCTCGCGATGCCCCCCGTGGCTCCCGTCGCCCCCCACGGGCCCGGGGAGGTCGTGCTGCGGGGCACGGCTGCCTGCCTCGACCGCGAGCTGGAGCCCCTGGCCGAGGGGGAGGCGTGCCCGGATCGCCCCGAAGGCGGGTGGGGACTCCGAGCCGAGGACGGTGCCCTATACCGCTTGTCGGCGACGGACGAGCGCACGGGGATCCTGCAGGACCCGCGGGTCCGTTCGAAGCCGCTGGAGATCGCGCTCTGGGAGGACGGCTCGGGGGAGCTGGCCATCGTCCACCTCTACACCCTGATCGACGGGCGTCGCCACGCTCCGCACTACTACTGCGAGCTGTGCGCGATCCGCGCCAACGCTCCGGGGCCGTGCTGGTGCTGCCAGGCGCCCTTCGAGCTCAGGGAGCCGTTGGTCGAGGACGAGTCGGCGCCGGAGTGACACGGTCCGGTCAGTGCTCGCCCTGGCCCTCGAGGGTCAGGCCGAGTGTCAGTGTCCCCAGGGGAACCCCCAGCATGGGCTGGCCGAGATCGTTCTCGAGCAGCGCGGGCTCCGTCAGGTCGTCCCAGACCGGAAAGAGCGCCAGGGTCGCCGGGTGCGGCTGACCCGTCGCGGCCATGCTGGCGGCCCCGAGGCTCTCCGGCGGCATCGGATCGGCGCTCTCGTCGCCGGCCGCCGGCGTCAGCAGCAGGAAGTCGCGGTACGTCGAGACGCCCATGTGGTTTCCGTCGGCGGGTCGCAGCGCGTAGCGGAGCGTGTAGACGCCCGGGGCCACCGCGAGGGCCTTGTACTCCTGCCAGGGGCGAGCCAGGGCGACCACGCCGACGAGCGTCCCCTCCTCGATCCCCGGGAACGCCACCTCGAGCACCTGGCCGGCCTCGCTCGTCGGCAGCTCCTCCCGGAGCCAGAGCTCGGCCAGGGGGCCCTCGCCGTCGACGATCCGGACGCTGCCCGGGCCGACCGCCGCCGCGATCGCATGCGCGACCTCCTCCGGCGGAGCCGCGTCGCTCGTCTCGACGCCGAGGTCCGCCGCGGCCGCGCTTCCGGCCAGCATCAGGGCGACGGCCAGCAGGCGGGCCACTATCGCGCGAACTCCGCCACGAAGGAGCTGCGCTTGGACGGCGCGCTCCACGTGGCGTCGAACTCGTCGCCCCGGAACGCGTTCGACAGGGTGTAGGCCGGGGAGGCGTCCCGGACGCGGGTGAGAGGCGGATAGTAGACCGACTCGTTGCCGCACAGATGGTCCCCGTGGTGGAGGGGGCGGGTGCTGGCCTCGACCAGGTCGCCCGCGCGCACGCTGGCCACCCCGGCTGGGCCGTCGAAGCGGGCATCGATCGGCGCGTGGTGCACGGCCACGACGTCCCGGAGCAGGTCGCCCCCCAGCTCGCGGGCCAGCGCCTCGAGGCCGGCCCGCTGCTCCGCGTCGGCGCGTTCGTCCACGACGATCACCGCCCGAGCGCGCTGCGACGCGCCGAACGGGTCGCCCAGGGTCGACTCGGCCTTGACCGCGGCGACGACGCTCAACCCGGACAGGTCGGCGCCGCCCCAGGATCCCCGGCTGACCTGCCAGGCGAGCACGGCCTCCTCGCCGTCCAGGTTCACCTCGCCGTTCGCGAAGCAGGGGCCGGTGTAGACGTCCGACGTGCGGGCTTCCAGGTAGCGTCCGAACACGCTCGGCGCGCTCCCCGCATCGGGGTCCGGCGACGAGGGCGACGCGACGGCCCCGGCCAGAAGCAGCATGTATGGCAACGCGTTCACGACGACCTCCTCTTCCCCTGCGGCCGGCGCCGCAGCCCCGGAGCGCAGCCGCTAGCGGGGCTCGTGGCAGGCGCGACCCGGCCGGCAGCTCTCCCGGTCCGCGACCCGGCCGTCCGGTCCGAGGCAGTTCATGCTGTGGGTGCACCAGAAGTAGCCGTCGTCGGACCCGGGCACGTTCGGATCGGCCTCGACGTTCATGATCATACGCTTCGAGCGCAGCCGCTTGCACAGCAGCTGGGCACCCGCGAGGTCGGTCGACGTCGTCATCACGCCACCTCCTCTCCGGCGGCCCGGAGGATCGCCCGCTTAACCGCCACCTGTGCCAGCCGCACCTTGTAGGCGTTCATGCTCAGCGGCTTCGCCCCGGCCACGGCCGCCTGCCCGGCGCGCTCGGCGAGCTCCGCGCCGGGAGTCCCGCCCTCGAGGGCGTCCTCGGCTCCCGGAGCGGGCCAGGGCGTCGGGGCCACGTGCCCCAGGACCACTCTGGGCGATCGGAGGCGGCCGCCGTCCAGCTCGAAGCTGACCGCCGCAGCGGCGAGGGGCCAGTCCAGCGCCTGCTTCTGGCGGACCTCGTAGACGGCGTTGCGCCGGCCCCGGGCGTTCGGGATCCGGACCTCGGTGACGATCTCGTCGGCGGCGAGGTCGTGCTCCTTCTCCTCCGGGGTCCGGGGGCTGCGGAAGAAGTCCGCCACGGCCAGGCGGCGGGAGCCGTTCGGTCCGAGCAGCTCCAGCTCGGCGCCGAGGGCGACCAGGGCCGGGGCCAGCGACGAGGGGCTGACGAAGTGGGCCGGTCCGTCGCCGAAGATCGCGTGGTAGCGGTTGTCGCCGCCGGGGACGAGCGGCTCGCTGCCGTTCCTGGCCAGAAGCCCGAAGCCGGCCCGGAAGTACCAGCAGCGGGGTCGCTGGCACAGGTCGCCCCCCACGGTCCCCAGGCTGCGGATCTGCATGCTCCGGACACCGTCGACGGCCTGGGTGAGCGCCGGGAGATCGGCCCGGATCGAGGCGTCGGCGGCCAGGGCATCCAGGGTGGTCAAGGCGCCGATGCGGAGCGCGCCATCCGACTGCCTGCTGATTCCCGCGAGCCCCTCCACCGACTTCAGGCTCACGACGCGGGTGGGCCGCACCACGTCGTCCTTCATCAGGCTGAGCAGGTCCGTACCGCCGGCCAGGACGGTGGCGTTCGGACCCGACTCCGCGAGGAGCGCCACGGCGTCCTCCCGGTTGAGCGGAGACGCGTACTCGAAGGGGCGCATCAGGCCACTCCTCCCTTCTGGAGCGCCGCCAGGATGCGCTCCGGAGTCATGGGGAGATGCGGGACGCGCACGCCGACGGCGTTCGCGACCGCGTTCGCGAGGGCGGCCCCGGGCGAGATGACCGGGGGCTCGCCCAGCCCGATCACGCCGCGCTCGTCGTAGCCGGGCCCCGTCATCATGTGCACGACGATCTCGCCCACGTCGCCGATCCCGGGGAGCTTGTAGAACTCCATGTTCGGGTTGAGCAGGCGGCCCGTGCCGGGGTCGAAGACCCTCTCCTCGCCGAAGGAGTAGGCGATCCCCATGATCACGGCCCCGTAGACCTGGCTCTCGGCCATCTTCAGGTTCACGACCAGCCCGCAGTCCTGGACCGCGACGACGCGGTTCACCCGCACCACTCCCGTCTCGACGTCCACGGAGACGTCCGCCATCTGGACGCCGCCGACGCCGCTGTCGATCAGGTTCGTGGGTCCAGGCTGGGCGCCCGTGGCCGTGACGGGATGGACCCCCAGCTTGGCCGCGGCCTGCTCGAAGGTCAGGCTGCGCTCCGGGGCCGAGCGGACCCGGATCGTCCCGTCGGCGGCCTCGAGCTGGTCGGGTTGCGCGTCGAGGTAGGGCGCCACCTGCGCCAGCAGCTTCTCGAGGGCATTGGCCGCGGCCCGGCGCGTCGAGGAGGAGACCCCGCCCACCGTGGTGCTGCCTCCCGAAGCTCCCGAGGCCGGCCAGCGGCTGTCCCCGAGGCTCACCTTGACGTCGTGGAGGCCGATCCCGAGGGTCTCGGCCAGAACCAGGCCGATGGTGGTACGGGTGCCGACGCCCAGGTCCTGGGAGGCGATGCGCGCCTCGGCGAGGCCGTCGGGGTAGATCACGACCTCGCAGTTGCTGGCGTGGCCGCGGCCGCCCCAGGTGTGGAGGGAGAGGCCCAGTCCGCGTCTCACGGTCCCGGAGCCCTCACCCCGGCGATGCCACGCGGCTCTCCAGCCGATCAGCTCCGCCGCCTTGCTCAGCTCGGCCTCGTAGACCGGAGCCAGCGGTCCGGTCTTGCCGATGTTCTTCAGCACGAGGTCGAGGGGGTCCATCCCGAGCTCGGCCGCCAGGTCCTCGATGGCGGCCATGGTGAGGAAGCAGGCCTGGGGGTGGTTCGGGGCCCGCCACGCCCGCGCCGGCCCGGTGTGGCTGGCGACGGAGGTGTGCTTCACCTTCTGGTTCGGGAACTTCCAGACGTAGGGCAGCGGCGGCGCCCCGGCCCCGGCCGGCCCGCCCGAGCCCCAGGAGCTGGAGATCCACGCCTCGATGTCGCCGCCCATCGACGCGCCCAGCTCGATCTCCGCCTCGAAGCCGGGCCGGGCGCCGGCCACGGCCTGGTCCTGGTCGCGCTCCAGGAAGAGCTTGACGGGACGCCCGGTCTCCCTGGCCAGCTCCGCGCAAACGACCCCCCACCGGTCCGGGCCGAACTTGCTGCCGAAGCCGCCCCCCATGTGGGGCGTGATGCAGCGGACGTTGGCAGCCGGGACGCCGACGGCCTCGGCGATCTGGCCGGGGACTCCCGCCACGGCCTGGGTGCTCGCCCAGACCGTCAGCTCGTCCCCCCGCCACTCGCTCGTCTGGCCGTGGGTCTCGAGACAGCAGTGGGTGATCGTGGCGAGGCCGTAGCGGCCCTTCGAGCGGACCTCGGCGGCGGCCATGGCCGCGTCGGCGTCCCCGGCCGTCTCCTCCTCTCCCGGCTTCGCGTCGGGTGCCGTGGCGAGGTCGGGCCAGTCGACGAAGTGGGGGAGGACCTCGTACTCGACCTGGATCGCCCGGACCGCGTCCCGGGCGATCTCCTCGGTCTCCGCGGCCACCGCCACGATCTCGTCGTGGGCCCACTGGATCTCGGTTCCCACGCCCTGGATCACCTTCACCGTCGCAACGCCCCCGATCGCCTCGGCCGCGCTGACGTCGAGGCGGGTGATACGCGCGTGTGCGTGGGGGCAGCTGAGCAGCTTCGCGTAGAGCATCCCGGGGCGCTTCACGTCCCGGGAGTAGCGGGCGGCGCCGGTGGACTTCTCCGGGCCGTCGAGCCGGTTCACGCGGGTGCCGATCAGCCGGCGCTTTTCGGCGGCGGGCCATGCGTACTCAGCCACGGCGTACCTCCTTCGCCGCCTGCAGCACGGCCTCGCGGATGCCCACGTAGGTCCCGCAGCGGCACAGGTTGCCCCCCAGGCCCGCGTCGATCTCCTCGCGGGTGGGGTCGGGGTGGCGGTCGAGGAAAGCGTGGCACGCCACCACGAAGCCCGGCGTGCAGAAGCCGCACTGCTGGGCGTCGTTCTCGACGAAGGCCCGCTGCACGGCGCTCATGTCGTCGGGGGTGCCGAGCCCCTCGATCGTGGTGATCTCGCGCCCCTGGGCGTCGATGGCCAGGACCGAGCACGCGTAGACCGGCGCGCCTTCGAAGAGCACGGTGCAGGCGCCGCAGGTCCCGCGGTCGCAGACGTTCTTCGCGCCGGTCAGCTCCAGCTCGTGGCGCAGCGCCTCGAGGAGCGTCACCCGCGGCTCCAGCTCGAGGGTGTGGACCTTCCCGTTGATCCGCAGGGCGATCGGGCACGGGCCGGGGCCGACGACGTCCCGGCTCGCAGCCGCGGCTTCGGGGCCGACGATGCCGTCGGCCAGCAGGCCCGAGGTGACCGCGCCCGCGGCGCCCCCCTTGAGGAAGGCGCGGCGCGTGAAGCTCCCGCGATCGTCAGGTGGTCCCTTCGGTGTCGACACCATGGAAGTCCTCCTGGCTCGGCTCGGCCGGTCCCGTCGATTCGTGCGAGGTCCGATCCCCAACTATAGCTCCCGCGCGGGTAGCGGTTCCACGTCCGTGGCTCGACGCGTCGCCGCTGGTCGCGTGATGCTGATCCTGGATTCCGATCACAGCAGGGACCACGTCCTCGCGGAGCTGAAGGCCTACTCGCCTCTGGTGAGCGTCGACAGCTACGTCCTCGTCCAGGACACCAACGTGAACGGGCACCCGGTCTACGTGAGCCATGGTCCCGGTCCTATGGAGGCTGTCCTCGAGTTCACGGGAGGCGACGATCGGTTCGCGATCGACCGGCAGCAGGAACGGTTCCTGTTCACGCTGCACCCGAAGGGCTGCCTGCGCCGGGTTCGCTGACCGCCAGCGTTGCCGAGCCGTCTGAGGTACCGGACGCGCTCCCTGCCCGGATCAGCGCTTCGCGCCATCCCCTCCGACCGGCACGTAGATCTCCCGTGCCTCCTTGAACTCCTCGGACTTCTCGGCGAGGCCCACCTCCACCGCCTGCTCGGTGCTGAGCTTCCGGTCACCGGCGAAGTCCCGGAGCTGCTGCGTGATCTCCATGCTGCAGAACTTCGGGCCGCACATGGAGCAGAAGTGGGCCACCTTGGCGCCGTCAGCGGGCAGCGTCTGGTCGTGGAAGGCCCGGGCCGTGACCGGGTCCAGGGCCAGCTTGAACTGGTCCTCCCAGCGGAACTCGAAGCGGGCCTTGGAGAGCGCGTCGTCCCAGGCTCGGGCCCGGGGGTGTCCCTTCGCGATGTCGGCGGCGTGGGCTGCGATCTTGTAGGCGATGACGCCCGCCTTCACGTCGTCGCGGTCCGGCAGGCCGAGGTGCTCCTTCGGCGTCACGTAGCAGAGCATCGCGGTGCCGTACCAGCCGATCATGGCCGCCCCGATCGCCGAGGTGATGTGGTCGTATCCGGGAGCGATGTCGGTCGTGAGCGGCCCGAGGGTGTAGAAGGGCGCCTCCTGGCACCACTCGAGCTGCTTCTCCATGTTCTCCTTGATCAGGTGCATGGGGACGTGCCCGGGGCCCTCGTTCATCACCTGCACGTCGTGCTTCCAGGCGATGCGGTTCAGCTCCCCCTGGGTGCGCAGCTCGGCGAGCTGGGCCTCGTCGTTCGCGTCGGCGACGGAGCCGGGGCGCAGCCCGTCACCCAGCGAGAAGGAGACGTCGTAGGCGCGCATGATCTCGCAGATCTCGGGGAAGCGCGTGTAGAGGAAGCTCTCCTGGTGGTGGGCGAGGCACCACTTGGCCATGATCGAGCCGCCCCGGGAGACGATCCCCGTGACGCGGTTCGCGGTGAGCGGGACGTAGCGCAGCAGCACCCCCGCGTGCACCGTGAAGTAGTCGACGCCCTGCTCGGCCTGCTCGATGAGGGTGTCCCGGTAGATCTCCCAGGTCAGCTCCTCGGGCCGGCCGCCGGCCTTCTCCAGTGCCTGGTAGATCGGCACCGTCCCGATCGGCACCGGAGCGTTCCGGACGATCCACTCCCGTGTGGCGTGGATGTCCGCGCCGGTGGAGAGGTCCATCACGGTGTCGGCCCCCCACAGCGTGGACCAGCGCAGCTTCTCCACCTCCTCGTCGATCGAGGAGCTGACCGCCGAGTTGCCGATGTTCGCGTTGATCTTCACGAGGAAGCGCCGGCCGATGACCATCGGCTCCAGCTCGGGGTGGTTGACGTTGGCCGGGATGATGGCGCGGCCACGGGCCACCTCGTCCCGGACCAGCTCCGGTTCGACGCCCTCCCGGAGCGCGGCGAACTCCATCTCCGGGGTCACGATGCCCTCGCGGGCGTAGCGTAGCTGCGTCACGGCGGTGCGGCCGCGCTTCGCCCGGGCCGCGCGGCGGCGCAGCTCCGGGGTGAGGCTGTCGTCACCCTCGGCGGGGAAGCGGCGGGGACCCTCGTCGTAGTCGCCGCGCTCGCGGATCCACTCCTCCCGGAGCGGCGGAAGCCCCTCCCGGGGGTCGCCGGCGTGGGGGCCCGAGGTGTCGTACACGCGCAGCGAGGGCTCTCCCCCGGTGAGCGCGATCTCCCGCAGTGGGACCCGGACCCGGCCGCTCTCCTCGTAGATCTTCCTGGAGCCGGGGAACGCTTCCGCGAATCGGCTGGCCGTGGACGGGGGTGCGGTCGAAGCCATAGCTCGCTCCTCAGTGCGGCGGAAGGGGGCGCGCGAGCTCAGCAGCGCCGCGCTCCCTGCGCCGGTATGAGCCGGGTCAGGTTCCGAGGGTCTGATCTCAATCCCTGTACGGGATACCCCTGGCGGCTGATGGAGGGAGTGTAGCACGCGGCACGGGCTCAGCCCCCGGGCCGCCCCGGCTGCACGATCTCGAACCCTTCCTCGGCCTTGGCGGCGGCGACCATCTCCCTGACGTCGGCCAGCAGCCGCTTCGCGTCGTAGACGATCCCGTCCTTGATCGTCAGCTCCACGCCCCCGACACGGATCGGCTCGTTGCTCTCGTCGACGCGGATCGCCCCGGTGCCGTAGAGCGAGGCGAGGTTCGCGAGGGGGTTCTGCTCCACCACCACGAGATCCGCGAGCTTCCCGACCTCGACGGTCCCGAGCTGGGCGTCGAGCCCCAGGGCCTCGGCGCCCTCGAGCGTCGCCGCCCGGATCACCTCGAGGGGGTGGAAGCCCGCCTCCCGCAGCAGCTCCAGCTCCCGGACGTAGCCGAAGCCGTAGAGCTTGTAGATGAAGCCCGAGTCGGAGCCGGTGGCGACCCGCCCGCCGCGGTTCTTGTACTCGTTCAGGAAGCGCATCCAGATCCCGAAGTTCCGCTTCCACTCCACCTCGTCCTCGGTGGTCCAGTAGAACCAGTAGGAGCCGTGGGCATCGCGGCTGGGGCGGTAGAAGCGCCACAGCGCCGGCAGCGTGTACTCCTCGTGCCACTCGGCCCGGCGCGCCCGCATCAGGTCCCGGCTCGCCTCGTAGATGGTCAGCGTCGGGACGATGGTGAAGTCGAGGCCGATCAGCTCCTTCATGACCGCGTTCCAGCGCTCGCTCCCCGGCGGCGCCGCCTGTCTCCAGAGCCGGCCCGCCTGACCGAAGCGGTGCTGCTCGTCGTTGTAGTTGTAGTCGAGGGGAAAGTCCTGGACGGTTCGGTCGTGGAACAGCGCCTCGGGGAGGCCGTACCAGTGCTCCATCGTCGTCAGGCCGAGCCGGGCTGAGTCGAGGACGTTCATGCGCGCCACGCCGAGCTGGGCGTGGTGGGCCGCGGTCCGGATCCCCTGGCGCTTCGCCTCGTCGATCGTGGCGGCCATGATCGCCGGCGGGTGGGAGCCGAGCTTCAGCCCGTCGGCTCCCTGCTCGGCGACCTCGGCGACCCAGGCCCGGGCTTGCGCCGGGGTGGCGATCTCCTCCTCCAGTCCCTGCCCGAAGCGGACGTAGGCCGCGATCCGCGGCGCGGTGATGGCGTTCCTTTCGGAGAGCGCCTTGTGCTTCAGGACCCAGTCCAGGCCGTTGCCGCTCCCGGGATCGCGGATCGTGGTGATGCCGTGGCCCATCCAGAGCTTGAAGACGTACTCGGCCGGCGTCCCCTGGGGGGCGCCCCCGATGTGGCCGTGCATGTCCACGAAGCCGGGCAGCACGTATCGGCCCGCGAGGTCGATCTCCTCATCTCCGGGCTCCGCCCCGGGGCGCTTCTCGGGGTCGATCGGCACGCCGGGGTTCCCGACGCTCTCGATGCGGGTGATCCGATCTCCCTCGATCACGATGTCCACGGGCCCGACCGGGGGAGCTCCCGTTCCGTCGATGAGTGTCGCTCCCCGGAGGATCAGCCGGTCGAAGGGGCCGCGCCCCTCCTGCTTCTCCGGCGCATCGGGGATCGGCTCGGGCTCCGGCTGCCCCCGAGCGGACAGCACCAGGCTCGCGAGCGCGAGAACGGTCAGCGCGGGGATTTGGGTCGGACGCATCGGGCTCCTCGTCGTGAAGACCCGCAACGGTAGCGGTCGCCGCCGAGCCGGGTCAAGGTCGTTCCCGGACCGGGAGGCGTCCGATGGCCGCGATGCCCGCGGCCGGTCCCAGAGCGAGCACCGGAAACGCCAGGCGCCAGCCCAGCTCGTCGGCCAGCAGCGGCACGAGCTGGATCGTCACCGTGGTGAGCAGGAAGCCGATCGAGGTCTGGAGCGTCAGCGCGGTTCCCACCGCGTGCTGCGGTGCGACCTCGGTGACGAGTGCGCTGAACTGGGCGGAGTCCGCCACCACGAAGAAACCCCATATCGCCGTCAGGGCTCCCAGCCAGAGCGGGTGGGCCCCGAAGGCGAGTCCCGCGACGAGGCAGCACGCCCCGCTCGCGGCCATGGCGCAGTTCACGAGCCGCGCGCGGCCGATCCGGTCGGCGGCCCATCCGCCCCAGACGCAGCCGAGGCCCCCGGCGGCGATCGCCCCGAAGGCCATGGCCTCGGCCAGCCAGGGGGCTGCGTCTCCGCGGTGGCGCTGGCTCGCCGCGAGGAAGACCGGGACCCAGGTCCACATCGCGTACAGCTCCCACATGTGGCCGAGGTAGCCCGCGGTGGCGAGGCGGGTCTCGCGATGGGCGACCACGACCCCCGCGAGCCCCCAGCTGAAGCTACGTCGCGGGAAGGGATGCGGGCCCTCCCGGTACAGGGTTCCGATGCCGAGGGCCGCCACGGCCGCGGCCGCCGACGCCCCCAGGACGACGCGGCTCACCGACGCGTCCTCGAAGGCGCGGATCAGGTATGGCGTCGCCTTGCCCACGGTGAGCGCCCCCACCACCGTGCCGATGGCGAAACCCCGCCGGGACTGGAACCAGGTCGCCACCATCTTCATCGCCGGCGGGTAGACCCCGGCCAGGAAGAAGCCAGTGAGGAAGCGGCACCCCAGGGCCGCGCCGAAGCTCGGCGCGGCCAGCAGCGCCGCGTTGACCGCGGCACCCCCCGCGGCGCAGGCCGCGAAGTAGCGCCTGGCCGGGAGGAGATCGGCGAGGTTGAGCAGCGCGGCGATCGCCGTGCCGACCACGAAGCCGATCTGGACGGCGCTCGTCAGCGCCGCGGTCTGGCTGAGGTCGAGGGACCAGCGCTCCCGGAGCTGGGGGGCCGCCGCGCTCGCGGTGAACCAGAGGCTCATCCCCAGGAGCTCGGCAGCGCTGACCAGGGCCAGCATGCGCCACCGCGCCGTCGGATCGGATGCGCTCGGGTGGTGCAGCGGCAGGTGGCTCCGTTCCAGCACCGGACACAGGTGTCCGGCATGATACCAAGGTACTGCCCCGGGCGGCTCGCAACCGGCGCGCTCCGGGCGTATCGTTTCGAGAGGCCGCCGAGCGGCCCGAGGAGGAGTCGCGATGCGACGTATGGCCGTGGTGGCGCTGGTGTTGCTCGCTTCCAGCGCCGCGGCAGAGGAGCCCGGTGAGGGCTTCGGAGCGGACCTTTTCTTCACGCACTGCGGCGCCTGCCACGGCGCCTCCGGCCACGGTGACGGCCCCGTGGCCGCCCAGCTGGAGTTCGTGCCCCCGGACCTGACCCGGATCGCGGAGCGCAACGGAGGCGACTTCCCCGCCGACGACGTCCACAGGATCATCGACGGCAAGCGGCCCCTCGAAGGCCACGGCGGACCGGAGATGCCGATCTGGGGGGACGCCTTCAAGGCGGCCGAGGACGGCTACAGCGAGGAGGCGGTCCAGGAGAGGATCGCGGCGATCGTGGCGCATCTCGCCACGCTGCAGCGGGCGGAATGAGCCGAGCCCCGCGGAGAGGTCGACGAATGAGAGTGGTTCCCTGCATCGTGATGATCGGAGCGTTGGCTCCGATCCAGCTCGCCGCCGCGGACGCCGAGGAGGGCGCGCGGGTCTACAAGGACAAGTGCGTCGCCTGCCACGGCAAGGAGGGGGCGCCGCTCGCTCCCTTCGCCAAGATCGGGGTGAAGGACATCTCGGACCCGGAGTGGCAGGACTCGAAGGGTGACGAGGAGATCCGGAAGGCGGTCGCCGAGGGCACCCCCGAGACGCTCATGAGGGCTTTCTCGAAGGAGCTCGAGCCCGACCAGATCGACGCCCTGGTGGCGTTCATCCGCACCCTGCGGCGGGAGCCGGCTCGGGATTGACGATCCCGGCCTGATCGGCAGCGGGCGCCGCGAGCCCGTGGGCCGTGAGCAGGACCAGCCCGATCCAGACCAGGTCGGCGACCAGCAGGTGTAGGAGCTGCATCCAGACGGGGGCCAGCAGCGCCACGTTGAGAGCGCCGACCGCGAGCTGGAACAGCACCAGCCCCGCGACGCTGCGAGCGAGGCGCAGGACTCGCGGGTCGCCGGTCGGCAGCGGGGCGAGAATCGTCGCCGCCACCACGGCCACGGCTCCCAGGATCGCCAGCACCGGGTGGAGCAGCCGCAGGCGCAACAGCAGGTGCGTCGCCGGCGCCAGGTCGGCCTGGAGTGCCTCGGCGAGGGACCGGGCGGGGAACAGCGTGTCTCCCAGGGCAGCGACCGCCCCGCTGACGCCCACCAGGAGCACGCTCCCGAGAGCACCCCCGAGAATCGCGGGTCCGGATCCCCGGCCGCGCAGCCGGAGAGCCGCCCCCCCGGAGAGCCAGTGAGCGGTGAGCGTGAGCGCCGCGAGCAGTGCGAAGGTGTTGAGGAGGTGAGCGGCCATCCAGACCGCCCGCGCGGGGGACGCGTCGCCGGCCACGAGCTCCAGGAGCACGAGCCCGGCGCCGATCCCCGCCTCCACCAGGATCAGGAGCAGCGACGCCGCGGCGCCGGCTCGGGACGCCGCGCCCCTGGGTCGGGCCCGCCAGGTCCAGACGAGCAGGGCCGCGACGAGGAGCAGCGCGAGGCCGCTCGTGGCGCGGTGGGTCAGCTCGATCAGCGTCTCCACGGCCGGCGAGCGTGGGACGACCTCGCCGTTGCACAGCGGCCAGTGGCTGCCGCACCCCGCCCCGGAGCCCGTCGCGCGGACCAGGGCACCCCACAGGATCACGGCCACGTTGTAGAAGAGCACGAGCCACGCGAACCGGGCCAGCACGGACACCTCCAGGGCGTCAGTGTGCCATCGATGGGAGCGCCCGGCACGGTCGCGGCACCGGAGCTCCCGTCCACGACGCTGAACGTCCGGACGCGAGACCGGGGCGTCCCGCCAGCGGACGCGTCGGAGACCGCGGCGTTGACAGGACTCCACACGTGGCGGCCGCCCTCCCCGCATCGGCATCGTCAGTGTCAAGCTCTGCAAAGGGATTCGCCTCGTCCGCCGCGGGGACCTCCGTCCCGCGCTGGCACGAGGGTTGCTGCGTAGGCGATGCGCTCGACGCGAAGGAAGGCGATCCATGGGTATGAGAGAGCTGATCCGCTCGTGGCGGCGGCGTCCGGCGTACGCGGTGGGGGTCGCGGCGACGCTCGCCCTGGGCATCGGCCTCAACGCCGCCGTGTTCGCGGCGGTCGACGCCGTGCTGCTGCGCCCGTTGCCCTACCCGCAGCCCGATCGGCTGCTGGCGGTCTGGACCGCCCTTCCGCTCCAGGACCGTCTTCGGGAGGGGGCTTCTCCCCCGGAGCTGCTCGACCTCGAAGCGGCGAGCCGGTCCTTCGACGACCTCGGCGGGATCTGGGCGCGGTCGGGCGTGCTCAGGGGCGACGGCCAGGAGTCCGAGCAGATCGAGAACGGATGGGTCAGCGGCGGCTTCCTGCGGACACTGGGCGTGGAACCCTTCATCGGCCGCTGGCTGGAGCCCCGGGACACCCTCGAGTCCAGCTCACCCGCCATCGTCATCGGCTACGAGCTCTGGATGCGCCGCTACGGGGGGGACCGCGAGCTGCTCGGGCGCGCCATCGAGTTCGACGACGAGAGCTGGAGGGTCGTGGGGGTGATGCCCCGCGGGTTCCGCTTGTGGCTGCCCGCGGAGCAGGGCGTGCCGACGATCCTCGATGCCTGGACGCCCTGGCGCGGGGACTATCGGGACTACTCGCGACGGTTCCGGGTCTTCGGCGTGGTCGCTCGCCTGAAAGCGGGACGGAGCCTCGCAGACGCGCAAGGCGACCTGGACCGGGTCGCGGCCGCCGTCGCCGGAGAGAGCGCCGACTACGAGACGACGGGCTACCGTCTGGGTGCGAGCCCGCTGCAGGAGGCGCTCGTCGCGCCGGCGCGCCGGCTGCTCGCCGTGCTCGCCTGCGTCGCGCTGTTCCTGCTGCTCGTCGCGTGCGCGAACGTGGTCGGCCTCGTTCTGGCCCGGGCCACCGAGCGGCAGCGGGACTTCGCGGTCCGCGCCGCCCTGGGGGCCGCGAGGTGGCGCCTGACCCGTCAAGTTCTCGTCGAGAGCGCGGCTCTCGCGCTGATCGGGGGCGCCCTGGGCCTGTTGGCGGGGGATTGGGTCCTGCGGCTGCTGCTCTCCATCGACACCTCGTTGCTCCCGCGGGGCAGCCAGGTCGAGGTCGGGTGGCGCTCCGCGCTCTTCGCGCTCGCGGTCTCCCTGGCCGTCGGGTGCGGCCTCGGCATCGCCGGCGGCCTGTTTGCGTCCCGACCCCGCGCGCAGGCGCTCAGGGCCGGGACGCGGGTGTCGGGCCACCCCGGGGAGGCCCGGCTGCGCTCGCTCCTGGTGGCTGCCCAGATGGCCTTGTCGTTCGCGCTGCTCTTCGGCGCCGGGCTGATGGCCAGGAGCTTCGTCTCGCTGAGCCGGGTCGACCCGGGGTTCTCGCCCGAGGGCGTGCTCACGCTGCGCATGTCCCTCCCGGACGTCCACTACCGATACGAGGACCAGTACGAGAAGATCGCGCGTTTCTACGCGCAGCTCGAGGAGCGGCTGCAGGCGCTCCCCGGCGTGGAGGCGGCCGGGGCGACCATCAACCCCCCGCTGTCGGGCGTCTCCAGCGGAGCCGGTCCCTACGCGTACGTGGGCCCGGATGGGGAGCGCGAGTGGGAGACTCTCGTGGCGGACTACCGGACGGTCACACCGGGCTGGTTCCGGGCGGTGGGGGCGCGGCTTCGCGGGGGCCGCTTCCTGCGGCCCTCGGACCACCTTGCGAGCCCGGAGGTGGTGGTCGTGGACCGGCAGCTCGCGGCGAAGGCCTGGCCCGGCCAGATCCCGGTGGGAAGGCGCCTGAAGGTGGAGGTCTTCCGGGAGTCCCGGTTGCGGCCGGTCTGGGCCGAGGTGGTGGGGGTGATCGACCACGTTCAGCTCGACCGCATCGGCTTCGCAGGGCGCGAGCAGGTCTACCTGCCGCATTCGCAGTCACCGATGCGGAGCATGACCCTGACGCTCCGCTCCGCCCTGCCGGAGGCCGCCCTGGTGCCGGCCGTGCAGACCGAGGTCGGCCGGCTCGAGCCGGGGCTGCCGGTCTTCGGCATCGCACGGGCGACGACCCACGTCGCGCACGCCACCGCCGCAACGCGATTCGCCCTCGTGGGCATCTCGCTGTTCGCCGCGATCGCGCTGCTGCTGGCCGGCGCGGGTGTCTACGCGGTGCTCGCCGGCTGGGTCAGCCAGCGCCGCCGTGAGATGGGCGTTCGCCTCGCGCTGGGTGCCGCGCCTCGCGAGCTGGTCGCGCTGGTGACCGCGCAGGGCGTCCGGTTGGCCGTGTGGGGCTGCGCCGCAGGCGTCGCCGCCACGCTGCTCGTGAGCCGGGTGATGGCGGGCCTGCTCTACGGCGTGGAGCCGGACGACCCGTCGACGCTGGCCGCCGTCGCCATGGGCCTGCTCGGCGTCGCACTCGCGGCCTCGTGGATCCCGGCGCGCCGGGCCGCGGCAGTCGACCCGGCGGAGATCCTGAGCGCCGAGTGAGAGGGCGGGCTCGACGCCCCCCGTTTTCGAGGCGCTCCGACTCAGAAGAGGAGCCGGACCGGTCCCCTCGCCAGGTGTCTCTCGTGCTGCGACCTATGTCGTTTTATGAGCTATGATGTGAATCGGACCGCGGGAGCGGTCCGGGGAGGTGAGCCTTGACACGCCCGAGGCCGGGAGCCGTGGCGGTGCTGCACGCCATCGCATCCGGAAGCCGTTTCGGCTTCGACATCATGGACGCCACGGGCCTGGGCAGCGGCAGCGTCTACCCGACGCTGGAGCGCCTCGAAGAGCAGGGGTTGCTGCGCTCGCGCTGGGAGGATGCACGCCTCGCGCACCGGGAGAAGCGCCCGCCCCGGCGCTACTTCGACCTCACGCCCCGGGGCCGGGAAGCCCTGGCGGAAGGCCTCGAGCGCCACCGCGGGCTGCGACCCGTGGCGCTGCCCGGGGCCAGGAGGCGCGCTTGAGGGAGCGCGCCGCACCCCGGGCGGACCGGGCGCTGCGGACGGCGTTGCGCCTGGTGGACGCCGCCGGCCTCCTGGTTCCGGCCGCGGAGCGGCGCCAGTGGCGCGAGCAGTGGTCCGCGGACCTCTGGCACCGCGCCCGCGCGCTGGAGGGCGGCGGCGGCCGCGCCGGATTCGCCGAGCTGCCCCGGAGGGCGTTGGGGGCGTTCGCACACGCGGCCTGGCTGCTGGGCCGGGAGTGGAGGGTCGGAGCGATGATGCAGGACGTCCGCTACGGGCTGCGGTCGATGCGGCGCCGGCCGGGGTTCACGCTGGTGGCGGTTCTCGTGGCCGGCCTGGGGATCGGCGCGAACGCCACGATCTTCTCGTGGATCCAGGCGCTGGTGCTGGACCCCCTGCCGGGGGTCGCGGACCCGGGGCGGCTGGTAGCACTCAACGGTGTCGAGGGCGACCGCCGCGAGCTGAGCTTCTCCTGGCCCAACTTCCGGGATCTGCACGGGCAGCTCCCCGAGTCGCTGAGCGGCGTGCTCGCCCAACGACCGGTGCCGCTCAGCCTGCGCCTGGGGGACCGTCCCGAGCGCGTCTGGGGCGCCCTGGTGGGCGGTGACTTCTTCGAGGTGCTCGGCGTGAAGGCCGTGCGGGGGCGGACGTTCCGGTCCGAGGAGATGACCACGCCCGGAACCTACCCCGTGGCCGTCGTGGGCTACGCGCTCTGGCGGGAGCGCCTGGGAGGCCGGGACGACGCCGTCGGCGCCCCCCTGACCATCAACGGTCGCGCCTTCACCGTGGTGGGGGTGCTGCCGCCGTCGTTCCGGGGCGCCGAGGCGGCCTTCGGTCTCGACGTCTACGTGCCGATGATGATGCAGGAGTCCATCGTCTCGGGGCAGCGGCTCGAGGCGAGGGGCAACGGCTGGCTCCACGTCCTCGGCCGTCTGGCTCCGGGCGCGACCCTCGAGCAGGCCCAGGCCGGGCTCGACGTCGCGGCGGCACGCTTGGCCGCCGGGCACCCCGTGAACGAGGGGCGGGGGATCGCGGTCTTCCCGCTGTGGCGAGCGCCGTCGAGCGCCAGCAGCGTCCTGGCCCCCGTGCTGGCGGTGCTCGCCGGGCTCGTCGGGGTCGTGCTGCTGATCGCCTGCGTCAACGTCGCGAGCCTGCTGCTGGCGCGGGCCGCCGCCCGGGAGCGGGAGGTGGCGGTGCGGCTCGCCGTGGGAGCCAGCCGCAGCCGCCTCGTGCGCCAGCTTCTGACCGAGAGCGTGCTCCTGGCCCTGGCCGGGGGGCTCGCCGGGATCGCCATGGCGGCCGTGACCAGCCGGGCGCTGGTCGGGCTGCTTCCGCCGACGCCGTTCCCGGTGGAGATCCGCACCGGGCTGAGCCTCCCTCTCGTCGCATTCGGGGCGCTGGTCTCGACCCTCACCGGGCTCCTGTTCGGTCTGGCCCCGGCGCTGCAGGCGACCCGGGGCGACATGGGCGGACTCAAGCACTCCGCCGGCGCGCTCGGAGGCGGGCGCCGGCCCGTGCGACTGCGCCAGACGCTCGTCGTGGGCCAGCTCGCCATGTCGATGCTGCTGCTCGTGAGCGCCGGGCTGTTCCTGCGGACGTTGTGGAACGCCCGCGCCCTCGATCCCGGCTACGCCGAGGACCAGGGGCTCCTCGCGTCCCTCGACCTCCAGCCCGCCGGCTACTCCGAGGAGGCCGGCCGCGCCTTCCACGCCGAGCTGCTGCGTCGGGTCGAGGCCCTGCCCGGCGTGCGGGCCGCGAGCCTCGCCACCCACGTGCCCCTGAGCCTGGGCGGCGGCAGCGACACCAGCGGGGCCATCGAGGGTTACGAGCCGCGAGAGGACGAGCACATCGTGCTCTTCTACAACGAGGTCTCGCCCGGCTACTTCGACACCCTCGGGGTGCCGCTGGTGGCGGGGCGCGGGATCGACGAGCGGGACGGCGCCGACGGCGCCCACGTCGTGGTGATCAATGAGACCATGGCGCGCCGGTACTGGCGGGGCGGGCAGGCGCTGGGCGGGCGCGTGAGGCTGGGTGACCGCGCCCTGGAGGTGGTGGGGATCGCCGGGGACGGCCGCTACCGCCGCCTCGACGAGGAGCCACTGAGCTACATGTACCTCCCGCTGGCGCAATACTGGGAGCCCGAGGCGACGCTCCAGGTCGCGACGGACGTGGACCCGCGGAGCGTGCTCACGGAGCTGCACCGCAGCGTGGCCGGGCTCGACCCGGAGCTGCCACTCTTCGACGTGCGGACCCTCGCGGAGCACCGCGAGCTGGCCGTCTACCTGCAGGATCTGACGGCGACGCTCCTCGGCGCTTTCGGGCTGCTCGCCCTCTCCCTCGCGGCAGTGGGTGTCTACGGGGTGGTCGCGCAGTCGGTGAGCCGTCGCACCCAGGAGATCGGCGTGCGCATGGCGCTGGGGGCGAGCCGCGGGGAGATCCTGCGCCTCGTTCTGGGCCAGGGGGCTGCCTTCGTCGCGATGGGCCTCGTCCTCGGCGCCGCGGCGGCACTGGCGGTGGCGCCGCTGTTCAGGTCGCAGCTCCTCGGAGTGGGCGCCGCGGACCCGGTCAGCTTCGGCGTCACCGCAGCCGTGCTGGCGGCCGCGGCCCTCGCCGCCTGCGCGCTGCCTGCGCGCCGCGCCGCCGCGATCGAGCCCGTGGCCGCGCTGCGGGAGGAGTGAGCGGCGAGGAGCGGTCGCGAACGCAGGCGGGACGACTCAGCGCGGCCAGAGATCCGTGTCCGGGTGGAGCCGCTTCCAGGCGTACCAGAGGGAGGGGGTGGACACCAGCGCCGCGAGCGAATGGCCCTCGAGCGGTCCGGAGAGAGCGAGCCCCGTCATGGGGTCCCACGTCGAGCGGGTCTCCTCGTCGACCAGCCGCTCCCCCTCGGCCGCGAAGCTGAGGGTCCTGCCCTCTACGGCTCGCGACAAGACCCGCACCGTGACCGAGTCCCCGGCCAGGAAGACGACCACGGGCTGCGCGGCGAGCGTGTCGTTCACCACCCGAGCCTCGGCCAGCTCTCGCACCAGGTAGGCCCGGGCCACCGAGCCCGTCTCGACTCCGACCACCAGGTCTTCGTTCCGGATCGGACCGCCACCGAGCGTCATCGGAGCCCAACTGTCCTCCGTGAAGCGGAGCCGTCTCGCCACGCCCGGCACGACGTAGACGGTGGTCGCGGGGTGCCGAAGGCGCCAGCTGGCCCACGTCGTGACGGTGGACGGGATCTTCTCCAGCTTGCGACCTGACAGGGCTCCCTCCATCGCCTCTCCGGTCACCTGGCTCCACCACGATCGCGTGTCGCGGTCGTACATCACGAGGGCGCCCCGGTCGAGCCCGATCACGCCGAGCTCGAGCTCTCGCCGGTCGAGGGTGCGGGTGTAAACGGCGCCGCTGTGTGCGACGGGACACCACGTGGCCGCTATCGGCGTGTCGCCCAGGACGTCGTTGAGTACCTCGTTCTCCTTGTGGAACAGCGAGTTGAGCGCGTAGGCCCGGGCTTCCCCGGCCACCACTACTCCGAGCACCAGCTCGGTGTCGAAGAGCGACGCCTCGCCGGCCGGGATCGCGGTGCCGGCGAGCTTCACCGGTACCCCCTCCTCGTGCAGCTCCGTGAGCATCGAGCTGTCGCGGTTGGTCAGCTCCTGGGCGTCGAGGGGCGCGGCCGTCAGCAGAGCGATCAGGACCAGCGTCCGGGAGGCCACCACTCGGTTCAGAGGTTCCATCGCGAGATTGTACCCAGCGGGCCCGCTGAGACGTTCCGGTCGGCGGACGGACTCAGCGGGTGGCCCCGGACTGGCGTTCCCCCGACCCGCCGGAAGGCGGCGGAGGGAGGAGGCCGCGCTCGCGCAGGTGCTCCACGAGCCGCTCCGCGACGAACCCGTTCCCGGCCTCGGTGTAGTGGCCCGTGGCTGCGGCGAAGCCCGGGAGGTCGTATTGGATGAAGAGGCGGGGCACCTCCGCTTCGGGCAGCCGGCGCAGGTCCGCGACGAGGTCCAGATAGGGGATGTTGCGCTCCCGGGACAGGGATTCCAGGAAAGGGCGGAAGGAGCCGGAGACGGATCGGCGATGGTCGATCTGCAGGGGCAGGTGGACGAGCACGAGGGTCGCGCCACGCTCTCGAGTCCGCTGCTCCAGCTCTCGAACGACGGCGGCCACCAGCTGGTGGAGTCGGCCCTCCCGCGATCGCGCCAGGACCCGGTTCAGCAGCCGCCGGGAGATCGCGGCCAGCCTCGACGACTGCAGCATCCGGCGAAACCCGGAGGCGGGCGGGGGCGATCGATCCGGGGGAGGCGGGACGGGGACGTTCCTCCGCTCGAGGGTCCCGTCCCGATGGGCGAGACAGGGCTTGGGATGCCCGAGGAAGACGCAGTCCCCCATGCGGTCGCGATCGATCGTCACGAAGGCGAACAGCAGGAGCTGGTGCTCCAACCCACCACCGTCCCTGTCGTACCACAGGTAGGCCTGGTCGATCCCGTAGCCTCCCTGACCCATGTTGACGGTCTCCAGGTCCGGCAGAGTCTGCCCGAGCAGCGCGCACCAGGTCTGGTCGTCGTCGACGCCGTAGCCGAGCGTGAACGAGTCGCCGGTGCAGACCCAACGCACCGCCCCCGGCGGAACCTCGGGCAGGTACTCCATGCGGGCTCGCAGTCGTTGCGAGTTCGTGTGCAGGTGTCTTCCCGGGCCGTACATGTTCGGAATGAACTGGTCGGGCTTGTTGATCCAGCCGAGGAGGGGATCGTGCTCCGTGTGGAGGCGCTCGGCGACGACCGGCTCCCTCGGCGGCTGGCGCCAGGCCATCGCGAAGCTTCCCAGCCCTTCGAGCGCGCAGAGCAGCAGCAGCGCCAGGAGGAGCATGCCCAGCCCGTCGCGGATCCGCGTCCCGAGCCGTTTCACGCTCCGGCTCCGAGCTTCCTCAGGGCTGCACCGGGAGGGAGTCCGCGACCGGCGTCGACAGCCCGCGGCTCGGCGACGCCCCTCGGGACGGTGGGAGCGCGACATCGTCGCGACGCATCCGCCGATGCTACCGATTTCCTCGGTGATGGCATACCGGTACCGGGCTCGCCGAACCACGCCCCCGATGCGACCTGTCGGCTCGACTGGCTTTCCGGTTCCGTGTGTGGCACAAGAACGGGAAGTGGCAGCCTCGAACCTCGACCCCGGGGGCGTGACGGCAGGATCGACGGCGCGCCGAGTCTGGGCCGGGCTCGCTCTCTGCGGGCTCGCGCTGGTGCCGGGGAGCCCCCGTGTCCGAGCCCAGATCGGCGAGCCGGGCACTGCGACCCGGTCGCCGACCGAGAAGCGGGATCCCACCCTCGACCGCGCCGCCGAGGCGGCGGAAGAGGCGCGGAAGGCGGGCGACCTCGACCGGGCGGTGGAGATCTACGAGCGAGCCCTGGCCGAGCGCCCCTCCTGGACCGAGGGCCGCCGTCGTCTGGGGGCGATACTGCACGTTCTCGAACGTTGGGAGGAGGTGCGCGACGCCTTCGCCGGCGTGGTCGCGGAGGAGCCAGGGGATGCGTCGGCGTGGCTGTTCAAGGGCCTGAGCGAGCTCGAGCTGGGAGACCACGACCGGGCCTCGAGCGATCTGCAGCGAGCCCGGAAGATCGGGATAGGCGACGCGAAGCTGGACAGCGTCGCGCGCTACCACCAGGCGCTGCTGCTCACCCGCTCCGCGAGCTTCGACGACGCCGTAGGGGTTCTCACCTCCCTCGCCCGCGAAGGCTACGAGAGTCCCGAGATGATCGTGGCGCTCGGGCTCGCGCTGCTCCGACTCCCGCAGCTCCCCTCCGAGCTCCCACCCGATGACCGCGAGAGGGTCGTGATGGGGGGGCGCGCCCTGCATCAGTGGGCGCGCGCGCGCCGGAGCGCCGCGCTCCTGAGCTTCGAGGAGCTGGTCCTGAGGTTTCCCGAAGAGCCGGACGTGCACTACGCCTTCGGGGTGTTCCTGCTGCTCAGCGATCCGGATGCCGCTCTGGACGAGTTCCGGCGGGAGCTGCAGGTTTCCCCGGACCACGTCCCTGCGATGCTCCAGATCGCCCTCGAGAGTCTGCTCCGCGGTGACGCCGAGACGGCGCTTCCGCTGGCCCGGAAGGCGGTGGAGCTGGAGCCGACGCTGCCCGCGGCGAGGAACGCCCTCGGCCGGGCGCTGCTCAAACGGGGCGAGGTCGATGCGGCGATCGCGCAGCTCGAGAGGGGCGTCGAGCTGGCTCCCCGGGACCGCGCGATGCGCTTCGCCCTGGTGAGCGCCTACCGGCGGGCCGGCCGCGAGGAGGACGCCGTGCGGGAGCGCGAGGAGTTCGAGGAGCTGGACGCAGCCGCCAACCCGTCTCCGCCGGATCCGATCGGGTCTCCGGGTCCCGGATCGTAGCGAGAGGCCCGGCTCAGATCGCAGGAGGACTCCAGGCATGCCCGACTTCTTCCACGGCTTCTCTCCCGTCGCTCCTACGCGCCGGGGATTCCTGAGGGGGAGCACTCTCCTCGGGGCGGCCGCGTTGGCCGAGGTGTTGCTTCCCCGGCGAGGTCTCGGGGCGGAGAAAGGCCGCTTCCCCGTGGTGGAGACCGCCCACGGCAGGGTTCGCGGCATCGACGTCGCGGGCATCAAGACCTTTCGCGGCGTCCGCTACGGCGCGGACACCTCCGGGCCGAACCGCTTCATGCCCCCGGCGAAGCCCCGGGCCTGGAGCGGGGTCGTCGATGCCTTCGCCTACGGCCCGGCGGCGCCGCAGATGCCCGGCGATCCCACCGACCCCTACACCCAGGCTGTGGAATGGGACTCCCACGTGAAGTCGGGGATCGGCGAAGACTGCCTCCGGCTCAACGTGTGGACGCCGGCGGTGAACGCTGGCGGCGCGCGTCCCGTGTTCTTCTACATCCACGGGGGAGGGTTCACGAGCGGGTCGGGCGGGTTCCCGTTCGACGGCGACCCGCTCGCCCGTCTGGGGGACGTCGTCGTGGTGACGGTGAACCACCGCCTGGGACCGCTCGGGTACCTCGACCTCGGGCGCGCGGGAGGCGGGCCGCGGCTCGCCCGGGCGGGCGTCGTCGGCATGCTCGATCTGGTGGCGGCGCTGGAGTGGGTCCGGGACAACGTCGGCCGCTTCGGTGGCGATCCCGGCAACGTGACGATCTGCGGCCAGTCGGGAGGCGGCGCCAAGGTGTCCACCCTGATGGTGATGCCCTCCGCCGCGGGGCTGTTCCACAAGGCCGCGGTCCAGAGCGGGTCGACGCTCACGCTGCGCTCTCGCGAGGAGAGCGGCGAGCGGGCCTCGCGGCTGCTGAGGGAGCTGGGCGTCGACACCTCCCGGCTCGACGAGCTCCAGAAGCTGCCCTGGACCGCCTTCGTCGAGGCCGAAGCCAACGCCGGCTTCGGCCCGATCGTGGACGGAGCGGTCGTCCCGGCCGACCCCTTCGATCCCGTCGCGCCGGGGATCTCCGCGGACGTGCCCATGATCATCGGCTACACGCGCGAGGACTCGGGTGTCCGCGCTCTCGCCGCCGCCGCGCTGACGCCGGATCAGCTGGAGAGTTGGGTGCGGGAAACCTACGCCGACGACGCCCAGCGGATCCTTGCCGCCTATCGGAAGGTCTATCCCAACGCCACCCCTCATCAGATCCAGGCGCGCGTGCGAACAGACGCCAACACGGGCCGTCGGGCCATCGCCATGGCCGAGCGCAAGTCGGCCCAGAACGCGGGCCCCGCGTACCTCTACGTGGTGGCGTGGCCGTCCCCCGCGTTCGAGGGGCGCTTCGGCGCGATCCACGGCGTCGACCTCGGGCTGCCCTTCGGCAACCCCCGCAATCCCATCGCCGGCAACACGGCCGAGGCGCGCAGCATGGCCGACGTCGTCGGCTCCGCCTTCGTCGCCTTCGCAACGACGGGCGACCCCAACTGCGACCGGGTTCCGCCCTGGCCGGCGTACGACCTGGAGTCGCGAGCCGCGATGATCTTCGACTCCGAGTGCCGGGTGGACCGCGTTCCGCCCGAGGAGCTTCGGTCGCTCTGGAGCCGTTGCGACAGCTGCTGACGTGTGGGCCCTCCACTCACGGGAAGGCGCGCAGGTCGAGGACCTCGATGGGCGTCCCCTGGAGGCGGCTGGCGAGGTCGCGGGGGGCCCCGGGGCTCATGATCGCGGTCCCGACTCCGAGACGCGTCATCTCCGCCACGAACGCGCCGGTGTCGGAGTCGAACAGCTCGCCGATGCGCTCGATCTGGGCCACCTGCTCCCGGGAGCGGCGCGCGACGCAGCCCGTCACGATCGGGCGGCGGTGGAAGATCTGGAAGAAGGCGGCGTGGCCGTCGAAGGCCCGTAGCGGGAAGTTCACCACGGCCCCGGGCCGGAGGCGGCTCAGCTCCGGGGGCGGGACGAAGCGTTCCGTCTCGGGCCCCTCCACGTAGCCCTCGCCCGCCGACAGCGCCAGCGCCGCGAGGGCGAGGCCCGCCCCCGCCCACGGGCGCCAGCGGCGTGATGCGGCGCGGGCCACCCGGGTGAGGCCCGCCGCGTAGAGGCAGGCCCCGCACCACATCACGACGGAGACGTAGCGCACGGGTGTCCGTGCCAGGTCGAAGGGGGGCAGCTCCATGAGAGCCAGGTAGGGGAGTGGAACTCCGGTGTTCGTCCCGAAGACCTTGAGCGTGGGCCCGAGGCTGAGCACGAGGAACACGGCTCCCACCGAGACGACGACGGCTCGCCTGCCCCGTGGAGTCGCCCTCACGCCCAGGATCCCGAGCGCCAGCAGCGGGTAGCCCAGGAACACCTCGCGCCCACCGATGCCCTTCGACACGAGCCGGTTCAGGTCGGCCAGAGGCGTGGGCTCGTAGAGCGGGGTCTGGGTTGGATCCGGCACGAAGAAGCCCGCGGCGTTCGCATTCCACAGGTACGACGCCCTCGCCTTGGGCGCGTGACCGCCCGCTTCCAGCCAGCTCAGACCGAAGGGCGTCATGACCAGCGCGAAGGCGAGCCCCGCGAGCGCCAGGCCCCGCGCCCCGAGCTTCCGCGCGGCCTCGCGTAGCGCCCCCCGCGTCTCCGGGACCCAGAGCCCGGCGCTCGTGGCGACGAGCAGAGCGAGGTAGGCCAGCAGCGCCAGCTCGGAGAGGTAGACGCCCGCCGCCCAGAGCGCGGCGGCGGTGCAGGCCCGCGCGCGGGTGGGGGTGTCGAGCAGCCAGAGCGCGATCAGGGTGAGCCCGGGGAGCAGGATCGCCCCGCCCAGGATGTTCAGGTGCGGGACGTGCTGCGTGAAGAACGCCGAGAAGGCGTAGCCCGTCGCGGCGGCGGCGGCGGGAATCGCGTCGGCTCCGAGGCGGCGGGCCGCCGCCATCGCCAGGGCCCAGGCGAGCGCGAACGCCAGCAGGGTGTTGATGCGGTAGGCGTAGATGGGATAGAGGTCGTCGCCGCGCCACGCGCGCACGGCCAGCGTCACCGGAAAGAAGCCGAGGGCGTAGGTGTGCTTGGCCAGGCTGGTCCCGAGTGGATGGTAGGTCTCGGCGGCCCGGTAGGGGTTCCGCCCCGCGGCGATCGACTCCGCGCCGTGCCAGAGATTCCACACCCAGTGGCCGCGGTCGCCTCCCAGGTCGTCCCTGGCGAGGTCTCCCAGCGGAAGCACGTGGCTGTTCAGCAGCGCGACGCTCAGGACGACGCCGGCCAGGCACGACACCAGGGCGCGGCCGACAGCTCCGAGTGTCATTCGATTCGGTCTCCGCGGCTCGGTCCGTCTGCTCGGGGTCCGAGACTATGATAGGGACCCCTTGAAGGCCAGCACCCGACGTGCGCCCACGACCTCCGCGCCGGCGGGCGGCTCGCGACCCGATCGGCCCCGCTGGGAGACCCGCGGCGACTCGGCGCTGCTGCGGCGCGCAGACGCGGCTCTCGCGCTGGGAGCCCGACGTGCCGGCGCCGGGCTCGCCTGTCGCGTCGGCTGCACCGAGTGCTGCCTCGGGCCCTTCCCGATCACCTGGCTGGACGCCCGCCGGCTCGCCTCCGGGCTGCGCGCGCTGGCGGTGCGGGAGCCGCGCCGGGCGCAGGCGGTCCGGGATCGGGCGCGCGCGGCGGTCCGCCGGATGGCTCGGGGGTTCCCGGGGGATGCCGCGAGCGGTCGGCTCGGGGAGGACGAGGAGGCCCGCGAGCGCTTCTTCGATCGCCACGGCTCGCTGCCGTGTCCCGCCCTCGATCCGGGCAGCGGCGCCTGCGAGGTCTACGACGCTCGTCCCCTGACGTGCCGCAGCTACGGCCCGCCGGTCCGCATCGGCGACGAAGACCTGCCGCCCTGCCGGTTGTGCTTCGTCGGCGCGCGCCCGGAGCAGGTCGAGCGCTGCCGGGTCGAGATCGATCCCGAAGGCGAGGAGGACGGGCTGCTCCAGCGGCTGCACCGCACCGGTCTGCCCGGCGCCGTCGAGACCGTGGTGGCCTACGCCCTCGTGGATCGCCACGTCCTCGACTGAGCGAGGCCCTCGCGCCGGCCGCAGCCCTGATCATCTCCCGCCAGCCGATGGGCAGGATCGACGTCGAGGTTCTCCGACCAAGCCCACCTGGACAAGGCGTCGGCCCGAAACCAGAATCGGCAGCGAGCTCCGGGGAGCCATGCCTCTCGCGGCGCAGCGGAGGTCGTCATGAACCGGCATCGGACCGTCCCAGCGCTGGCGCTGCTGCTCGCGGCCCCTCTGGTCGCCGGCGCCCAGACCGGCCAGGGCTGGGCGAACCGGCCCTCCCGGGTGCTGCTCGTGATCGGAGATCAATGGCTCGATCCGGGCAGCCGGCTGATCGGCGCCCCGGGTGTGCGAGGCGACGCTGACCAGGGGCCCGAGGCCGATCTTCTCCAGCTCGCGACGCTCTTGACGTCCTGGGGGGTGCCCTTCGACATCGCGCGGCTCGACCAGGAGCTGCTGAGCCGTTACCACTTCCTGGGCCCGGACGACGAGCCCCGCTACGGAGCCATCGTCTGGGCGGCTGACTCCGAGGCCCAGATCCGGCCCCAGGAGCTCTCCCTGGTCCGCGACGCCGTGGAGAGCCACGGGATCAGCCTGATCGCGCTCTCCAACCGGATCCGCCACCCGGCCCTCGAGGAGGTGCTGGGTCTGCGCTACGTGGGCTACAACCGCAGCTCCGACGATCTGGTGGTCGCGGGGGAGCACTTCATCACCCGCGGTCTCCCCGAGCGCCTGGATCCCGACGACCCCCCGACGCGGCACAAACGCCGGGTCCGGGTCGAGGCGCCCGGGGCCGACACGCTGCTGCGGCAGGGCGACTGGCCCCAGGCCACCGTTCGCGCCGTCGCTCCGGGAACCTCGGCGATCTGGATCGGCGGCGACCACCAGCGGATGCTCGACTACCCCGCGGCCCGGACCCTCCTGAAGCGCGCTCTCGTGTGGGCGGTGGGCTTCGCGGTCTATCGGGACTGGAGCGACCGGGTGATCATGCAGCTCGACGATCCCGGCGGGGCGCAGTGCGCGTGGCTGGAGCACTGGCACTATCCGACGCTCAGCGAGGAGCAGATCGTCAAGCGCCTGATCGAGCCCCTGAAGGAGCACGGCGCCCTCCTCGTCGTCAACCTGAACCCGGGCTTCGTGAACGACGAGCGGCGCCGCGTCGAGCCCGCCTGGACCCAGCGGTTCGAGGACGCCTTCGGGACGACGCAGGACTACGCGTCGACCCACCGCGGCCTCCTGGCCGGGATCGAGGCGGGGGTCTTCGAGATACAGAGTCACGGCTGGACCCACATGCAGCACGACCTCGTCTCCGAGCCCGGGCCGTGGTACGGAGCGGAGCTGGACGGGGAGCGCGCCGAGGTGGGCTGGTATCGGGAGTTCCACGACGAGCGGCGCGATCGGGACGTGCCGGGCGCCCAGCAGCTCTTCCACATGCGGACGTCGATCCGCTGGATCGAGCGCCAGTTCGGCGTGACCCCGCTCCACCTGCGCTTCGGCGGCGGAGCGGACTCGACGGGGTACGCGGACGACACCCACCTGCTGGCGGCCCGGGCGGGTTTCGGCGTCGCCCACGGCGCCTGGGCGGGCCCCGAGCTGGTGATCCGCGTCCCGCTGTTCCTCGGCAGCGCCGACGCTCCGGCCGTGATCGACTCGCTTCCGGACGGCCACGACCGCGGCGTCGCCCGCGAGCCCGAGGCCTTCGCGAAGGTCTTCGCGGAATGGGAGGGCTACCGCTTCATCGGGTGGAACGAGTACGTCGCCTACACCCACGCAGACGTGGCCGGGGCGGCGACGGCTGACGGCCTCGACCTCGTCTTCGACTACGACCCGCACTACTGCCGTCATTTCGGGGAGCGCGCATCGTCGTGGACGCTGCACAGCGCCGACTGGCTGCGGGCGACCCTGGGGGAGGCGCCTCGCGAGCTGGAGACGGATGGCCGGGGGGGCGTCCCGATCCGCCTCGAGGAAATCGTCGAGCTCGAGGTCCCGGCGGGCACGGGGCGCCACGAGCTGCGGCTTCGCTGAGCGGGCCTGGGCGGAGGTGCCGCTATCGAGGCCCGGCGCTGCCGGCGAGGCTTCGCCTCACTCGCCCCTCAGGGCGGAGGTGGCGTCGATGCGGGTGGCCCGGCGCGCGGGGAGGTAGCACGCCGCGAGGGCGGTCAGCACGAGAGCCCCCGCCACGCCGGCGAAGGTGACTGGGTCCCGGGCCGTGACCCCGAACAGCAGGCTC
>Ga0299906_10000770_pt1 | contig 28713 bp, 26 predicted proteins | sample RVTome_14_FD_200259 | JGI IMG/M metagenome (GOLD analysis project Ga0299906, IMG submission 200259) | Soil microbial communities from uranium-contaminated site in the Upper Colorado River Basin, Wyoming, United States - RVT145D125 (version 2) ...
GTTTCGGGCGCTCGCAACGGATCGGTACGCCGTACCGACGTCCCTTCGGGTCCTGAGAAGCGACGGGTACGCCGTGCGCGTTTCCGCTCGGGACCTCGGAGCGGATCGTGTCGACGCCCGAGCGGGCTGCGGCCGCGGGCGGCGCGGTCGACCGCGGCTCAACGCCGAGCTGGCCTTCGAGGCGGCGGCCTGCATCGGCTGCGGCGCCTGCGTGGCGCAATGCCCGAACGGCGCCGCCCAGCTTGGGATTATCTGAAGGCGAAGCTGCTCGACAAGCGTCACGCGGCGGCGTAGCGGTTCGGCCGCGCAGAGGCTCTCCTACCAGGGCGCTGTGCTACGGTTGTCGCTGATGTGGGACTTGACCTACGCCCTGGCCGAGGAGATCGGCGATCCGGACCTCTTCGTGGGCCGCGAGAAAGAGATGGCGCGCCTGCTGAAGTGGGCCGCCGGCACCAAGCGCCGGATCTCGAAGTCGATGGGCATCCTCTCGCGACGCAAGAAGGGCAAGACGGCGCTGCTCCAGCGCTTCTTCAACATCCTCTACACCCGGAACGACCCACAACTGATCCCCTTCTACTATCGGATCCCGGAGAACCTCCAGGCCAAGTCGGACTTCACGGAGTCGTTCTACCGCCGGGTTCTGACCCAGTACTTCGCGTTCACCACCAGGACGCCCGGATGGGTCGGGACGGTCCTCCCGATGGACGATCTCAAGGAGCTGGCCGCCTCCGACCAGCAGCTCGCCACCGACATCCGGGCAATGGAGGACATGCTGGAGCGGGCACCCACCGCCGCCTGGGTCTTCGCCCAGGAGACCGCGGCCCGGATCTCGCAGTGGAAGGACGTGCGGATCATCCAAATCCTCGACGAGTTCCAGTACTTGAACAAATACGTCTTCTCCGACGGCGACCCGGAAAGAGTCGAGCTCCTCTGCCACTCCTACATGGGGGCCGCCGAGAGCAAGTTCTCTCCCCAGATCGTCGCCGGCAGCTATATCGGGTGGCTGGGGGCGATCCTGAGCCACATGACCGGGCGCTACCTGGAATGGCATCTCGAAGGCTTCACCGACGAGGAGGCCATCGAAGCGGTCTACAACTACGCCTACACCTACCAGGTGGCGATCACCGACGAAACGGCCCCCTACGTCGCCGAGGTCTGCTACAACGACCCCTTCTACATTGCCGCGACGATTTTCAACCGGCCCGACGAGAAGGACCTGACGACCGAGGCGGGCGTCCGCGACGCCCTCGCCCTCGAAACCATCGCCGGCAAGGGCGAGATCGCCCGGGTCTGGCGCGAGTACCTGCTGGGTGCGTTCAGCCGGATCAACAACGTCAATTCCCGCAAGATCGTCCTCTACCTGGCGGCACACGAGCCGGAGGAGCGCACCCGCGCCCAGATCCTCGAACACCTCGATCTCACGTTGACGGACGACGAGCTCGAGGAGCGCCTCTACAAGCTGGTCATGGCCGACATCCTGGCTCAAGGCTCGTCGAACTTCCACTACAAGGGCCTCGGCGACCGGATCTTCGCCATGGTCTTCCGCCGGCTTTACGGCGCCGAGATCGAGCGGATCACCGTGGGGGAGGTCGAGCGCGACTTCAAGCGCGAGCTCGCCGCCGCCAAGGGTCGGATCTCGGTCCACAAGGGAGCCGCAGCCGCGCGGCTTCACGCGGCGGGCGTCCTGGTCCTCGACCCGGAGAAGCTGGCCGGCTTCGAGGCGCCCGCCGGTCTCTGACGGCCACGTCCATGCCCGACTACTACGACCCCCACCCCCTGCTGACGCTGGAGCGCCACGTGGCGCTGGTGGGCCTGGTGGCGGCGGATACGCAGCGCATCGGTCATCAGCTCGCGGCGCTGACCGGGCTCACCCTGATCGACCTCGAGCGGCGGGTGGAGCACGAGGCCGGCAGGTCGGTGTGGGAGATCGTCTTCCACGACGGTCCCCGGCGCTTTCGCGAGCTCGAGCGACGCTGCCTGGCGCAGGCGCTCTTCGAGAAACCGGGTGCCGTGCTGGTGCTCGGCGACGGCACGCTGCTCGACGAAGCGAGCCGGCAGTCGGTGGCCGCGGCGACGCGGCTGGTGGCGCTCCAGCGCGACCTGCCCAACTGCTACTGGCGGCTTCAGACCCTGCAACGCCGGCGCGCGCAGACCTGCTGGCACCCGTTCTTCCCCGAGCTGCTGCAGTCGATCGACCAGGTGCGGCCCTTCTACCAGGAGCGCCAGCCCACCCTGGCGGCGGCCCGGCACGCCGTGCAACTCGCCGGCAGGCCGACCTACGACGTCGTCCGGCAGCTCATGGAGCTCATCGCTCAGGACTAGATCCTTTTTGAGCCGCCTGGTCCATTGCGCCGGCGCGCGCGTGCGAGTATGAATGGCGGCAATCGAGTCCCGTGCCTTGCTCGCCAGGTGCTCTATGGATTTGCCGGTCCGTGTCTTCCTGATCCACCGCTACCGCTTGCTCACCGACGCGCTGCGCTCGTCGCTGGCGAGCGACGCCGAGATCGAGCTGGTCGGCCACACCGGGTACGTCAACGAGGCGATCCGGCGCCTCGCCGAGCTCGCGGTCGACGTCGTGCTGATCGAGGCCGATCTCGACGAGGCGCCGTCGCGGCCGGTGATCCGCCAGCTCAGGAGCGCGCACCCGGAGCTCAAGGTGGTGCCCATCGGCCTCGAGTCGAACGCCCAGGTCCTGGAGTGCATCGAGGCCGGCGCCGCGGGCTACCTGCCGCTCGAGGCCTCCCTCGCGGAGCTGGTCGCGACGCTGCGGCTGATCAGGGAGGGCAAGGCGCCGCCCTGCTCGCCGGAGCTCGCGGTGGCGATCTTCGACCGGCTGGCCGAGCTCTCCCGGCACGACGAGGCGCGCAGCCGCCGCCATCCGCAAAGCGTCTACCTGACGCCGCGCGAGAAGCAGGTGCTCGAGTGCGTCGCCGCGGGCCTGCGCAACAAGGAGATCGCCCGCGAGCTCGAGGTCGCCGTGCCGACGGTGAAGAACCACGTCCACAAGATCCTCGAGAAGCTCAGCGCCCGGCGGCGGCGCGAGGCCGTACGCATCGCCTATGAGATCGGGATCCTCGAGGATCCCGTGCTCCCCCCGTGAGCAAAGAATTGAATCCTTTTTGAATCCCGGGGTTTATTGCCGCGGCGGCTCGCTGGGGGTACATTGGAGGGGAGTCTCCGTTCACAGTGATGGGACGCGGGCGACCGCGTCTTTGTCGTCCAGAGAGGAGGACGGACCGGATGGATGCCGTAGAGATCCGCGCCAAGATCAAGGAAATCATCGCCAACGTCGCCAGCCTCGATCCCCGGGACATCGGCGACACGGCGTCGTTCGTCGACGACCTGCAGCTCGATTCGCTGTCGCTGCTCGAGATCGGCGTCGACGTGGACTACGAGTTCAAGCTCGGGGTTCCCGAGGAGCGGCTGCAGGAGCTGCGGACCGTGCAGGACACGGTGGAGCTCGTGGTGAATACGCTCGCCGCCAAGGCCGGCCGGGCGCAAGTGGCCTAGCCGGGGGGCGTCTGGCCGGGGGCGCCTGGCCGGAAAGGACCGGATCGGCTATGATGGGAAGGACACGCCATGTCGCACTGGATGCCTTCGGCAGCGGCCTTCGGCAAGGCCCCTGACCTGACCGCCCCTTCGGCAGGACCCCATCGCCCGGTGACTGCACGAGATCCCCATGCTCTCCCCCCCGGTCCCCCCCAAGGGGAAGCGTCCGGGGAGGCGTCGCGGGGCGCGGTCCGTCTGGTGCCTCGCCTCAAGGACCAGGGCTACGCCCGCGCGCTCGTCGACCAGCGCCGGGCCTGGGTGGAGGAGCGCACCGGCGCCCGCCTGGCGCACGTGGGCGCCTTCTCGATCCCCAGCGAAGGGTGGCGCGGCAACGTGGAGAACCCGATCGGCGCCGTCCAGACGCCGCTCGGCGTGGCCGGCCCGCTGCTCGTCCACGGCGAGCACGCGGAGGGGACCTTCTACGTGCCGCTGGCCACCACCGAGGGGGCCCTGGTGCGCTCCTACGAGCGCGGGATGGTGGCGATCACCCGCTCCGGCGGCGCCCAGGCGCGGGTGTGGGTCGACCGCAACCGCATCTCGCCGACCTTCGTGTTCGACGACGTGGCCTGCGCCTTCGACTTCGCCGCGACCCTGCGCCAGCGCTTCGACGAGATCCGGGCGGTGGCGGAGGCGACCACGCGGCACGGCCGTCTGCTGGAGATCGAGTGTCTTCCGGTGGGCCGCGAGCTGATCGTGGACTTCTCCTACTTCACCGCCGACGCCCACGGCATGAACATGATCGTGAAGGCGACCGACGAGGCCTGCCGCTTCATCCGCGACACGCTCGGCGGCCCGCGCTACTACATCTTCAGCGGCTACAACTCGGAGAAGCGGGCCTCGGGCTCGCTCCTGCGCGGCGGCAAGGGCAAGAAGGTCACGGCCGGCGCCAGGATTCCGGCGCGCACCGCGCGCGCGGTGCTCCACGCCACGCCGGAGGAGATCGTGGAGCTGTGGCACCACACGGTGCTCGGTCACCTGGCGACCGGCGCCCTGGGCTACAACGGCCACTACGCCAACGGGCTGACGGCGCTCTTCATCGCCACCGGCCAGGACGTGGCGAACGTGGCCAACTCGGCGGTGGGCATCACCCATTTCGAGCTCGCCGAGGGCGGCGACCTCTACGCCTCGGTGACGCTGCCGTCGCTGACGGTGGCCACGGTGGGCGGCGGCACGCGCCTCGGCACCGGCCGCGAGTGCCTGGCGATGCTCGGCTGCGACGGCGAGGGCAAGGACGGCCGCGGCGCCCTCAAGCTGGCGGAGATCGTGGCGGCCACGCTCCTGGCCGGCGAGCTGTCGATGGGCGGCGCGATCGCCAGCGGCGAATTCGTGGACGCACACGAGGCCCTGGGGCGCAACCGCCCCGAGGAGGGCGAAGCGTGACGCGGGCGGCGAGGCCGGGGCGGCAGAAGCGGCCGTTCAGCGGCCTGCGCCGGCGCGGGCCGCGCCGGCGCTACGACGCGGTGGTGATCGGCGCCGGCATCGGCGGGCTCTTCTGCGCCGTCAAGCTGGCGCGCGAGGGCCTCGAGGTGCTGCTGATCGAGCAGCACTACATGGTGGGGGGTTATTGCAGCACCTTCCGGCGCAAGGGCTACACCTTCGACGCCGCCACCCACTTCTACCCGCTGCTCGGCAACCCGGCGACGCTCACCGGCAAGATCCTGACCGACCTCGGCATCGACACCGGCTGGGTGAAGATGGACCCGGTGGACACGTTCCACTTCCCCGACGGCAGCCGCTTCACCGTGCCCGCCGACCTCGGCGCCTACCGCGCCAAGCTCGACGCCGAGTTCGCGCACGAGAAGGAGAACCTCGACCGCTTCTTCGGCGCCGTGCGCGAGACCTACCTGAAGGGCCTGCTGTGCTACTTCCGCGGCCACGACACGGCGCACCTCGGGCGCTGGCGGACGTGGACGGTGCGCCAGGCCCTCGACCATTTCTTCACCGACCGCAAGCTCAAGCTGCTGCTGACCGCCGACTGCCCCCATTGGGGCTCGCCGCCGAGCCGCACGTCGTTCGTGTTCGACTCGATGCTGCGGCTCTCCTACTTCCTCGGCAACTACTACCCGGAGGGCGGCTCGCAGGCCTTCGCCGACGCGCTGGCGCTGCGCTTCGAGGAGCTCGGCGGCGACATCCTCATGAGCTCCCAGGCGGAAGAGATCCTGGTCGACGACGGTCCGGGACGCAGACCGCGAGCCCGCGGCGTCGTCGTGGAGACGTTGCGCGGACCGCTCCAGGGCCGGCGCCGGATCGAGGCCGCCGTGGTGATCTCCAACGCCGATCTGAAGCTCACCTACGGCAAGCTGCTCGCCGAGCGCTGGGTCGACCCCGAGGTGCGGCGCCAGGTCACGCGGATGCGTCCGAGCTTCCCCTGCTTCCTCTCCCACCTCGGCCTCAGGGGCGTCGACCACCAGGCCCTGGACCACGCCCAGGGCTATTACTGGAACTCGTGGGATCCGGACCTGGTGGGCCGCAACGGGCTGCGCTGCAAGGTCTTCGTGCCGACCCTCTACGAGCCCGGCATGGCGCCGCCCGGCGGCCAGATCGTGATCCTGCAGAAAGTGCTCGAGATCGACTACCACGCGATCGACGACTGGACCTCGCACAAGGACGAGATCGAGCGCTACGTGACCGGTCATTTGAAGCACGTGGTGCCCGGGCTCGAGCGCAAGATCGTCGTGCAGACGAGCGCCTCGGCCCGCACCTCGTGGCGCTTCACCATGAACGAGGTGGGGTCGATGCTGGGCTGGGAGATGTCGCCCGATCAGCTCGGCGAGCACCGGCCCGGCAGCCAGGGGGCGATCGACGGTCTCTGGCTGGTGGGCCATTGGGTGCGGCCGGGCGGCGGCATCACCCCGGTCATCATCTCCGCGGTGCAGGTGGCCGACGCCGTGCTGCGCGGCCACGACGTGCGCCACGCCGAGCAGGTCCTGGAGATGACCGGCCTCGCGGAGGACGAAGCGCGGCGCGTCGCCGAGCAGGCCGAGCAGCTCGCGGCGGCGCTGTGACGGAGGGCGGGGGAGATCGCATGTCGAACGTCGTCGTCATCGGCCCCGACCCGGCGCTCACGGAGCTGCTGGCCTCCCGTCTCGGGACGGCGCGGACCGCGAGGGACGCCGAGGACCTCGGAGAGCTGGCGGCCGGCGCCGACGCCGTCGTCGCGGTGCCGGGAGAGCTGCGCGGCGAGCCCCTCGTCGACGCCGCCGCGTGCCTGGCCGAGAAGCTGCGCGGCGTGCCCCACGCGGTGCTCGTCTCGAGCGCGGCCGTCAACGAGCCGAACGCCCACCACCCCGGCATGGTCTCGGAAGAGCGGCTGCCGGCGCTGCGCAAGGGCAACGCCGTGGCGCGGCGCTGGCGCGAGCTCGAAGCGGCCTTCGGCGGCGCTCTCGAGGGCTCGCCCACGGTGCTCACGGTGCTGCGTCCGGCGGCCCTCGTGGTGCCGGGCGGCCGCGGCTGGTGGAGCCGCCTGCTCGCCGGCAGGGTGGCCTTCACGCCCCTCGGCTTCGACCCCACCGTGCAGCTCCTCTCCCCCGAAGAGCTGGCGGACGCCGTCGCCTGGGCGCTCGAGCACCCGCGGCCCGAGACCTACAACGTGGCGCCCGCCGGCGGCGTGCCGCTGGCGAAAGCGTTGAAGGCGGCCGGCACCTGGCGCGTCCCCGTGCCCTTCGCCGTCCAGTGGCTCGCCCGCAACGCCCTCCACCCCCTCGGCGCCGCCCCCGTCGACCAGCTCGACTACCTGCGCTACTCCTGGACGGTCTCCGACGCCAAGCTCCGCCAGGCCGGCTTTCGCCCCTCTGGTTCTTCATCTTCATCTTCATCTTCATCTTCATCTTCATCTTCTTCCTCCCCTTCCTCTCCTCCTGTCCACGACCCCTTCGGCTTCGACCCGGACTACGTCCGCCGTCTCGGCAAGTACTTCTTCCGCTTCCTGCACGACGCCTACTGGCGCATCGAGGTGCGTGGGCTCGAGCACGTGCCGCGTTCGGGCCCGGCGGTGCTCACCGGCATGCACCGCGGCTTCCAGCCCTGGGACGGCGTGATGGCGATGTACCTGCTCACGCGCGAGCTCGGGCGCACGCCGCGGTTCCTGGTCCATCCGACCCTGGTGAAGTTCCCGTTCCTCGCCCCCTACATGATCAAGTGCGGCGGCCTCCACGCCTGCAACGAGAACGCCGCCTGGGTGCTCGAGCGCGGCGAGCTGCTGGCGATTTTCCCCGAGGGCATCCGCGGCGCCTTCCGCCGCTACCGTGACGTCTACAAGCTCGGCAGGTTCGGACGCGACGAGTACGTGAAGATGGCCCTTCGTCACCGCTCGCCGATCGTGCCCTTCGTCACCGTGGGCAGCGCCGAGATCTACCCCATCTTCGGCAAGATAAGCTGGGGTTGGTGGAAGCGCTACACCGAGTGGCCTTGCTTCCCGATCACGCCCACCATGGGCACGGTCCCGCTGCCCTCGAAGTGGCACACCCGCTTCCTCGAGCCGCTCGACGTGCAGCTCCGGCACCCGCCGGAAGCCGCCAACGACGTGGCCACCGTGCGCGCGATCTCGCGCGAGGTGAGGGCGCGCATGCGCTCGGCGCTCGACGACATGCTGCGCCGCCGCAAGTCGATCTTCTTCGGCTCGATCTTCGAGGAGAGCGCGGCGTGAAGCTGGCGTGGCTCAACCTCGCCCGCCTCGGGCACCTCTTCGCCGTGCTGGTGCGGCACGGCGTGACCTGGGGGCTGGAGTGGACGGCGCAGCGCCGCCGCGCGCCGCGCTGGCTGGCCGCCCGCGTGCGGCGCCTCAGGGCCGCGGGGCTCTCCGGCCCGGAGCGGCTGCGCTCGCTGCTCGAGGACATGGGCGGCACCTTCGTGAAGTTCGGGCAGATGCTGGCGTTGCAGCCCGACATCATCTCGATCGAGTACTGCAACGCGCTGTTCAACCTCCTCGACCGCGTGGCGCCGTTCCCCTACGCCGAGGTCGAGCGTATCTGGCGCGAGGACGTCGGACGGCCGCTCGAGGAGGTCTTCGAGAGCTTCGAACGCGAGCCGGTGGCCACCGCCTCGGTCGGCCAGGTGCACGTGGCCCGCTACCGGGGCGAGAAGGTGGCGGTCAAGGTCCAGCGGCCGAACGTGGAGCTCCAATTCGGCAGCGACATCCGCATCATGCTGGCGGCGGTCGGCATGATCCGGCTGCTGCGGATCCGCTACCTCGAATGGCTGGTCGAGCCGCTGACCGAGTTCATCGGCTGGACCCGCGAGGAGATCGACTACCGCTTCGAGGCGCGCTACGGCGAGCGGGTGCGGCAGTACGCCGTGAACAACCCGGTGCAGGTGGTGCCGCGGGTCTACCAGGAGCTCACCACCCGCCGTACCCTGGTCGCCGGGTTCCTCGAGGGCGCCACCCTGGTCTCCTACCTGCGCGCGCGCGAGGAGGGCGACGAGGTCAAGATCCGCCGCCTCGAGCCCGCCGGCTTCGACCGCAAGCGCTTCGCCGCCAACGTGATCGACAACTTCCTCGGCGACGCCTTCCGCAACGGCATCTACCACGCCGACCTCCATCCCGCCAACCTGCTGCTGCTGGAGGGCAGCGTGGTGGGCTACATCGACTTCGGCATCACCGGCGTGATGAGCCGCCACGGCCGCCGCCACCTGGTGGTGATGACGCTGGCGCTGGCCGAGGGCGACATGGATCGGCTCTACGAGAGTTTCCGCGAGATCGCGGCCTACAACCCCGAGGCCGCCCCGGAAGCGTTCCGCAAGGGGCTCGACGCCCTGGCCGAGGACTGGTACGAGGAGGAAGGGGGCGCGCGGCGCATGAAGGTGAACTTCACGCGCATCATGGGCGACATGCTCACCCTGTCGCGCAAGACCGGGCTGCTGCCGGAGCGCGACATCGTCAAGTACATCCGCTCGGCGATCGCCATCGACGGCCTGGTGACGCGCTTCGAGCCCGACTTCGACGTCGGGGACTACCTGGTGGAGGCGTGCTCACGCTTCCTGGCGTGGCAGGGCCGGCGCGAGCGGTTCGCTCCCGACAAGCTCCTCGACGCCGCCGGCGCCGGCGGCAAGCTGTGGCGCGACGCGCCGGAAAGGGGCTCGAAGGTGCTCGACCGTCTGGTCGCGGGGGAGCTGCCGGCGAGCGTCCCGCCCGCCGAGGCGGACGGCGGCGGCCTCGCGGGCCGCGCCCTGCAGCTCGGCGCCGTCATGCTGGCGGTGGCGCTGCTGACCGCGGCGAGCGGCGCGCCGCTCCTCGGCCTGAACCTGTGGACGGTGGAGGTCGGCCTGGTGGCGGCGGCGGGGGCCATGCTGCTGCGCACGGTGGCCCGGCTGGCCTGAACCGAGAAGGGAGAAGACGCGATGCGCAAGGTCACGGAGTCGCTTTTCCGCTTCGGCTGGGCGATGACGACGTTCGGCCTGCAGCAGGCCCTGCACCTGGCGGCGCCGCGCCGGGGCTGGGACGAGGCGGAGCGCGGCTTCGACGCGATCGCCGCCGCCGCCGCCAAAGAGATGGACGAGGCGCTCCGGACCTACTACCGCGCCGGCGACCGCCTGCAGGCCGGCCTCGTGGACACGGCGTCGCGGCTTTTCTCCAGCCGCTGGTCGGAGCCCGGAGAGCTGATGAACGAGACCTGGGAATCCCTCGACCGCACGCGCGCCCGGGTGCAGGAGGCCCTCGCCGAGGAGGAGGCGGGGGGGTAGATGTACGAGCTCACCCGATCGCTCGCCCGCTTCGCCTGGACGACCTCGGTCGCCGGCGCCGAGCAGTTGCTGCGGCCGGGGCGGGTCGCGCCGGCGCTGGAGGCGGCGACCTGGGCGAGCTGGGGCGAGCTCGAGGAGATGCTGCAGCTCGCGTACCTGGCCGGCTGCGACCTCCAGGACGACGGCCTCGAGCTCGCCGCCGACGTGCTGCGGCCCTGGCATTGGCGGCGGGCCGCCGAGCGCCTGGCGCGGCGCTCGCTCGACGCGGCCCGGTTCGTCGATCCGTCCGCCGGCGGCACGCTGGCGCGCCGCGAGTGGCGCAACAAATTCGACGTCTTCTGGCGGGTCAAGGGCGTGCGCCGGGACCTCGGCCATCCGCCGCCGCCCGCGCGGTTCGACCTCGCGGAGTACGTCGAGCGCGCCTACGGTCTCGGCGCCTTCCCGGCGCTGTGGGCGATCGAGGGCCTGGGCCACGACTACGCGGCGACGCTGCTCGACGAGCTCGACGCCGGCGGCCTGCCGGCGGGCATCCTGACCGACCCGGCCCTCGCCGGCCTGCCGGCGTCGAGCGCCCCGATGCTCCACGGCGGGCTGGGGCTCGCCCTCGCCGAGCGCCTGCTGCGCCCCCTGACGCCGCGCAGCTCCGCCGCGGAGTTTCGCGGCGCCCTGCGCCGCTTCGTCGAGCTCTGCCGCGCGCACTCGCGGCCGGCGCACCTGATCTCGGCCCTCGAGTCGTTCGGGCTCGAGGCGCGGTGTTTCTTCGCGCAGCTCGTGCCGGGCCTCGAGCGCGAGCTCGAGGCGGCGGCCGGCGAGGCCGGCGAGGGGCGCCTGGCCGCCATCTTCTGGCACGGCGTGGGCCGCGCCCTGTACTTCATCCCGGTGCAGTTCGTGCCCGGCTGGGGCACGGTGGGCAACGCGGTGGCGATGGCGCAGCGCGAGGCGCCGCACGAGCTGGCGCGCCACAACGCGCTGGCCGGCCTCGCCTACGCCTTCGCCATGGTCAACATGTCGCAGCCGCGGATCCTCGAAGCGCTGCTCCGCGACCGCGGCGAGACCCTGCGCGGCACGGCGTGGAGCGACGGGCTGGCCGCCGCCGTGCAGGTGCGCGGCCGGATCACCCCCGGCGCGCCGGTGCTCGCGGGTTTCCTCGATCACCGGCCGCGGCCCGACGTCGAGGCGTTGTGGGACGAGATGGTGCGCCGGCCCGGCCGGCGGGCCCTCGCCGGCGCCCTGCAAGCGTCGACCGGGGACCTGCTCTACGCCGTCCTCGAGCCGGCCGGGGAGGCGGCATGAGCGAGCTCTCCGCCCGGCTCCCGCGCGAGCGCCGCCGCGCGGTCGAGGAGAAGCTCGCCGAGCACGGCCTGGTGAAGGGTCCCCGGCGGCTGGCGGCGGCGGCGCCGCCGCTGGCCTTCGACGACGAGGCCTTCGCGGCGCGTCTCGGCGCCGCCCTCGGCGAGCTGGGGCCGCTCTGGGCCACCCTGGGCCGTTACCTCGGCACGCGCCTCGACCTGCTGGAGGCGCGCGACGCGCTCGTGCTCGCCCGCCTCGACGACCGGGCGCCGGCGGCGAGCGCCGAGGAGCTTCGAGCGGTGCTGCGCCGCGAGCTCGAGGCGCCCGCCGAGGCCGTCTTCCGGCGCCTGGAGGCGAGGCCGGTGGCCAGCCGGCTGCTCTCCCAGACCCATCGCGCCGAGCTGGCGTCGGGCGAGCCGGTGCTGGTGCGGTGGATCCGGCCCGGCGTGGCCGAGCGCCTGGAGCTCGAGCTCGACGCCGCGCCGGCCCTGGGGCCGATCTTCGCCGCCTACGGCCGCCACTTGCCCTTCGACGAGGTCCTCGGCGGGTGGCGCCGCGAGCTCGCGGCGCGGCTCGACCTGCAGCAGGAGGCCGAGGGGCTCGAGCTGCTGCTCGCCGAGTCCCGCGACGGCCAGCCGCTGGCCCTGCCGCGCGTCCACCGCGAGCACACCACGCCGCGCGTGATCGTCGTCGACGACCCGCGCGGCCGCCCGCTCGAGGAGATCTCCGCTGACCTCTCCGGCGTCGACCGCGACGACCTGGCGCGCCGCCTGTGCCTGGCGTGGCTGCGGCAGGCGCTCCTGGGGCCCGCCTTCCCGATCGAAGCCGACGTCGTCGAGCTCGCCGACGGGCGCCTGGCCTGGACCGGGGGAGTGTTCGCCAGCCTGCCGGCGGCCAGCCAGGTCAACCTCTGGGACTACCTGCGCGCCACCGCCGGCCACGATCCCGACCAGGCCGCGACCTGCCTGCGGCGGGAGCTGGCGCCGGGGCGCCGGGCGGTGAGCGACGGCGAGCTGCGCTCGCGCCTGCGCCAGGTGGTGCCCTTCCGCGACGGCGGCTGGTCGAGCGCCGGCGAGACCATGGCCGAGTACGCCGTGCTGCACTGGCGGGTGTCGCGCTCCTCCGGTTTCCAGGCCCCGCAGCACGTTGCGAGCTTCTACCGCGGGCTCTTCTGGGCGGCCTGCACGGCCCAGCCCGTGCTGCCCGACAACGACCCCTTGCACGACGCGTTCGAGAACCTGCAATGGATCGCCGGCTGGAACCAGTTCCGCCAACTGACGGCGCCGGGCCAGCTCGCCGCCACCTTCGAGTCGTACCTGGCGACCGCCTTCGAGTGGCCCCAGAAGCTCGAAAGGACGTTGGCGCTGGCGAGCGACGAGCAACGCGGCTTCCGCGTCGGCGCCGCGCCCGCGCGCCGGCGTCGGCGCGACGCCGCCGCGGCGGTGGTCGCCCTGCTGCTGGCGATGGCCGCCGTGGTCGTGGTGGCGCGCCCGTTCGTGACCCGGGCCGACGGAGAGTGGGGCGAGCGTCTCGCCGCCGCGGGCTTCGCCGCCCTCGCCTTCTTCATGCTGCGCACCCTCTGGAGGACTTCATGAATCCGGCTACAGGAGAATCCGTGATGGACGTCGCCAAGCTCATGACCCGCTTCGTGCTGCTGCCCTTCGACGCCGCCGCCTTCGGCACCGAGATGCTGGCGCAATCGACCAAGAGCGTCCGGACCATGGCCGAGAAGGGCGTCCGGTCGCTGATGGAAGGCATGGGCGCCGAGCGCTCGGACGACGAGGACGAGGAGGACTGAAGGGTGCTGCGCTCGTTGCTGCGCTTCTCGTGGTCGATGTCGCTGCTCGGCGCGCGGCAGACCGCAGCGCTGCTGGGGGCGGTGGCGGCGGCACGGCCGCCCGACCGGGTGCGGGAGAGCTTCGACGCCGTGGCCGACGCCGCCGAGGCGGAGCTCGGGGAGGGGCTGGCTGACACCTTCCGGACCGGCTGGCGGTGGCAGCGGCGCGCCCTCGACGCGGCCATGGGCGTCGCCGTCCCGGCCTTCGAGATCGGCCGCGGGGAAGCCTCGACCCTGCTGCTGCGCAGCTCGATCGAGACCGGCCGGCGGTCGGTCGAGATGCTCGACGCCGCCTTGCCCGAGCGCCTGGGCCTGGCCTGGCGCGAGCTCGCCAACAAGCTGGCGGCGTTCGCGGACTTCCAGTACGCCCACCGGATCCTCGGGCTCTTCGACGAGACCGACCTCGCCGACGCCCTCGAGCGCGCCGGCGAGCTCGGCTCCTACCGCCGCCTGTGGCTGCTGGAAGGCCTCGGCTTCGCCTTCGCGGAGTCGGAGTGGGACGACGGCGCGCCGCCGCGCGGGCTCCTGGCCGGCCGCCGTCTCGACGCCGTGCCGGCGAGCGGCTGGCTGCCGCTCCACACCGGCCTCGGCCTCTCGCTCGCCCGGCGCCGGCTCCATCGGCTCGACGCGCGGCGCAACGCCGACGAGGTCGCGGCCGCCGTCGTCGACTTCACGCGGCTCTGCGACGCGAACGCCCGCGGCGGCTACGGTCAGGCCATCTTCGAAGGTCTGGGGCTGGTGGTGCGCCAGCTCGAGCCGGCGGCGGTGGCGGCGGTCGACCGCGAGCTCGCGCGCCGCGACGAGCCTCCTGATCGCGAGCGCCGGGCGCTTTTCTGGCACGGCGTCGGCCGCGGCCTGTACTTCCTGGTGAGCCAGCTCTACCCGGGCTCGCTGTCGCGGGCCTTCGACCTGGCGCGCCGCGAGCCGGCGCACGCGCTCGGGCGCCGCAACGCCATGGCCGGCCTGGCCTGGGCCGCCACCCTGGTCAACTTCCGCCATCCCGAGGTGCTCGAGGCCTTCCTCGAAAACCACGCCGGCGGCTGGAGCGCTGAGGACGAGGGGGCCTTCGGCCACGGCGTCTCCTCGGCCTTCCTGTTCTGGCTCGACGCCGCCGGCGACGACCGCCTCTGGCGCGCCTTCCGCGACCACCGGCCGGCCGCCGCGAACGACGAGCGCTGGCGGCGGCTGGTCGCGGCGCCTTGCGCCGAGGCCCATGAGCGCTATCCTGAGCTCAAGCGCGGGGAGCGGCTCGGCGAGATCTTCCGCGACCTGGGACCGACCGAGGGGGGCTGAGGATGGACGTGACGCTGGGAAAGAGACTCGACGCGTGGATCGGCCGCCTCATCGATTTCGCCGGCGCCGATCCCTTGCGCCGCGAGCTCAGTCTGAAGCTCGAAGCCGAGCCCGCGCCGCCGCTCCGTGTCGAGGTCCCCGAGAAGAAGGTGGCTGCCAGGCCCGAGAAGAAGGTGGCTGCCAGGCCCGAGAAGAAGGTGGCTGCCAGGCCCGAGAAGAAAGCGCCGAGAAAGAGGGCGGCGAGACCGCGGCCGGCGGTCGCGGCGCTCGAAGAGGCGGTGCGGCGAGCCGAGGCGACGCCCTCGCGCCGCGCCGCGCTCGAGGCGGTGGACCGGCGGGTGCTGGAGGCGCTGGCCGCCTTCGCGGACGGCGCCGCGATCAACGAGCTGGCGGCCGCCACCGGGCAGGCCGCCGGCGCCCTGCGCCGGCGCCTCGACAAGCTGGCCGCCGCCGGCCGGGTCGAGCGGGTGGCGGCGGGGCTGCGGACGCGCTACCGGCGCACCGGCGGATAGGCCGCGCGAGGACGAGGAAGGGATGCGACAGTCATGAGCAGCCACCACGGAGCGATCGAGTCCTCGAAAGCCCTCACCGAAGAGGACCGCCAGCGCCTCGACCACGTCGACCAGGTGCTCGCCGACGCCCGCGACCTGAAGGCGTGGTGGGATGCGACCGATTCCGCCAAGGCCTACCGCGAGACGTTCGCGCTCGCCGCCACCCACAACCGCCCCGACTCCAGCTTCGGCTTCTTCGACGAAGCCACCGTGGGCGGCGAGAAGATGGCGGTCATGGGCAACGTCCAGGAGCAGTTCTTCGACCGTCCCAAGATCCCCGCCGAGGCGGGCGCGGGCGCCGGCAAGGCGGAGAAGGCCGCCGTGGAGTGGACGCGCCGCCAGGTCGAGGAATTCGTGCTGCGTTACTTCATGCGCGTCAGCGATTTCTCGACGCCAAGGGCCTTCCCCGACGACGAGGGCGATCCGCCGCCGGCGTTCCTGCGTCCCTTCAGCCTCTGTCCCGAGACCGGCGAGGAGCGCAAGGGTTTCGGCTTCGAGCTCGCCTATTTCAAGAAACCGGGCGAGAAGCCTGGCAAGTTCGCCGACGAGGGCAAATACGCGATCGTCGACCTGCGCGAGATCGGCGAGGGCAAGAAGTACGAATGGATCGTCGTCAAGGTCGACATCTTCGATTTCAAGGCCGAAGCGGCGCCGTTCGGCCACGAGTACCCCTTCGGCACCGTGCCCTTGACCGAAGAGAGCTACCTGGTCCTCGCCGCGGACTTCATCACGCAGGAGACCTACGCGGCGCCGCGCGACGGTCTGGTGGGGCGTTACGGATTCGGCTACGGCTTCCTGCGCGACCTCGACGAAAGCGTGCTCGGCTACGGCCCCGGCCGCTTCGACGCCGGCTTCCAACTGATCGATTTCCACGTCCGGGACGACGGCGAGATCCGTTCGCGCCTGGCCTTCGTGGCCAACCGGCCGCGCAAGGTGACCAACGTGTCGCTCGACCCCTTCAAGTGGGGCCTCAACGTGACCGACATGATCTCCTTCGGCATGCTCTCGGGCATGCTGGGCCCGATCCGCAGCGCCTACCGGCAACTGCCGCAGATGCCCGGCGTCGACCTCGCGCAGCTCTACGTCCAATTCGCCAACATGCTCTCGGCGGGCGCCGCCGAGCGCCGGCTCTGCATCTCGAAAAAGCAGCTCGAGAAGATCTTCCTCGTGAAGCACTTCGCACAGCACTACAACGTCGTAGCGGGCGCGCTCGTGACCTGGCGGATGATCCCCGACTGGTTCGAGCACGACGGCTACCAATTGCCCGACTGGGTGAAATCGGGGGTGAGCAAGTGAGCGACGAACACGACACTGACAAGCACGAGGCCCATGACCACCGGCACGCGATCATCCTTTCCGGCGGCGGCGCCGACGGCGCCTACGAGATCGGCGTCGTCAAGGCGCTGTTCAACGGCAAGGCCCCGTGGCAGAAAACTCCCCTGGTGCCCGACGTCTTCACCGGCACCTCGATCGGCTCCTTCAACGCCACCTTCCTGGTCTCGCAATGGGACGACTACGGCGCCGGCGCGGTGGGCAACCTGGAGAACGTGTGGCTCGAAGAGATCTCGAGAGGCGGCTTCCGCATCCGTTGCGATCCCTTGCTCTACCTCGATCCCAGGTCGTATCTCCCCAACCCGCTGAAGATCGGGGCGGAATTCGTCAACGACGCCTTCTCTCTGGGCTGGGACGGGCTGAGGCGGCTGGTGAACCTCGCCGCCGGCGAGGAGCCCTTCCTCCAGCGTTTTCTCGAATCGTTCAATCTGGCGAGCTTCGTCTCCGCCGTCCCCTGGGAGCGCACGATCCGCAAGACGATCGACTTCAAGAAGGTGCGCAAGTCGTCGCGGGAGCTCTTCGTGGCCGCCACCAACTGGGAGCTCGGTGAGCTCCGGCTCTTCAAGAAGCACGACATGACCGACAAGCTGGGTCCCAACGCCATCCGCGCCTCGAGCGCCGTGCCCGGCTTCTATCCGATCGCCACGGTCGGCGCCCAGAGCTACATCGACGGCGCGGTGCTGATGAACACGCCGCTCAAGCCTGCCGTGGTCGACGGCGGCGCCACCGTGCTCCACGTGGTCTACCTCAACACCGACGTCAAGAAGATGCCCGTCGAAGCGCTGCAGAGCACCCTCGATACGCTCTATCGTACCCAGATCATCGCCTGGACGGAGGCGGTCAACAGCGACATCAAGGAGGCCCACGCCTACAACCGGGGTCTCGAGCTCATCGCCCAGGGCGAGGAAGGCCCCGAGAAGCTGGCGGAGGACGCCCCGAACGTCGCCAAGGCGGTGCTGGCCCTCGGCAAGCACATCCGGCACGCGCAAGTCGATCGGGAGACCGGACGCAAGAAGAAGAGGACCCTGAAACCGGTCACCGTCCACCGCTACTTCCCGCCCGACGGCCTCGACGGCGCCCTCGGGTTCCTCGACCTCTCGCAGCAGCGGATCGCGCGGCTCATCGACGAGGGCTTCGAGCACACGGTGAGCCACGACTGCGAGGCCAACGAGTGTATCCTTCCGAAGGCCCACGACAAGGAGATCTACCTTTGACCCAGCCCACCGCGACCCTTGAGCAGGATCCAGCGCGCAACGCCCATGGTCAGGACCATGCGCCGCTGCTCGAGCGGGCCTTCGCCCTCGACGTGGTCGAGGCCGCCTACGAGATCGCCGGCGTCCGCGGCGAGATCCCCGCCTACCTCAACGGCAGCTACTACCTGAACGGGCCCTCGGCGTTCGGCCGCGGCGGCCTCGCCTACCGCCACTGGCTCGACGGCGACGGCATGGTCTCGGCCCTCCACTTCGCGGGCGGCAAGGCGCGCTTCGTCAACCGCTTCGTGCGCAGCGCCAAGTTCGTGGCCGAGCAAGAGGCCGGTCGCTCGCTCTACCGCGCCTTCGGCACCGCCTTCGAGGGCGACCGCCTGAAGCGCGGCATCGGCCTCGAGTCGCCGGTCAACGTCAGCGTCTTCACCTGGCGCGGCACGCTGCTCGCCTTCGGCGAGCAGGGCTTGCCCTGGGAGCTCGACCCCGAGACCCTGGAGACGCGCGGCGAGCACACCTTCGGCGGCCGCCTCAACGCCGTCAGCCCGCTCTCGGCCCACCCGTGCTTCGACCGTGAGCGCGGCGAGATGTTCAACTTCGGCATCTCCTTCGCCGCCCGCCAGCCGTGCCTCCACCTCTACCGCTTCGCGGCCGACGGCGAGCTCGCCTGGCGCCGGCGCCTGGCGCTCCCCTATCCGTGCTCGGTACACGACTTCATCGTCAGTCCCCGCTACGTCGCCTTCTACCTGAGCCCGTATCTGCTCGACGTCGAGGCCGTGATGCGCGGCGGCAAGACGATCATGGAGGCCCTCTCCTGGGAGCCCGAGCGCGGCAGCCGCCTGCTCGTGGCGTCGCGCGAGACCGGCGAGGAGGTGGCCAGCGTGCCGCTCGGCCGGCGCTTCTGCCTCCACCTCGTCAACGCCTTCGAGGAGGACGGCCGCCTGGTGGTCGACGTGGTCGAGCTCGACCGCCCGATCTACGACCAGTACCAGGTGATCCCCGACCTCTTCCTCGACGCCCCCCGCGGCCGCCCGCGGCGCCGGGTGATCGACGCCGAGCGCTGGGAGGTGGTCAGCGAGGACGAGATCGACTACTCCGCCGCGCCGGACTTCCCGGCCATCGATCCGCGCCGCGCGCTCAAGCCCTACGACGACCTGTGGCTGCTCGGCATCTCCAAGACGGGCACGCCGGGGCGCAAGTTCTTCGACCAGATCGCGCACGTCTCGTGGCGGCGTCCCTCGGGACCCGACGTCTACCAGGCGGCGCCGCGCCATTACTTCGGCGGCGAGCCGGTGTTCCTGGGCGATCCCGGCGACGCCGGGGCGGGCGTGGTGATCTGCCAGGACTTCGACGCCGAGGCCGTGGCGAGCTCCTTCCTCGTCTTCGACGCCTACGACGTGGCGGCGGGGCCGGTGGCCACCCTGCCCCTGGTGCACCCGCTGCCGCTGTGCTTCCACGCGAGCTGGGAGCCGAGGGGCTAGCGCGATGCCGAAGCGGAGCCCGGTGCTGGCGATCGCCAACTCCAAGGGCGGCGTGGGCAAGTCCACGCTGGCCACCAACCTCGCCGCCGAGGCGGCGACGGAAGGCCTGCAGGTGCTCCTGGTCGACACTGATCCCCAGGCCTCGAGCACCGTCTTCGCCGCCACCCGCGGCGAGGACCGTCCGGCCTTCCGGGTCGTCCAGATGACCAAGGCGATCCTCCACCGCGAGCTGCCGCAGCTCTCCGAGCCCTACGACCTGGTGATCGTCGACACCGGGGCGCGCGACACCTCCACCTTCCGCTCGGCCATCGCGGCGGCGTCGCTGGTGCTGGTGCCGGTGACGCCGAGCGCCTACGACATCTGGGCGAGCGAGGACGTCTTCACGGTGATCGACGAGCTCGCCGTGACCCGCGACGACCTCGAAGTGCGGGTGGTCCTCAACCAGGTGATCCCGCGCACGCGCATCGCCCGCGAGGCCCTGGAGGCGCTCGGCGAGCTCACCGAGGAGCAGAACGCCCAGATCCTCGAGACCCGCGTCCACTCGCGGGTGGCGTGGAAGATGGCGTCGAGCGACGGGCTCTCGGTCAGCGAATGGGAGCCCCGCGGCGCCGCCGCCGACGAGCTGCGCGCCCTCTGGCGGGAGCTGCGCGCCCTCCTCGACCTCCCGTAGCGCGAGGCGCCGCCCAGCGGTCCCGAAGAATCCTCAAAAAAACCCTGCGGCCGTAATGTAGTTCGTAATCTTGGCCGCCTACACTCTTCCTTGTAAGTGATCTCGGCTCGTTGAGTCGTGGGGTTCCGAGAACGGGACCTGATCTCCGAAGCGGCCCGGGCCGAGGTTGGGCACCTGAGTTTGACGTTTGGACACGGGCGTCGGGCGGGCTCTTATCAACCGTCCCGATCCCTCAGTCTGCCCGACGCCGACGTCCCTCTTTTTCCACCACCGCCGGTCGTCCGGCGGTGGATGTGTTTTGGGCGTGAAGCCTCCGGGAACGAGCAGCGGCGAGGGCGGCTTCGACACACCGTCGACCATCAGCTCGGCGCCCTCCTGAGTGCCCGCGACCTGCCAGAGCCCCCGAAGCGCTCGCCGCATTTCCGCCCACAAGGCCGCGGGAGGCCGCTGAAGAAGACCACCAAGTTCGCGCCCGCGGGGGACTATACTCTCTCGCAGCCGCTGCTGTCCCGCCTGGCGTGGAAGCGGGGCAGATCCAGGCGCCTTGGCAGAGCTCCTCCAGAAGGGCGATACCGATGACGGCACAGCAAGCCAGTCCAGACGCCTACACATCGCTTGACCTGTTTGCTGGAGCAGGTGGGTTTACGTTGGGACTGAGAGAAGTGGGTTTCAGATGCCTGGGGGCCATCGAGATCGACCCCGTCGCCGCAGCGACACTCGGTAGCAACTTCGGCGAGCGTCCTTGCAGCCTCCTCGGCCCTGAGGTCGGCGACCTGCGCGACATCAACTCACGGACACTCAAGAGCCGGATTCGTCGTGCAGGAGCGCCAGAACTTGACCTCTTGGTCGCGGGACCACCCTGCCAGGGTTTCTCCAGAGTCGGTCGCGGGAAGCTTGACTCGATGAGATCGGGTCGCGGATCCTTTGCCGACGACAGTCGGAACGACCTGTACGAGCAGGCCATCCGCATTCTGCGGGCCCTTCGCCCGCGCACCTTCGTATTCGAGAATGTCTCGGGCATGCTTCATCTACGGGGGCGCAACATCGCTGAGGACGTCTGCGACGCAGTTACTCATGCCGGCTACGTTGCCCGCTGCACCTTGTTGAATGCCGCGTGGTATGGCGTTCCACAGACCCGTGAGCGGGTGTTCATCATCGCCGCCCGTCAGGATCTCGGCGTGGAGCCCGTGTTCCCTCCCAGACGCTTCCGGCCTCACCTGAGCCGCGGTCACCTCTCAGAAGCGGAGCTTGATCGACGCAACTGGCGGAATCCTGAGTTCTTTGTGGATCCGCGGAGCCTTCCAACAGTGATTCCCGCCGACCCGGCGGTGACCGTCTCCGAGGCTCTCGATGACCTGCCGCCCTTCATGGCCCACGTCAAAGCCATGCGGAATGGGCGCCGATACCGCTCCCTGCGAACCGAGTTCCACCCGGTCCCCTACGCTCACGCGCCGCGCAACTGGTTCTGTCGCAAGATGCGTTACTGGAATGAACAGCTTCACAGCCCCCATGTGACCGACCAGTTCTGTCGCTGGACTCCCCGCGACTTCCAGACCTTTGCCCAAATGAAGCCCGGAGATCGTTACCCCGAGGCGGTCACCATCGCGGAGCGGCTCTACCAGGAAGCGTTGGCGTACTACCGGCGTGAAGGTGGGCGACGTCCTTTGCGCAACGAATTCGTTCCTCCATATGCCGTCGAGAGCTTTCCAGATAAGTGGAGAAAGCTGATATCTGACGCTCCCTCCTGGACTGTCACGGCTCATCTGGGAAAGGACACGTACTCGCACATCCATTTTGACTCAAGACAGGCCCGATCTATCACGATCCGTGAGGCCGCAAGACTGCAGTCCTTCCCCGACGCTTTTGTGTTCGCCGGAAATATGGGTGACGCATTTCGTCAGATCGGCAATGCCGTGCCTCCGTTGCTGGCACGTGAGATCGGTGCGGCAATACGTACTGTTCTTGCTCAGGCCGATGGCATTGCGATTGACCCGAAGATCTCGACATGACAGGTCATGCTCGTGCTCCCCAAGTGGCCAGCGAGGCCATCGAATGCTGGCGTACCACTATGATCGACGCTCTACGGAGCGGAGGGATGAGTGGCCCCAAGGCCAGGCGCTCTCTGGCCGGCCTCGAGGACGATCTGAGATGGATAGCCGCTCGCCTTCATGACGACCATGGGTCGCCACATCTGGAGAACTTCAGCGACCCAACTGACGAGTTTATCTTCATTGTTCTTTCAAGAAAGACAGCAGAAAGAGCCTACACACGTGCGTTCAAATCGCTAAAGCAATCGGGAAGTTGGCAGCAGGTTCTCGACCTTGGGGAACGACGCATCGAGGCAGCCATCTATGGGTGTGGTCTGGAAAGCAAGAAGGCCCACGCCATCGTCGCAGGTCTTCAGACCATCGTCGACCGGTTCGGGGCAGCAGATCTGTCGCGCGCCGACAACCTTGCTGACGACGATCTCTTCGCGTTCCTTTCAGCACTACCGGAGGTAGGCCCAAAGAGCTCGCGTTGCGTCATGTTGTACAGTTTCGGGCGCGCCGCCTTCCCCGTCGACGCCCATGTTGGCCGAGTACTCGCGCGAGTGGGGTGCATGCGCGTGATCGGCCTCGAGTTGCTTCCGATGGGGCACAAGGAGCGGCAGCGGATCCTGGAGAGGCCCATTCCTCCCGATCTTCGTTTCGGCCTTCATGTGAATCTGGTCGCCCATGGCCGGAGCATCTGCAAGGCGACCAGCCCAGCCTGCCACGAGTGTGTTCTGGCATTGAGGTGCCAAAGCTTCAGTGCGTTTACAACCCGCTAACAATCTGGTAGCAACGATCAGACTCGCGCTCCATGGGTGCCGAAAGACCTCATTCGGGCCAAGCGCATCCTGGTTCCATCATCATTGGCCTACTCGCTGTCAACTCCGGATTTCAAGGAACCGAGTGCGATTTCGATGTCGAGATCGGGCGCTCCCAGTCGGCCGATGTAGCGTACGAGTCGCGCTGCCATCGACTCGGCGAAGGGACTCGCAACCGTCGCTATACACGGCGCCTCCTTGAGTGCTTCCACGGACACGTGATCAAGCTCACCGAAGTCAACTACCGCAGAAGGTATGTCCCATGCCCCGGGAAGGAAATGGTAGCGTTCGGCCTGTCCTTTGCCTCGGTTGTTCTTCATCAACGAGAGTAGACTGTCCCGTGCCTTATTCGTCGGGTTCTGCACCCATCTCTCGTACTCCTCGAATTCGGTCACTGGCTTCACTCGTGCACAAAGAGCGCGGTCGACTTTACAACGCCCGTCTCGATAAACGAGATCGCAGCTCGGCCAGACTATCACGGCCAGTGAGTCGGCACCACCGGCGATGGCGACACGTCGCAGGTCGCCCAAGCGCGGGTCATCGCCGATCGGCGGCCGAACGTAGAACTCGACTGGGTGGACCTTATCCGGCTCGGGATCAGCAACATCGGTGTCTGGATAAATGCTCCGTATCAAGGGTGCTATTCCCTGCGTGAACTGAAGGCCGAGGCGTCTGAAGAGCAGTCGGATGAAATCTGGCTGCTCCGTAAGGTCACGAATCTGATCCCAGTGGCTCTCCACGAAGCCCCACATGTATTTCCCGAGGGCAGTGTCAAGATGATCTACGGCGGCTCGATGAATCTGGGGAATCCGTAGAGCGAAGAGCTGCTCGATGGCGTCGCGGAGACGCTGCAAGCCGCCCGCCTCCTTGGCGACTACGTAGACAAAGGGACTGGCACACTCGCCGACGACTTCAGGCAAGGCCGTGTATAGAATCACGGGGGCGAAGCCGGTAGCGCGCCACTCTTCGAGAATCCCCGTACCCGCGCTGTCACCGCTAAAAGGATCTCCCCGGAATACATCAAGAACAAGCAGGTCGACCTTACGCTCGTGAAGAAGTCTGGTGGCTTCCAAGAACTCAGCAGTTCCTTTCACGATCAGCGAGCCGAAGCCAAATGTCTCTCCTTCGAGATAGTCTTTAACCTGCTGAAGAGTGTCGTGGTTGTCCTCGACGTGGACGATCTGCCAGATGCGGGAGCTCTTGGTACTCACGTCGTGCCCTCGTAGGGTTCGGAGATCCGTCGTCGCAGCGTGACACGAAAGTTGGCCCCAGGTAGTAATCCAGAAGGTACGAGTTCCAGCGCTCCATCGTAGTCCAACGCGACCTCTCCCGCAATGGTGAGCCCCAGTCCTACTCCATCGGGCTTCGTGGAAAAGTACGGATCGAAGATGAGATCCGCCACGTCCCCTGGCACGCCAAGCCCACTGTCGGCGAAGATAATCTCGACACCTCCTTCGTGGCGCCGAACCTCGACAGTAATGGCCCGTTGATCTTCAGGGACCTTCTGCAGCCAGTAGATTGCATTGTCGAGGAGGTTCACAATTATCTGCTGCATCTCTGTCGCGTCGATGGTGACCATCGTCGTGCTTTCGGGTAGATGGATCCGTACTCCAGATTCTCTAAGCGGATTTTGGTAGATCGCGAATGCGTCAGCGATAAGTGCCTCTACGGGTTGTTCGGTCGGACGGCCTCGTTTACGGCCTCCGAACGGCGCTATTCTCCTGAAGAGTGCTGAGAGGATCTCCGTCTGTCTCGAAATCGTCTCCAACCGGGACAAAAGCGTCTCTCGGGGATCGGCTTGATTCCTCGTTTTTTTGATGTCCCTCAGAGCCAAATCGCACTCGTTCGATATGGATGCTATCGGTGTTCTTCCGTCGTGGAGAATCACGTCCACGAGCTGACCCAGTGTCGCCAGACGTCTGTATCGGACGATGACTTCCTGAACCCGCTTGATCGAGGAGCTGGCCTTCTCGGCGCGTTCGTTGAGGAAGCTCTGGAACTCCTTGTCGTCAGGATATCGATCTTTGAACGAAGCGACGATCGTTTCAATGCCGAGGTCGCTGAAGAGTGGTGAGGTCTCGTCGGGGTGCCTTCTTGAACGCCCTGCGTATCGACGCTGCTCGATTTGAGCGAGGATGGCCTTGACACAATCTTTCAAGTCATCGAGTGCGGGCGATTCGACCAATCCTTCGCGATTCGTTTGATCTCGCAACTCGGGATTCTCGTCGGCCGTGATGTAGATCTCACCGACGATCTGATTGTTGCTCAGTCTCATGGTCGGATTCTGCACGCGACGAAGATCGAGGCGCAACCAGTCGTTGGCAGGGTCACCATATGGAAGAACACGAAAGAAATCTCTATAGATGCTTACCCCGCACGCCTCATTCAGGTCACTTCGGAGATACTGAATCGTCGAATGTAGACTTGCTGCGAGCTGACCCAGAGAGCCCCGGTCACGGTCCCAGGCCTTGAATTCGAACTGGAACGGGCCGCAGACCGGCGAATGACCGTTCTTTACTATGACTTCTTCTACCCGCGCTTTGGAACCGCGAATCTCGCCCTCGGCTACAAGACGCCCATCCGCGCTCATTCTCCCGGCAAGCGAATAGTGCGGACGGCGCAGCACGTCCGGCGGCGTCACCGGCCCAGAATACTCCTGGAGCTCGGCGGGGAGTCGGAGTTCGATACGGAAGTCATCTCTTTCTCTTGACCGTGCGATGAGGCGGGCCAGCTCACCACGCAATCTCCTGACGGATTTCTCCTTCCACTCGTCGTGGAGGCCGACCAAGCGCAACGTGGTACCCGTAGGTGTACCGCGAGGCACGCGATGCTCTCGCCATTGACAGTCTATTTCGTCGAGGTAGAGTTCTTCGTCCCTGAAGCTTTCCCAGTCGAGCTCGGCAATGACGCACCTCCGAGGCCTCTCGGCCACGGACGCGATGTGTATTCGATCAGCCAGTCGGGCTGCGGCGAAGCGTCCCAGGCCCTTCTCGCCCGTGACTCTCCTACCTCCCGGAGAAATGCGCTTCCGCCTCTTGGAGATCGTGGCTGGTTCCAGCCAGGCACGTTTGAAGACCTCCAATGGCATGCCGTGCCCGTCATCGCTGACCACAATGGCGCCAGAGCCACGTTCAAGGGGCGGTTCGAATGTTATTGTGACCTCGTGCGCATCTGCGTCGTATGCGTTCTTGATCAACTCTGCCAGAGCGATGATCTCGTTGCTGATCAGATCCTCACCGAGGGCTCTTATGATCCGGGCACGGGGTCGGAGCGGTTCGCTGCCCTCATCGGAGAGAGTGGCAGGATTGAGCCGTGTCGTGCTCTCCCGAGCCGGAGTAGTGCCAGTGTCCCTGCCTTCGCCGCCGGGAGAGAGGATGCGGTCGATCAGAGGCTGGAGCTCGCGTCCGCCTGCGTCGAGGCCGAGCGCCTCGCAGATCGCCTTCAGCTCCGGCCGCTTGAGCCTGGCGAGCACGTCGGCGAAGTCGACGCTCCGGCTACGGACGATTGCGTCGACGTGGTTCTCGATCACCCGGCGGTCGCCAACCTCGACCGCGAAGTGATCCGTGAGCTCGCTCAGGCGGTCGCGGCCGAGCACGCGGAGAGCAGTCCGCTGTTGTTTGGGCTTCAGTCGCTGCGTGGGCATGGGGTGCGACGCCGTTCACCGAGCGCGAGATGCGCTTCAGATCGGGGCAGTTTAACCCACGTGGGACGCGAGCAGCGGCGTCGAGCCGCGACGAGCCAAGGCACTGCCGGCACCGCCGACCCCTCCGGATCGAGCCGCTTACCGCGAGCGAAGGACGCAGGGCGACGTTGGCGGCCCGGAACCGTCATCCAAGGCCGACGTCCCAGGATCCGGCTCTCGGATCCCGGTACGCGTCCGCTGAGGCCGGTGGGCGGTCTCGATTCTCGGTACGCGTCCGTCCGCTCCGTTTCTCGGTCTCGAATGACGGTAAGCACGGCGTTCTATGAGGCAACGGCTCACGGAATCAGGTGATTCGACTAGCATTCCGCCATGGCCTCCGAGCCGCTGGTCGCCGTCCGCGACCTGACCGTCCGTTACGCCGCCGGCGACGGCGGCGCGCCGGTGACGGCGGTCGACGGCCTGAGCCTCGCGATCGCCCCCGGCGAGGCGCTCGGCGTGCTCGGCGAGTCCGGCTGCGGCAAGACCAGCCTGGCCCTGGCGATCCTCGGCTTGCTGCCGCCGGGCGGCGTGATCGCCGGCGGCTCGATCCGCTTCCGCGGCGTTGAGCTGGTGGGCCTCGGGCAGCGCCGGTTGCGCCGGCTGCGCGGCGCCGAGGTGAGCCTCGTCTTCCAGGAGCCTGCCCTGGCGCTGCACCCCACGCGGCGGGTGGGCGAGCAGGTCGTGGAGGTGATCCGCGCCCACCGCCGGTGGCGCGCGCGGCGCTGCCGCGCGGCGGCCGAGGAGCTGCTCGCCGAGGTCGGCCTCGCCGGCCTCGGCCACGCCTATCCCCACCAGCTCAGCGGCGGCCAGCGCCAGCGCGTGGTGATCGCCCAGGCCCTGTCGTGCCGCCCGTCGCTGGTCATCGCCGACGAGCCCACCGCGGCCCTCGACGCGACCACCGAGCGCCAGGTGCTCGACCTGCTGAACGGTCTCCGGGAACGCTTCGGCGTCGCCTTCCTCTACATCAGCCACGACCCGCGGGTGCTGGCCGAGATCGCCGACCGCCTGCTGGTGATGTACGCCGGACGCGCCGCCGAAGAAGGTCCACGGGAGGACGTGCTGCGCGAGCCGCTCCACCCCTACGCCGAAGGGCTGCTCGCCTGCATGACGCCGGCGGGTCCGGGACGCGAGCTGCGCGCGTTGCCCGGCCGCGCCCCGGTCGTCCGCGTCCCGGCGCCGGGATGCCGGTTCGCGCCGCGCTGCCCCTACCGCATGGAGCGTTGCGAGGTGCGGGACCCCGTGGCCACGGCGCCGCGTCAAGGTCGCCGCGTCCACTGTTTCCGCTATTGAGACAATCGAGGATGACGCAGGGTCCCTTCCTCCGCGTGCAGGACCTCACGGTCGTCTACCGGCGAGGATCGATCCTGGGCGGCCGCAGCGCGGTGCGGGCGCTCGACGCCGTGAGCCTCGAGGTGGCCGCCGGCTCGATCCTCGCCGTGGTCGGCGAGTCCGGCGGCGGCAAGTCGACCCTGGCGCGCTGCCTGGCGTTGCTGGAGGAGCCCACGGCCGGGGAGGTCTTCGTCGACGGCCGTCCCGTCAGCGAGCTCGACGCGCGCGGCCGGCGGGAGCTGCGTCCGCGTCTCCAGCTCCTCTTCCAGGACCCGGCGAGCGCCCTCAACCCGCGCTTCACGGTGGCCGACAGCGTCGCCGAGCCGCTGGTGGTGCGGCGTTGGGGCGACCGCGTGCGCCGGCGGGCGCGGGCGCTCGAGCTGATGGACGAGGTGGGGCTCGAGGCGAGCCTCGCGGAGCGCGGACCGCTGGCGCTGAGCGGCGGCCAGAAGCAGCGCCTGGTGCTCGCCCGGGCGCTCGCCGCCGAGCCCCGGGCGTTGCTGCTCGACGAGGCCCTCACGGGGCTCGACCTGTCGCTCCAGGCGCAGGTGGTCAACCTGCTGCTGCGCCTGCGGGAGCGCCACGGCCTGACCTACGTGCTGGTGACCCACGACCTGCGCCTGGCCGCCCACCTCGCCGACCGGGTCGCCGTGCTCGACCGCGGGCGCCTGACAGAGTGCGGGCTGCCGGGCGAGATCCTGGGCGCGCGGTCGTGGCCGTGAGCTTCCCCTTGGCCTCGCGCTCCGCCAGGGATCACTTTGACACGCCCGTCAAGGACTGACCAGCCGCCGGAGCGTGGAGAGACCTGGCTGATCCTTCTTCGACCCGAGGGCGCACTGATCCACAACGTCTCGGAAACTGCACAACTATCTGAAAATAGACGTCTTACGTGTAGGTCAGGCTGCGCCTGACGATTCTGCCACGGATCGCGTGAATGTCGCGGTAGGACCGCCATTGCTGGCGGCCCCCCG
>Ga0299906_10000771_pt1 | contig 28705 bp, 25 predicted proteins | sample RVTome_14_FD_200259 | JGI IMG/M metagenome (GOLD analysis project Ga0299906, IMG submission 200259) | Soil microbial communities from uranium-contaminated site in the Upper Colorado River Basin, Wyoming, United States - RVT145D125 (version 2) ...
GGCGAGACAGCCTTTCATGAGATTACATTCAGTAGCCCCTACCGGGGCAGGAGCTTGGCATGTCGATGTGGTATTTCAAGAACCCGATACCAACCTTCCGACCGCGACCGAACATTATCTGCTCATCGCAACAAGATTCTGCAGGTTAGTAGTACAGGGCAATGCCGGCACGTCGGCGAGGCCGTGTTGCCGTCGCCGCTGTGGGTGTGCACCTTGCCGTAGGCGTCGTAGAGGTAGTACTGGACGACGGCCCCGGCTGAATCCGTGAGCGCGATCACGTTGTAGTTGGCGTCCTGGTGGTAATAGAACGCTTTGTCGCCGGTATCGATGCAGTCGCCGTCGCCGGGCACATCCGTGTCGACGTCCATGCGGATCGGTTCGTCGACGTACTGGGGGCCGAACACGAACTGGCGAGTGGCGTCCTCGGAGCCGTTGCGGGTTTCGATCATTTGAGGCCCCGCGTAATAGTACACCTCGGTCGTGTCGAGGTCGCCGGCGTTGGACACGACCTTCTTGATCCGCCGGCCGGTGGCGTCGTAGGTGTAGGTCGCCAAGACGCTCTCGGCCCCTTCGCCCGCGCGAACCTGCACCAATCTGTTCCATGCATCGTACTTGTATTTGTACACGCCGTCAAACGTGAGGTTGCCGTTGTCGTCGTAGCTCGGCGACACCGCGGCGGACGCGAAGTCGTCGTTGAAGACCTGGTCGTTGACGGATAGAGTTCCCAAGCGAACCTGTTTCATGTTTTTCGCTCCACGTACGCACGCTCTGGGCGCAGGGAGAATTGGGCTTGGCGAGGCAAGAAACTAGCTGCGTCCCATTTAAAAAAACGCCACGTCGCTGCCCTGCGGAATGGTCGCGGTTTGGCTGGTGAGCCGGCGCAGATCGTCATAGCCGCCTTCGCTCCGAGGTTATTCCTGACTGATCGTCGCGCGTCGCAGTCGTCCAATTAGGCTCAACGCCCATAACGCAACGAGCAGGTCGATACCAGGTCCAAGTCCTCGAACAAGACGCAGCAGAGTAGAAACAAGTGGGTTATTCCTAACTCCTAGATCCAGCACGATCGTCGCCGCTAACGAGAGAATAAATCGGCCAACACATACCTTCCAAAACAGTGCCAAACTCTTGCTGAACCGTGCATCAGGAATCCGATCACAAAGAATCTGAATATAGCGACACATCGCAACCACACCGATCCCCATTGCAGCATCACGCGATATCCAAAATCCCACGGTGGCGACACTTCCAAAGTAGGGCGCGAATGAACAGCCTGCCCAAAGAACACACGCTGTCAGCATCATAATTCGACCCCAATAACGTGCAACGATGGGTGGCTCTCCGTCTCCCTCGCCCGGGTCGGGGGCAGTAATTGCCCAAATCCCGGGTAGACCGAACGCAATAGAAATGGTTGCCGCTATGTTGTGAACTGGAATCCACAACACATAATTTTGATTCATGTAGTCTAAAATGCCTACTCCAATTAGGCACTGTACCCAATTGACTAGCCAGCGGGCGCCAAGGTTCACCGTGCGCAACCAATCCCGATTCCGCGATCTAAGCGTCTGCCCTCTCTTGGAACGTGTAATCGCAGTCCCGCATTCAGGGCAAACACCGTGATCACTTAGTCCCCGAAGACAATATCCACAATTGATGCAATTCAAGCTGCCGCACCGCACCACGGGGTCGGGCTCACACATCGGCCCAGCCGGCATGGCCTATGTATTCTCATGCCTCTGCCCCATGTAATTATCAATATTATTGTTAGGTCGTTAATAATTCATTACTTTTGTATCATCGATAACAATTAAAACCCCGTGGCGTTCGCCGGATCACACGGATCGCAAGCGCGAACTACATAAGAGGAACCAGCTTCGCAACCGACAATACACGCTGCATATTGCGCAGCACATTTTGCCTCCTCGCCCATCCCGATCGATTGACATTTCGTGATGTCAGCAAGATACACTACGCGCGACGCATTTATGCATAGCTTTCTCAATATCCAATTCCCGATTCCATTACAATCTGCGACTCTGCCGTCATGGGTGTTCTGTGCTCGCAGCAAGCATGCATCGAAAACACGGCGGTTCGTCGCAAAGCATCTATCGAGCTTCCCTTGGCAATCCATTTCAGTTGGGCCAATACACAATGCAAATACACGGTCATTAAAACAACGCTTGAACGTAGGCGGGCCGAGACCTGTTGGATCCGTTCTGCCTATAGGCCTCGACTGAACGTAGCGGTACAAATTAAGCCCGTCATAATATAAATCGTGCGCTATGAATTTGCCTTGGAAAGCAAACGGGTCTCGTTGCAAAAACCGCCCCAGGCTCGCGTGATAATGCCGTGCCCGGTAGTAGTACAGCCCGGTGTCCTGGTCGAGGAAGCGGCCGGTGTAGGTGAAGGGGTTGGTGGTGGGCACGCCCGCGGCGGCCTCGAACGTGGGGATAAGCCGCTCGCCTTCGGCGATGCCGCCGTCGGTGTTGAACGGGTGGACGGTACCGTAGGCGTCGTAGAGGTAGTACTGAACCACGGCCCCGGCCGAGTCCGTGAGAGCCGTCACGTTGTAGTTGGCGTCCTGGTGATAATAGAACGCTTTGTCGCCGGTATCGATGCAGTCGCCGTCGTCGTCCGTGTCGACGTCCATGCGGATCGGCTCGTCGACGTACTGGGTGCCGAACACGAACTGGCGGGTCGCCTGCTCGGAGCCGTTGCGGGCTTCGATCATCTGTTGCCCCGCGTAATAGTACACCTCGGTCGTGTCGAGGTCGCCCGAGTTGGACACGACCTTCTTGATCCGCCGGCCGGTGGCGTCGTAGGTGTAGGTCGCCAAGACGCTCTCGGCCCCCTCGGCCGCCCGCACCTCGACCAACCGGTTCCACGCATCATATTTATACTTGAAAACGCCGTCGGAGGTCAAGTTGCCGTTGTCGTCATACGTCGGCGAGACCGCGGCCGACGCGAAGTCGTCGCCGAAGACCTGCTCGTCGAAAACGTCGTCGTCGTCGTCGATCCACAGGTTGGCGTTCTTGACGTAGCGCGTGTGCGGGATGCCGTAGCCGGCCACGCCGATGCCCCCGCCGACGTAGCCCTTGGTGGTCAGATCCACGTCGGTGAAGACCGCCTCTGGGTCCGGGGTGCCGTCGGGGTCTTTGATGATCGTCACGTCGAGCTCGGTCGTCCCGGCCGAGTCGTACACCTCGACCCGGAACCGGTACGTGTTTCCCGAGTCCATCGCATACGCATACGAGCCGCGCGACAGCGGCTGCGAGCCGTCCTCGACCTCGCGCAGGTAGATGGTGCCGCCCCCGCGGTGCAGGAAGAAGAAGTTGTCGTACCCGCGGATGCCGAACGCCGGGCCAATACCCGTTCAGTAACGTGGCAAGCCGGAATACTAGCTGCGTCCCTTTAAATTCCCCCCTTAAATTCCCTTAAATTCCTTATTGCATCCGGTGGGGCAATTCGCGCAAGCTCACGGGGTCCCACGGGTTGCCACCCGTGGGCTTGGGGTGCGCTCGTGTCGCAGATGGGTCAACCCGCCGATTACGTCATGCGCCCGCACGAACCGAGGGGCGGCTCATTGACACCGACCGTCGCCGAACTACACTGCCCGGCGGCAACGACCTCGAACTCAGGAGCCGATTGCGATGGCCGACGCACCGAGCGTGATTCAGTACGACGATTTCGCGAAACTCGATCTGCGGGTGGGTAAGATCACCGAAGCGACCGAGCACCCCAACGCCGACAAGCTGCTGCTGGTGCAGGTCGATCTCGGCTCGGAGAAGCGTCAACTCTGCGCCGGTCTGCGCGGGCACTACGAGCCGGCGGAGCTGGTGGGCAAGTCGATCATCGTCGTCGCCAACCTCGCCCCGCGGAACATGCGCGGCGAGGTCTCCCAGGGCATGCTCCTGGCCGCCTCCTCGGCGGACTCGTCGCGCATCATCGTGCTCACCCCCGACGGCGATGTCGAACCCGGCAGCCGGGTTTCCTGACTATTTGTCATCCACATTTCGTGCGCCGTCACGGAGCCGTAGAACCCGCTCGCTTGCGCTCGTGGCTCGGATTCGTTGCTTGAGAGCGAAACACTCCCCTACCAAATCGCGTGCGTCGAGCCGGCGGGGACCGGGCGGTGTTCGTTGCGCGAATCGATGAGATCGAGCAGCTCGGCGGCGGCGTTGTCGGCGGCGCCGGGTTTGGCGATGGGTGTGATCAATTCGTCGAGTTGTCGCGTCAGTTCTTGTTTGCGTTCTTCCGAGCGCAGGATGGCCAGGGCGGCGTCGGTGATCGGCCGGGTTGACGTGTAGTAGGGCATGAACTCCGGCACGAGCTCCCGGCCGGCGAGGATGTTGACCAGCGACAGGTGCGGCGTGGTGATCAGGTGTCGACCGATCAGCCGGTAGCCCCACTGCGAGGCGTTGTACATGACGATCATCGGCTTGCGGTAGGCGGCGACGACGAGGGTGGCGGTGCCCGAGGCGACAAGCACCAGGTCCGCGGCGGCGATGATCTCCGGCGTATCCTCGCCGATCGCGGCGGGCTGAATCGCCGAACCGGCCAGGACGGCGTCGATGGTCGAACGGGCTTCATGGTGGGCGGCCGAGATCAGTACGGCGGCGCGAGGAAAGCTCCGACGCACCGCGGCGGCGACCTCGAGCTGACCCGGCAAGACCTCGTCGATCACGTGCGACCGCGACCCGGGCAAGATCGCGACCACCGGATCGCCGCGTTGACGCAGGTCGGCCACGCGCCGCGGATCGGGCTCGCGCACGGCGTCGGAATCGAAGAGCGGATGGCCGACGTAAACCGCGGGGATGTCATGCCCGCGAAAAAACGCTTCCTCGAACGGCAAAATGGTCGCCAGCCGGTCCACCCGTCGCCGGATCTTGCCGACCCGGTACTCCGCCCAAGCCCACACCTGTGGAGCCACGTAATAGAACACGGGCAAACGACGGGCTTTGGCTCGATGAGCAAATGGCAAGTTAAGGGTCGGCGAATCGATCATCACCGCCGCATCGAGCCGGTGCTCGGCCAGGTACCGGTCGACCCGGCACAGAAGCTCGACGCCCTCGCGAAGCTTTCCCACAACACCCAGGAGCATGGCGGAATTGCGCGTCAAATCGTACAAGACCTCGCAGCCGGCCCGTTGCATTCGCGGCCCGGCCAGACCCACGAACCGGGTCGCCGGCCGGCGTCGTCGCACCGCCTCGATCAGCGAGGCCCCGTGGAGGTCCCCGGACGGCTCGGCGGCGGAAATGAACACGACGGGGGCTTGCTTGTTGCGTGCGTTTGGTGGTACCATGCTACCCATAACGGGTCTCGTCGACCGCTGACGCTAGTGAATGCGTTTGCTTGCCGGGCCTGATTGCCGGCATCCGGGGCCATGGTATCGTGAACCCGGCGTTTGGCCAGCGGGGAGACTCCGTCCCCTCGAAAAAACGTGCACCGGTCGGAAAAGCCTTGCACGAGACGTAGCAAACGATTACGGTCAGGGACTTTGTGTTCCGGGGTCGGCTGGAGACCCAGTGCTGGAAGCTTGCCGGCCTGTGCCGGAAGCTTTGTGGGAGGTGCGGTTTGGCGTCAGATTTGGTCCGCAAAATGCTGGATGCGGGCATCCACTTCGGTCATCGGACGAGCCGGTGGAACCCGAAGATGAGCCCCTATATTTTCGGCAAGCGGAATTCCATTCACATCATCGACATCAAGGAAACGCTCCGTGGCCTGCTCCGCGCCAAGGCGTTCCTGTCCAAGGTGACCGCCCAGGGCCGCGACGTGCTGTTCGTCGGCACGAAGCGCCAAGCCCGGACCATCGTATTGTCGGAAGCCAACCGGATCGCGATGCACTACGTCGCCGACCGCTGGCTCGGCGGCACGTTGACCAACTTCCGCACCATTCGTTCCCGGCTGGCTCGACTCGAAGAACTCGAAAACCTCGAAGAGACCGGGCAGCTCGAACAGTACAGCAAGAAGATGATCTCCACGCTGACCCGCGAGAAGCGCAAGATCAAGCGCAACCTCGAAGGCATTCGGCGGATGAACCGGCTGCCCGGCGCGTTGGTGATTATCGACGTTCGTCGCGAGCACATCGCGGTGAAAGAAGCCAAGAAGCTCGGCATCCCGACGGTGTGTCTGATCGACACCGACTCGGACCCCGACTTCGCCGACATTCCCATTCCCGGTAACGACGACGCGATCCGTGCGATCGAGTTGGTGCTGCGCGAGTTGGGCGATTCCATCGAAGAGGGCAAACGCGGTCGATCGGAAGGTACGGGCGAGACGGCCGAGCCGTCCCCACCGGGTCCGAAGTCCCTCCGCCGCTCTACTCGCCCCTCAACGGCGCGTGCTGACGAAGGTGCTGACGCCGCGCCGAGCATTGATGCGGGTGAGCCCACAGATGCGGGTGAGCCCACGATTCAAAGCGAGAACCCAGCCGAACCACCGGCATCGCCCAAAGATATACCACCGTCAGACGAAACGTCCCCGAGCGTCTCGGCAGGCAGTCCTTCGCCTGCCGGTACATAAGAAGCGCTTGGTTCAAAAGAACGTCAACCCATAACGTTTGAAAACACACCGGTTGGATTCATGGCAGAGATAACGGCGGCAAAAGTAAAGGCGCTCCGTGACAAGACGGGGTTGCCGATAATGGATTGCAAGAGAGCGCTGAGCGAGGCGGACGGCGATGAAGCCGCCGCCATCGAGGCGCTGAACCGCAAGGCCAAGGGCAAATTGGAAACCCGCAGCGCACGCGAGACCGGCCAGGGACGTATCGGACTGTTCATCCGTGACGACGCCGGTACCGCGGGCATCGTCGAGTTGCGCTGCGAAACGGCTCAAGTTGCCCAGAACGAAGCGTTCGTCGACCTGGCCAACAACATCGCCGCCGCCGTCAGTGCGGGTGGCGACGCGAACCCGGACCCCGTCAAGGTCCTGACGCTGGCCGCACCGGGCCAGGACGGCAAGACGTTGGCGGATCTGGTGTCCGAGTCGTTCGCCAAGCTTCAGGAAAACACCAAGCTGATCCGTTGCCGTAAGATCACCGGCAGCCACGTGGCGGGCTATCTGCACTTCGACGGCACCACCGGTGTGGTCGTCGCCCTCGACGCCAAGCCGAATAACGATCGGGTCGCGGTCGACCTATGCCAGCATGCCGCGTTCACCAAGCCGATCGCGATCACGTCCGAGCAGATCGCACCCGAGCGGATCGAGCAGGTGCGCAGCCAAGCCAAGCTGATGGCCGAAGAAGAGGGCAAGCCGCCCCAGATCGTCGAGAAGATCGTCGAAGGGAAGGTCAACGCGTACTGCAAAGAAAACGCCCTGATCGAACAGGAACACGTCAAGCCCGACTACGAGAAGAAGACGGTCAAGGCGTCGCTCGCCGATGCCGGCGTCGGCGCGGTCACCGACCTGGTGGTGTTTCAGGTCGGCGGCGAGTAGGCAGGTCGATGGCAAGTCGGGTATACCTTTTCCCCTGCAGTGCGGGAGCATCGCTGCCTCTCGCCATGTAGTGAGCGATATTAACTTGCGCGCGTAGAACCCGCTCGCTGGCGCTCGCGGCTCGGATTGTGAGAACCGCTCTTGCCTTCGGCCCTGACGATCAATCTCGGCGTCGTCATCGCCTACCTGCTGGCCATGCTGGGGGTGGGGCTGGCGCTGGCGCGCTACGTGCGGTCGACCGACGACTTCTTCCTGGCCGGTCGCAGCCTGAATCGTTGGGTCGTCTGCGGCAGCGTCATGGCCACCAACGTCGCGGCGGTCTATCTCGTGGGACCGGCCGGCAACGCCTACAGCGAAGGGGCCCAACTGTTGCTGCTCGCTTGGACGGGCAACATGACCGCGGCGATCAGCGCGGTGACGTTCGTCCCCTACTTTCGCCGGCTGCGGGTCACCACCATCTCCGAACTCCTCGCGTCGCGCTACGGCCGGCCGGTGGCGGTGCTGGTCGCCGGCATGTGGATCGTCTTCTACGCCCTGTTCAGCGGCGTCAACATCTTCACCTGTGCCACGGTGCTGACCGGCGCGTTCGACTGGACGCAGCACGCGATCCTGGTCACGGTCATCGTCGCGGCCGTCGTCATCGCCTATTGCCTCTTCTCCGGCCTGCTCGCGGTCGCGTACACCGACTTACTCCAAGCATTCCTCATCATCCTCGGGGCCGTCATTCTGCTGCCGCTGGGGCTCAAGGAAGGCGGCGGACTGAGCGCGCTGCTGAACCAGACCGAGCCGGACAAGTGGGCGCTGTGGCGACCGCCCACCGAGGGCTACAGTTACAACTACCGCACCATGCTCATGTTCACGCTGCTCGGGTTGCCCTATTGGTTCACGTCGCAGTATCTCCTGCAGCGCAGTTTCGCCGGCAAGAACGTGCGCGAGGCTTCGTACGGCTTGTTGCTGGCGGCGCTATTCACCGGCCCGTTGACGTTTTGCTACATCATCCCGGCCATGGCGGCGCGGTTGAGCCCGAACGTGTCCGTAGCGGAAAGTGATCAGATTCTCTCGGCCATGATCCAGACGGTGATTCCGGTGGGCCTGGCCGGGGTGTTCCTGGCCGCGCTGGTGGCGGCATCCAACTCGACGGCGAGCAGCTACCTGAACAGCATCGCGACGCTGCTCGAGCGCGACATTTATCGGCCCATCGCTCCCGATCGTGCTCCGCGCCATTACGTTCGAGTAGGCCGACTCGTTACCGTGGTCGCGGGCCTGGTCGGATTGGGTTATGCGCTCTGGGCTCAGGCCCAGAGTAAAAGCGTGCTCGACGCGGCCTGGGCGCTGAACAGCATTTTTCAGCCGCCGATCTTCGTGGTCGTTCTCGGCGCGCTGTTCTTTACCCGCGCGACCCTGGCGGGCGGCGTGGCGTGCCTGGTCGTCGGCGTGAGCTTCGGCCTGCTGGCCGCGTACGAATGGTTCGGACCGACCATGGCCACGCCGGAGAGCCGCACGTTCTACGGCTTTCCGATCTGCGGCGGGGTTCTGGTCTTCGTCAGCCTACTCACCCCACCGCCGAAGCCGCAACAACTCGAAGCGTTTTCACGCGCCACTTACGCAACCGCGCCGGCCACTCGACGAACGATCGGCGGACTGATCGCCGCATTGCTCTGCCTGGCCGGGTTCGTGCTGTGTGCGTTCTACGACGCAGCGCTGCCCAAGCCCGCCAACGTGCTACTGACCTTCGTGACCATGATCGGCTTCATCCTCGGCATGTACGTCGCCGCCCCGATGTTCCTGCCCGCCGAGGAGGAAGAAGCATCCGACGAAGCCGCCCCGATCGAGCGTTCGCTGCTGGTAAGAGGACTCGCCAACGGCAAGACCTGGGCGCTGGTCTTCGCGGTGGCGATTGTATTGGTGGTGGTGTTGTCGTTCTGAGCATATGTGTGGACAAACATGCGGTCAGAAAAAAGTGACCCTGCCTCTTTACCTGCGACGTCTTAACCAAGTAGAGGGACGCCCGCCATACGCTGAGGAACCTCTCGCACACAACAGACCTTATTAGATGTCGACACTTACCCGTTACGAAGCTTCCCCACACGCAGTTACAATCATGGAACGCTGTTTTATTCTTGACACGCGCCGCTGGGGGGGGTATAGCATCGGTAAGATGTTGCCGATGCGATAGGACAATGGCCCAGGGACAGGAGGTGCCAACATGAAACAATGGTTGAAGTGCGACGTCAAGGATGGCATGTTCAGCGATGAACGTACAATCATTGTTCACGTGAAAGGAAATGGTTCGGTCGAGCATTTCGTACCGGAGGGCGTCGTAAAAATCGACGGTGACTCCGGTTTTGTAAGTGTCGACGTGCTTCGACGAGGCGACAGCACGTGGGTTGAGCTTCCGACGTCATACGGCCGCGCGATTCCGGTTGACGAAAACCAACTAACGCCCGCATGATCTTATCGAATAAGTCGATCCAAGACGCCCTTGATGAGAAGTGGCTCAAGATCGATCCGGAGCCTGCGCCCCGCGTTCCTACCGAGAATCAGATCGAGTGCCCTTACCAAACCTCTGCAGTCGACCTTAGGCTTGGTGGTGAGATACTTCGCCCCAAAAAGATGGCCATGGCAATCGACCTCTCCGCTGGAGGATTTTCAGCCCTCTCGGATGCAATCTCAGACCGTTATTCCTTTCCATTGGACCAACCTTTCACCTTGAAGCCCAACGATTTTATTTTGGGACGGACCTTGGAAAAGGTAGAACTTCCACTCCCCAGGCCGGGCTCTGGCGCACCATGCCTTGCAGCAAGAATTGAAGGACGAAGCTCGTATTCCCGCTGCGGTTTGCTTGTCCACTTCACAGCACCAACGATCCATGCAGGCTTCTCGGGAACAATAACCCTCGAAATCTGTAATTTCGGGCCTCACGATATTCAACTCGAGAAAGGTTCTCCTATCTGCCAATTGATCTTGGAGCAAGTTCACGGGGAACCGTTCCGAAACGACAGCCAATTCCAGGGGCAGTCCAGCCCAAGCGGTCAATAGTCTCCGATTGACATGCCGTTGTGAGAATCGTGGCAAGGTCAAATTCTGCGGCCTGTGCGGAGCCAGATTGGCCGCCTGGAACCTTTTTCAGAGTGGTGGCTGGCAGCGGGAACAAAAGTGCGTGCCGCGACCGGCGATGAGTGCCTTGGTAATCGGGGTGCGGCAGGTGGGGCAGGGTTGACCCTCTCGGCCGTAGACGCGGTGGCGGTTTTGGTAGCCGCCCTTTCGGCCGGCGGCGTCGACGTAGTCGTTGATGCTCGATCCGCCGGCGCGGATCGCCGCGTTGAGCACCGCGCGCATGGTTCTTCGTAGGCGGCGCACTTGGTCTTCGTTCAGCGTAGCGGCCGGGGTCAGCGGGTGGATGCCGGCCCGGTGCAGGATTTCGTCGCAATAGATGTTGCCCAGACCGGCCACCACGCGCTGATCGAGCAGCAAGGCCTTGATCTGCCGACGACGAGAGAGCACCTTGCGAAAATCTTCCAGCGGCGCGGTCAGCGGGTCGATACCCAGTTGTCCCAGCGACCTTGCGCTCTCGGCCGACGTGGTGCCGAAGAACCAGACACCGCCGAACCGGCGCGGATCGCGGAAACGTACTTCTCGCGGGAGGTCGTCAAAGATCAATCGCAGGTGCGTGTGGGCTTCGATCGGCTGCTCTTGTTCGGCCAGCGTCAGTTGACCCGACATGCCGAGGTGCACGACGAGCTCGGTCTCGGACTCGCAGGCGATGTGAATCCGCTTGCCCTGACGGGTCACCCGGCGCACCCGACGGCCGCCGAGCAGGGCCTGCATGGCCGTCGCGTTGCCGTGGACGACATCGGCGCGGAGGACGAGCACCTGAGCAACGCATTGACCGGTGATCTCGGCGTCGAGTCCGCGGACCACGTTTTCGACTTCGGGAAGCTCCGGCACGCCGGGAATCCAGCGAGTGATGTCACAAGCAAGCTTCAGCGCTCGCGATAGGTGATGCGACCTTTGGTCAGGTCGTACGGGGACATCTCGACGGTGACGCGGTCGCCGGGCAGGATGCGAATGAAGAACTTGCGCATCTTGCCGGACACATAGGCCAGGATCTCGTGCTCGCCGTCTTCCTCGCCGACCGTGACCGCCACGCGAAACCGCGCGTTGGGCAGGGCCGCTATCACCCGACCTTCAACCTGAATCGTGTCCGCCTTGGCCAAACCGCCCACCTGACTTCATGAACCGTACGGCGAGGTTGCCGGCTCGCCGCCGCCGTCTCGTCGCAATCACGTCTTGTAGCAGGACCACGGGGGGAATGCAAGCGGACGATCGGTTAACCTTTAGGCTGCGCGTGGGAATCCAGCCCACCGGACGCATCCGGCTCGGCACGTGGGATTCACGAACGTCGTGACCGTGCGACATGAATGTCGCGACTCGGAGACGTGGAACATCGTTTACCGATTGGCCGTCGAACAAGGAGATCCGATGCGATTGTCGCTGCTGTTGTGTGGATGTCTGTGCCTCGCGGGATGCGGACCCGTATCGCTCGAAGACGTCATCGACGCTCTCCCCACTGACGACAACCCATCGTCGAACGGGGGCGATCCGACCAACGAACCCGGCGATGGGGATTCCGTCGTGCTCTGCGTGACCAACCGGGCCGAGGTCGCCATCACGTATCAGGTCGGAGAAGTCAACGCCATTCCAACCGCTGCCGCGCTGGAGCCGGGTACGGGCGAGTGCTTCTCGGCACCCTGCGACGCCAACGTCGGCGTCGACCAGATTTTCAGCGAGACGTTCAGCAACCCGGCCGGGGCACAGTTCCTCGGAAGCCAGATTCCCTGCGGCAGCGTCTTTGAAATCAGAATCGAGCCCGACGGCTCGGTGCTCGGCTTCGTCGATACCGAGTCACTGCCGTAAGCGAGCCCTCGGCCGCAGGAGAACATCACACCGATGGAAACGGACATCCGCATCGTGAGCATCGACACATACTTCACCCGCGAAGCGGCGCGGGTGCCGCTGAAATTCGGCGGCGTGGTGATGGACGAAGCCTACCTCGCCTACGTACGGGCGACGGTCGAGAACCGGGCCGGCGGCCGGAGCGAGGGGTGGGGCTCGATCTTCATGAGCGACGTGTGGGCCTGGCCGTCGCCGGTCGTCGACCATGCGACACGCGAAGCGGTCATGTGCGACCTCGTGCGAGCCTGGGGGAAGCGCGTCGCGGAGTTCAGCGACTACGCGCACCCGATCGACATCCATCACCAACTCGAAGCGGAGTTGGAACCGCTGGCGGCGCGGCTGTGCAGCGAGCACGGGACGGCGGAGCGCATGCCGCGTCTGTGCGCGTTGGTGTGCGCCTCGCCGGTCGACGCCGCGGTGCACGACGCGTGGGGCAATGCCGCCGGGATCGATTGCTACGACGGCTACGGTCCGTCACACGTTACGCACGACCTGTCGGCCTGGCTCGGCGCGGACTTCAAGAACAAGTACATCGCCGATTACCTCTCTCCCATGCCGGACCGGCTTGACGCCTTTCATCTCGTCGGCGGGCTCGACAAGCTCCGCGAAAGCGAAATCACCGACGACGATCCCCAGGACGGTCTGCCCGTTTCGCTGGATCAGTGGGTCCGCCACGAGCAGTTGCACTGTCTCAAGATCAAACTGCGCGGCGTCGACCTGGATTGGGATGTCGATCGCATCTGCTCGGTGGTCGCGGTCACCCGCGAAGCGCAAGCGAAACTCGGCGTCGATGAAATCCGGCTGACCGCGGACACCAACGAACAGTGCGAATCGCCGGACTACTGCGTCGAGCTGCTGAGCAAGCTCCGCGAGCGTGATCCGGCCGCGTTCGATTCGCTGCTCTATCTCGAGCAGCCGTGCGAGCGCGATCTGCGTCGACGCATGCTCGACGTGCGCGAACTGTCGGCTCTCAAGCCGGTGGTGATCGACGAAGCCCTCGCGTCGCTGGACGATTTCAAACTGGCGCTCGAACTCGGTTATACGGGCGTCGCGCTCAAGAGCTGCAAATGTCAGTCCGCCGAGTTGGTCATCGCCGCCAAGGCATCGCAACTCGGCATTCCGTACACCATTCAAGACCTCACCAATCCGGGGATCGCCCTGCTGCACTCGGTGGGACTGGCCGGTCACCTCAGCCCGATCATGGGGGTCGAGTCGAACAGTCGGCAGTTTTTTCCGTCGGCGAGCGAAGCGGAGAAGCGGGTTCACCCGGGCGTCTATCATCTGCAAAACGGCCGAATCGACACGACGACCCTGCGGGGTCCCGGACTGGGTTACCGATGGTCGGAGATCGGACGTCGCTTCGACGCGGCCTCTTGAATCGACCCACGGCGCCACCTAGCATGAGGGTTGCCGTCACGATGTAGGTGTTCGGCGTTTACATGCCGTAAACACGAAGCATTGAGCCGCCGAGCTTACTCGGCGGCTCAGAAATCAAGACGCCGAGCACATCGTTGACGGCATCGCGCCGCAAAGTAACGCCGCCCCGCGGCTTGGCCGATAATACCGACGCGCTTCCCATCAGGTAGCACGACGAACGAACAAGGGTGGAACACTGGTCGAATCAGACGACATGTTCGAGTACTCGCCGAGCGAGACGTGTTCGCCGCGTGTCATCGCCGGCGTGATTACCCACTACGCGCTGCCGTTACGCGGGGTGCTGTACGGGGGGCTGTTCTCGCTCAGCTTGCTTGCGGCCCTCGCGCTGAGCTTCGACTTCAAGCTCCTGGACCCCGACGGCGAAAAGTGGCTGAGTCACCAGTTTCTGCGTGTGCTGCCGCTGACGCTGGCGGTCAAGATGCTCGTTTTCGGCCTGTTCGGACTCTATCGCAACTCGTGGCGTTACGTCGGCTTCCGCGATCTGCTGCAAATCATCGGCGCCGCCTACGTCAGCTTCTTCCTGTTCCTGCTCGCGTTCTACGGTGTACAGACCCACACCACCCCGCCCTTCTTCGGCACGATGCCCAAGGCGGTATTCCCGCTCGATCTGGCGGGGACGATCGGGCTGGTATGTGCCGCGGCGGTGGTGGTTCGGTTCTATCACGAAGAGTATCTCCCCATGCGCGGTACGGGTGTCTCGCGTCTGTTGATCGTCGGAGCCGGCGACGCGGGTGAAGCGGTTCTGCGCGAGATTCAACGGATGGACGTGGTGCTCTACGAGGTCATCGGCTACCTCGACGACGACCCGCGCAAACTCCGCGCCCGGATCCACGGCGTCGAGGTCCTGGGGGCCACGTCGGAGGTGCGCGAGGTTTGCGAGCGTTACGCCGTCGACGAGGTGCTGATCGCGATGCCGTCGGCTCCGCAGCGCGCGGTGCGGGCCCTGGTCGAGCGCTGTCACGGCACGCACATTCACTTTCGTACCGTACCCGCCCTGCCCGACCTGATCGCCGGCCGGGTGCAGGTCAGTCAGATTCGCGACGTCGATATCGAGGACCTGCTGGGACGCGAGGCAGTCACGCTCGACACCGACGCCATCGGCGCGTACCTGCGCGACAAGGTGGTGTTGATTACCGGGGCCGGCGGGTCGATCGGGGCGGAAATGTGCCGGCAGATCGCCCGCTTCGAGCCGGCCGAACTACTGCTCGTCGAACAGGCGGAAAACAACCTGTTCACGATCGAGCAGGAGCTTCGTGAAACATTCCCGGCTCTGACCCTGGGCGTTCACGTCGCCGACGTCATCGATGCCGAACGTGTCGAGCGTATCTTCGCCACCGCCAAGCCGACCGCCGTATTCCACGCCGCCGCCCACAAGCACGTGCCGATGATGGAACGCAACCCCGGCGAAGCGGTCAAGAACAATATCGTCGGCACGCGCACGCTCGCCGACGCCGCGGTCCGTCACGGGGTCGAGAAGTTCGTCATGATCTCGACCGACAAGGCGGTGAACCCGACGTCGGTGATGGGCTGTACGAAACGGGTGGCCGAGATGTACGTGCAGCAGTTGACCCAGCGGAGTGACACGCAGTTCGTCACCGTGCGGTTCGGCAACGTGCTCGGCTCGAGCGGATCGGTGGTGCCGATCTTCAAGGAGCAGATAGCCCAGGGTGGGCCGGTGACGGTGACGCATCCGGAGATGACGCGTTACTTCATGACCATTCCTGAAGCGTCACAGCTTGTGCTCCAGGCCGGTGCGTTGGGCGCCGGGGGCGAGGTGTTCCTCCTCGACATGGGCGAGCCGGTCAAGATCGTGGACCTCGCCCGGGACCTGATCACGTTGTGTGGACTGACGCCGGAGGAGGATGTCGAGATCCGTTTCACCGGCGTTCGGCCGGGCGAAAAGCTTTTCGAGGAACTATCGATCACCGGCGAAGACGTGCAGCCCACCAGCCACGCCAAAATCGGCGTGTGGAAAAACCGGCCGGAGGATTTCGAGACCGTGACGCAAGGCATCGGCGAGCTGCTGGGCATGGCCGACACCGCTTCGGCGAGCACGATTCGCAAACGACTCAGCCGACTCGTGCCTGAATACCAACCGAATGAAAACGGTGATGCTGAACGGGCCGCGCTCGACGACCGGGAACAAACCGATCACACACCGCACATACCGGCACCGGTTCGGTCCAAGCCCAATCTGGGAACGGGATGAATCAGTCGAGCGGATACTCGACGCGAACGGTGGCGGTGTCCTCGGTGAACCGAACCGGACGCTCGAAGTGATCACGGAACCATCGGCGGCAACGCGCCTCGGCTTCCTCGCGATCGGCGGCGTGATCGTAGGCTTCCGGGCGCGCGGACAGCCGGACACGCAGCCGTATACGCTCGTCGCCGCGTTGAATCTCGATCGGCACCACCGTTCCGGGTCGCAAGCGACGTACGATGCCCGAGAACCCCTCGCCGGACGCATCGACCGCGATCAACGCATCGTCAAACCGGACGATGACATCATCGACCTGGAGTCCGACGCGCTCGGCGGCGGTCCCCTCGAAGACCCGGCGCACGACGATGCCGGTCTCACCCGGTTTGAGTCGAGCGTCGTGGTCGGCGGTCACCGCGTGGGGACTGATGCCCAGGAACCCTTCACCCTCACCCGACAGCTCGCGCAGGTAAATGTGCTGGGCGATGCGCTCGATCCGGCAACGCACCTCGGGCGAGTCGCTGTTGCGAAACGCGCGCTCCAGATGCGCGTAGGCTTCGGGCCCGAACTCCATCAGGCGGGATGTGCCGCGCAGGCGACGTTCATACGAGCGGGACGACAAGTGTGCGAGCAGATTCGGAATCTCACTGACCGAACGGGTTTTGGTTGGTTGACGCACCGGGCGTCGTGTCGATTCCGCGGTGCGATGTGCGTGTGCGATCGCGGATACACCAAGAAGAACAAGGCTCATCAGCGATGCAGGGATCACGCGCCTGGTTGCATGGTTCAGGCGTGGTTCGGGTCCATCGATATGCCGGTAGCGTTCGAGCATGTTCATGCTCGTTTCCCCGGATGCCCGACCCAATTGTGACCGAAGGTCCCCCTGACGCGTTCACGGATACCGGCCCCTAATTCATTCTATCGGACGAATTCACCGAGTCCATTGAAGATAACTCCGGCGGACGTTTTATGCGGCCCACAAAGCGTCAAACGGTGCACCGGAAAACTTTGTCCGCCGATAATCATGCGGTAGGCTTGCCTCCGTGGGCTTCGGAGACAGCGATGACCGATGATCTGTTTTGCCCGGCGTGCGGGTACAACGTCCGCGGATTGACGTCAAACCGCTGCCCCGAATGCGGCGAAGCCTACGACCCGACCACCTTGCGGGTTTCGCGCATACCCTGGGTGCACCGTCGCGAAATCGGAAGCGTGCGCGCCTACTTGCGCACGGCTGGGATGGTCATCTTTCACAATGCCGAGTTCTGCTCGGAAATGGCGCGCTCTGTCGACTACCGCGCGTCGCAACGATTCCGTTGGGTGACGATCGCGATCGTCTTTGCGTCACTCCTGACCGTGGCAAGTTACAGTGCCGTCTTGATCGTCGCATCCAACAATCGCGCGTTCGGTTCGCTGACCGCCGATCTGGTGGCGTTGGTGATATGCCTATGCTGTGCATTGCTGTTTCATGTGGTAGTTTCGGGTGTGCCGAGTTACTTTTTCCAATCGAAAACGCTGTCCGTCGAGCAACAAAACCGCGCCGTGGCGTTGAGTTACTATGCCCCTGCCGTCCTGGCCGCAACCCCGCTGATCGCCGCAATCGTTCTCGCCGCCATGGTTTGTTCACACTACGATCTGGCCACGATCGGCGAAACGCTTACGCTCGCGGCCTTCTGTGCTTATTTCGCGCAGAACCTGGTGTTATGGTTCGACCTGCTTCACATCTATCATCGCACCACGCATCGCGGTGCGACTTGTATTATGCTGCTGGGCGCCGGCATGCCCCTGCTATGGCTGCTGTCGGCCGGATTGATCTTCATCGGCATTCCCGGCGCCGTTTTCTACGTTGTCGTCATGATCCACAGCAGCTTGAGTTGATGCCGGTTGCGTAGCGGCGGCGATGAGATCTTGGCCGTCCAGGGCGAAAGGAAGATCCTTGTCGTCACCACGGAGATTACCGTTCCGGTCGATGGCAACCTGCCCTTGGTCATCGACTCCGTCGGTGTTGACGCTGTAGAGCAACGCTCCATGGGGCGTTGTGCGAAAGGCGATCGATCGACCGTCACTCGCGAACGGATCCGCAGGTACGGCGGGAAGATACTCAGGCACCAGCTCCGAGAGTTCGGCCGGTCGACGACCGTGATCGATCTCGTACAGACGCAATGCCAGCGCAATCGCGGCCATGCGTCGCTGCGCCAAACCTCGAAAGTGCAACATAATCGCCCGATCGATAGCGGGCGATAGCATTTGACTGAGCCAATGCGTCACGCGCCCCATCCACGACGTCTGCAAAACAAATTCAGGCAATTCCTTTTGCACCGCCGGCCAGGTGGGTTCGCGAATCGCCTCGAGCTGCCGGGTCCCGTGTCGCAGCATACGCACCGCGTCCAACTCGAACATGGGTCGGAAGAATACACGTTGACCGTATGCCATTATGGGGGTGGAGACGCCACCGCCGAACAAGCCGTTGATTTCATTCAGGCTCGTGGTGCCGCCGGTCACACAAAGTGCGGCGTCCAGCAAAGACATTCGCTCACCGTAAAAGCTGCGTACAAGCCCCTCACGCAGATACGTTTCGCCGAGCAAATCGTCAATCAAAGCCCGGACTTGATCCCGCGTTACCGGCTTGATTGACGCATTCACAGGCGCAGCCGTATCGGCGATGCGCAAGTCCGGCGTTACCGCTTCAATCGATTGAGCCGTCATGCTGGTGATCGCAATGGCGACCAAATGCGAAATGAGAAAGGATTGCCGGTTCAATGCTTCGCCCTGGGCCAGCGCGTCGCGCAACGTTTCTACCGCCGCGACATCGTCGGCGATCTGATGGTAATAGAGACCAGCGGCACAAAGCGCTCGTGAGACCTCGCGCTGGCCCGATATGGACGGCAGAAGCGTGGTGATGACCGGTTTAGCCAGTTGGATACCCCAATCCAATTCGGCCAGGTTCCGTGCCTGTCGCGTCAGCACGAAAACCTCGGCATTGGTCTCGATGCAGTTTCGAACATCGTCGAAATAGCCTTCGTATTGATCGCTCCCGAATAGCGGATCGACCGCGAGCCCACTCTCTTCCAGCAACCGAGCCGCCTTCAGGTAGACCAACGCGGCGTTGTCCTCGTCGCGAACCGGTGTCGAGGCGAAGTCTTCGGGGAAGATCGGTTCGCCGGCGGCGCGGATGCTCTCGATTTCGGCTTGGAGCAAGCGATGGGAATACGTCCCCCACCACCATCGCGCGCCGACAAGCAGGACCGTCACGATCGCCACGACTGCGGCGATGCGTTTGAGCCACCAGTAGCGCACCGGCACGGGGATCGCCGACTCGCTCGACGTGCCTGAGGTCGCGGTTGCCTCTACGGTGGGTTCCATTCGCCGACGCCTTCGAGGAAACGATCGAGGTAGCCCTTTTCGGTGAAGATCTCGAGAGCCTCGACGGTGGTGTCGTGGTCATAGCCCCAGATGCTGCACCTGAGGTCGTCGATCGACAGGTCCATCTGTATGAGCAATACGTCGTCGACCTCGAGAACGTTCGGCAACCGCTTGAGCCAATATTGAGCGACGGCGTTGACGCCCGGTCCGCCGATCGAGACGGCCGGGGTCTTGTGAAGCGTGTCGCAATTGAGGTAGCCGATGTCGCTCATGACCAACGGTTGCCGCGTGGCGGTTTCATTCAGCCGGGCGCGGATCACCTCGGCCAGGCCGTAGGCAAGCGGACGGTCCATTTCCTCGGCCCGAAGCGTGGCTCCGGTAATGATGAGGATCCGGTCGCCGGCAAGATCGTCGTACAGGGCCATGTCGAGCGTGATTATACGCCCCGCCCCGGGACGACGCATCCGGCAAAACGCATACTGGTCAGCCGGTGTAGGTGCCGATATGATCCTAAGAAGTTCTCATCGAGGTCGCTCGCATCTGCGAGGTGGGATCCACGCGAAACCGGTCAACGGGGAGAGCGTCATGGTCGCTGGGTCCAGGGAATCAACCATGAGGGGAACGTCAATGCGCTTATCGGCGCAAACAACCACTCGCGTGGGGCTGATGGTTCTGTGGATCGCGTGCACGGCTTTGTTCGTCGCCCAGCCGGCAAACGCCGTGCCGCCGGGATGGCGCGTCTATCCGGCCAACCTGCGCATCGCCGGCGGCGAGCGCGTCACCCGCATCGCGTTTCCGCCCGAGTCGGCCGCCGGACCGGCCGCCGCCTCGTCGCCGCAAGCAGCGACCGGCGCGACGATTCCCATCGGCGGGTTCCAGCCGTTCCTCGCCATCCTGGCCAACGGCGACACCACGCCGGGACCGCTGCTGCAGGAAACCACCGCGCCGGTCTACACCGCCCCGAATCCCGCGTCCTACCTGGTCGCCAATCCTGCCGACGATTACGTCATGGGTATCCTCGACACCGGAGCGCCGCTCCACATCATCAACGAGAACGATTATTTTGATCTCGGACTCGATCCGTTCGTCGGCTGTGTAAGCAGCAGTGTCGGCAGCGCGACTTTGTTCAACGGGGAGCCGTTCGGAATCTTCTTCGAGGGGCTTGGCGCGATCGACCCGGCGACCAATCTCTTAACCCTGACCAACATGAAAGGGCAATCCAACGTCTCGGTGGCTTTCGGTGATTGCCCGGCCATGGGCGGGATCCCGAACGTTGCGGGTACGCCGCTGACCATGTTCTACTGCGTCGAGATCCATAACGACGACTGGCGTTTCGTCCGCCGCAACGGCAACCGGTTTTTCGGTCCGAGCGTGACCTTCTCAGAACCGCAGCCGGAGGATCCCGGGTTTCCCTGCGGGCAACTCGACCATCGGATTCCCTTGACCTTCACGCCGGCCAACACCGATTTCGCCTTCTACTTCTTCTTTCCCGACTTGCAGTTTTGTCAACCGACCCTGGTGGGTGGTGATCCGGCAAGCCGACTGTTCATCAGCACGCGGTTCAACCACGGTCCCAACCAACTCAACGCAATTCCGATGGTCCTCGACACCGGCGCCCAGATCGGGTTCGTCAGTACGGTCATCGCCGGTGATCTCGGTCTGCCGCTCGTCAGTCCTGACTTCATCGTCGACGTCCAGGGCGTTTGTGACGTGTCCAGTCAGGTTCCCGGCTTCTTCCTCGACATGGTTTCGTTCCCGACCTGCAACGGCCCGCGGCTCGAGTTCCAGCGGGTTCCCGTCCTGGTGCGCAATTTCGCCGGCGTCAACGGGCTGATCGGCATGAATGTCTTCGACGATCGTAACCTCAGGCTTTGCGGCGGCACGTTCAATCCCGATCTTTTCCTGACCAACGACGCGTACCTCGAGGTCTCCGATCCGCTGGGCTTCAGCCCCTGCGATCTGACGCGGGACGGAACGGTGAACGACGACGAGGTGGCGATCTTTCGCGAAGTGTTCAACGGCCCGGGCGCCGACACGCTCTTCCTGCCCGCCGATCTCGATGAAGACTTCGACAGCGACCTGGACGACTGGGCGATCCTGTCGGCCAAGCTCGATCTGGCGGCGTGCGACAAGATTCCCGCCGCGATCGAGGTGGTCGCCGAAGGGCCGGTCGATCTGCTCGTGACCGATCCGCTCGGCAACCGCGTCTCGAACACCTTCGACGAAATCCTCGGCGGAGCGTGGGTCGAGTTCGACATCGACACCGACACCATCGACGAGGACGTCGTGCAGATCGTCAGCCCCGAGACCGGCGGCTACACCATTACCGTCATTCCCGAACCCGGCGCATTGGGCACCGATCTCTACTCGTTGCAGGTCGCGGTCAACGGCAACCTCACCATCCTAGCCACCGACGTGCAGATCAGCCAGATTCCCGGCAGTCCGTACGCCTTTTTCGCCGGCGCGACGGTTCCCGCCCCGGCGATATCGGCCGGCGGCTGGCTCGCGATGGTGGTGCTGCTCATGGTCGCCGGGGCGATCGTTCTGCGCCGGCAGCGCCACGTACCGTAGTCACCTCTTAACCAGCCCGAAGCGCGAGCGAGGGAGTTTTCCTGTCACTTGCCCTGAGATGCAACACCCTCGCTCGCGCTTCGGGCGGGTACGTTGCGGTCCGGTCATTGGACGCACGTTCGGCCCGGGCGTTATACTGCTCCGCTGACGGTGAGCATGTGATCGCTTACTTTACCGCGCGACCCTCGGGCCCGGGTACAATCATGGCTTTTCAACAATGTATTCATCCGGACTGCGGCCGGACGTACGGCATCGACGAGGTGCTGTTCAGTTGCCCGGGCTGCTCCTCGCTGCTCGATGTGCGCTACGACTGGGACAAAATCGAAGTCCCCAAGACCCTCCGCTACTTCGAGAACCGCTGGGGCACCAAGGGCCTCGGTCGCGAGGGACTGCTCGACTTTTCCGGGGTGTGGCGGTTTCGTGAACTGCTCCCGTTCGCCAAACCCGAGAAAGTCGTCACCATCGGCGAGGGGCGGACCAGCCTCCAGCAGCCCGAGTTGCTCGCCCGCGAAATGGGGATGCATCCGGACCGGCTGTTCCTGCAATACGAAGGGCTCAACCCCTCGGGCAGCTTCAAGGACAACGGGATGACGGCCGGGTTCACCCTGGCGAATACCCTGGGTCGGAAACGCGTCGCTTGTGCCAGCACCGGCAACACTTCGGCGTCGCTGGCGATGTTCGCATCCAAGACGCTCACCGCCGACGGCGAGCCGATGCAGGGCGTGGTGTTCATCGGCTCGGGACGCATCGCGTTCGGCAAGCTGTCGCAAGCCCTCGACTACGGTGCGCTGACGCTGCAGATCGCCGGCGACTTCGACGCCTGCCTCCGCCGCGTGCGCGAGGTCTCGGACCGGCTCGGGCTCTATTTGATGAACTCGGTCAACCCGTTCCGGCTCGAAGGGCAGAAGGCGATCATGTATCGCGTGCTCGAAGCCCGGGACTGGCAGGTGCCCGACTGGATCATCGTGCCCGGCGGCAACCTGGGCAACAGTTCGGCGTTCGGCAAGGCGTTCGCCGAACTGCATGAGCTGGGGCTGATTGATCGCATCCCGCGCCTGGCCATTGTCAACGCCACCGGCGCGAACACGCTCTACCACCTCGTCGAACAAGCCGGCGTTCGCTGGAACGACGGACGCGTCGACACCGCGTCGATCGACAAGCTGTACGCCCGGATGGACGCCGAGAACGCGCACCCGCATACCGTCGCCAGCGCGATCGAGATCTCCCGGCCGGTCAATCTGAAGAAGGCGCTGCGGGCGCTCGACGTGATGAACGGTGTGGTGCGCGAAGTTTCCGACGAGGAGATTCTCGAGCACAAGGCCATGATCGGCCGCTTCGGTTTCGGCTGCGAACCGGCCAGCGCGGCGAGTCTGGCCGGGCTGCGTCAATTGCTCGATGAACAAGTGATCTCGAAGGACGAGAGTGTGGTCTGTATTCTCACCGGCCACGAGCTCAAGGACCCGGATGCGACGGTTCGCTACCACACGGGGATCGACATGAAGTCGGTGACCCCGCCTCCGCCGAAGCCGACCACCGGGCGGTACGCCAACCGGCCGATCCAGGTCGCCGACGACCTCGCCGCCATCATCGAAGCACTCGGCGCCGACGTCGGCGGACAGGTCGACGCCGCGGGCGCCGCGCTGAAGATCGACGACCATCACGACGACGCGGCCGTTCTCAAGGAGTAAGGCGCCCCGACCTCTGCTTTCGATCATGCCGACCAACCAACCACTTCGACTCGCCGTCATCGGCGCCGCCGGCCGGATGGGAACGCGCATCATCGCCCTGGCCGCCAATGACGAACGATTCAACGTCACCGCCGCGCTCGAAGCGCCGGGCCATCCGCGCCTGGGTGACATGGTCGAAGGGGTGACGATCGGCGACGAATTGCCGGGCGATTGTGACGTGATGATCGACTTTTCGTTGCCGGCGGGTACGGCGGCGTGGTCGCGACGTGCGGTCGAAACCGCGACCCCGCTGGTCATCGGTACGACCGGCCACGACGACGCTCAACTCGGCCTGATTCGTAAAGCGGCCGATCGAATCGCCGTGCTCAAGGCGACGAACATGAGCCTGGGCGTCAACATCTTCTGGCGACTCGCTCGTCAGGCGGCCGAGTTGATGAACGACGGGTATGACATCGAGGTTATTGAAGCACATCATCGCTACAAAGCCGACGCGCCCTCGGGCACGGCGGTGACGTTGATCGAAGAGGTTTGCGCCGGAGCCGGCCTGGACCCCAAGCGCGACACCGTCTGTGGCCGAAAGGGCGACACCGGACAGCGACCGGCCGGGCAGCTCGGCGTCCACTCGCTCCGCATCGGCGACAACGTCGGCGAACACGAAGTCCGTTTCGGCAGCCTCGGTGAGACGGTCACCCTCAAGCACACCGCACACACCCGCGACATCTTCGCCCGCGGCGCCCTGCGCGCCGCGGCCTGGATCACCGACCGGCCCGCCGGCCTTTACGACATGCAGAACGTGTTGTTCAAAACGTAAGCGTTGAGCGGCGACCCGAATGGGAGCGCGTATTCGTCCTACTCATATCGATCCCGCTACGCGCACCCATTCGGTGAATGACGCGGGAAAGGATTCCCGAAATCGCGGGTGCGAGAAAGGATTCTCGCACCAGCAACAGCACGCACACCAGCAACAGCACGCACTTGCGAATGCGCACACACTCAGAAACCTTTGGTCCAGGCGATGCCGCCGGCGCCGTTGACGGGATCGGCGAAGGGGACAATGTCGCCGCCGAAGATTTGCGGGCGGTGACCGGTGGCGACGGTATGGCCGACGACCAGCCCCATGACGCCGCCGAAGATCACGTCGGAGAAATGATGCTCGCCGTCGTCCAGCCGCTCGAACGCCGCGAGGCCGGCCAGACCGTAGAGCGGGATACCGACGACGTGGCCGTAGGATTGATGCATGATCGCGGCGAAGGTGAAGACCGACGACGTGTGTCCGGACGGCCAGGCGAGTTGCTCGCCGTTGGGGCTGTCGGTGTTGGCCGCGACCTTCAGGATCATGGTCGATACGCCGTTGATGACCAGACCACTGAACAGCGTGCGGCTGACCTCGTAGGTCTTCGTGTCGCCGGTTTCGGTGCCGATCAAATACCACAGACCCGCCAACGCGAAGTGCGTTCCGGGGTTGCCGGCGATGCCGAGCGCATCGCGAAACCCGACGCTGAAGGCATGGGACTCGTCGAATTTGTCCTCGATGTCGTCGTCGACCTCGGGCCGTAACGCCCCCGAAACACCACCGGCGGTCAGCAGGATCGCCAGGTTGGTCGGGTCTTTGTAGACGAGCTTGGTGTCGGACCAGACATCACCCCACATCGCCTCAAAATCGTGCTTGATCGAAGTGAACAGCCTGCCGGGCGGTCCGCGTTCGATGGTCGGTTCTTCGCCCGGTTCGGGCATGGGGGACGTTTCGTCCTGGACGGCGGCGAGACGGGTGACTGAGTGCGGAATGCGGAATGCGGAATGCGGAATGCCGCTTGGTGGACTTGTTTGCTCTGCCGCATCCGTTGCCCGGTTTCCGGCTAGTTGCTTGGCTTGATAGTTCGCCCGGGCCCGTTGCATGCGTGCGGTGTCATGCGTGACGCAGCCGCTGCTGAGGAGGACGACGACGAGACCGGACGCTGTGCTTCGGGTGGATTGCACAAAAGGCTCCCGCATGATGTATCGGCGCTTGGCGATGACCCTGGCTACAAGCGATCGGGGTCGAGCACGACGTACCGAATCCGCTTGCGCTTCCAGGTGTAGGTCACGTGTAGCTTGCCGTCGTCGGCTTGGATCACGGCCGGATAGGAATACTCGCCGGGCTCGGTTTCCAACGCGATCACGTTCGCGAAGGTTTTACCGGCGTCAGTCGAAACACCCACGTTGATCGGCGTGCGGCCTCTGCCCGTGTGGTTGTAGATCAGCACCACGCGCCCGTCCTTGATCCGCACCGCGTCGATGCCGGAACCGGGATGAATCAAATCGATGGTCTCGGCCCGGGTCCAGGTCACGCCGTTGTCGTCCGACGTGGCTCGACACACCTTGCCGATGCGGCGCGTGGACCGGCAGAGCATAGCGAGCTTACCCGGACCGGTCTCGAACAGCGTCGGCTGAATGATCCCGTAGGGCTCGCCCTTCACGTCGATCGGACCGTGCTTGGACCAGGTTCGCCCGGCATCGGCCGTGATCTCGACCCAGCACGCCCACGCCCGGTAACTTTCGACCGAACTGCCGCAGATGATGCGTCCGTCGTCGAGTTGGATCGGCTTGTTCTTGATCGGCCCGAGGATACCTGCGGGCAACAGCTCGGCCTCCGACCACGTTTTGCCGTTATCACGCGAGCGCTTGACCAGCCCGCTCCACGACTGCGGACTTTTGCCGGCTTTGTAAAACAGGAGCAGTTCGCCCTCGGCGGGCTGAAAGAGCACCGGATTCCACGTCGGCACGCCCGATGCCGTCGCCGCCTCGACCGGCGCGGTCCACGACCCCTGTTCGAGCCGGGAGACCCAGATGCCGACATCCGGATTGCCCTCATCGGTTCCGCCGAACCAGGCCGACACCAGCGCGCCGTCGGTCGTTTCTTCGATGGTCGAAGCATGACAGGACGGAAACGACGCGGACTCGTAGATGAACCCCTTGGAAATCACGGCGGGATGCTCGGCCAACGACGATGTTGAATTCATTCCGACAACCGCAATCAAACTGTATATAAAAAACAATCTTCTCATCAGCATGGCGGCGATCCCCTTTCGACCGACATCGTACACGCGCAGCCATCTCACCGCCACGCAAGCGAATCCGGATGTGAATCCGAGCCGCGAGCGAATTCTCCGACTCCGCGCCGGCGTATTGTAGTGCTTCAGACGGAAATGGAGTTTTCCGCCGTGCGGGTTAAGGTAGACCCGAAGGTCGCGGTAGGGACGGCCCTTGCGGGCCGCCCCCCGCACAGATCCCAGCGAGCGGGATTACCGCACTGGGCTCCTGCCTCAGGTAATGACGCCCATGCGACGCAAGGGATACGGATGACATACGTGGGCGGGAGGCAGCCACAACTCGAATTATTCCGCCGCCTTCTCCGCCCGTTTCGCCACGGGGATGAACTTCTGGGCGCGTTCCCCGTAGATGTCGCCGACGTACAGGTTGCCGGCCGAATCCTGGGCGATGCAGTGCACGCCGATCGCGTCGCCGGGTTTGACGTTCCCCTTCTCGCCCAGCGGAATCGACCACACCTGCCGTACCCGTCCGTCGGTCGAAAAGCGCATGAACACCTGATCCTTGTATTCCGGGTATTTGTCGTGGCGGTACCACCAGTGGGGTGACGAGCCGCACACCCAGATCTCGTCGCGGGCGTTGATCGACAAACCCCAGGGCATGAGGATGTTCGTCCACTCGTCGACGAACCGTCCTTGCTGATCGAAGATCTCGATCCGCCCGCTGTTGCGATCGGCCACGTAGAGCAGCCCCTTGGCGTCCATGATGATGGCGTGCGGGAGCACGAATTGCCCCGGCTTCGAGCCGTATTCACCCCACGCCTTGATGAACTTGCCGTGCTTGTCGAGGTGGACGATCCGCCGGTTGCCGTAGCCGTCGGTGACGAACACGTCGCCGTTCGGCGCGATCACCATGTCGGTCGGCCGATTGAAGTGGGTCTCGTCCTCGCCGGACTCGCCGCGCGTGCCGATCGACAGCAGCAGCTTGCCCTCGGGCGTGTACTTCTCGACCACGTGCTGGCCGAAGTCCGCGACCCAGACGTGTCCCTCGTGGTCGATGCGCAGATGGTGCGGGTCGGTGAAGTGATCCTTGCCCCACGTGCGCACGAAGGCACCGTCGGGTTTGTATACCTGCACCGGATCGGGCCCCTTGCGGAAGAACCAGACGTTGTCGTCCTTGTCGACCGCGATGCCGGAGACCCAGCCCTTGTCGGAGACGTGGTCGGGCCGCTTCGGCCAGGTCGGATCGACGTCATACTCGATCAACCGCGGTTCACGGGCGAACCCGGGCGCCCCGACGAGGTGTCGCTCGGCGTACAACACGACCGCAAGAAGCAGGAGCATGATGCTCTTGATCGGTCGGCATCGAAGCCGTCGTACCCTGCGCGTGTCACTCATTCGGAAGCCTCCATGGGAAGGTTGAAGCCGGCCACTACGTCATTGTACGCTACGGAAGACTCATGAGAAACATTCTTAAAAAAAAAGGTCATCGACAATACGACAGCCGGTTGCGGATTGCTCTCGGGCCGGGGTCGATTACACTCATCTTGCGGAGTCTCACGTTGCGAGTAACGTTGCGGATTGCTCTCGGGCCGGGGTCGATTACACTGGCCCAGGCGAAAAGAGAAGAGGTTCTGACGTTGCGGATTGCTCTCGGGCCGGGGTCGATTACACTGCGGTCTATGGAGGTAAAGGCATGTTTGGCGTTGCGGATTGCTCTCGGGCCGGGGTCGATTACACTCAAGAATTACACTTGACGCGCTGGCAATCTGTTGCGGATTGCTCTCGGGCCGGGGTCGATTACACTAGGATGGACCCGCCGAAGACAAGCCACCGTGTTGCGGATTGCTCTCGGGCCGGGGTCGATTACACTGGAAATCGTCGCAACCGGACGAAACGCCGGGTTGCGGATTGCTCTCGGGCCGGGGTCGATTACACTGTAACATCCCGAGTCGCACGTTGTCCTTTAGTTGCGGATTGCTCTCGGGCCGGGGTCGATTACACTCAGGGACGACGACGGGGGGATCGTGCTGTGGTTG
>Ga0299906_10000772_pt1 | contig 28690 bp, 13 predicted proteins | sample RVTome_14_FD_200259 | JGI IMG/M metagenome (GOLD analysis project Ga0299906, IMG submission 200259) | Soil microbial communities from uranium-contaminated site in the Upper Colorado River Basin, Wyoming, United States - RVT145D125 (version 2) ...
GAAAGCGTCCTGCCGGCCTATGACGACGACGGAGACGGACGACTGTCGCGCGACGAGGCCACGAAAGACCGGGTGCAATGGTTCGGGCTGATGGACCTGGATGGAAACCAGTACCTCGATTCGAGAGAGTGGGCCTACTACCAGGCGGCGCGGGCGACCCGGGGGGGTATGTACTCGTTCGCGCTCGGCGGGAAGGGAGACATGACGGAGAGGAGCTTTCGCTGGCACTACGCGAAGGCCGTACCGCAGCTACCCTCCGCGCTGCTGTACCGGGGCGTTCTTCACATGGTGAACGATGCCGGGGTCGCGACCTCGTTCGAGCCCGAGACGGGAAAGGTCATCCGCCAAGGCAGGCTCGCGGGAGCGACGGACAATTTCTACGCTTCGCCGGTGGCGGCCGACGGCAAGATCTTCATGGTCAGCGCGTCGGGTAAAGTAGCGGTGCTGAGACCGGATGGGAGCCTCGACCTCCTGGCGCTGAACGACCTGGGCGAGGTGAGCTATGCGACTCCCGCCATCGCGGACGGGAGGATCTACATCCGCACCGAGACAGCGCTCTATTGCTTCGGGAGTTCCGCCCCCGCCGGTCAGAAAGAGCCCGAGATGCCGCAGTCGCCTGGAATTCACGAGCTCGTCTTCGAACGGCCCGACGAGAAGCCCCTCCGGTACGCGCTTTCCCTCCCCGAAGGCGATAAGGGAGCGCGTCCCCTGATCCTCTCGCTTCACTACGCGGGCCACGGCGCTCCGTATTACGGCAGGGGCATGCTCGAAAGCCTGGTTGAGCCGGCTCTTCACGATCTCGACGCTGTCATCGTCGCGCCCGACTGCCCGTCTCCGTCCTGGACCACGAAGGAAAGCGAGGAGGCAGTTCTGGCGCTCATCGACTTCGTGGCGGCAAGCTACCGCACGGATCCCGAGCGTGTCGTCGTCACCGGATACAGCATGGGCGGCATAGGAGTGTGGCACCTGGTCTCACGACAGCCGGAAAGGTTTTCGGCGGCGATCCCGATGGCGGGCGATCCGGGCGACGCGAACCTGGATGCCGTCGCTCGCACACCGCTCTATGCGATCCACTCCCGCATCGACGAGGTCGTTCCCCTGACCCCGACGACAGAAGCGGTGACCCAGTTGAGAAAGGCGGGAGCCCGCGCGGAGCTCGTCCTGGTGGACATCCCTCACTACGACCCGACGCGGTTCGAGCCCCATCTCGAGAAGGCTTCCGAGTGGCTTCGCGAGATCTGGAGAGGAAAGCCCGGCCGCTGAGCTAGTTCTCTTCTTCCTCCGGCTCCGGCGGGCGGGGACGATCCAGGCTCCAGCTGACTCCGCCGAAAAAGCTCGAGCCCTTTCGCTCCACCTCGTGCTTGCCATCGAGGAGGTATTGGAGGATGGCCCGGTCCCACGAGAGGCCGGCGCTCGCCACGAGCTTCAGCCACTCTCCCTCCGCCGTTTCATCGGGGGCCTCGGTGACGCCGCTCCAGATGGTGACCTTCGGGTTGAAGCCGCGGTCCGAGCCCGGTTTCGGAGCGCGCTCGCCTTTGAGCGCGGTGTAGATCAACACCTCGTCCACCATCGGAAGCTTGAAGACGTCCTCGTCGAATCGCCCTCCGTAGCGGTCGTATCGCTCGTAGTTCCTCTGGTTCATCGCGTGGACGCCGGAGTTCCCATTGATGGCCCGGGTGATGTAGTCCCGGATTCGAAACGCCGCCTCCTTGTGCCGCGGATAACGCGGGTCGTCGACGTAGTCGAACCCCGGCATGAACCAGCCCTTGTTCATGCTCCAGTTTCGTTCCGTGACGCGCCCACCGCGGACCAGGCCGGTGTACTCGGAGAAGAGCTGGACCACCTGGTGGGACGGGTAGCCGTGGGGGTTGAGAAAGATGTCGGGAAGCCAGGTATTCCACAACCGCGGCCGGACCCCCGCCTCGGGGAACATGGGCATGGGTTGCCTCTCGTCGGAGGTGACGTCCATGCCGAGAGACGCGAGATAGCCGGCGTGGAGGATGAACTCTGGCGTCTTCTTATAGAGGTCGTAGGCGAGCTGAGCTCCGTCGGGATTGGTGATGGGATGGATGACGACGTTCACCCGGTCGAGCTTTTTTCGCTCCTCCGGATCGGTCAGGAGCTCTTCGGCGAGCTTCAAGACGTGCGAAGTCGAGGAGACCTCGTTGGCATGCTGTCGCGCCGAGTAGATGATGGTCGGCTTCCACGTCGTCGCCTTGTAGTGCGAGAAGTGGGAGGCTTCCACCTTTGGCATGAGGTCCATGGCCCAGACCTCCTTGCCCAGGTAGCTCTCACCCATTTTGTAGACGGTCGCTTCCGGGAGCTCGTCCATTTTCGCGAGAATGCCGTAGGCTTCCGGAGGCGGAATCGGCGTTGTCCACTGCACCGTCTCTCCCTGAGGTGCTTCGTACGCCCTCACGTCGGGATAGGGCCGGGGAGTGCCGCCTTTCTCGAGCAGCGCCGTCTTCTGGGTCTCGGGCGACGGCCGGAACTCCCATGAGGCGGTGACTGCGATCTCCCCGAGATCGTGATACGCGAGGACATCCCGATACGCTCCGAGCGCCCGGAGCTCGTTCAAACGCTCGATCATGGCGAGCGCCTGCTCGGCGGAGAGAATGCTCTCGTCGACGTCCTCGGCGCGCTCCCGAAGCAAGAGCTCCTCCCGCTCGTCCTTCTCCGTATCCACCTTGAGGACGACACCGAGCCGCTCGAGCCCCCGCCGGCCCGATCGGACGCGAGCCTCCATGGCTTTCGGCCGATCCATCTCGACTTTGGGAATGTCGAGCCGGGACTCGCCCTTCTTCCCGCCGGTTTCTTCATAGCCGACGACGACCGCGGGGCGGCTCGTGGCGAAGCCGGAGAAGCGGATCGACGCCTTCCCTGGCTTTCCGTCGTCTTTAGGAGTCATGAACGGCAGCACGCGTCCGGGATAGGTCAGCTCGTCGCCTCGGGAGTTCCGCCCGAGGATGCGGAAAAATATCAGGGTGGTGAAGTAGATGTCCTCGTGAAGGGCATCCATGGGAGAGATGATCTCCCGTTCGATCCCGAGCACATCGTGGGGCTCGGAAAGCTCGAGGCCGACTTCGAGCTCTCCGAAAAACGGGGCGTCTTTCCCATCGCCCCGAGGCTTCCCCTGGTGAAGCTCCATCACGTAGTCGTATACCCGGGAGAGGGTATCGGCTTGGAAGTGGTCCCAGAACCTTTCGGCGTCGGTGGTGATGCGCTGGTCGAGAACGACCTCGTCGCCGGAGCGTGCCGTGAGCCAGCCGGTGGTCACGTTCACCATCTCGTAATCGCGAAAGCGGTCGAGGTAGGGGCGGAGGACGACTTTGGGCGAGAACGTCTCGTTCAGCATCACGGCGCCGTCGGGCGCGGTGACGACGACCTCATACGCGGGAGAGCCGGGAGGCGCCATTTCGAAGTGAATCCGCTCGAGCGGAATGCCGAGGTCACGCGCGAGGACTTCGTCGATGGGGAAAGCTTCGTGCAGCCACCTCAGGGGAGTGTGCATCGCTTGCTGGGGCCATTCGCTCGGCGGAACGTAGCGGGCGAAACGCACTTCGATCCGTCCAATCGGTTTGCCTTCGAGCTTTGGGAGAACCACGTCCTCGAGAAAGCTGTAACCCTGCTTGTAGGCCGAGAGGACGCGCACCGAGGGATCGCGCACGCCTTTTGACGCGAGCTCCGCGCGGACCTGTTCTTCGATGCGCCTCCGGAGCTCGCGCGGCTCCGAGAGCCTGGCCTCGACCGTAACCGGGCGGCGTCTCGAGGCGCGCGGAAGGACGCGCTCCCGGAATAACCGCCAGAACTCATCCACCTCCGAGGCGAGCTCGAAGTCCTCCTGAAAAATGAGCTTTGCCTTCTGGACGTCGCGATCGTCGATGGTGACGGAGACGGAGCCGGCGCCGAGGGCCCGCGCTCTTTCGGCAACGGCCGCTTCGAACAAGCGGTCGGGCTTCTCCAGGGAGACGAGGACGCTCGCCGCGCGCAGGTCTTTCGAGGATAGCTCCGCAACCAGCCGATCGAGCTTGTAGAGCGCAATCGCGGCCTGTCCTCCGGGCGACCGGCCGGTGAAAAATTTCCAGAGATCCATCTCGACGTCGTCGATCGTGGTGCGGTCCTTCCCGCGATCCCAAACGCTGGGGAACCGTTCCGCCAACTGCAGCAGGGCCCTCTCGACGCCCGGCGCGTCCCCGCCGGAAACGAGGAGCGCGGGCTTCTCCCCGAAAGCTCTCGGAACGACCCGGATCGAGCCTTCCCCTGGCGACAGGCTCGCATCGGGTTTGGGGGCGAGGGGATGATCGCCGATGAGAACCAGGGTCGGCTCTTCTTTTCCATCCTCGATTTCCTCCGGGAGCTTCGCGATCGGGATCGAAATGCCCGCGCTCTCCATTCCGAGGCGGGCGGCCAGGTCCACGACACCGCGATAGCCTCCCGCGGAGCTGAGCATCGCGTCGATCCGATCGGCGATCAAGTTCTGATCCGAGTCTCCCAGGAGGCCCTCGGGCGTGAACAGATTGCCGAGATCGAGGTCGTGCTTCGCCTCCGCCCCCGGGCGGGGCGGAACGGGTCCGCTTTCGGGCGAAAGCGGCTTCCGGGGAACCTCGAGCTCGGCGACGCTTCCTGCCGCCGAGAGCCGGGTGAATATCCTGGCGACGCCTTCATACCCGAGGCCCCCTCGAAGCGCTGCGCGCGCCCGCGCGACCTCGTCTCTGGATACGAGCTCCAGAGCGACGAGGAGGCGAGAAACCCCGGTGGGCGTCACTCGAACTTCCACGATTCGCGACGAGAGCGGATCGAAACCGAGAAGGTTTCTCAGATCCTGGAGGACGGTCTCGAAAGTCGGGCCCTTCGGATCCCAGAGGTGCGGCGCCCGTCCCGCGAGATACCCCGCGGCGGCCCGTACCCCCGTGTCGTCGGCGCCGGTCACCTGGACCTGATCGCGTCCGCCGGCGAAGGTCGTCGTCACCAGACCTTCGCCGGAAGCGAGGGTTACCCCCACGGGAGGGGTGCCGATCGAGAGGCGCACTCCGCCGCGGCTCTCGGTCATTGGCAGGTTCATCGCCATCGTCTCGAATCCGAGCCGGGCGGCGACGTCGGCGGCGGCGGCCACCACGGCGGGGGAAGCCGAGTCCGAAAGCTGCAGCTCGGCGTTCACGAAATCGATGACACCGTCCTGGTTCCGGTCTTCGAGGATGAAGCCGGGAGAGAAGACGTCCTCGACGCCGCGCGGCTCCTGGGCGGAGGCGAGCGGAGCGAGAAGGATCAAGAGCGGTAAGTATGAGAGCTTCATGATGGCGGGATTATGGATCAAGCACACCCCATCGACGCATTTGAAAAATGGTATTCTCCGTCTGGAGTAGACCACCATGGGAAGGGAGGAGCCGAGATGATTCGACCAAGAATGACCGCGTTCGTTCTAGCGTTTTGCGTCTTCACTGCTGCGACCGCCATGGCGCAGTATGGCCAGTTCGAAGGCACCGTCCGGGATTCCAGCGGCGCGGTGCTTCCGGGGGCGACCGTGACCGTAACCAACCAGGAGACGGGACTGACCCGTGCAGTTGTAACCAGCGGCGACGGGTTCTACCGCCTTCCGGGATTGAGCCCCGGCGTCTATTCCGTCCGGTGCGAGCTATCGAGCTTCGCGACCCGGACGGTGACCGACATAATCCTCACCATCCAGCAAACGATCATCCAGAACATCACCATGGACGTGGCCCAGGTAGAAGAGACAATCACCGTGACCGGTGAGTCCCCGCTGGTGGACATGCGGCGTTCCGACGTCACCACTTCGATCAACGAGCTCCAGATCCAGGACCTCCCGGTCGGCTCGCGCCGCTGGGTGGATCTCGCGATGCTCACTCCGGGCGTGAGCCAGGACAACATCCGGGGTTTCTACTATCGGGGCAACGCGAACATCGGTGCCGGCACCCGGGAATACTCGAACGCCTTCATCGTGGACGGAGTGAACAACACCTGGGCGGAGATGGGCGAGGCACGGCAGAACTTCCCCATGGACGCCATCGGGGAGTTCAAGGTGACCACCAGCAATTTCAAGGCGGAGTATGGCCTCGCCACCGGAGGCGTGATGACGGTGGTGTCGAAGTCCGGCACCAACGATCTCGCCGGGAGCGGTTTCCTCTACCTGCGCGACGAGGCCCTGAACGCCAAGACGTTCTTCGAGCAGGAGAAGCCTGACTACAAGCGCTACCAGTACGGCGGCGCGATCGGCGGGCCGATCGTGAAGGATAAGACCCACTTCTTCTTCGCCTACGAGAGGACGGACGAGGACGTCTTCTACACCGTCAATACCCGGGGTGTGTTTCCCGAGGTCGACGGCACGTTTCCGAGCGAGCAGTGGCGGTACATGTGGATCGCCAAGCTCGATCACCGGATCTCCGACAAGCAGAACATCTGGGCCCGCGTGGCCTGGGAGAACGAGTACCGCCCGAACCTCACCGCGGGCGGCATCACCGCCGAGGGGTTCGACTTCGCCGTTCCCCGCGATTCGGAGGTCATCGGGCATACCTGGGTCGCTTCCGACCGGGTCATGAACGAGTTCCGGTTCCAGCGGGCCTTCTCCAAGTACGAGGTGAGCCCGGCGTTCTCGCACGGCTCCTTCGCCGCGGGAGATTTTTCCGCCGACAGGCTCGCGCTCTGCGAGACGGAGATCTTCCGGCCCACGCTTCGAACCGGAAGCTGCAACGATCAGATGGGGCCGGAGACGCGGTGGCAGTTCAAGAACGACCTGACCTATTTCAATCCGGGCTGGGGAGGGGATCACCAGTTCAAGATGGGCGTCGACTACAACTACATCGAGTTCCAGGCGGACATCTTGAACCAGTTCAACGGAAGGTTCACCTTCGCTACCGATGCCCCCTTCGACCCGAACGTCCAGAGCACCTACCCGGTCCAGTACCTCCAATCCCAGCCGCAGTTCGCGGACCGGCCGGTTCATCATTTCTCCCTCTACTTCCAGGACGACTGGTCCCTCACGTCGAATCTGACCCTCAACCTGGGCTTGCGCTATGACCTGCAGGTCGGACCTTTCAACGAGGACATCCTCGATATCGATTTCCCGTTGGATATCCCATTCCATGAGGGGGCCGACCAGAGGGGCGACTTCAACAACCTCGGGCCGCGCATCGGCTTCGCCTGGGACCCGACGGAGTCGGGCCGGATGGTCGTCAAAGGCGGCTACGGCCTTTTCTACGACAACATCCGGACGCTTCTGTCGATGCTGGGAGAGCGGACCTGGCACCAGGCCCAGCAGATCATCATCGCGAACCCCGGCTATCCCGATCCTCTCGGAGGCCGGTCGCGTGAAGAGTTCCTCACGACGGCGCCGCCTAACATCGAGGTGATGGCGAACGATTTCGAGAACTCCTACGCCCACCAGTACAACCTCGGTGTGTCGCGGCAGCTCAGCACCGATTTCGCGCTCTCGGTCGACTTCACCTATGTGCGGCGCTACGCCGACCTCAATACGGGCCCCACCGTCAACATCAACTATCCGGTCAACGGAGTCAGGCCCTATCCCCAGTTCGGCCGCGTCGGCGAAGACCGTTCGACCCAGGAGAACCGGTACACCGGGTTCTACGTGAAGCTCGACAAGCGCCTCTCCGACCGCTACCAGTACCTGGTGAGCTACACCCTGTCCGAGTCGGAAGACAAGCAATTCCGCAACGACGACCTCACGACCACGGGATTCGTCATGAGCGACTGGTACCCTGCTTTGGCGGACCGGAGGCATCGTCTGGTGGCAAGCGGGATCGCCCAGCTCCCGTATGGCATCCAGCTCTCGGCGATCATGGACCTGCGCTCCGCGCTGCCGGTGGACGTCAACACCGGAACGGACGTCAACCGGGACACGTATACGAACGACCTGGCCCCGGGCACCGCGTTCCGAAGCGGCTGCCGCGACCTGAACTTCGGAGCGGCGAACGCTTATCTTGCAGCCATCGGGGCCCCCGGAGTATCGGAGAGCGGTTTCGAGTGCCCGGGCTTCGCCAACGTGGATCTGCGGGGATCCAAGTTCTTCAATCTGCCGGGAGGACAGCGATTCGAGCTCATCGTCCAGGCATTGAACCTGCTCAACCGGGCGAACTTCAGCGTTCCCATCGGGAACTTGCGCTCGTCCAGCTTTGGAGCGGTGACGGACATCCTGCCCAACATCAATGCCCCGTCACGCCAGATCGAGCTCGCGGTTCGCTTCGCATTCTGATTTCGCCCCGCCGTCCCGGGAGCAAGCAGAGCCCGCCTGCTCCCGGGACGCGGTGGGCTGCTCGTTGCCCCCACCTGCCCCGAGCCGTCTCAACGAACGCGAGCTTCAGTGGAGAACGGCGCGATTATTCGGTTAGCACTTCGCCGATGAGACGAGACCGATCCTCCTCAGCTAATAATCTCGTCGAAGTCGATGATGCGCTTCCTCAAGGCGAAAAGGATGGTGTCGAGGGCGCTCTCCTTCGAGTAGCCGAACCGCCGCTGCATGTTGACCAGGATCTCGTCGGCGTACCGGCGGACTCTCTCGTCGTAGGTGTCGTACTTCTCCGGCTTCATGCGTTTCTGGAAGAGCGCGTCGCGCAGCTGCTCGGGGTTCACGTCGCCGACCGTGCGCCGGTGCGAGAGGAGCTTCTGGTACTCCTGACCGAACGCGCTCAGGAAGTTGTCGTTTCTCGAGCTCACCACCGACTTTCCCTCTTCGAGCGCGAGCTCCCCCGAGTCGTTGATGTCCAGGAACCGCTCTGCCACTTCCCTCCGGAAGACCTCGGGGAGGAGCGACGGCGCAAGGATGCGCTCGATGGAGGTCATGTACTTGGTGTCGGGCTCGTCGACTTTCACCCCCGTCGTCGGGTCGAAATACGTGAACCTCCGCACCATGATGTGCGCGAACGCCCGGTTCTCGTGGGCCCGAAGCAGCAGCACGTGCTGCACGTACTTTCTCAGATCGAGCCCGATCTCCTGGGGGTCGCGGTTCACGGTGGCGACGGTGATCTCCCGCCGGATGATATCGGTGTAGATCGCCTGCGCCACCTTCACCAGACCCGCGAAGTCTCCATAATCGCCTTCGCCCTCCTCCAGCACCGTCTCGCCGATCGTCCGCCGGGCGCGGGGTTTCCGGTCCCTTCGGTGTTTCTCCTCCATCGGTACCCACCGGTGGAGAGCTGGCCCCTCGGCCAGCGTCTTTTTCATCCGGCTGAAGAACGTCCCCACGTGCACCCGGAAACCGTTCGAGCTCTGCATCGTGTCCCGCATCAGGTTCTGGAGCTGCCGCACCGAGATGCCGTTCTTCCCTTCATTGGGGTAATGCTCGCTCCAGAGCGCCCGCATGAAGTCGTCGTCGACCATCTTCAGTTGCTCGACGGTGAATACCCCCGCCTGCTCGAGGGTGATCCGATCCGGCCTCCTGGCGATGAAGTGCTCATAGCGCTCCAGGTGGTGGATGTCCACCCCCAGGCGAATGAGCTCGCTCCGGAACGGATGCCACTCCGGGAGCTTCTTGATCGTCGCCATCGGATCGCCCGGCTGCGCCGAGTAGATGATCATCTTCTGCTCGGGAGCGATCGAGTAGTAGAAGCTCTTCTTCGCATCGCTCCAGCTCGCGAGCGGCGGAACTTTCTTCGGCGGCAGAAGCCTGGTCAGCACCGAAAAGTACGTCGCGATCCTGAGGAGGTTCGGATCCACGTCGTACTTCTCGCGGATGTTGGACATGTCCCGCTTGAGGATGTCCATCTCCGAATGGGCGTCGAGGAGGTAGTTGACGGGGATCTCGTCGATGCGGTCCAGGAGCTTCGAGGAGGTGAGCTGCTGCTCGAGCCTCGTCATCTCCTCGATGTTGGTGGTGGCGATGACCGTGGTGTCGACCGGAGTCTGCGTCGACTCGATCGAGGCCTTCCCGCTTCCCAGGAGCATGAGCAGCGGCTTGTAGGCTTCCTCGATTCCTCCCCGGTCCTCCTCGCCTCCGAACGCGTCATGGATATGCAGCAGCCCCCGGTTCGCCGCCACCATCGCCCCGTCGTACTGATAGAGGTAGGCGCCCGGCAGGTGCTCGTTCACCACTTCCACGTGGTCCTGTCCCAGGTTCACCGGCTTCACATCGACCTGGAGCTGCCGCATGTCGTCGATGTTCGCGATTCCCTTCGCCTGGGCGTTCGAGAACTGGACCTCCTCGACCCGGACGTAATCCTCGAGGATGTCGTAGAGGGTCTTGCCCGCGTTTCGCGGGTTCTGGATCACCTTCTCGATGATGTCGAGACTCCTCTTGTCGATGGTGGCGTTCTGGTAGAACGTGGGAAAGACGACGCGCTCCCCCGGCGCCCGATCCCGGTTGACGAACTCGAAGAAGTCCTGGCGGGGGTGCGTGGTGGCGCCCTCGCGCTGGAAGCTCGTGGGGAAGAGCAGAATCGGGTTGTGCCGGAACTTCGGCCGGAACTCGACCACCCGCCCGTTGGCCTCGAACCGGAAGTAGAAGGAATAGAGCTTGATCTCCGCGTGCTTGGAGTACTCCTCGAGCGCCAGGCTCACCAGGTCGACGATGTTGGTCTTCCCCGAAGCCGGCGGCCCCACGAGGACGATCCCCCGCTGGGGGCTCGATTCCTTCCCCACCGATTCGATGACGTCGACGATCTGCTTGATGCAGTACTCCTGCCCGAATACCGCGTTGGTGCCGGCGGAGAAGGGGTCCTTGAATACGTTGTAGCTCACCGCGGGCTCGCCGCTTCGGACCACGATCTCGAAGCCGAAGCTCTTGATGGCCTCGGAAATGAGCGTCGAGCTCGTGTGGAGGCACGCCAGCGGGTCCTCCATGAAGGCGTCGATGAACTCGGAAAACCTCAAGCTCCTCGGACGGCTTCCCCCGAGAAAGCTTCGCAGGTCCATCTTTCTTCCCTTCTCGACCAAGGTGTCTCCTTACTTAATGCTCGCCTCGCTCTTCGCTCGGCTCGCTCCCCGCGCTCCTCGCGCGGGGAGGATATGGGGCCCTCCGGGCCCCCTGCTCGCCTCGCTCTTCGCTCGGCTCGCTCCCCGCGCTCCTCGCGCGGGGAGGATGGGGCCCTCCCGCCTCCGCCCTTCGGGCTCCGGCGAGGCTCGCCGAAGCTCTGCGAAGGCGACCGGGCCCGCTGTTCTATCTCCTCTTAGCTTGCTCGAAACGGCTTCTCTCCCCTCCGCATGCGCTCGACCACCTGCTCGAAGACCACCGGCTTGACCTCTTCGCTCTTGTACTGGTTGCCGGTCACGGCGAACAGCTGGTCCTTGCTCACCAGCGCCACCGGCGCCTTCCAGATAAGGTTCAGGTTGCGAAGCGTCGGTCGGATCCAGTCTTTCCGCAACGCCCGGCCGTCGTCGCGATGGAACAGCAGGAGCCCGCCGTCCTGAAAGTCGGTGTCGATGACGTAGATCCGGGGCCGGTAGAAATGAGTGTAGAACCGAAGCATCTCGTCCTTGATGGGCTCGGGCTGCAGCCAGACAAAGCGCTCGTCGCGGGAGACCAGGTCCTGCTCCTTGATCCCCAGCCTCTCCGCCGTACGCCGATCGATGCGGTTCAACTGCAGCTCGTGGATGAGCTCCGAAGTCAGGAACCTTCGCAGGAACTCGTAGTCGGTGACGGTGTCCACCAGGTGCCCCATGGCCTCGATGGGATCTCCCGTGCCCTTCTGGCGCCAGGAGTGCTTCTTCTCCAGATCGATCTCCTCGTGATAGTCGAGGCTAACCTTTCCATCCCGATAGAGCTGCTCGATGTGGCACCAGAGGTTGTAGCCGAGATGGTAGGGGTTGCGCTGGAAGTAGGGCCGCGGCCGGCAGACGTTCGAGAACACCCGGGCGTAGTCGATGATGCCATTGACCGCCCGCTCCTTGAAGAGCTCGAGCATGATCTTCTTTTCCCAGTACATCGCCCAGCCCTCGTTCATGATCTGGGTGCGCATGACGAAGTCCTGGGGTGCCCGGGTCACGTACTTGTAGTCGAGGATCGAGCGTTCGGCCTGGCTCGCGGGCGCGTGGCGGCGGAGGAAATCGAGGACGTCCTGGCACGGCGCTTTGAGGGCGTAGCCCTTGCGGCTCAAGGTCGCGACCCGGCGTCTCTTCCGGAGCTCCGCCTCGAAAGCCGAGGGCTCGCTCGCTCCCTTGAGAAGCACCGTCAGCGTGTCGAACACCGGAACAATTACCTTGGGCACCTTGGGACCGATCTTCTCCATCTCCTTCGTCGGGATCTTGAAGTCGGCCCCGATGGTCGATTCGGACTCGACCGAGCGGGCGACGTTGTACTGGGAGTTCGGCGACATGAGCGTGGTCGCCGACTCCACCGCGTTCCAGTACTCGAGGTAGTCGCGCTCGCCCATCTGCTGGCGCGCCCGGTCCACCTTCCGCACCTGGTACATCACGTACTCGGTGCGGTTCTCGTTCGAGTCCCGGAGCACGTTGCGCTCCGAGAACTCGCAGTGTCCCACCACGTGGGCCATGACCGAGGCCTGGGTCACGGGACTGTTGGCGCTGTTGAGGTAGGCGTAGGAAGGGTTGCCGGTCTGCACCACCTCGTAGAACAGCGAGGACTCGAGCCCGGCCTCGATGGCGTGCTTCTTGTGCACCATCCGCTTGCCTTCCCAGATGTTGATCGGGCTCGTGGGATAGACGTCTTTTTCCAGGAGCGAGGCGAACTCCAGCCGCTCGAGGATGAAGAAGCGGATCTCGGGGATCTTCCGGCCGAAGGCGCGCGCGTGGGCGAGCACCCGCTCCTCGAGAGCGGTGAGCTCCGGCTCGGTATGGATGCTAAGCACGGCGCTCCCCGAAGAGGCTCTTGATCACCTCCACCGTCTCCGTGCGCTGGCGCAGGGTGCCCATCCGCACCACGTCGTCCTTCTCGAACTGGCGCTTGATCTCGCGGTTGAGGTAGCTGAACTGGCTGGGCTTTACTTCCACGACGCCGATGCGGTTGAAGCTCCCCCGCATCTGGCCTCCGAGGATCTCCACGATCCTCTTGGCGTCGTCCTCGAACACCTCTCCGTCGCCGAAGTAGAAGGCGTAGAAGTTGGTGGAGTTGGTGTCGTACTCGTTGAACGCGATCTGGGAGACGAGCTCGAAAACGATCGACGCCCGGGTGCCGCCGGCGTTGGCCACCTTGTAGAAATCGGAGGGCGCGACCTCGTGCGCGTCCACGTCGTGCACGAAGAACCGGTGCTCGACGTTTCCGGCGCCGTAGTTGAAGTCGAGCCACTGGTGGATGAAGTTCACGAGCCTCTTCTCCATCTCCAGCCGCTCGCCGTAGGTGGAGTAGGAGATATCGCCCATGTAGAACACCACCGCGCGGTGGCGCGGCTTCTCCACCCTCTGAGGGACCTTGAAGCGCCGGTCCCTTCGTCGCACCTGGACCTCGACCCTTCCTTTCTCGGGCGCGTAGGTGCCGAGGCCGACGCTCGAGCGAAGCGCGCGCTTGAACGTGCGGCGCTTGTCGAGGATGACCCCCACCTGGCCGAAGGTCTTGAAGGTGTAGGAGACCTCCTTGATGCGTCCCTCGCCCTCCTTCACCAGGTTCGGCAGGCGAAGTTTCTGGCCCACGAGCTCCATGAACGCCTGGAACGGGATGCGGAAGCGGAGCTTCCCCTTCTCGTTTCCCGGTCCCGGTCCTCCGGAGCCGCCTCCGCCGGCGTCGTCCCCGTAGACGAAGGTGGGAGGGACGATGTCGTCCACCTCGATGATGATGTCGCTTCCGCGGTCGCCTAGTCGATCCAGATCGCCCCGATTGATGACCTCGTCGAGGATCTCGTCGAGCTGGTCCTGGATGAACTCGTTGAAGAGTCCCTCGGACTCGTCGGAGGAGACGATGACGTCGGTCATTCTCATACGCGTCTCAATCCAGGATGCTGGTGGAGCTCGCGGTGATGGTGAGCGCCTGGAACGCGCACTTGCCGCAGTAACCGAGGTTCTCCATCAGGTAACGGACGGTCTCGTTCAGCTGCTCCTGCTCCTTGGAGTGCACTCCGGCGGCGCTCGAGCCGCTCTTGATCCAGCCGAGGAGCTTGATGTTCTCGCTGGACTTGAACTCGTTCTCGAAGACGTAGCGGCGGATGGCGCTCTGGTACGAGGGCTCGTCCGCGAGGAGCACCGAGTGGCTCACGCTGGCGATGGCGTCCGAAAGCTCCTTGCGGAAGACGTCTTTCTCCGCGATGCCGAGGTACTGCTCGATGGCCTGCATGAACTTCTCGTCGGGCTGCACGTCGGCGTGAGTGACCTCGTGCTTCACCTTGGTGTTGTGCACGTAGGCCCGGACGTGGTCGGTGTACTTCTTCCAGGTGCTCTCGACCACCGATTCGTCGCGAAGCACCGAGCCGTAGACGTCGGTCGCGATCTGGCTCAGGATCCAGTGCTTCGCCTGCGGGAGGATCTTCTCGACGAAGTGGCCGAGCTTCGCCTTGTTGGTGGCGAAGGACTCCTTGAGCGCGATCTCCATGCGAAGGTAGAGGTCCATCGGCGCCACGCAGGGGTTCTGGAGCGCGATGGAAGTGATCATCGCCGGCTCGCCGCCCTCGTCCCTGAGGCGCGAGAGGTTCGCCGCGTACTCGTTGATCTGGAAATGCTCGGTGTTCTCGAAGACGTTCTGGATGAAGCGGGGGTCGAGCCCGAACGTCCCTTCCGAGGGCTTCACGAACTCGAACTCCTCGAGGATGGTGCGGGCCATGTTGTTGTCGACGCCGCTGTCGGCACGTCCCGAGTAGATCAGGGCCTTCTGGAGAAGGGTGAGGTTTGGGTTCTGCTTCGACTCGTAGAGCCGGGTCATGGTGGCGACCAGGCTCAGGAACTCGAGCGCGTGGGGCGCCACGTGGCCCAGGTGCTTCTTCTTCGGCGCCCACTTCCGCTGGCCGTTCGAATAGGTGAAGGCGTAGATCTTCTCCTCGTCCTTGAAGTGCACCGAGAGCGGCATCTCGATGAACGTCGTCCGGGACCGGAGCGCCTCGAAGGTCTCGTTGGCCATGAACATGTTGTACTCGTGAAAGTTGGTATGGCCGATGATGACGCCGTTGAAAGGGATGGGCGGTTGCCCCTCGGGCTTGAAGAAGCGGTCCTGGGTCGCGAACAGGAGCTCGTAGAGGAACCGGTCCGAGAGCTTGAGGATCTCGTGGATCTCGACGAAGCCGTTCGCCCCGGCGCAGAGCTCTCCCTTGTAGTCGTGGACCAGGGGGTGGGATTCGCTTCCGAACCGCGGGAGGAGGCTGTAGTCGAGGTTCCCCACGAGCGAGCCCGCTTCCTGGCTCTTCTCGTCGCGGGGAGTGTAGGAGCCGATCCCGGTCTTGGTGCGAGCGTCGTAGACCATGCGCTTCACCTTGAGGTAAGGGAGGAGCTCCGCGAAGTCGAGCCCCTTGGCGGTCATGAACTCCCGGAGCACGAAGTCGGCGTAGGGAGAGATGAGACCGTCGATCTGCATCCGGAACTCGCCGTCGTAGTGAGGGTGGCGCCGGAGGAAATCCTGAACCCCCTCGCGCTCCACGAGCTCCGAGAGCTTCTCGACGAACGGGGCGCGGAGCGGGGGCGGAATCACCTGGAGGGGCCGCTCGTAGATCGGGGCCTGGAGATAGTGGATTCCCTTCTCCTCGAAGAGCGCCTTCTCTTTCAAACGCTCGTCGACGGTGGGCAGCAGGAGGGTGTAGGTCTTCCCTTCGTCCGAGCGCGAGTAGTGGTTGAGCGCGGTCTTGATGCCGTCCATGGACCGCGACTTGGCGGCGCCCGGAGGGCCGAGGAGGATCCAGAGGCGCTTCGAGGCCTCGAGGCCGCGGCTGGCGTTGTCGATTTTCTCGATCAGGTTCTCCTTGGCCTTCTGCTGGCCGAAGACCACGAACAAGCCCACGAGCGTCGCGTCCTCGAAAAAGGCATAGCGGTGCCGGAGGGGCTTGCCGGGCACGATGGTTCTCTCGACGCCGCTCGAAAGCAGCATGTCGTGGAGAAGCTGGAACGTGTTCCGGGTGGTCCAGGGCTCCCGCTTCACCAGATCCAGGTACGCGGGGAAGGTGAGGAATTCGTCTTCGGTGCCGCGGAAAGACGATCTCTCCAAAATCTCGGTCAGGGCCCTCAGCATCGGTCTCCTCCAGATGGGGAAGGGCGGGCGGTTCTCGACCGCTCGAATCGTACGGTCCGTGGCGGGTCGTTCCGCCTACACTGCTCCGCGCTCATTAGAAGCATCCGCTCCTTACGCGTTCAGTTGGTTAGCTTTGCGCTACTAGAACAATTGTAGCGCATCGAAACGAATCGGAACAACAGTGGAGGAAGGCAGGGAAGAGGGGGAATCTAACGCAAAGACGCAAAGGCGCAAAGGCGCAAAGAAGAAAAACCCATTCTGGTCTTCTTTGCGTCCTTGCGCCTTTGCGCCTTTGCGTTCATTTCCCCTCTTCCCTCTCTCGAGCTGAGCTAGAAGCTCCCGCTCACTCCCTTGAAGCCGCGCATCGCTTGCTTCAGACCCCACCAGACGACGCGCCTTGTGTTGTAGCAGAAGCCGAGGATGTAGTTGCAGGTAGAAAGACAGCGCCTGGTGCACTCCAGCTTCATCTCGTCGAGCTGCCGGTCGTCGAACTTGTGGTTTCCCACCGTTCCCCAGTCGTGGCTCGCGGAGTACATGGGAAAGCAGGGTGCGAGGGTTCCGTCGACGCGGATGATGAGCATGTTGTGGCCCGCCCGGCAGTTCCATCGGGCCTTGACCTCACCTCGCATCAGGTTCTTCATCTCCTGCAGATGAGAAAGCGGGTTCACCACGCGCTGGCCACCCTCGTGGCGCTCGATGATCCAGTCGAGGAGCTCGTCCACCTTCTCGTAGTCCTCTGTCCTGAGGTAGGTCTCGTTCTCCTCGTAGTGCTTGAAGTGCCCCTGTTCGATCATGGGCGCCTCGTTGATGTGGAAATCGATGGCGATGTTCCGCTCGAGCGCGAGCTCCGTCAGGGCCCGGACGTCGTCCATGTTGTTGCGGCAGATATTGGTGTTGATGGCGACGGTGTACCCGTAGCGCCTCTGCCGCTTCAGCAGGTACTCGAAGTGTCCGCGGATCGGGGCGAGGGCCTTCGGAAGCGACGGCTTGACGTCCATGGAGTCGATGGCGAGGTTCACCGTGGCGAGACCGGCGTCTCCGAGCCGGTCGATGACCTCAGGCCGCATGAGCCGCCCGTTCGTCGGAAGGTACACGAAAAACCCCTTCTTGGCGGCGTAGTCGGTGACCTTGTGCACGAAATCGGGACGGAGCAGGGGCTCGCCGCCCATGAGGGCCAGCACCCGGTTTCCGAGCGACTCGAGCCAATCGACCGAGCGCCGCGCCATCTCCTCGGTCATTCCCTTGACCGCGTTGTTGTAGGCCCAGCAATAATGGCAATCGAGGTTGCATTTATAGTCGGTGAAGAGGTAAGCGATGATCGGCCGGAGCCCCTTCCGGTTCTTCAGGGAACGAGAAGCGAAGTACGGCTTGGCCCAGGCGTCCCACGTCCGCCGGGCGTTCATCCTCTGATACTGGACGAGCGACGGCTCGTCGTCGTCCGAGTACGTCCTCTGGGGATAAACCGGCATCGGCAGACCCATCCCCGCCCCCTCCGCTATTCGGGGAGCCGGGGAAACCGGATGACCGTTGCCGGGAGAGCTCTCCATGAGGACCTCGTGGAGCTTTCCATCGATCCGGTAGGGCGCCGCCATCGGCCTCGGGCTCGGTTCCGGGGTTGGGTCCATCAACTCAGGCATCTCCCCCTCCTTTCGTTCCCGCTTTCGGAGAATGACCTGCGTCCGTATCTGGTTAGTGATGCCAGTCTAGTTCAGGGGTTACAAAAATCAAGGAAAGGATGAAATTTTCATCGGGAGAAAGAGGGTATTCTTTGCCGCACTTGGACGGGCCGCTTTTTTGCTACGATGCCCCTTAGGAATGACGAGCGCCATGCACCCCCTCGCGGGAAAGCCGGTCCCGCCGGAAATGCTTCCGGACGTCGCGAAGCTCGTCACCGCCTACTTCGCGGAGACCCCGGACCCGGAGAACGCCGCCGAGCGGGTCGCCTTCGGCACCTCGGGGCACCGGGGCTCGGCTTTTCGCCGAAGCTTCAACGAGGCCCATGTCCTCGCGACGGCGCAGGCAATCTGCGACTATCGGGCGGCCCACGGTCCGGACGGTCCTCTGTTTCTCGGCATCGACACCCACGCTCTCTCCGAGCCCGCGCGGGTGACGACCCTCGAGGTTCTGGCGGCAAACGGGGTCGAGACCATGATCGACTCGGCCGATGGGTACACTCCGACGCCGGTCGTCTCCCGGGCGATTCTCACCCATAACCGCGGTCGACGCCGCGCGCTCGCCGACGGCATCGTCCTCACGCCGTCGCACAACCCGCCCGAGGACGGCGGGTTCAAGTACAACCCGCCGGACGGTGGTCCCGCGGATACCGAGGTGACGAGCTGGGTGGAGGAGCGAGCGAACCATCTCCTCGCCGAAGGGCTCGCTTCGGTGAAGCGAGTGCCCTACTCCCGGGCTCTCGCCGCGCCCACCACCCATCGCCACGATTACGCTTCCGCCTACGTCGCCGACCTGGCTTCGGTCCTCGATATGGAGAAGCTTCGCGGAATCCGCATCGGGGTCGATCCGCTGGGGGGCGCGGGAGTCTTCTACTGGGGGCCGATCGCCGAGAGGTATCGCCTCGACCTCGAGGTCGTGAATCCCCTCGTCGATCCCACCTTCCGGTTCATGACGCTCGACTGGGACGGCAAGATCCGGATGGACTGCTCCTCCCCTCACGCGATGGCGCCCCTCATCGGGCTCCGCTCCCGCTTCGACGTCGCCTTCGCCAACGACACCGACAACGACCGCCACGGCATCGTCACCCGGAGCTCGGGTCTTCTGAATCCCAACCACTATCTCGCCGCGGCCATCGACTATCTCTTCCGGCACCGACCCGGGTGGAGAGCCGACGCCGCCGTCGGCAAGACGGTCGTGACCAGCAGCATCGTGGACCGGGTCGCGAAGAAGCTGGGAAGGCGCCTGGTGGAAGTCCCCGTGGGCTTCAAGTGGTTCGTCGCCGGACTGCTCGACGGCTCGCTCGGGTTCGGAGGCGAGGAGAGCGCGGGCGCTTCGCTCCTCCGGCGAGACGGAACGGTCTGGACGACGGACAAAGACGGCATCGTCCTCGGCCTTCTCGCCGCCGAAATTCTCGGCGCGACGGGGCAGGATCCCGGAGAGCTCTATCGGCGCCTGACCGAGGAGCTCGGGAGTCCGGTCTACGAGCGGATCGACCGAAAGGCGACCCGCGCGCAGAAGGCGCGTCTCAAGAAGCTCGGAGCATCGGAAGTCGAGAGCTCGGAGCTCGCGGGAGATCCGATCCGCGAGATGTCGACCGAGGCGCCGGGAAACGGCGCCTCCATCGGGGGCCTCAAAGTCTCGACGGACTACGGGTGGTTCGCGGCCCGTCCCTCGGGAACCGAAGAGGTGTACAAGCTCTACGCCGAGAGCTTCCGCGACCGAGAGCACTTGCATCGAATCCAGAGCGAGGCGGCGAGCCTCATCGAGCGCATTTTCGAAAAGCCGAGCTAGAACGAGAGTGAGCCTCATCCATCTCGAGCCCCGCGTCCAGCATTATGCGTGGGGGGACACGCGATTCATTCCCTCGCTCCTCGGGCGCGAGAACCGAGACGCGGTCCCTCACGCCGAGCTCTGGATGGGGGCCCATCCCGACCTGCCATCGAGGGTGGGGGTGGGCACGCTGAAAGATCGGATCGATGAGGACCCCGAAGCCGTCCTCGGGCCGGAGGTAACCCGCGAGTTCCGGGGCGAGCTCCCCTACCTTATTAAGGTGCTCTCGGCCGCGCTTCCGCTATCCCTCCAGGCCCATCCTTCTGAGGATCAAGCCCGGGTGGGATACCTTCGAGAGAATCGGGCGGGCGTCCCGCTCGGGGGGCCGAACCGGAGCTATCGCGACCCGCGGGGAAAGCCGGAGCTTCTCGCGGCCCTGACCGAATTCTACGCCTTCGTCGGCTTTCGTCCGCTCGAGGAGATCGCGGCCACGCTCGAAGAAGTGCCCGAGCTTCACCGGCTCGCCCCGGGCTTCGAGCCCAACGAGCAGGCTCTCCGCGATCTGTACCGACGGGTGATGGCGCTGCCTCAGGCCGAGGTGGACGAGATCCTCGAGCCCATCCTGGTCCGCCTCGGGCGCCGGAGCTTCGACCGCGATCGGCGCGAATTCTGGCTCGTCCGCTGCGACGAGGTCTTCGCTCGCGGCCGAGAGCACGACCGCGGTCTGCTCTGCGCTCTGTTCATGAACCTGGTGCACCTGAGACCGGGAGAGGCGGTGTTTCTCGGACCGGGCGTCCTTCACTCCTATCTCGAAGGATCGGGAGTCGAGATCATGGCGAGCTCGAACAACGTCCTCCGCGGCGGCCTGACGGAGAAACACGTCGATGTCGAGGAGCTCTCGCACATCGTGAGCTTCAGCGGGGGACCGCCTCCCATACTTCACCCGGTGCCGGTTCGAGAAGGCGAGCGCGTCTACCCTTCCCCGCCGAAAGAGTTCCAGCTCGGAGTGATCGACGTCGCTCCCGGGCGGGCGTACCAGAGCGGGGAAGCCTACGGCGCCGAGATCCTGGTCGCACTCGAAGCCGAAGGCGATCTCGAGGTCTCGTCGGCCGGGGGCCCGACGAAACTCCGCCGGGGCCAGTCCCTTCTCGTGACTCACGGCACGACGTACCGTATCGAGGGGATCGGAACGATCTTCCGGGCCGCGGTTCCCGACCGGAGGCCCCGTTTCCGGGGACGGCGTCCGAGCGAGCTCGCCTTCGGTACCAGCGGCTTGCGCGGGCTCGTCTCCGAGATGACCGACCTCGAGGTCTACGTCAACACCCGCGGGTTCCTCGAGTACCTCCTGGAGCGGCGCGAGATCTACCGCGGCGACCCGGTGTCCGCCGCGGGGGATCTGAGGCCGTCGACCGAGAGGATCCTGGGCGCGGTCGCCCGGGCCATCACCGACGGCGGGTTCCGCCTGGATTATCTCGGAAGGATTCCGACTCCCGCGCTCACCTGGAGCGCGCTCTCCCAGAGGCGCGCGAGCATCATGGTCACGGGAAGCCATATTCCCTTCGACCGCAACGGGGTGAAGTTCGCCCGACCGACGGGAGAAGTGATGAAGGCGGACGAGGCTTTGATCCTCGCGTCGGTCGCGGGAGTCCGCGCATGGGAGTACGCCCGCAAGGGGCCGGAGTCTCCCTTCGCGGACGATGGCATGCTTCTGCCGGAGAGGGCTCGCTCTCTCCCCGAGGCCTCGGCGGCGGGCCGCGAGAGCTACGTCCGGCGGTACCTGGATTTTTTTCCCGAGGACGGACTTTCCGGCAAACGCATCGTGGTGTATCAGCACTCCGCCGTGGGCCGGGATCTCCTCGTCGGAATCCTGAGGAGCCTCGGGGCCGACGTCCTTCCGATGGAGCGCTCCGACTCCTTCATCCCCATCGATACCGAGGACATCAGCGACGAAAGACTCCTGGAGCTCGAGCGACTCGCCTCGGTCGCCCGGGATACCATCGGCGACATCGACGCCATCGTCTCGACCGATGGGGACAGCGACCGGCCGCTGGTCGCCGGCATCGCGCCCGGCGGCAAGGTCCGCTTCTTCGGCGGCGATCTCCTGGGGATCCTCGTCGCCGATTATCTTCGCGCGGACGCCGTCGTCGTCCCGGTGAGCGCGAACGACGCCGTCGATCTCTGGTTCGGCTCCCGCGGCGTCCGGGTCAAGAAGACCCGGATCGGATCGCCCTACGTCATCGAGGGGATGGAAGAGCATCTCGCTCGCGGGGGGTTTCGCCGCATCGTGGGGTTCGAAGCGAACGGCGGGTTTCTCACCGGGTCGGATCTCGAGCGGGACGGCCAGTGGCTCGCCGCCCTCCCCACGAGAGACGCTGTCCTTCCGATACTCGCCGTGCTCCGCCTTTCGGTGGAGAGGAACCGTTCGCTTCCGGAGCTCTTCTCCGAGCTTCCGCCTCGCTTCGGCAAGGCGGGACTGATCGATGGATTTGCCGCCCGCGCGAGCCGCGCCATCCTCAAGCGGTTCTCGTCGGAGGAAGGGGCGCGCGAGCTTTCCTCCTTCTTCAGGCCGGAGCTCGGCTTCGGCGCGATCGTTCGTTCGGACGCGACCGACGGGATACGTCTCTACTTCGAGGGGGGCGACGTCGCCCACATCCGGCCTTCGGGAAACGCGCCGCAGCTCCGGATCTACGCGGTCGCGAACACCCAGGAGCGGGCGAACGAGATCGTGCGGCTGGCCCTCGCCGAGCCGGACGGCATTCTCAGGAAGCTGGAACGGGCCGCGGTGATAAAATAACCCATGCGCTTCCGTACCAAACAGATTCACGCCGGCGTCGAGCCCGACCCGACGACCGGTTCCATCCTCACCCCGATTTACCAGACGACGACCTACGTCCAGGAGTCGGTCGACCGCTATCTCTCGAAGGGCTACTCCTACTCCCGCTCGGGCAATCCCACGGTGCGCGCCCTCGAGAAGAAGATCACCGAGCTCGAAGGCGGGGCGGATACCGCCTGCTTCGCCACGGGGATGGCGGCGATCCAGGCCGTCCTGCTGACGCTCCTGAACGCGGGCGATCACGCGGTGGTCTCGGACGTCGCCTACGGCGGAACCTACCGCATCTGCACCAAGATCTTCAGCCGGTTCGGCGTCGACTTCACGTTCGCGGATACCTCGAAGCCGGACGACGTGAACCAGAGCCTCCGGGCCAACACCCGACTGGTCCTCACCGAGACCCCCGCCAATCCCACGCTGAAGCTCACGGACATCGCCGCGATTTCCGAGATCGCCCGGGGCCGCGGCATCCCTCACGCCGTCGACAACACGTTTCTCACCCCCTACTACCAGCGCCCGCTCGAGCTCGGAGCGGACCTGAGCGTCCACAGCACCACCAAGTACCTCGACGGGCACAACGCCACCGTGGGCGGATCGGTCACCAGCCGCAGCGCCGAGCTCGCGGAGAAAATCCGGTTCGTTCAGAACGCCTGCGGCATCATCCTCTCGCCCCAGGTCGCCTGGCTCACCCTTCAGGGAGCGAAGACCCTCTCCATCCGCATGGACGCGCAGTCGGAGAACGCTCTCGCGATCGCGAAGTTCCTCGAGTCCCACCCCAAGGTCGATCGAGTCTGCTACCCGGGGCTCGCATCGCACCCGCAGCACGATCTTGCGAAGCGGCAGGCCTCGGGCTTCGGCGCGATGGTCTGGTTCGAGGTCCGGGGAGGGGTCGCGGCGGGAAAGAAGATCATGGACTCCCTCCGCCTCTGGAGCCTCGCCGAGAACCTGGGCTCGGTGGAATCGCTGGTGACGCACCCCGTGACCATGACCCACGCCGACGTGGAAGAGGCCGAGCGCAAGCGCGTCGGGATCACGGACGGCCTCGTGCGGCTGTCGGTGGGCCTCGAAGATGGAGAGGACCTGATCGAGGACCTGAAGCAAGCGCTCGAAAAGGTCTGAGCCGCCTCCGCCGGAAATAGACACGTTTCCCTCCCTATCTGGTAGACTGATTTCAGTCTCCAGTCCAAAACGAAAAACCTACAAAACCTCAGGAGGAGTCCATGAGTACCGTGGCCATGGGTTTGTTCGCCATCGGGATGGTAACGATGATCGGGGCGGGTTTGGTGCTTCTGGTAAAGGCCTTCCAGACCAGCGTCCTCTGGGGTCTGGGTTACATTTTCGTCCCCTTCGTCAGCCTCATCTTCGTGATCCTCCACTGGCAGGACACGAAGAAACCCTTCCTCTATCTGCTGGCGGGAGCCGTCGTCTTCGCCATCGGCGCTGCGTTGGGCGGCACCGGCGCCGTCGAGCTGGCCCCGACCTGAGACGGCCGACTGGCAGGATCCCGGTCAGGACGTTTGGGCTCTGCTCTTCCGGGCGACGGTCGAGAAGGGGCGAACCATCGAAGTGACCGTCGGCCTCACCGATGACGTGGATAACGACATCGAGAAAGGGCTCAGGTTCGTCTTCACCGGCTGAAGCTAACGGTGGCGAGGCGCGGGGGGCCTCGCCATTCGATTCGTGCTCAATCCGAGCGGAGCGTCCTCACCGGGTCGACTCGTGCCGCTCGCAGCGTCGGGAGGAGGGCCGCGGCGATGGCCGTCGCGCCGAGAATCGCGGTGACGCTCGCGAAGGTCGCGGGATCCGAGGGCTCGATCCGGAACAGAAGACTCCGGATCGCCTGACTCAGGACGAAGGCGCCGGCGCCGCCGGCGGCGAGACCCCAGAGGACCGGCGTCATGCTCTCGAGGACGAGCATCCGCACGACGTCTCTCACCCGCGCGCCGAGCGCCATCCGGATCCCGATCTCCCGCTCGCGCTGGGCGACGGAGAGACCCATCACCGCGTAGACCCCGAGAGCGGCGAGAGCGAGCGCGACCAGGGCGAAGAGCCCGAGGACGCGCGCGCGGAATCGCTCCTCGCTCACCGACCCTTCGAGTACCTCGCTCAGGCTCCTCACCGAGTAGAGCGGGACCTCCGGATCCATCGCCGCGAGCTCCCGCGAGATGCCGGAGGTCAGACTCCCGGCCCCCGAGGACGCCCGCACCACGAGCGTCATGGTGTGAAACGACGGCTCCTGCGGCTGAGGGGTGTAGAACGTCGGGACTTTCTCCTCGTCCAGATCCAGATGCTTCACGTCGGAGACGATCCCCACGATCTCCCGCGAGCCGATTCCGCCGACGTCTTGTCGACTTTCGTCGGCGACGCCGCGGTTGTAGGTGATGCGCGCGCCCAGAGGGTCCTCGCCCGGCCAGAACTTCTCGGCCATCGATTCGCTGATCACGACGACCCGGGCCGCGCCGGTGTCGTCCCGCTCGTCCAAGAGCCGGCCCCGGAGCAAGGGAATTCCCATGGCCTCGAAGTAACCGGCGCTCACGGATCGAGCTTCCGCCCCCGGCCTCTCCCCCTGGGGCGCGGGGCGATCGTCGATCTGGAACGCATCGTTGGAGTAGTTGTCGCTCAACGGCAGGATGTTGGTCCCGCCCACGGCGCGCACTCCCGGAAGCGACTGAATTCTCTCGTAGAGCCTCTGGTAGAACGGGATTTGGTCTCCCTCGTCGTAGCGGGCAAGAGGGAGGGACAGCGACAGCGTGAGGACCCGGTCGGCCCGGAAACCGGGGGTAACCGAGCGAAGCTCGCCGAGGCTTCTCAAGAGAAGCCCCGCAGCCACGAGAAGCATCAGCGAGAGCGCGATCTCGACTCCGATCAGGATCCGACGCGCGTTGCTCCGTGCGCTCGCTCCCCGGCCTCCGCCTTCGACGAGAACGCTCCGGAGGTTCCTGGAGGCGAGGCTCAATGCCGGCGCGAGTCCGAAGACCATCGCGGTCAGAGACGATAGAACGACGGCGAAAGCGAGCGCCGTCCAGTCGAAGTCGATCTCGACCGCGCGAGGGATGGCTCGTTGCGCCAGCAACCCGCGCGCCGAGACCGCGAGCAGGAGCCCGAGGAGTCCTCCCGCCATCGAAAGGAGCCAGCTTTCGATCAGAAGCTGGCGCACCAGCGCCGCTCGACCCGCGCCGAGCGCCGACTGGATCGCGAGCGCCTTCTGGCGAACGAACCCCTGCGCGAGCTGCAAGTTCGCGAGGTTGGCGCAGACGATGAGAAGCACCGCTCCTACCGCTCCGTAAAGGATCAGGAGACCTTTTCGCGAGCCGGCGACGATCGCCTCCTTGAGATCGGCGACGTAGGCGCCCCTCCCGGTGTTGGATCCGGGATCGTCTTGCTCGCGGCGTCGCGCGATGGCCACGAGATCGGCGCGGCCCTCTTCGAGCGAGCGGCCGTCGCGGAGCCGGCCGACGGCGCGGATGAATCGGCAGGACTGACAAAGGTCGGCGCGATCGAACCGTTGGAGCGTGTAGAGGAGCGGCTCTCGTTCCGGGTTGGGCTCGGGATGCGAGTAGTCGGCGGGAAGAACGCCTACGATCTCGTGAGGCTCCGCGTTGAGCCGGATGGTCTTCCCGACAATCCCGGGCGAGCCCCCGAGTCGGGTCTGCCAGAACGTGTGGGTGAGGAGAGTCGTGAGAGGCGCGCCCGGACGATCCTCCTCCTCGGTGAAGAGTCGTCCGAGCACGGGCCGCACTCGCAGCGTCTCGAAGAATCCCGCAGTCACGGTCGAGCCCGCCACGCGCTCCGGCTCGAGGTCGCCGGAGACGGTGAAGAACCCCACCCAGCCGTGGGCGCCCATCGACTCGAAGATCTGGGTCCGTTCGGCGAAATCGTAGAATTCCCCGGGAGAGATGTTCCCCGGTTGGCCGCTCGCGAGCGCGAATCCCTGGATCTTGACCAGCCGCTCGGGCTCGGCGTACCGGAGGGGACGGAGGAGCACCGCCTCGACGAGAGAGAACATGGCGACGTTGGCGCCGATGCCGACGGTGAGCGTGGCGAGGACGAAAAACGTCCACCCCGGCCGCGTCCCGAAGCTTCGCCAGGCGAGACGTACATCGTGGAATCCCACCGCGCTCCTGCTCCTCGTTTCTTTCGCTTCGCGCGCCGGTCGACGCGTCTCGACGGCGTCCTGGAAGACGCCGAGCGTTCGAGCGAGGATCTTCGACCACGGCGCTCCTTGCTCACGCAAATGCCAGAGCTCCGAGAGCCACTCCTCGCGAAACCGCTCGCGGTAGGAGGCGGGAACGGCCAGGGCCGCGATCCCGACGGCGATCCGCACGAGGATCGGCGACTTCATCGGCTCGACTCGGGCTCGGCGATCGCGTCGTCGAAGACCCGACGGTGATCGGAGAATCGCTCGAGTGCGATCGAGAGCAGCTTCCGGCCCTCGTCGGTGAGCTCGTAGTACCGGCGCCGGGGACGTCCGTCCCGATGGGCCGGTCGCTCCCCTTCCCACCGGGAGCGCACGAGTCTTTCGAGCTCGAAGCGTCTCAGGATGGGATAGGCGGTGCCGCTCGCGAGCGAGGTGAAGTCCATGATCTCGAAGCCGTAGCGGTAGCCGCGGGCGAGGGCCGCGAGCACCAGCGCCCCGTTGTAGGTGAGCCGCGACTTGTTCCCCCGGGTCATCGGGGGAATCTATATGCATTTCTACATAGGGTCAAGCCGGCTCGAGGTGGGAGCCGGCCGGGAGGTCGGGGTGAGGGCAGTTGTTTTTATTGACCTCCCGGCCACTCGCTCCGCCTCATGGCGATAGCAGGGAATGTGCCAACGCGCCGCACCGGTGAAATCCTTGATTTTGGCGGGTTTTCGAGCGGCGACCTCCCCTGTCCTCTCGCCGGCTGTCCAGGCGCTGCCCACAGCCTATACAATGGTTGGATATGAGCTCCGGAGACTTCACTCGGGAGGAACGGAGCTTCCTCGAAAGCCTCTCTCGCCTCGCGACCGCGAACCCCTTCCTTCCGGAGCGCATCGAGCTCGAGCGCGAGATCCTGAAGGACGACTTCGAGGAAGTGAGCCCGGTCTGGAGCAAACGGCTCGATCGACAAAACCCCAACGTGGTCAAGCTCGAAGCGCGCGCGGAGGCGATGGCGGGTCCGATCCGGGCGCGACTCGCTTCGGGCGGGAAGCCTTCCGCCTCCGACGCGCGGCTCTATGAAGAGCTCGTCTTCTACATCCTGTACTACCGCTTCGAAGAGGACTTCGGACGCGCGATGGGTGAGCCCGCGGTTCGATTCTACGAGCCGTTCTGCCGTGAGGCTTTGAGGCTGCTTCCGCCCCCCGCGGTCTCCGGGCGCATCGAGTCGGAGCTACCGCACTGGTTCGCGTTCCTGTTCCAGATCCGCCGCGCTTCGCACCACATCTTCGAGTTCATCGTGGGGAGCTCCTACCCCGCGGCGAGACTCCGAGCCGCCATATGGCAATCCATCTTCACCCACGACCTCAGGCGCTATCGGCGCGCGCTCTTCGACAAGATGGGCGACGTCTCGACGCTGGTGTCGGGGCCCTCGGGCACGGGAAAGGAGCTGGTGGCGAGGGCCATCGGATCCTCCCGCTACATCCCTTTCCAGCCCAAGACGGAGCGGTTCGTCCTCGACGTCGCCGAGGCTTTCTATCCCATGAACCTCTCGGCGCTTGCGCCCACGCTCATCGAATCCGAGCTCTTCGGCCATCGCCGCGGGGCCTTCACCGGCGCCCTCGCGGACCGCAAGGGTTTCTTCGCGATCTGCCCCGCGCTCGGAACGGTGTTCCTCGACGAGATCGGCGATCTGGACCCCGCGATCCAGGTGAAGCTCCTCCGCGTGCTGCAGACGCGGGAGTTCCAGTCCCTGGGGGAGACCAAGACCCAGAGGTTCGAGGGCAAGATCGTTGCCGCGACTCACCGGGATCTGGCGTCGGAGATGCGGGCGGGCCGCTTCCGGGAGGATCTCTACTACCGGCTTTGCTCCGATCTCATCACTACCCCCTCGCTGCGAGAGCAGCTGGGCGACGCGCCCCACGACCTCGAGGAACTGGTCCGTTTCATCGCCCGGCGCATCGTGGGGCCGGAGGAAGCGGAACCCGTCACCTCCGAAGTCCTCCACTGGATCCAGAGCCACCTGGGGCCGGACTACGGCTGGCCGGGCAATTTCCGCGAGCTCGAGCAATGCGTGCGAAACATCCTCGTCCGCAAGGAGTATCGGCCCACGTCGAGGGCCATGGACTCCCCCTGGCTCGTGGACTTGCGCGAGGGGAGCCTTACGGCCGAGGAGCTCCTGGAAGCCTATTGCGCCCACGTCTACGACCGCTCGGGGAACTTTCTCGAGACCGCGCGG
>Ga0299906_10000773_pt1 | contig 28671 bp, 25 predicted proteins | sample RVTome_14_FD_200259 | JGI IMG/M metagenome (GOLD analysis project Ga0299906, IMG submission 200259) | Soil microbial communities from uranium-contaminated site in the Upper Colorado River Basin, Wyoming, United States - RVT145D125 (version 2) ...
GCAGCTGCTCGACCAGCGCGCGCGCGGCCTTCTCGGCGCTATCGGCCCACACGTCAGATCCGAGCAGCACGACCGGGCGCTCTGCTTCGGCGAGCAGCCGCACGGCCCCGGCGAGGTCGCCGGCCGGTTCGGCGTCCTCGGAAGGTGCAGCGGGGGCGACCTCGCCGCTCGCCTGCCCGAACAGCACGTCCATCGGAACGTCGAGGTACACCGGGCCGCGATGCCTCGTCCCCGCGAGCCTCAGTGCGCGCGCGGTCTCGGTCGCGATGCTGCCCGCGTCGGCGACGGCTATCTCTTCCTTCACCAGTGGCTCGAGCACCTGCCGCTGGCTGGTCTCGTTGAGCATCCCCATCCCTGCCGTTCCGGTCGGTGGATGCCCGGCGATCAGCAGCATCGGCGCGCCGTTCGAGCGCGCGGATGCGATCGCGTTGAGCGTGTTGAGCGCGCCGGGTCCGGCGTCGGTGACCGCCACGCCGGGCATGCGCGCGAGCTTGCCGTGCGCCTCGGCGGCGAAGGCGGCGGCCTGCTCGTGGCGGACGTCGATCAGCCGCAGGCCGTGCCGCTCGGCCGCATCCAGCACCGGGAATATGTGGCCTCCGATCAGCGTGTAGAGCTGCTCGAGGCCGTGCGTGCGCAAGGTCGCGACGATCTGGTCGCCGCCGTGTCCTTCGATGCTGGTCACACCCCGGATACTGCCCGCTGTCATGAACCCCGGCAAACCGGGAAGGAGGAAGCGCGCGCGGCGTCGAAGCCCCCGGGGAGCCTACGGGAGGGATGCCATGCGTCTTCGATCCGTCGTCACGGTCCTGTCGCTGCTCGCGGCCGGGCTGTCCCCGATCATCGCCGGATCCTCCACCGGAGCCACCGACGTGGCCGGCGTGCCCGCGGACAACGTGGGCCTGCACGGTCCACTCACCGACCACCTCGAGAACCTCGAGCTGGTCGGCCATACCCCGATCCCCGATGCGGAAGGCGTGCCGATCGGAAACAACGGCGGGGTCGCCCTGATCGACGACTGCGCGTACGTGGGTCGCTGGCACGACTACTCGGGCCGCAACCCGATCCAGATCATCGACGTGTCCGACCCGAGCGCGCCGGCCGTCGTCGGTGCGGTTCCGGGCTCGGTGAATAGCGGCGGCGTCTCACGCGAGATCCGCGCCATCGACGTGACCCCGGGCGGCGTGGGAAGTCAGGTCCAGGACATGCTGATCGTGATGCAGTTCAGCCAGTCGATCCCGAACCGCACCAACAACAAGCTGTTGTTCTTCACCTTCCCGTCGGGAGACTGTCGCGAGCCTGTCCTCACCGGGACGTTCGACATGCGCACGTTACGCGGTCACGAATTCTTCGTGTGGATGGATCCAACCCCGGTGGATCAAGGGGTCTTCTGCATCGACGCATGCTGGCGGGTCTTGGTCTTCGTCACGGCACCTATCGATCCGCCCAACGTCATGGTCGTCGACGCGTCCGACCCGGGAGCGCCGATGCTCGTGGGAGCATTCGAAGCCGGCCAGCCACTCGCGAGCGCGACAGAGGTCGAGGGGACGGCGCTGGGCAACTACGCGCACTCGATCTCGCTGTCGGCCGACGGCCGGATCGCCTACCTGTCCTACTGGGACGGAGGCTTCTTTAGCATGGACGCGAGCACCTTCGAGAACGGCGGCCTTCCGGCCGGCGCGACCCTCTTGCCTCGCGGCGCCGCGAGCATCCCCTACGACTACTCGGGCCCCGAGGGCGACGCCTACGGCAACACCCACTCGACGGTCGCGATCCCAGGGAAGAACGCGGTGGTCACCGGCGACGAGATCTACATCACGACCGACGGGTGTCCGTTCGGCTGGATGCGCGTGCTCGACGTCGGTGATGCAACCACGCCGCCCAGCCAGATCGGCGAGTTCCGCCTCGCCGAGAACGAGCCCGAGAACTGCGTGACCGTCGATCCCGGGGATCCGGTGCTTGGGGGCGCGCACCGGGCGGCGAACGTGCGCAACAGCGCCGGCGCGCTGATCGACGGCACGTTCTCGATGCACAACCAGACCGTCAGCGACAACTTCGTCTACACGTCCTGGTACGGCGGGGGCCTGCGCGTGATCGATGTTTCCGACCCGACGCAGCCCGCACAGGTCGGAGCGTTCGTTCCCGTCCCCGTGACGACGACCGCGACGATCCCGAACACACCGGCTCCGACGTACGGCCGCGACGCCGATCCGGATAACGACTGGTGGGTGTCGATGTGGTCGTATCCGGTCATCCGAGACGGGCTGATCTACGTGACCGATGTGCGCAACGGCCTGTACATCCTGCGGCCGGCCCTCGACGCTCCCTTCGGCGAGGAGGTTGCCGGGATCGGCTTCCTCGAGGGGAACTCGAACCTGGGCGATCCGTTCGCGCGCGCGCGGGACTAGGGAGAACTCACGGCCGCCTCCCATGTGTAACCGATTGTGATACACTGCATCATATGAAGGAGGGGTCGAAGTCGGTTCAACGCTCCTTCCGGCTGTCCCGGCGAACCATGGAGCTGCTCGAGGCTGCCGTCGCCACGGGCGCCGAGTCTCGCAATGCCATGGCCGACCGGCTGCTCGGCGAGGCCCTCCGCCTCGAGCGCCACCCTCTCATCCGCTTCCACTCCGGCGCCCGGGGGCGCAGACAACCCCTGGTCGTGGGCACGCGGCTCTACGTCCATCAGGTCGTAGCAACTCTGCGCGCACACCGCGGCGATGTGGATGGAACCGCCGCCTACCTCGATCTGTCCCCTCGGTTGGTGCGCGCTGCCATCGAGTACTACTCGGAGTTCACCGACGAGGTCGACGAGGACGCGCGCGTGGCCGCTGAGATCGAGCAAGACGAGCGGGGTCGCTGGGAACGGCAGCAGCGTGCCCTCGCGTGAGACTGGCCCTCGACCACCACTACTCTCCCCAGATCGCGCTCACGCTGCGCGCGCGCGCCCATGACGCCATCGCGATCCGCGAGCGGGAATGGGAGACGATGGACGACGAAACCTTGCTCGTTTCGTGTTACGGCGAGCAGCGCGCCCTGATGACGAACAACGTCGGCGACTTCACCGAGATCGCTCGGCGTTGGACTGTCGAAGGTCGTCAACACTATGGACTGGTCTTCACCTCGGACGCGAGCATGCCTCGGAGCCGCGACACTATCGGGCGCTTCGTCGATGCCCTCAGTGAGCTGTTGAAAGACAACGCCCACCTGCGGGCTTTCGTCGATCGCATCCATTGGTTGTGATGCTTCCCTCCGAGGGCATCCGCGCGTCACGGCCTCCGGCCTACAACGTAGGCAGGCGGCAGGCGTAGCCCCACACCGGGTGCGGCGCGATCGCATCCAGATCGAAGGGCCGGGGCGCGAACCACTGCTCGAGCATCGGCGCGGTCACCGTCGGCGCGTCGGGCGCGCGCTCGAAGCGCAGGATGTCGACGCCGCGCGTGCCGTCGATCGTGTACAGGATCTCGCCGCCGAGCGCTCCCTCGCCTGCCCAGCGCACGTTCCACGCGACCGTGGCCGGCCCGATGTAGTAGCCGATCTGCCGGATGTCGCGTGGGTCGCTGACGTCGAGCAGCCGCAGACCCTGCTCGTACCACGCGATCGCAACGATGCCGTCCCGCTCGTCGAGGTAGTGCGCCGAGCAGGCCGGGGCGGTCGGCGTGTACCCAAGAACCGCTGCTTCGGTCTGCCAGACGTCGAGCTGCTCGATCGATGCCAGCGCCGTGCCGGCGGCGAGCGCGTCGGTGTCACGGATCCAGTACGTGCCGAACCGTCCCTGGTTCTGGCACAGCGTCTGCGGCCCGAGCGGCGGCGGGTAGAACTCCTCCTCGGTGATCAGCGCCAGCTCACCCGGCCGGACGGTCGGATCGCCGTCGCCGGGCGCGCGCGGCGTCCACTCGTCGGCGCGCGGGCGCCACGAGTTGTGGTGATAGTTGAGTGACCCGAACGTCGTTGAGACGCGCCGAGGCAGCACCGGGTTCGACACGTCGTAGCCGGCGATGCCGCCGCTGCCGACCATCCACAGGATCCCCGCTTCGTCCACCTGGGCGTCGTGCGTGCTCCCCACTCCGGACGAGAACTGGCCGGCGACCCGCGGGTCCGAGGGATCACGAAGATCCGCGATCGTGACCGAGGAGGTCCCGTTCACGTAGGCGTAGTCACACGAGGCGTCCGTGCATGTGGTCGTGTGGCCGGAGTAGTTGCCGACCGGCGCCGTCCAACGATTGCCCGTCGCCGGGTTCACGTACGCGAAAGACAACGCCGGCAGGTTCGAGATGTCGATCAGGTACAGCCCGCCGGCCAGCTCCGGCTGGCCGTAGATGCTCGCGAAGAACCACTGCGGGTCCTGGCTGATGATCAGCGTGTCGTCCCCGAAGTTGACGTCCTCGTTCTCCCAGTGCGGCAGCGGCAGATGTCCGACGAGCACCGGCGCCTCGGGCATCAGCAGGTCGTAGACACTGACCCCGCGCACGGTCGTGAGCACGAAGTACTGGCGCGGCCCGTACAGCGTCTCGACGACACGGATCTGCCCGCCGATCGCACCGGTTTCGGGGATCGTCCCCAGCAACGTCAGGTTGCCCGACAGCAGCGGCGTGTCCGGCAACGGCGCCGCCCCGCTGCTCGAAGCTGCGAGCAGCGCGACCGCAGCCACCAAGATCGTCCGTCTCAAGATCCTCCCTCCTCCGTCGGCCAGGGGTTCGCCGTGGAGCGCCTGACTCCTGCGGGGCCGGTTGCCGCGCGCCGGCTCCACGGCTACGGTCTCCGAACCATGCCCCTGAGACGAACCCTGACCGCCGCTGCCCTCGCGGTGCTCGCGCTGGCATGCTCGAGCACCGGCGACCCCGCCGCTGATCGCGGCCTGCCCGCGGCGGTGGGGTCCGCGTTGGCGGGCAACCCCACGCCGGGCGGCCCCGGCGACGGGACGCCGGACGCCACCACGGCCGGCGGCGCAGATACCGGCGGCGCGACCGGGTCGGCTCCTGCCGCAACGGAGCCGCGCGTGGTCGCCGCGCGCGCGCGCCCGCCCGCGGCCGGCACCTACCGGTACAGCCAGGAGGGCGTGAGCCTGTTCGGACCGATGCCCGACGAAGGCACCCTGGTGATCGGCGCCGTCGATGCGCGCGGCCGCCAGACCCACACCCGCACCGTCTCGGACAACGAGGTCACCGAGCAGCGCCTCCGCTTCACCGACGGTGGCGTGCTGCTGCTCGCGGTTTCTCAGACGTTCGGCTCGGGCGCGTTTGCGGAGCCCTACGAGTGCCGGTTCGAGCCGGCACTGATCGTGATCGAGTTGCCGATGACCCTCGGCGACCGCATCGACGCACGCAGCTCGTGCGGGGACCTGACGATCGAGTACAGCGCGCGCGTCCTGCGGACCGAGAACCGCACGATCGGCGGCCGGACCGTCGAGACGGTGGTGCTCCGCGCGACCATCACCGCGACCGACGACGGCGTCTCCCAGACCACCACCTCGACGTCGTGGCTGTCGCCGGTGTACCGGCTGGTCGTCCGGTCCGAGCAGCGCTCCGAAGGCACCTACGAGGGCGTCAGATTCCACACCTCGCTGACCGAAGAGCTGCTCGACCTGCGACCGCGGTGAGCTTCCCGACCGAGCCGATCGACGCGCTGCCTCGCGTCCAAGAGGCAAGCTTCGCGCGCGCGAGCAGCGCGACGCGCGAGGCGTTCCCCAAAGAGCGGCGCATGGACGGCGCGACGCTGGTCACGTTCCTGACCACGCGCCGGTACTGCGTGCTGGCGACCGTGCGACCCGACGGCCGGCCGCATGCGGCCCCGATCGCCTACGCGCTCGTCGGCACGCGCTTCGTCTTCGCATCGCTCCCGGACGCCGCGCGCGTGCGCAACCTCCAGCACACGCCACACGCGTCGATCGTGGTCTCCGAAGCCGAAGGCGATCGCCACGCGGTCGTGCTGGCCGAGGGAACGGCCACGATCGTGCCGACGCTGGAGGCGCCGCTGGAGTGGCGCGAGCCATTCCGTGACGCAGAAGGCTCGATGCCGGCATGGGTCGGCGTGATCATCACCGTCACCACCGAGCGCCTCTTGTCGTACGCCGCTGAGGGGTTCGCGGTCTGAAAAGCCTTGGTTTCCCCTGCCGATTCGCCCTCGGGCTCGTGGTGCGATAAAACGACCCACCATGAACATCATCGTGTGTGCTAAGCAGGTCCCCGACCCGAACAACCCGTATGAGTTCGTCGATGGGCGCCTCAAGCGGGAAGGTGTGCAGAACGTCCTAGACCCCGGCGACGAGTACGGTGTCGAAGCGGCGCTGCAGCTCGTCGAGGCCCATGGCGGCGAGGTGACCGTGCTGTCGATGGGTCCTGCGTCGGCGATGGAAGCGATCCGCCGTGCGCTGTCGATGGGCGCCCACAAGGGCATCCTGGTCACCGACGACGCGCTCGCCAACGCGGACGCGCACGCGACGGCGAAGGTGCTCGCCGCGGCGATCGGCAAGCAGTCCTACGATCTGGTGATCACCAGCGTCGAGTCGACCGACGGTTACTCGGGCGTCGTTCCGCAGATGGTCGCCGAGCTGCTCGCGATCCCCAGCGCGACCTTCGCCAAGCACATCGAGATCGACGGTCAGACGCTGCGTCTCCGGCGGCAGACCGAGAAAGGACACGACGACGTCGAGAGCTCGCTTCCGGCGCTGGTGACGGTGACCGCGGGCGTGAACGAGCCGCGATACCCGACCTTCAAGGGGATCATGCAGGCCAAGCAGAAGCCGGTCGAGCAGCTCGCGCTCGGCGACCTCGGCCTCAGCACCGACGACGTTGCGCAGACGCAGAAGGTCGCCGCGATGAACCCCGCTCCCGCGCGCGGCGCCGGCGAGAAGTTCGCCGACGACGGATCGGGTGCGGCGAAGATCGCCGATTTCCTGAAGGAAGCGAAGGTCATCTGATGGCGACGATCTGGGTATACGGCGACCCGACGCCCGGGAGCCAGGGATACAAGACCACGCTCGAGATCCTGACGCGCGCGCGCGACATCCAGGGCGCCGACGTGGCCGCGGTCGTGCTCGGCCCCGGCGCGTCCGATGCCGCCAAGGTGTTCGGCGAGCATGGTGCGAGCAAGGTCTACGCGAGCGACGACCAGGTCTATGCCGACCACATCGGCGGGCCGCACGCGCACGCGCTGCACGCGCTCGCGCAGGAGCACAGCCCCCACATGATCCTGTTCCCGATGTCCTACGACGGCCGCGACGTCGCCGGCCGCCTGGCGGCGAAGACCGGCTCGACGGTGATGTCGAACGCCACCGAGGTGACCGGCGCCGACGCGGCGCAGACGCCCGTGCTGGGCGGCGCGCAGATGGCGGAGGTCCAGCTCGAAGGGCCGGATCCGAAACTGGTGCTGATCCGCCCGAAAGCCTTCGACGCCTCGCCGAGCGGCGGCAGCGCCGAGGTCGTCGCGGTCAACGTGGACATCCCCGACGAGGCGAAGAAGGTCAAGGTCACCGCCAGGCATGAGGTCGAGGCGACCGGACCGACACTCGAGGACGCGCCGGTGATCGTCTCGGGCGGGCGCGGCTTGCAGCAAGCCGAGAACTTCAAGCTGCTCGAGGAGCTGGCGAAGGCGATCGGGAACTGCGCGGTCGGTGCGACGCGCGCGGTCGTTGACGCCGGCTGGGTGCCCTACGCGATGCAGGTCGGGCAGACGGGCAAGACCGTCAAGCCGAAGGTCTACCTTGCGATCGGCATCTCGGGCGCGACCCAGCACATCGTGGGCATGAAGTCCTCGGACCGCATCGTCGCGGTCAACAAGGACGAGGAGGCGCCGATCTTCCAGCTCGCCGACCTCGGCATCGTCGGCGACGCGCTGAAGGTCGTGCCCGCGCTCACCGAAGAGGTGAAGAAGCGGAAAGGCTGATCGGCCGACCGATCTGAGTCGGGGCAGACCGGCGACGGTGGGCGCGGGTCGGACGATCCCAGGCAAGCTGAGCAACACGCCTCTGGTCGCTTCGACTGCTTTGGGTCAACATCGCACCACATGCGCTGAACGGCTTCCTCAACTACACCGGCGAGCGCGCCGACTCCCCGTTCATGGGTAGCTCAACTTTCTCGGGTAAGACGTGATCATGATGACCGATACCGACGCAACCATCGCCGCGCCTATCCTCACCCCATCGACACTGTCATTGACGAAGCGGGGGCTCAGGACGATCCGTACGATCGCGATCGCGCTCGCGCTGCTGCTGCTGGTGGGGAACCTCGGGATCATCGCCGCTTCTGCCCTCGCCCGCCGGAGCCACGCGCCGGTGGCTCCCGCTGCGATCGAGGGCATCAGGAACCTCGCAGTCGTCGATGAGGGGCTGTGGCGCGGCGGCGCGCCATCCTCGCTCGGGGAGTACGGCGATCTCGCCGCCGCCGGTGTCACCACGATCGTGGATCTCCGGGCGGAAGAGTGGGTCCGCGTCAACGAGACCGCGCTGGCGGACCTCGGCTTGGTCCGGCATACGATCCCGATCCGGGATGGGCAGGTGCCGAAGCCGGCGCAGGTGGAGGCCTTCCTCGCAATCGTGTCGTCCAGTGATGGCATCGTCTTCGTTCATTGCGGCGCCGGCGTCGGGCGATCGGGCGCGATGGTCGGGGCATACCTGATCCAGACGGGACGGGTGTCGCCCGATGAGGCGATGATGCGCAACCTCGCGGTCGGAACCCCCTCCCTAGAGCAGATCGCCTGGGTCAAGGGGCTTGAGCCCGGGGACAGCACACCACCGGGTGTCGTGACGACCGCGCTGAGCCGCCTGCTCGACGGGCCGCGGCGGATCTGGCACACCCTCGGTTTCTAGGAAGAGGACTCTAGGGCCCGGTAGATCGCACATCGAGCACCTGCGCCTGGACATAGTTCAACCGCGCATCCTCGAGGCAGCCGTGCAGTTGCCGCTCCGCGTACGTGCCGACCGCAGGAGACAGGACCAGCGAGAACCGACCGCCGCCGAGTGCCCGCGGGGTCTCCGCCAGACGTAACGAACCGGTGCCCTGGCACGATGCCCAGATGTTCTCAACGGCTTGAAGATGGGTTGCCGGCCTCGGGTCCTTCGCTTCGACGTACAGCGTGATCGTCGTCTGGGAGCCCACCACGGGACTCGGGTCGACCCTCGTCTGCGTCAGGTCGCCGAGTTCGTCGATCCCGACCGCCGTGGCGATGGCCACGATGACCAAGCCGATCCCCTGCCGGGCCGCCCGGCGATTGGCGTACGCGATACGCCTCGCGGCGAGATCCTCCGGCAGAGCGAGCGCCGACAAGCGCGCGGCGACTCGGCTCTCTACCCCGGGGCGTGCGGTCGCGAGCGCGACGCGTTCGACGACCCAGGCGAGCGCGGCCATGACGACCCCGAGCCCGAGGAGCACCGGCACGAAAACGCTCAGCCGGTCGCCGCTCTCGCGGAGCCAGGCGAAGCGGTCCTTGGGCGTGAAGGCAACGCGGACGATCTCCTGGGCGTTCTCCAACGGCTCCTCGCCGTCCTCGATCCGGCCCAAACGATCCTCGATCTTGCGCAGGCGATCGAGGATGGTGGTCGCGATGAGCGCGATCTCGATCGCGAGGAAGAACAGACCGGCGATCATCGCGCGATTCCATGACCATCGATACAGGTAGACGAACACCCAGAAGCCTGTAACCCCCAGCACGGGGTAGCTCATCAGATAGGGAAGCTTGCGGAGGTTCACAGGTCGATGCCTCCCTCCACCGGCGAGACCTCGCCGGTGGAGCCGTCGACCACGACGACGGCTCCCTCCTGGAAACGGGTCCGGGCGTCACGGACGCCGACGACCGTCGGAACGCGGTATTCGCGCGCGAGGATCGCGAGATGTGAGAGCGGGCTGCCGGACTCGGATACCAGCGCCGCGAGCGATGGGAGGGACGGCGCGAGACCGGGATCGAGGGATCCCACCACGAGCACGGCGCCCGGCTCGGCGACGTCGATCCGGACGGGGCCGGCTGCGCGGCCGCCTCCCGCGCCTCGTCCATGCTCCTGATCGAGCGCGCGGGAGACCGGGAGGACCCGCCCCTCGTGCGAGAGCCGGAAGGCGGATGGCAGGGGTGGTGCTGCTTGCTGCATGGCCGGGACCTCGTCCACGGAACCGTCGGCGATGGTTCGGGCGAGCAGCTCCAGGGAGAGACGGCGAACGTCGAGCGGATCCCGGAGCACACCGCGTCTCGCCAAGCGGACGCCGGCGGCGTGAGACGCTCGGGCGAGCAACTCCTGAACCCAGCGCGCGCGCAAGCGCAGATCCTCACGCGCCAGCACAAGTCGGTCGTGAGCTTCCGCGTGATCGCCTCGGGGTTCGGCGACGGTAGGGATGAGGGGCGCGCGTCCGATCCGCGGTGGCGTGAGGCTCAGCAAGACAGGATGCCTGACGAGCATCCCCTGGGCATCGACGGCGCCCTTCCCCGCCAGCACGCGCAGGGCTGCTCCCGCCGCTGTGGGGCCGGTCGGCGAACCGCGCAGCAGCAGCCCCAGCAGGATCTCGTGCGCGTGCAGCGCGGCGAGCGGCCGCGCGTGATCATGCAGAACCGCGAGCAGCTCCTCGTCCGTGAGCTCATCGACGCGCGGCACGGACGCGAGGTCGTCGTCGATGCGTGCGCACAGCTTCGATCCCAGTACCGGCAGGATGGCTCGGAGATGACCGACGCGCCACGCCATCCGCAGCTTGCGCGCGGCGGGTCGCGGATCGAGTCTGCGCAGCCCTCTCGGTCGCCCATCTACGCCGAGGAGCGAGAGATCGACCGCGGCGCGACCTCCGACCGAGATCACGACGGGCGAGCGCGACAGCCGGCGTCGCGGCGTCCCAGCCAGCGACAGGGCCCCCCGGAGCCCATCGCGCAACGGTCGAAGCCAGAGATCCTCCTCGAGTCGCGCCAGCGGTTCAGGGAAAGTCTCGGCGATCGGGCCGGGACCGAAGGTAGGACCTTCCGCCTCGACGGTCTGGTCGATCGCAGTGATCCGTCGGGTCTGGAACAGCCACAGCTCACCGTCGGCGTCGATCGCCCATTCGATGTCCTGCGGACCGCCGAACGCCGCGGCCGTTTGGCCGGCGAGCGCCGCGAGCGCTCTGCGATGGGCTCGTCGGATCAGCGTGCGTCCCGCGCCCCCAATCACACGGCCTCGGGGCGAGAGGACCAGGCGCTCCCCATCCACGCGGCCGCCGACCAGATCGGCCAGATGGTGCGGCACCGCGTCGATGACGATCCTGTCCCAGCGCCCGGTGAGCGGGTCGGCGCCGAACATCACCCCGCTGCACGCCGGTGCCAGCATCGGTTGCACCAACGCCGCCATCGGGAGCCCGAGGTCGCGTCCGGCCGCGCCCGAGCGCACGATCCTCTTCACGGCTCCGATCAGGCCTGCGACGTCGCGGATGTCGGGGATCGAGGTGAACATCCCCGCCATCGAGGACCGCTCACCGTCTTCCAGCGGCGAGGAGGATCGGATGATCGTGCTGAGCGCGCCACCGGACGAGAGTTGGGTCCAGGCCTGGATGATGGGAGCGATGAGGTCACCAGTCGAGGCGGTGTGTTGTTCGATGGCGCGGCAGGCCGCGGTGGTGATGGTGAAGCCGGGGAGCACAGGAAAGCCGAGCGCGGCGGCGCGCGCCAGGTGCGCGGCCTTCCCTCCGACGATCTGCGGATCCGTCGCCCGAGACTCGTCGAGCCAGACCAAGGCGTCGGATGACGCGCGTGCCGCCTCGACCTGGACCTGGTTGATCCCTTCACCCCCGAACGTGTGTCCCAACAGCATCCCTACATCGGGGGGCGAGCGGAATAGCAAGGATGGGTCATCACGGATGATCAGACGCTCGTGTTGGCCCCACGAGGGCCGCGGTGGGTTGACCCCGCCCCTCATCGATCCTCGCAGCAGGGTTCCGTCGGCCGGCCGCGGAATCAAGCGAGGCGATGTGCGCGACCGCCGCGCCCACGCGGGTCCTCTAGAGAGCCGCATCAGGTCTATCGCCGCGCGCTGCTCGACCGGGATGGCGACACTGCACGTTCGTCGTCGTCGAGCCGTCGCTGCTCGCAACGCTGATGGCCGCGGAGGAGAACGGCGATGGTTTCACCGACGCGCACCGCCCGTCACCATCGCGGTCCTACCTATTGCAGCGGGTGGCCGCGCGCGCGGCCCATCCGTTGGCAGATCACGCGTGGGCGTGTACGGGCTCCCCCCGACGTGACTTCACCGCACAGGTGCAAGTCATCTCCGCCCGATCTTTCTCCGGCGGCCAAAGGTGGTAGACCATCGCAATGACCATCGGGATCAGCACGAGCGTGTTGTAAAGCAGATGTAGCTCGACACGTGAGACCACCACCTGCACGACGCTGGTGGGGACGGCCTTCCCGAACAGGTTGGCACCGACGACCGCCTGCCCGAGCAGCAGCACGTGCTCGATGTGATGCCAGAACTGGATGCCGAGGGCGATGTTCCACCAGGTGCGCGACTTGCCGGTGAATCCGGGCCGAAACAGCATCAAGCCGACCAGCATGATGATCGCGTAGGCGTAATGCAGCCCCTCGGACTTCACCAGCCAGGGCCACCATTGCCCGAGGATGCCCCGTGAGTCGGGACGCGCCCCGTTGAAAGCGAAGATCTGGATCGCTTGGATGATGTGCTCGGCGAGATGGGCGAACACGAGCGCCATGAAGACCCGCAGCGCGATCTTGTGATACCGCCCGTTCAGGTCGTCGATCAGGTTCATCAGACGGCCCTGACCGGCCGGCCGGGAAATGGTTGCCACGCCTTCCATGTCTCGATCCCCCCTCGAGCGACCGAACCGGTCGCCTCCCCTGTGCTCCCCTGACCGGCCCAGCGGCGTAGGATGTATGCAGGCTTCCTGCGAGAATACGCAGGGACCCTGCGCTTTGTCAATCCTCGTCGAGGGTGGATAGATGAGCGAAAGGCGTTTCTCCTGGACCGGGGGCGTGGCAAAACCGGCGCTGACGGCGTCGCTGCGGCGGGTCACCCAGGCGATGGTGGTCGAGCTGGTGAGCAGGATCGAGGCGGCCGGGTACCCGGGGATCACCGGCTCTCATCATCCATTGTTCGAGAACATCGACCCTGAGGGGACGCGACTCACCGTGCTCGCGGGGCGCGCGGGGATGACGCACCAATCCATGAGCGAGCTGGTCCAGACCCTCCAGACCCGCGGCTACGTCACCAGGGAACCCGATCCCTCAGACCGGCGGGCACGCCTGGTCGTCCTGACGGCGCTGGGACGCCGGATGGTCCGCCGCGCGCTGCTCGAGATGGGAAGGATCGAGCGTGAATGGATCGCCCTGCTCGCCGATGCAGGGCTCGAGGGAGACCTGAAAGCCGCGATGGACGATGCGCTCCAGCGGAAGGCCGGTCGTGGCGTCAGTGGCTGAGGCCGTTGCAGAGCACGGTGATCGTTGCGGTGGAGGTGTTGTTTCCCTGGAGGACCGCGGGTTCCTTGCTCGAGCGAGCGTTCGCGGTGTTCGTGATGTCACCGCAGAAACCCTCGGTGAAGGCTTTGACGCGCACGTTGAAGTTCCCGTCCGGGTCGATACTCGCGACGGTGCACTTCAGCCGCTGACGCCCATCGGTCGTTGTCAGGAATGTGCATTCGGGCCGGACCGGGGCGCCTTGAAACCAGTTGAAACCGGCCGGGAGGAGGTCGTTGACGATAACGTTCGTGGCGACACCGCCCCCGATGTTCTGCACCGAGATGCGGAAGTCTGCTGCCTCGCCGGTGGCGATCGGCGTCGAAACGGCCGTCTTCTTCACGTCCAGATCAGCCGGGACGTTCGCCTGAGCCATGCCGCCCGGAAGAAGCATGACGAACGCAAGCGTCATCATCCCCGCCGTTCCGACCTTGCCGGCCCACCCACGCTGAAGAGCGTGGACACCGTCGCCTCGTCGCATCACGGTCTCCCTCCCACCGGATTCCCACGGGCGCAAGCCTAGGCCGAACCCAGCAGAGCGGATACTGCATCCGCATTAGATATCCTCGCGCGCGCTCGGGAAGTGAGCGATCCCCATGCCGACACCGGAATCCCGCCAGAACATCCCGCCCCCGACCAGGCTCGCGTGGGCATCCCACTCAGACGCAGCAAGGGACATCCGCACCGTCGCTTGCCCGGCATCGTCCCGGGGCCCGACCACCACATCTCGCAACGGCAGGTCGAGGCCGGACCCCCAAGCCTTGAGAGCGGCCTCCTTCAACACCCACAGCGCGACGATGTCATCGTCGACCTCCGCGAACTCGCCCGGAGCCAGCAGACGGGGAAGCACGCGGCGCATGCCGCGGCGCGGATGCTGCACGTCGATCCCGAGGGCACCCTCCCAGCACAAGGCCGCGGCTCCCCATCCGGCCGAGTGGCTCAGGGAGATGCGCGGCATCAGGGCGGTCACACCGGCCACGACCAGATCGGGACGACCATGCTCGCCGGGACGAGCAGCGATCCGGCCCGGAGCCACGTCGGCGAACGCGTCCTCTTCGCTCACGAGCAGCTTCAGCGCCAGGCGGGATGCGAGCCGGTCGGCCACCGACCGCTCGGAGAGGGCCTCGAGCCCGGCGATCTCCTCGGGAGCGAGCCAGGAATCGGCGACACGACCGGACGACCAGGCCGCGAGCTGCTCGGGGCGGATCCAGGCGATGCCGATCGATGCGCCGTTCAGGGTGATCCGTCGCCGCTCGCCGATCAAGGGCAGTTTCCGATCCTCTGTCATGGATGTGATCCAGGCCATCCTCGGATGGCTGTCGGGACGCTGCGCCTAGGGTATAGATCTGTCCTGATCGTCCCGGTGACCTTAGTCCCGTTCGAGTGACGCGCGACGAAAGGACCCTTAAGGCACGTCTGAGGCAGGTCGATACCTCAATCAGATCTTTCGGGCGAACCTCTTGGGGAGGGCGTGATTGCTCGTCCTCCTCCCTGTTCGCAGATCGCAGGACCAGGGGAGGGCGGACGGATGCGGTGGAAGGGCGTCACCATCGGCAAGTTTCTCATCGCCCTCCTGACGGTCGCCCTCGTCTCGACGATCGCCCCCGGCGGTCGGCAACCTGCCGCGCCAGATGGGTGCGCGAGCCCACAGGGCTGTTCCGTGGCCAAGCGCCGCCCCCTAGAGCGGCTCAGCACACCCGACCCGCGAGCGGCCAGCGACCAAGACCGCACCTTCGCGCTCGCCGGCGACGGCGCCGACCGCGTGAGGTCGATACAGGCGCTCGCCTGGGATCAGGATGCTCCCCTGCGGGAGGCGTCGACGACCAGCGAACCTACTGAAGCTTCGGCGACCGACAGCTTCAGTGCCGGAGTCGAAGCGATGTCGGTGAGGACCCGCCTGCTCGGAGTCGAGGCGGCGATCGGCGCGGAGATCCTCAGGACCGGGGAAACCTCCGGCGCCGTGGCGGATCCCGGAGCAGCGCTGTTGCTGCGCGATCCCCTACCCGAGTTCAGCGACCCTCCCCTGCCCGCGAGTCCGACCGGGGGCGTGTACGGACCCCCGAACGTTGCGTCTAACTGCTCGATCGACGTGAGTGCGCAACTGAACACCTGGATGGCGTCGATCCCGGACAACTCGACGATCATCTTCGAGCCCGACGGCTGCTACTTGGTCCAGGACCGGTTGTCGCTCACCGACCGCAGAACCCTTCTGATCGACGGACAAGGCTCGCTGTTTCGACGGACCGAGCTTTCCACCGGCCTTTGGCTGGAGCCGAACACCGGAGGGAACCGCCATTGGCGATTCTACGGTGGGAGCGACATCACCGTCCGCAACATCGCCGTCGAAGGCACCAATATCGACGACCCGAACTGCAGCGGCGTCGTCGGCGCCGAGTACGGCGCCCCGGGTTATGCGTGTTACGTCGTGAACATGGAATTCGAACACGGCATGTCCTTCCACGGCATCCAAGGGCTCCGTGTCGACAACGTTCAGACCATTTCCACCTGGGGGGACGGCCTCTACTTCGGCCCGTACCAGGGGCTCGCGACGAAGAACGCCACGATCACGAACGTCCAGATCGACCTGAACGGGCGGCAGGGCATCGCCCTATCCGGCGCTGATTCGATCCTGTTCGATGATGTCAGCATCCTGCACTCGCGTCGCGCAGGCTTCGATCTCGAGCCCCCGCCGAGTTACGTCCGCAACATCGAGATCCGTAACTCCTACATCAACTCATTCCTGCTCGCGTTCGCATCCGCCGGCCGGGGAGACGTGTCGAACATCTACATCCATCACAACACGATCGACGCGTCCGGCATCCCGCTGGTGTACGTCAATGCCTCGGACGGCACCCGGCGGTACAACTGGCGCATCGAGTACAACACCTCGTTGCGTCCCCGGGGATCACCGCAGGCGACGATGCTGTTCTCGAACGTCACCGGCGTGATCGTGCGCGGGAACACCTGGCCCGTTCACACGACGCAGTCGCGCAAGGCCGTGGAGTTCCGAGGCGCTCTCGGGACGCTGATAGTCCTCGACAACGACTTCACCGGGGCATGCTGGGCGTACAACCGCGACGCGACGACGAGCGGAGTCTTCGCGAGCAACAACGTCATCTCAACGAAGGGCTGCTAGGTCATCGGCCGGTCTGTGCGGTCCGCTGGATGCGATGGATCGCAGAGGTCACCCCCCGCTGATCGGCTGCGCTCATCTCCGACCACAGGGGAAGCGTCAGCACCCGATCGGCTGCCCACTCGGTGGCGGGCAGCCGGTGCCCGTTCAACCCGCGATACGCCTTCATCCTATGGATCGGAGGTGTGTAGTAGCGCCGGGTGTCGATGCCCTCCGCCTTCAGAGCCAACCCGAGCTTGATCGCGTCCATGCCAAACGACTCCGGCTCGACCAGGATGACGAAGTCCTTGAAGGTGCTGCGATCCTGATCGCAGACCCGAGGGAACGTGATCCCAGGGATCTGCCCGAGCCCGTCGCGATACGCGCGCGCGATCTCGTTGCGGGACCCAACGCGGGCCTCGAGACCCTCCAGGGACGCGAGGCCGATCGCGGCGTGGAACTCGGACATGCGCGCGTTCAGTCCGACGAACAAGCAGTCGTAGTCGCCCGGGTTCGCGTAGTCGCGCCCGATGCGGCAGCGCTCCGCGAGCAGATCGTCGTTGGTCGCGATGATCCCTCCCTCGCCGGCCACGACGAGCTTGGTGGGCGTCAGACTGAAGACCTCGGCGTCGCCCCATCCACCCGCCGAGACGCCGTCGCGGCGGGTACCGAAGGCGTGTGCGGCGTCGAAGAACAACCTCACGCCGGCCGCGCGCGCGGCCTGTGTCAGCCCCTCGACATCGCACGGCGTCCCGAACGTATGCGTCGCCAGGATCGCGGAGGTTCTGACCCCTGCCGCGCGCGCGGCCTCACTCGCGGACAGGGTCAAGCTCTCGCGATCCACATCGGCGAAGACCGGCCGCAGTCCGTTCCATGCCACAGCGTGCGCCGTAGCGGCGAACGTGAACGAGGGGATCACGACATCGCCGGTCAGATCGGATGCGCGAAGGACCAGCATCAACCCGGCCGTGCACGACGCCACGGCGACGCAATGCCGTACCCCGAGGTAGTCGGCCGCGCGCGCCTCCAGCTCGCGCACGTACGGACCGTTGGTGAGCATCCCGCTTTCGAGGATGCGCTGGATGTCGGCCGTGACCCTCCCGGCGTCGGGGACGCTGGGACGGGCGACCGGGAGGCCGCCGGGGAAGATGGGCGAACCGCCCATGATCGCCGGGAGATCGGCTGATTCAGACAAGACCATGACCTGGTCCTCCTTGTTCGATGCGAGACGACGGCGATCCCGTCGCGGTCGTAGCGTCGGGACCTGAGACACCGGCTCCGTCGAGGAACCGCCGGTGCCACAACTCGAAGTTCAGCAACAGCCACAGATGCGTATCCCACACCCGGCGGCCGTCGGCGTGCTCGCGGAGCAGCCGTTCGACGACACGAGCATCGAAGTAGCCACGACGTGTGGTGCGCCCGTCCAGCAGTACATCCGCGGCGAACGAGCGCAGCTCACCCCGGAACCACGGATCGATGGGAACCGAGAAGCCGTGCTTGGGCCGACGCAAGACCTCGGGCGGCACCAGCTCGCGAACGGCGCGCTTGAAGATCCGCTTCGTGGACCAGCCACGGATCTTGTACCGACCGGGGATCTGGAACGCCAGCTCGACCAGACGGTGATCCAGCAGCGGCAGGCGCGCCTCCAAGCTGCTCGCCATGGTGGCCTTGTCGGTCTTCTCCATGTAGTCGTCGGCCAGCCATGTCTTCAGGTCCACGTACATCAGGCGGTTCAGATGATCCGCCGCGAGATGCTCGCCGAGCCCCGCGTAGTGCTGCGGATACGCCCCCGCCGGGTCGTGGCCGTCCAACGATCCGAGTACGTCAGGCCGGAGCAGCTCCGCGCGCATCTCGTCGTCGAAGACCGCGAGCCACGAGGCGTACCGGCGTCCCGCATCGTGGATCGGCAGGGTGCGCGCGGCGCGCTTGAGGCGACGGAGGCGAGGCAACCGCTCGAGCGCACCCGGGATCGCGGTCCCCGTCAGCACGCGCGGCAGCCGCCGGTACAGCGAGCCCATACCGTCCGCGGCGTACCGGCGGTACCCGCCGAACAGCTCGTCTCCCCCGTCGCCGGTCAGCACCACGGTCACGTGCTCACGCGCGAAGCGGCTCAGCAGATAGACCGGGAACCCGGCCGGATCGGCGAAGGGCTCGTCGTAGTGATAGACGAGCGACTCGAGCGCTCCCGCCAGATCGACGTGCTCGGTGCGCAGCTCGTGATGCTCGGTCCCCAGGAACGCCGCGACCCCGCGCGCGTCCTCCCGCTCGTCGTAGGCGCCACCGACGTCGAACCCGAGCGAGAAGGTCTTGACGGGTCCGGTCGCGTGCCGGCGCATCAGCGCGACGACGGCGCTGGAATCGACGCCGCCGGACAGGAACGCGCCGACCGGGACGTCGGCGACCATGCGGCGCTGCACCGAATCGTCCAGCAGCTCGCGGATCCGCTCGGCGTAACCGTCCTCGTCGAGCTGCTCGCCCTCACCGAGCTGCGGCTCGTCACCGACGTCCCAGTAGCGCCGGACGCGAACATCGCGGTCACCGGCCAGCAACACGTGGCCGGGGAGAAGCTTCCGCACCCCGCGGTAGATCGTCTGCGGCGCGAGGCTGTGGCCGAACGCCAGGTAGTTCGCCAGCCCGCGCACGTCGAGGTCGCGCGGCACGGAAGGATCGGCCAGGATCGCCTTGATCTCGGAGGCGAACACCAGCCGCTCGCGGTCGACGTAGTAGTACAGCGGCTTCTCGCCGATCCTGTCCCGCGCGAGCAGCAACGTCCCGGCGCGCCCGTCCCAGATCGCGAAGGCGAACATGCCGTTGAAGTGAGTCAGCGCCTCGGTGCCCCACTGCTCGTACGCGCGCAGGACGACCTCGGTGTCGGTGCGGGTCCGGAATCGGTGGCCTTTCGCCTCCAGCTCGGCACGCAGCTCCCGGAAGTTATAGAGCTCGCCGTTGTAGGCGATGACCCGTGACCCGTCGTCGTTGACGATCGGCTGGTGGCCACCCTGCAGGTCGATGATCGACAGGCGGCGCGCGCCGAGCAGCACGTCGCCGTTGCTCCAAACACCCCGATCGTCCGGCCCGCGATGCGCGAGCACGTCGACCCCGGCCGCCGCATCAGCAGGGATCGGCGCGCCGTTCCAGCGCAGCTGGCCGTAGATGCCACACACGGTGCGCTCAGCCTCCTTCGATGCTCGAGGTATGCCGCGTCCACAGGTGGATCGCCGCGGCAAAGGCCGCCGCGCACGCGGCCGCCGCGACGGCAAGCCCCGCCGCAGGCGGGATGCTCGCGACGAGGACGCCCGCACCCGCACATACCGCGCCCCCGATCCAGAACCCGAACGTCACGCGGCTGCGCGCGTGTCGCGCCGCGAGCAGGTCGTAGGAGTGCAGCCGGTCACCTCGGGTCAATCCCCCCGCGAGCAGCCGGCGCGCGATGGTGAAGACCAGCTCGAAGGCGAAGGGCCCGAGGCAGACCCCCGCGGCCATCGCGCCCCGCCAGCCCTCTGCTGCGATCGCGATCCCGGCCAGGCCGGCAAGGGCCGTTCCGATCGCGTACGCACCTCCGTTGCCCATGAAGATCCGCACCGTCGACAGGTTCCACGCAACGAAGCCCGCGAGACCACCGGCCAGTGCCATCCCAAGAGTCACGCCGGCATGGGCATCCCAGACCGCCGATGAACCGGCGAGGCCGAGCCCGGCGATCGCGGCGAGGCCGCCCGCCAGCCCGTCCTGCCCATCCATGATGTTGACCGCGTTCGCGCATGCAACCGTGATCATGACGACCACGAGCGCCACGACGAGCGGGATGTCGATGCTCGCGACCAGGACGACGCCCGCACCGATCTGCGCGGCGAGCCGCGGCCAGGGCGGCAGCGGCGCCGCGTCGTCGATCAGGCCGGCCGCCAACGCGAGCCCGACGGCGATCATCAGCCATCCGGACGGCAGCGTGCCGGCCAGCCACAACGCGGCCGCGGCGGCGAGGATCGCGGCCGGTCCACCGACCAGGGGCACCGGGCGGTCGTGGATCTTCAACGCGCCGGATGCGGGCCGATCGAGCAGGCCGGCGGCCACCCCCACCCGCCTGACGGCAGGTGTGGCCGCCAGCGCTAGGCCGAACGCGAGAGCGAAGCGCATCTGATCACCCACACATTGCTCGGGCGCGCGTCGTGGACGACCACGTCGCCGCGCCGTTCGAATCCGATCCGTTCGAACATCCGGTTGCTCGCCGCGTTGTCGGCGCCGACGAACGCTTTCACTTCGGAAGCACCGCGCTCCGCCAGCGCGGCAACAAGCTCACGCCCCAACACCCGGCCGAGGCCTTTCGACCGGTGCTCCGGCGCGACCGCGATGAACGCGAGCTCGGGATCGGGCAGCGCGCGCGTGGCCTCGGGGTAGCGCGCCGATTCGAAGAATCGGCGCGCGATACCAGGCCGCGCCAGCCGCGGCGCGATCGCCACCCCGGCAGAAAGGCCGTAGCGCCGCAGGAACCGCGCGCGCAGCGCAGCGAGCGACAGCGCGCCCGCCGTGTACCCGATCACCCTTCCCTGCTGCTCGAGGACAAGGACGACCGAACCCGGATCTTCGATGTGCGCGAGGTACAAACGCCGCAGGAACGCCTCACCGAGCTTGGGCAGGAACGCGTCGGTGTAGACCGCGCGATGCAACCTCGCGATCGCGCGGGTATCGGTGGCCCGCGCCGGTCGCAGCCTGATGCCTCTCGAGCCTTCCGCGATCGTCAGAGCCCGGCCGCCGGTGAGCGCCGCGGTTCGATCCAGCACCACGCCAATCACGCGCTGCTCGTCGAACCGTTCGCAGGCGCGGGCGCGCGCCGCCGCGCCGAGGTGCGACCGCAACCCGGCGTCCTCGACGAGGCGCTCGATCGCCTGCGCCAAACGCGCCGGATCCCGCGGGGGCACGAGCAGCGCCTCTCGCTGGTCGCGCGCGACTTCGCGGCAACCCCGGATGTCGGTCAGCACCATCGCCTTGCCCATCGCTGCGGCTTCGATCGCCGAGCGCGGCATCCCCTCGCGCCATGACGCGAGCACGAACACCTCCATCAGCGCGAGCAGCTCCCGCACGTCGTTCCGCCATCCGGCGAACAAGACGTGTTCGCCGGATGCAGCCATCTCTTCAGCGGTGATCGCATCCCATTTCTCGTCGTCGGGATCCCCGACGACGAGGAACACGACTTCTGGACGCGCTGCTCGCACCGCGCGCGTCGCTTCGAACAGCTCCCGGTATCCCTTCTCGGCGACCAGCCGGCCGACCGCGCCGACGACGACCGCCTCCGGCGCGATACCCAGCTCGCGACGGAGAGCAGCGACGCGCTGCTGGGACACGGCAGCGGGATCGAAGGCGCGAAGGTCGATGCCGTTGCCCAGCAAGGCACTGCGATGCGCGGGGACGATGCGCGCGCGCCGGGCCCAGTCCAGGTCCTCCTCGCTCTGATACAGCTCCAGGTGCGAGCAGCGCGCGGCCAGCCACTCGGCGCCGAGCACGGCCGCACGACGCGGGAAACGATCCTGCGGCGTCGCGTACAGCCCGTGGACAGTGTTGACGATCGCGGGCGTACGCGCGACGCGCGCGGCCACCCTGCCGAGCACGCCGGGCTTGGGGTTGTGCGTCTGTACCAGGTCGAAACGCTCGCGCCGCAGGATCCGCACCAGCGATCCGAGCGCGCGGAGGTCGGCGCGAAGATCCCATCCGCGCGTCGCACCGGACCATGCGATGTGGCGGATGCCTTCGGCTTCGATCTCGGGCACGAACGGTCCCGGCGCGCTGATCGCGGTCACGTCGTACCCGGCGTCGCGCAGCGCGCGCAGTTGCGGCAGCAGCAGGTACCGATGCGTCACGTCGGTGGTGGCGACGTGGGCGACGCGAACGGGGCCGCTCATCGCGACTCCGGTGCCCGCCAGGGGCCACGGCGCAGGGCCCGGTACAGATACGCCTCGCCGTCGAGCAGCCCCGCGGTCTTCGCGCGGAACAACCATTGGCCGTCGCTTCGCAGCACCGGCAGCCGGCCGAGGCGATAGGGGTCCAGGCGCCCTCGCCGGTTGGTAGACCATGCGAGCGCCGCGCTGTCGAAGATCCGCCGCGCCGCCCGCTCCGCCGGAGCCGACGCGACCGCGAAGGGGTAGGCGAAATGCCGGCACTCGACGCCCAGCCGATCCTCGATCAGATCCTTGGAGCGACGCATCTCGTCTTCGGCCTCCCGCTCGGAGGCGCGGGCAAGATCGATATGGCTGTGCGTGTGGGATCCGACGGTCACCAGGCCGCTCGCGACGATCTCTCGCAGGTGGTCCCAGGTCAGCCCTTCGGGCGCCGACCCGTTCCCGTTGGCGACCAGCCCGGTCGCCAGGTACAGCACCGCGGGAACCCTGTAACGCACGAGCAGCGGCAGCAGCTGCTCGTAGAAATCCAGGTAGCCGTCATCGACGGTGATCACGATCCCGCCGGCTCCGTCGAGCGCGTCGTCCAGCGTGATCGGATGATCCTTGCGAACGACATGAGCGAGCTGCCGCTCGAACGCGCCCGTCGGCATCTCGATCTCTGCGCCGCCCTCGCCGAGCCGGTGATAGAGCAGGATCGCCACGTCTCCGGGACGCCGCCGCGTCACCAGGCCGGCCGGGAGCACCATCGCCTTCGCGGCCTTACGCGCGAGACCCACCATGCTCACCTCGCTTCGCCGGTCGCGGCATGCACAAGATCATCAGGAAGAACGGCAGGAGCTGAACGCGCTGCCGGGTCAGCAGGCCGAAGTTCGCCAGCGACGAATACGCGATGATGAACATCCCCGAATAGGCGAGCGCGTAGGTCGCGTAGGGGAGCCGCCTCAGATTGCGGAACGCACTCGCGATCCCGCGGAAGCGCGTGAGGGTCAGCATCAGCAGGAAGGCTCCCTCGATCGAGGCGACGAGCAGGCCGATACTCGTTGCCTCGAACAGGAACGGCCGGAACAGCACGGTGACGATGGCGAGCGGAGCGCTCGCGGGTGACTCGATGATCGAGGGGACGAAGAAGGTGGAACCGCCGGTGGCAGTGCGATCCGCCGTCGCTTCGAGCGCCGATTGGATGCCCGTCAGGGAGGTGAGACCATCCTCGGTCTTCAACGCGTCGGAGATGAAGGTCGTCGCCTGGGACAGCAGGAACGCGGCTCCGACGACGACGGTGACGATGACCGCGCCGCGGGCCACCGGGGAAACACGCCGATCGCCTGCCTTCGCGCCGCCGACGACATAGGCGATCGCGATCGCGATCCCCACGATCCCGGCCATGTGAGGACGCACGACCAGAACACCTGCGAGCCCGGTGCTCGTGATCGCCAAGCCGCGAACGATGCGCCCGGTGAACAGATGCGCAACACCGAGGGAGGCGATCCCAAGCACGAACACCATCCAGGACTCCTTGCCGATGCCCGAGGGCCAGAAGAGCATCGAGGGGAGGAAGAACAGCAGCCTGGCGTACGAGCGCGAGCGCCCGCCCGGCACCGTCATGACGAACGCGCGGTAGAAGCCGAACAGGCCCCAGAACGCCAGCCATGAATAGATCAGGTATCCCCCGAGCAAAGTCGGTCCGGTGAACGTGTAGATGATCCCCGTGAGCAACCGGATGAACATCGTGTCGGTGTAGAAGGGCAAGCCCGGATCGAAGTCCCCGGCTCGGAACCCCGCGGCGATCTTCGCGCCCCCATTGTGATAGCCGCTGGCATCGGCGCCGGCGGCGCCGTAGATCCCGAAGGACACATACTGTCGCGCGATCGACCCAAGCAGCTTGACCAGCAACGCACCCGCCAAGAGCCAGAACAAGCGCATGTCGCCCTCTCGCTTCGCCTGCCGGTGCAGCGCCGGGAGCGAGATCATGAGCAGGATCGGGCCGAACAGCGCGCCTCCCCACTCGTCGTACGTTCCCCGAGCCATCAGCAGCGCGACCAGCACGGCGTAGCACGCGACGAAGAGAAGGCCGCCGGTGATGACCACGCCCTCTGAGAGGCCACGCGATCGGACACGTTGCCGCGGCCGATGCCCACGCGCGCTCCCGGCGGTGGGCGCCGACGTGCGAAGGCCGGCGCTCACGAACCATCACCCGCTCCGACCCCAGGAAGCAGAGGACGACGCAGAACCGTCGTCGCCGCCAGCAGCGCGACCACTCCTACGAGCACCGCACCGGTCACCGCCGCCGACAAACGATCCCTGATGCCGACGATCCTCGACGCGACGAAGACCACGGCAAGATGGGCTCCGATGAGCCATAGGGTGGATCCGAGGGAGGCGGGATGTTCCCGTCGCCGCATCAGGAGCGCGGCCAGAGGTTCGACGACGAAGATCCCCAAGCACGCGACGCCACCGATGATGGCGCTCTCGCGCGACCGGCCACCATGGGCGATGATCCATGCGAGCAAGCCGACGCTCGCGGACCCGCCTGCCGATCCCAACCGGGCGACGGCGAACGGGAACCCCAGCAGTGCGACGGGCACCATCACGCCGAGCAGCACCAGCGCCTCTTCGGTATCCGGCACGGTCGCATAGATCCCGAGCATCGTGGCGGCGAGCATCGTGACCGTGATGCCGCCGGCTCCCCTTCTCCGATCCAGATCCCCGACGAGGGCGCCTCCCACCACGATGCCGACACCGATCAGCGCGCGCGCCCAGGGTTCTGCGAACGGGATCGCCCGTTCCGCGATCATCCACGCGCCGGGGATCGTGAGCAGCGGCCACAGGGGACGCACCGCTCGCGGCAGCTCCCGGCCCAAGAGAGACCCTGCGAGCAGGGCGCCGATCCCGATCGCGAGCCATGCCGAGGGATGCTCGACCCAGAAAAGGCCGGCGGTCCCTGCGGCCGCGAACGCGATCCCCGCGAGCGGGGCAGGCCGCGCCCGGCGCCGCATCGCGACGGCCAGCAGAGCCGCGATCGATGCCGCGCCCACGCCCAGCAGGACACCACGGTGGAACCCGGGCTGGCTGAGGAAGAAGAAGGGATCCGACACGTCAGAACAGCTCCAGGTCGCCGACCGACAGCCGCCAACTGGCGAGATCTGTCGGATCCGGGGTCACAGGACGCAAAGGGTTCACGACCAAGGTGAGCCCGCCGGGTGGCCGGACGAACATCGAGCGCCGCGCGGCGCGCGCGCCCGTCGATCCATCCCAGAAGTGTCCCGTCACGTGATCGACCCGAGCTGCGCGCGCCACCGCGCGCAACAGGGTTGCCGCGGCGTGCCGGTCGCCCGGCGGAACGAGCACTTCGGTCACGGTGGCTTCGACGAGTCCACGTCGCGGCCGGACCCGGAAGATCGCCAGCCCGCGGAGAGAGCCGGCGTCCTCGTGCCGCACCACGTGGTAATCGATGCCCGGGACGTCTGCATAGCGCCACCGGAGATAGGCCGCGCTCCGGTCGGTGCGTAGCCCGGTCCGTCCGCCGGCCTCGGATGCAACCGCTTCAAGCAGCGATCCGATCGGCGCCTCGTCCCCCAGCCCGTCGCGCGCAAGCGCCGCATCCACCGCGGGCGCCGGCGGTGACTCCCCACCGTCCTTCCGATATCTCGCCGCGAACCTGATCGGGCGCCGCACGCGGACGGCGATGGGGACGCTTCCGACCATCTGCCACCCCAGCTTCAGGTACCCGGGGAGGCTCTTCGAGTTCGGCGTGTTGAAGACCAGATCGACCTCGTCGCGGAGCGCGTCCAGCGCCGCCCGCGTGAGCCGCGAGAAGACGCCGCGGCCCTGGTGGTCCGGATGGGTCGCCGTATCGACGGCTCGCACGCCCAACACCGGGCGGTCACCGACCAGGAACCGCCAGCGCAGGAATGCGCGCAGCCCGGCGATCTCGCCGCCGGTCTCGGCGAGCAGCATGAACGACCGCCCGAACGGGTTCGCGTGGTGCTTCCACCGGAAGAAGTCGACGGGGAAGCCCTCGACCGGCGCATCGCCCAGAGACACGCGCAGCATCTCCAGAACCGCATCCTCGTCGGCCGGCTCGTACCGCCGGAACGTATAGGCCGGCGCTTCCAGCGATCCGCTCATCGCGCGATCACGTCCTCGTACAGGGACCGGTACCGGGAAGCCACCACGGCGACGTCGAAGGTCTCCAGGCAGCGCGTCTTGGCGGCGATGCCCATCCGCTCGCGCGCGGCCTCATCGTCGAGCAGCGCCGCGAGCCCCGCGCTCAGCTGCTCGGCGTCGAAGGCACGAGCCAGCACGCCGGTGTCACCGTCGACCACGACCTCGCCGATGCCGCCGAGGTCGTAGGACGCGACCGGCACGCCGGCCATGCCCGCCTCGATCAGCGCAGCGGGCATCCCCTCCGTCGCGCTCGCGAGCAGCACCACGTCGGATGCCGACAGCAGGTCGGCGACGTCGGAACGGCTCCCGAGCAGCAGCACCCGGTCCCGCAAGTTCCGTTCCTGCACGAACGTCTCGACGTCCCCGCGTAACGGGCCGTCGCCGGCCAGCAGGCAGACCACGTCGGGACGGTCGCGCATGACGCGCTCCGCGATGCCGAGCAGCCCGACCGGGTCCTTCTCCCACGTGAACGCGCCGAGCGACAGGATCACCCGCGCGCCCGGCGCGACGCCGAGCCCTTTCCGGGTGACCACGCGTCCTACGGTAGGACGGAGTCGCGCGCCGTCAACCGCGTTGGGGATGGCGACGATGCTCGAGGCCGGCAGGCCGAACGTCTCGATGGTCTGGAGCCGAACCGCGTCGGCGACGGCGACGGTCACGGTCGCGAGACGCATCAGGCGGCCGTATCCGATGCGAGCCAGCGGGCGATCGCTGTAGCCGTGCGCGGATCCGATCCTGCGGTAGACCAGGGCACCTCCGCTGATCCCGCGTGCCGCGATCGCGTACTTCAGCGGCTCTCCGCCATGTGCCTGTACGACATCCGGTCGCCACGACCGGAACAGGCGCCGGAGCGCGCGCACGGCCGGCATGCTCAACGGGCCGCGGCCGCCGTTCGCTCCCAGTAGGTCGATAGGCGCCGAGAAATGAACCGTCGGACCTACGGCCTCGCGGAGGATCGCGACCCGCTGCTCGACCCCGTCGAGCGCGCCGACCAGATCGGACGCGAAGACCTCGGCGCCGCGTCGTTGCGCGCTTGCGACCACGTGGAGCACGCGCATCTCAGGAACCCCCACCGGCGACGGTGCGATACAGCTGCTCGGTCCGCCGGACCGCCGGCGTCAGGTCGAAGTCGGCTGCGCGAGCAGTCGCCGCGCCCGCCATCTCGCGACGCAGCTGCTCGTCACCGAGCAGCCGTCCGATGGCGTCGGCGAGCAGGTCGGGGCGCTCCGGTGGCACCAGCAGCCCTTCGACCCCGTCGTCGATCGCGTCGACGATCCCCGGCACGCGGGTACCTACGATCGGCAGTCCCAGGCAGACCGCCTCCATCAGCGCCACGGGCAGCCCTTCGTAGAGAGACGACAGCACGAACACGTCGTACCCGGCCATGGTCTGCGCGGCATCCTCGCGGTACCCCAGCAACATGAACGCGTCGCCCAGCCCGAGGGACTCGTGCAGGTCGCGGATCTCGTTCTCGAGCGGACCCTGACCGGCCGCCACGAAACGAGCACGGAACCCCGCATCCAAGACGCGGCGCGCGGCGGCCAGCAGCGTCGGGTAGTCCTTCTGCGCGCGGAGGTTGGCGACCGTGCCCACCACGATCTCGTCCGGCGCGATGCCAAGCTCGGCGCGGATCTGGTCTCTCTCGAGCAGCGCGCGGCGTACCGCGTCCGGCCGAACCCCGTGCACGACCACATCGACCGTGCGCGCGAGCCGACCCGGGATCGATTCCCGGACGGTCCGCGACACCGCGATGTGGGCATCGTCGAGTGAGAAGGTCACGGCGTTGAGGATCCGCGTCGGCAGCGCGTAGCCGGACCAGGGGACGTGCTCGGTCGAGACCACGTGCGGGCGCGCGCGCCGCGGCATCGTACGCACGACGATCCTCGCGATCGCGGCGACGTAGGGTGAGTGAACGTGCAGGACATCGAACCGGCCCCGCACCAATAGACCTCGCAGCCGGCGTGCCCACGAGAGGTTCCACTCGCTGCCCGCATCCAGGCAATGAACCTTCATCCCCTCCCGCTCGAGGTCTCCTCGCAGGTGTGATTTCCACGGCAGCAGATACGCCGCTTCGTACTCGAACGCATCGCGATCGCGGAT
>Ga0299906_10000774_pt1 | contig 28656 bp, 30 predicted proteins | sample RVTome_14_FD_200259 | JGI IMG/M metagenome (GOLD analysis project Ga0299906, IMG submission 200259) | Soil microbial communities from uranium-contaminated site in the Upper Colorado River Basin, Wyoming, United States - RVT145D125 (version 2) ...
GGCCTTCGCCTGGGGCGAAGGCCGCGCGCAGGGGGGCCCGGCCGGCTTCAGCTGAGGACGCGGTCGACCTTGTCGATGAGCTTCATCAGCTCGTTCGACCGGTCGTGCTGGACTGCTAGTGCGTCGGCGTCGGTGGCGAGGGCCTCGTTCACCATGGTCACCAGCGCTTCAGGCTCGAACGGCTTGTCGAGGAAGTGACTGACCGCCTGTCCTTGGCCGCGTCGGCGTGCATCGCGGTCCAGGTTCCCGCTCACGATCACGACGCGGGTCTGTTTCCGCAGGCCACGGGCATAGAGCTCCTCGAGGAAGCGCCACCCGTCCATCTCGGGCATTGCGAGATCGAGCACGATCAGGTCGGGAACTTCCTCGGCGATCAAGACGAGGGCTTCCCGTCCGTTCCCGGCACCTACGACCTCATGGCCCTCATCGAGCAATGTGGCCGAGATCAGGCGCCGGATCATCGGCTCGTCATCGACGACCAATATCCGGGGCATGCCGGATCACCTCTCTCCCTCCGGGGACGATGGGCGAGGACGATGGGTGAGGCAGCCCCACCTCGGGCACGGGCTCACGGCAGACCGGTCCGGCCGGGATCCGCCCGTGCGTTTCCTAAGAGATATCGGCATTTTCCCGGGAAGATTGAGGCCCGAGGTCTTTGACTCACGGGGGCCTCTGGCCTAATCTTCCGCCGATGTCGAGCAGGGGGGTGGACTGGTGGCACTGAACCGATCCAAGTTCCTCAATGCGGTCGCCGAGCGCACCAACGCGCACCGGCGGGACGTAGAGCACGTTTGGGAGCATGCGCTGGCCGTGATCCAAGAGGCCGTGAAGAAGGGTGAGGACGTCAGCATCACCGGCTTCGGGAAGTTCAAGCAGCGCGTTGCGAAGGCTCGTCCGGCACGTGTGGGACGGAACCCCTTCACCGGCGAGCTGCAGAAGTTCAAGGCGAAGCCGGCATCGAAGAAGCCGGCGTTCCTGCCCGCCAAGCAATTCAAGGAGTTCGTCAGTGGCGCGGCCAAGCTGGGCAAGCCGAGCACCCGTCCGATGAAGCTCGCCGACGAGGGCGCTAAGCCGGCGGCGAAGAAGGCGACCAAGAAGGCTGCACCGAGGAAGGCGGCCAAGAAGGCGCCGAAGAGGACCGCGAAGAAGAAGACAGCCAAGAGGCCGGCGAAGAAGGCTGCGCGCCGGCGTTAACCGATACCGCTCGACATCAACAGAAGCGGGGCCCGCGGGCCCCGCTTCTCGTTGTGGTCGTTGCGGACCGGCGCGGATCAGGGGTGGACGGTCAGGATCCGGAGGTCGTGCACCTTCGTGCGCGCGCCTTCCCCTTCTACGGTGAAGCTGACGCGCTGACCGATCCGGAACAAGCGCATGCCGGTCTCGCGGAAGCTGTCCCAGTCGTATGCGTACTCGTTGCGTTGATCGTCGACGACGACGCCGTTGCGAGCCGTCTCGTCGAAGGTCTTGATGGTTCCCTGCACGGAAGCACCTCCTGCGGCACGAGAGGATAACGGCCGCGTGCGCGCAACGCGACTTCAGTGGATACCGGCGGCGGCGAGCGCATCCAGCGCCGCGCGCGTCGCAGCGCCGACGGGCGCTGCCGCCGTGGCGCGAAGGTCCTCGGGTGTGTCGATGTCCAGCGCGAGCAGCGGGGCGTTGATCACGCGGAACGGGACACCGGCGGCGACCGCGAGCTGCTCGTGGATCGTGCGGCTGCCGGGGCCGTAGGCGGCCGGGATCACGTCGGCCGGCGCGCGCCACAAGGCGTTCGTTCCGGTGCCGCCGCGATCGGGCGCGAGTCCAACACCGGGGCCGCGCAGGGCCGCCAGCGCGTCCGCGGAGGCCCCCGGCAGATCGGCGGAGACGATCAGCGCGCGCGTCGCTCCCGCGCGCACCGCCTGGACGGTCGCGGCGTTCAGCGACGCGTTCAGACCGGCCTCCGGTGTCGGGTCCGGCCGCGGCTCGGCGCCGCCGGCGCGCGCGACCTCCGCGGCGTCGGGATCGCTGTGCAGGACCCAGACCGCGTCGAAGCCGCGCGCGGCGGCAACGACGTCGGCGAGCATCGCCAGCGACAGGGCGCGGCGTTGCTCGGGAGTGAGAAGCACCGCGAGGCGCAGCTTGGCCCGCGCGAGCGGTTTCATCGGGACGATGCACAGATCCACGGCACCATCGTCGCACAGTGGTCGCGCAGTGGGACGCCTCCGACCCGAGTCGCTAGGATGAGCCTCTCCGACCGGGGGGATGTCCGTGGAGCCCGCATACTTCTTGGTCCGCAACACGCTGGTCCCGCTGATGCGGTTGCTGTTTCGTTTCCGTTTCTTCGGGCTGGACAAGATCCCGAAGCGGGGCCCGCTGATCATCGCGCCCAATCATGTCTCGAACTTCGATCCGATATGCATGGGGGTGCTGGTCGATCACGCCGGCCGCCGTCCTCGGTTCCTCGCGAAGGCCTCGCTGTGGCGCACGCCGTTCCTGCGCTGGATCTTCTCCAACGCCAGGCAGATCCCGGTCGAGCGGGGGAGCGGCCAGCGCGCACCGCTGGAGGCCGCGATCGCGGCGGTCAAGCGCGGCGAGTGCGTGGTGCTGTATCCGGAAGGCACGATCACGCGCAACCCCGACCTGACGCCCATGGAAGGCAAGAAGGGCATCGCGCGCCTCGCGCTGGCGACCGGGGCGCCGGTGGTTCCCGTCGCGCAATGGGGGCCGCACTGGTACATCGCGAAGTACCACCGCTCGAGTTTCCGGCCGGGGCGGCTGCTGATGTTCAAGGCAGGCGACCCGATGACCTTCGAGGCGCCCCCGGACAAGCACGACGATCCCGAGCTGCTGCGCGAGGTGTCGGACCGCGTGATGGCGGAGCTGGATCGGATGGTGCGGGAACTGCAGAAGATCCATCCGGAGGGCGCTGCGATCCCGGCGCTCAGGGAGCAACGTGATGGGTGACCGGGGACACGTGGCCGTCATCGGCGCGGGATCGTGGGGCACCGCGTTCGCGAGCGTGCCTGCCGCGAACCACGTTCCGACCCTTGTGTGGGCGCGCCGGGACGAGTGCGCTGAGGGGATCAACGCCGAGCATCGCAACCAGCAGTACCTGCCCGACATCGAGCTGCCGGCGTCGCTGCGGGCGACCACCGACCTCGAGGAGGCGGTCGCGCGCGCGCCGGTGGTCGTGATGGCGGTGCCGTCGCACTGCTTCCGCGACAAGGTCGCCGAGGTGGCGCCGCTGCTGCGGGACGACGCGGTGGTCGTCAGCCTGACCAAAGGCGTCGAACGCGAGACACACAAGCGGATGAGCGAGGTCATCGCAGAAGCCGCCGATCTGCCGACCGAGCGCGTCGCAGTGGTCAGCGGCCCGAACCTGGCCAAGGAGGTCGCGCGCGGGCTGCCGGGCGCGACGGTGGTCGCCTGCACAGACGAGGAGCGTGCGCGCAAACTGCAGGGGATGTTCCACGCCCGCACGTTCCGCGTGTACACCAACACCGACGTTTGCGGCGTCGAGATCGGCGGCGCGTGCAAGAACGTGGTGGCGATCGCCGCTGGGATCGCCGCAGGTCTTGGATACGGCGACAACAGTCTCGCCGCATTGGTCACCCGAGGCCTGGTCGAGCTGACAAGGTTGGGGGTCAAGCTGGGCGCGGATCCGCTGACGTTCGCCGGGCTCGCCGGCGTCGGCGACCTGGTCGCCACCTGTCTGAGCCCCCAGAGCCGCAACCGCACCGTCGGCTACGGACTCGGTCAGGGCAAGACCTTGGATGAGGTGATCGCCTCGATGAACCAGGTTGCTGAAGGCGTGAAGTCCTGCGCGGCGATCCTCCAGCTCGCCGAAAGCGTCGGCGCCGACATGCCGATCGCGTCGCGGGTGGGCCGGATCCTGTACGAGGAAGCGGATGTGAAGGCGATGGTGGACGATCTGCTGACGCGGGATCCCGAGCCCGAGTTCCTCGGGATCGCGAGGGCGTGATGACGGACGAGCAGCTCGGGTTCACCACGCGCGCGGTGCGCGGGGCCAAGCAGACCGACGACGTCGCGCAGCGCCCGCTCGCGCCGCCGCTGTATCAGGCCGCGACGTTCGCCTTCGACGACGTAGACGACTTCGCCGAGGTCGCCCGGCGCAAGATCGACGGCGGCTATCTGTACTCGCGCTGGGCGAACCCGACCACCGACGCGCTCGCGCGCACGATCGCCTCGCTGGAGGGGGCCGAAGCCGGGGCATGCTTCGCCAGTGGCATGGGGGCGATCCACACGACGCTGGCGTCGCTGCTCGAAGCCGGCGATCATGTCGTGGCGGCCACGCAGCTGTACGGCGGAACCTTCGCGCTGATGAGCAAGATGCTGCCGCGAGTGGGCATCGAGGCGACGCTTGTGGACGTCACCGACCACGACGCGCTGGAGCGCGCGTTCACCGACCGGACCAAGGTGTTGTACGCGGAGACGATCGGGAACCCGACGCTGCCGGTGGCCGACCTGGAGGGGCTGGCGGCCATGGCGCGCGCGCACGACGCGACCTTCGTGGTTGATGCGACCTTCACCCCCCCGTGCATGCTGCGCCCGCTCGAGCATGGTGTGGATCTGGTGATCCACTCGGCGACGAAGTACCTCTCCGGGCACGGCGATGTGACGGCCGGCGTCGTGACCGGCGACGCCGAGCGGATCGCGGCGGTGCGTCACACATCGATCGATCTCGGCGCGATCCTCGCCCCGTTCGAGGCCTGGCTCACGCTGCGAGGCGTCCAGACGCTTGCCCTGCGCGTCGATCGGATCAGCGACAACGCAGCATCGCTCGCGCGCGCGCTCGAGTCCCACGCGTCCGTGCACCGGGTGCTCTACCCGGGGCTGACGTCGCACCCGCAGCATGGTCTCGCGGTCAAGCTGCTCGGCGATCGGTTCGGCGGGATGCTGGCATTCGAGGTGGACGGGTTCGAGGCAGGCCGGCGGTTCCTGGAGCGCGTCCGGATCGCCAGCCGCGCCGCGAGTCTGGGCGGAACCGCGACGCTGGTTCTCCACCCCGCCTCGGTCACTCACACGCAGCTCACCTCCGAGCAGCGCGCCGCCGCCGGCCTGTCGGATGGGATGATCAGGGTGTCGGTGGGTATCGAGGACCCCGTGGACCTGATCGCCGACTTCGACCGGGCGCTGCGCGCATGACGGACAAGATCCGCATCGCGATCCTGTACGGCGGGACCTCCGCCGAGCACGAGGTCTCGGTCGTCAGCGCGCGCAGCGTCCTGCAGGCGATCGACCGGGACCGCTACGAGGTCCTGCCGGTCGCGATCACGCGCTCGGGTCGCTGGCTGCTTCCGAACGTTGCTCCCGACGAGCTGCCTGAGACCAAGGGAAGCCTCCCCGCGGTCGGGGACGCGGACGGTCGGGCGATCGTGCCGCAGCCTGGAGAATGGCTCTCCGCGGGCGACGCCTCGTTCACCAGCGGCCCGATCGACGTGGTGTTCCCCGTCCTGCACGGGCCCGGCGGTGAGGACGGCACCGTGCAGGGGCTGCTCGAGACGCTCGGCCTGCCGTACGTCGGCGCCGGCGTGGCCGCGAGCGCAGTCGGGATGGACAAGAGCCTGCAGAAACCGATCTTCGCCGCCGCGGGTATCCCCGTGGTCGATTGGATCGCGGTGCGATTCGCCGGCTTCGCCGGTGACGTGCAGGCGAGTGTGCGTGCCGCTGCGAATGCCATCGGCTTCCCGTGCTTCGTGAAGCCGGCGAACCTCGGCTCGAGCATCGGCGTTTCCAAGTGCATCACGCCGGGTGAGCTGATGCTCGGGATGTCCGCGGCGTTCGAGCACGATGAAGTCGTCCTCGTCGAGCGGGCCATCTCGGGGCGCGAGCTGGAATGCGCCGTGCTGGGCAACGACCGGCCCGAGGCGTCCGTGGTCGGTGAGATCGTGCCCGTGAACGAGTTCTACGACTACGAGGCGAAGTACCTCGCCGAGGGCAGCGAGCTCATCATCCCGGCCGACATCCCCGCTGAGTCGACCGAGCGGATCCGGGAGCTCGCGGTGCGCGCGTTCACCGCTATCGGTTGCCTGGGGATGGCGCGCGTCGATTTCTTCCTCGAGGGCGACAGGGTCTGGCTCAACGAGATCAACACGATCCCCGGCTTCACGCCGATCTCGATGTATCCGAAGCTCTGGGCGGCGTCGGGGCTCCCCTATGGGGCGCTCATCGACCGGCTGATCGATCTGGCACTCGAGCGTCACGCGCGCCGCCGCCCCTCGCCATGATCGAGATCGCCGACATCCGTGAGGCCCGCGCGCGAGTCGCGTCCATCCTGCGGCCCACGCCCGTCGAGCCGGCGGAGTCGATCGGGAAGGTGACCGGGCGGCCCGTGCTGCTCAAGCCCGAGCATCGGCAGCTCACCGGCTCGTACAAGATCCGCGGCGCGTACAACAAGGTCTCGCGCCTGGCAGCGGGCGAAGAGGTCGTCGCTGCGTCCGCGGGCAACCATGCCCAGGGCGTCGCGCGAGCAGCGCGCCTGACCGGCCACCGCGCGACGATCTTCATGCCCGAAACCGCGCCGCTGCCGAAGGTGGCGGCGACCCGGGCCGACGAGGCGGACATCCGGCTGGTCGGCCGGGTGGTCGACGAGACCATCGCGGCAGCACGGGACTACGCGGAGCAGCACGGGGCGGTGTTCGTCCATCCCTTCGACGACCCGCTGATCATCGCCGGGCAGGGGACCGTCGGGCTCGAGCTGGCCGAGGAGGTCGAGGGCCCGGCCGCCGTGGTGGTGCCGGTGGGGGGCGGCGGGCTGATCGCCGGTGTCGCGACCGCGCTGGCCGCGCTGCGTCCCGACCTGGTCGTGTACGGCGTGGAGGCCGAGGGTGCCGCGGCGATGCGCGCCTCGCTGGACGCCGGTTCGGTGGTGACGCTCGACCACATCGCCACGATCGCCGACGGGATCGCCGTGAAGGCGCCGAGCGCGCTGACGCTCGAGCACGTGCGCGCGCGGGTCGCCGACGTGGTGACCGTCCCCGACGAGGAGATCTCGCGGGCGCTGCTCCTGCTGCTCGAGCGCGCCAAGGCGGTGGTGGAGCCCGCCGGCGCGGTCGGACTGGCCGCGATCCTGGCCGGCAAGATCCCCGGTGACGGGCCGGCGGTGGCGCTGCTCTCGGGCGGGAACGTGGATCCACTCCTGCTGATCAAGCTGATCGAGCATGGCCTCACCGCCGCCGGCCGCTACCTGCTCCTGCGGATCGTGCTCGAGGACCGGCCGGGGGCGCTCGCGTCGCTGACCGAGGCCGTCGCCAAGCTCGGGCTGAACGTGCTGGCGGTTGAGCACCATCGCGTGGGGCTCGCGATAGGAGTCGACAAGGTCGAGGTGACGCTGACGCTCGAGACGCGCGACCCCGAGCACCGCGACGAGGCGGTGCGCGCGCTGCGCGACGCTGGCTTCACCGTCGAGCACCTTTCCTAGCAACGACCGCCTCGGCAGGACCGCCGAGGTACGACGGCACCGGCTTGAGGCCCCGGGAATGACGGAAGCGGGCCGAAGCCCGCTCCCGTGTTCGGTTCCCGATGCCCTAGAGGTGCACGACCGGGCAGGTCAGCGTGCGCGTGATCCCTTCGACGGCCTGGATCCGCGCGACCACGAGCTTGCCGAGGTCGTCGACGTTCTTCGCCTCCGCACGAACGATCACGTCGTACGGGCCGGTCACGTCCTCGGCCGACAGCACGCCCTTGATCTCCGCGGTGGTTTTGGCGACCGATGCCGCCTTGCCGACCTCGGTCTGGATCAGGATGTAAGCCTGGACCATCGATATCCCCCGATGCTCGTCCGTCCGTAGGGTGCCCGCATCCTACGCAGGGGGGGCGGGGGCGGCAAACAAGCTCCGCCGGCGCCACGCAGCGGCTGGGCGGTACCCGGAAGCGTCCACGGGTAGGCTCAGGGGGGCATGTACGTCGATCGGCAAGAGGCGGGCATCGAGCTTGCGAACGTGCTGGGCCCGCTCCCGGCGGACACGCTCATCCTGGGGATCCCACGAGGTGGCGTCGTCGTTGCGCGGGCCGTGGCCGAGGAGCTGGGACTCGAGTTGGATGTGGTGCTTGCCCGGAAGCTCCGCGCGCCGATGCAGCCCGAGCTGGCGATCGGCGCGGTCGGTCCCGACGGGACGCCGGTTCTCGACGAGCGAGTCTTGCAGGCCGTGGGAGGTGTCTCGGAGGAGTACCTCAGCGCCGAGACCGAGCGGCGAGCCTCCGAGCTCGCCGAGCGCCAGCAGCGGTACCGGGGTGACCGCGCGCCGCTCCAGGTCGAGGGGCGGACGTGTGTCGTCGTCGATGACGGGATCGCGACGGGCAGCACCGCGCGCGCGGCGCTGCACTGGCTCAAGGCCGCCGGCGCGCGCGAGGCGATCCTTGCCGTCCCGGTCGCGCCGCGCCGAAGCCTGGAGGAGCTGTCCCTCGTGGCCGATCGCATCGTCTGTCCCGTGGTGCCGGATGACTTCTTCGCGGTCGGGCAGTTCTATCGCCACTTCGACCAGGTCTCGGACGACGAGGTTGTGCGGATCTTGGAAGCGCGCGCGGCCGGCTAGCCCGGCGTGCGGTGGATCGGCGTGCGGCGGCGGAGCCAGTGGCTGCTCGTCAGCATCGCCGCCGCGATCGCCAGGGCCATCACGTGCCGGGACGGCGGCACCTCTTCGGATCCCGCCGCCCCATCGACCAGGCCGGCGAGTTCGAGCACCAGGATGGTCGCGTGCACCAGGATGATCAGGTAGGCGATCAGCCGCGTCTCGCCGAACGGCGGGGGATCCTGGGTACTGAGGCGTCGGATCACGTGCACGCCCGCGAGCAGCGCGACGAACCCGATCCCCGCGGAAAGCGCGATGTCCTGGCCCGGGATGGGATCGGTCAGATCCCCAGGGCGTCGAAGAAGGTACAGCACGCCCGTGTAGCCCGTGTTGCCGGCGGTGATCAACGTGAGCGCGGCGACGAGGAAACGGATGCCACGCGGCGGGAGGGGCGGCTCAGATCGCGTTCCTGATCTCCCGCTCGAGGCCGTCGAACTTCGCGAGGAACGTCGCGCGCTCCTCCTTGAGGCGCTTGACGGTCGCCGCGTACTCGTCCAGGCGGCCCTGCCGCTCGTAGAGCCGACGGGGCTGGAGCAGCTCCTCGTCGTCGAACCCAGGGACCGAGGTCGCGATCTGGTAGCCGAAGTCCGGGTCCTGTGTCCATTCGATGGTGCCGTCGGCGATGGCCTTGACCACGGCTGAGGAGTGGGGGATCTTGACCTTCTTCGCTCGTCCGGCCGCCACATCCGCGTCTCCGCCGCCGACCCAGCCAGTGTTCATCAGGTAGACGTCCATCTCGGCCGTCTGGATCAGCTCGAGGAACCGGTTTCCCTGCTGCGCGTGGGGGAGGGGGAAGAACGGGTTCGTCCCCGGGACGCGCAGCGACTTGCCGGCCTCGTCCTTGCCGCCGGCGGAGGTGCCCATGGTCTCACCCAGCATGAAGTAGGCGGCGGCCGCATCTTTCGGGAGCTTCGCGACCGCCGGGATGATGCTGTTGTTGCGATTGAGGATCAACAGGTTCTCGACCGCGCCGACCTCGCGCGCGTCCTTGAACCAGCCGAGCTTCTCCATCGCGAACACGGCGCGCCCGTTCTGGGTGAACGACTCGTCGAAGAAATCGACGTCGCCACGCTCTTCCTTCTGGGAGACGTTCTCGAGGTAGGCGCCCGGCTGGGTAACCGCCGCGTGGATGGTCGGCTCGTACTCCGGCGACAGCGCGTAGGTCTTGGCGAAGCAGCCGTTCTCGGTGCCGTAGATCTTGCCGCCGGGCATCAGCGCGATGAAGTCGTCCTGCACGGGCTTCGAGTCGTTCTGACGGGTGAAGGTCGTCGTCGTCTTCCCGGTGCCCGACAGCCCGATGATGAGGAAGGTCTGCTCGCCGTCACCGGCGGGGATCGCCTTCGCGCCCGCGTGCAGGCTCAGCCCGCCCCGGTCGTAGACGATCTTGTTCCACATACGCAGGCCGCCCTTCTTCGACTCGCCGAAGTAGTCCGAGTTCAGGACGCGCGTGACGAAGTTGTCGAGGTCCACCGCGATGCAGCGGTCCTCCGGGTATCCCTCGGCGGGCAGGTTCGGGGTGTAGATGACGGTCACGGCCGGCTCGGCTTGATCGTCATCGTGAAAGTACAGCAGGTCCTGGCTGCCCGCGACGTTCGCGTTGCGAGCCTCGATGATCAGGCGCGCAGGCACGCGGAAGTTGGCGTCGTTGCCGATGAAGCCGTTGATCACGACCATGTTCTGGTCGCGGATGTACTCCTCCTGCATCTGGGCGATGCGTTCGTACTCCGCGCGCGTGATCGTCTGCTGCCCGGAGAACTCCTCGGGCGCGTCGGTCGCGATGTAGGTGGACTTGGCGCTTCGCGAGTCGACCCTGGTCGTGACGTTGAGATTCCCGTAGGAGGTCCAGCGCGAGTTCGGCATGGCGTCGGTCAGCTCGATGAGCTGGTCCTGGCCGGGGTCGATCAGGAAGGACTTGGCTTCGAGAACGTAGGTTGGACCTTCCAGCTTCTCGGTCATCTGCTCCCCCGATCCCGGGCTGCTCCGCCCAGACCTGGCTATGTGAAAACGTTCACATGATGATACCGCGCGCGGTGCGGGATGCGAAACGGATGGAACGGGCGCTGATGATCGCGTGGTCCCACCGGCGATCCAGGCCGCGTCTCAGGTCCGCGCGGGCTCGACCTCGAAGTACAGGCGGACCGAGGTTCGGTACTCGATGATCTGGTTGTCCTCGACCGAGCAGGCGGTACCCAGGACGTCCATCTTCGAGATGTGGCGGATCGTCTTGGCGGCTTCCCTGATCGCCTCGCGCGCCGCGTCGCCCCACGACTCGCTCGACACGCCTTCCAGCTCGATGGTGTTGTATACGCCCAACGGTCATCCCTCCTCGATGAAAGCCGAGCGGTATCTTCTCCTGCTCGGCCCCCGAGGGCAAGACCCTGCGAGGCTATGCTGCCGCGGTGAACGAGAAGCTCTCCGATCTGGGCGAGTTCGGGCTGATCGACCGCCTGCTCGCGCGTGTCCCCGTCGCGGGGCCCGGCGTCGAGATCGGACCCGGACGCGACGACGCCGCAGTGCTTCGGGTCGCCGATCGTCTGCTGATCGCCACCGCCGACCTCTCGATCGAGGGCCGCCATTTCGACCTCCGGTTCTCCTCGCCGTCGGATATCGGGTGGAAAGCGTTGACTGTCAACGCGAGCGATATGGCGGCGATGGGGGGGCGTCCGCTGTGGGCCTTGCTCTCGATCGGGGCTCCCGCATCGACGCCGGTCGAGCGTCTTGAAGGCGTCTACGACGGAGTAGCAGAGGCCGCGCGCGCGCACGAGATCGTCATCGTCGGCGGTGACACCGTCGGGGCGGACATGCTTGTCGTCTCCGTCGCCCTGTTGGGCGAGCCCGGCCCGGCGGGCGTCGTGACGCGAGCCGGCGCGAAGCAGGGTGACCTGTTATGCGTGACCGGCTCGCTCGGAGCGGCCGCCGCGGGTTTGGCGCTCCTGCGCGGCGCGGCCGACGGGGATGAGGAGGCGCGCGCGCTGCTCGACCGGTTCCCGGGACTGGCCCAGGCGCACCGGAGACCGGTTGAGCGCGTTCGCGAGGGGATGGCGGCAGCTGAAGCGGGCGCGCGCGCGATGATCGACGTCTCGGACGGCCTGGCGCAAGACGCAAGCCACCTCGGACGCGCGAGCGGCGTCGGGGTCGTCATCGAGGATGAGGTGCCGCGAGCGCCCGGCGTCGCCGAGGTCGAGGCGTGGCTGGGCCGAGGCCGTCTCGCCGAGACCGGTGGCGATGACTACGAGCTGGCCATGGCGGTGCCGCCGAGCGCCTTAGACCGAGTGCGCGCGGCGATCGCTCCGACCTCGTTGACGGTGTGCGGTCGATTCGAGGGACCGCCGCCCGCCCAAGGTCATGCCGGCTGGGATAGTTTCCGGGGATCGTCGTGATCGCGCGCGCGCTCACGATCGCCGGCTCGGACTCGGGCGGCGGCGCCGGGATCCAGCAGGATCTGAAGACCTTCCAGGCACTCGGCGTTTGGGGGATGACCGCGATCACCGCCGTGACCGTGCAGAACACGCTGGGCGTGCAGGGGTGGCAGCGGATTAACCCCGAGATCGTCGCGGCGCAGATCACCGCGGTGGCCGAGGACATCGGTGTCGACGCAGCCAAGACCGGCATGCTGCCCGACGTGGCGATCATCACCGCGGTCGCGCGAGCGGTCCGCGATGCGCGCATCGAGCAGCTCGTGGTGGACCCGGTCATGGTGGCGACCTCCGGTGACGCGCTGATCGACGACGATGCGGTGGATGCGCTCGTCTCGGAGATCCTGCCGCTCGCGGGGTGTGTCACGCCGAACGCGCGCGAGGCGGAACGCCTCACCGGCCTTCCGGTGCGCACACCGGACGAGCAGCGCGCGGCCGCGCGCGCGATCCGGGCCATGGGCGCGCGCGCGGCGCTGGTCAAGGGCGGGCACACCGGTGGCGCGGAAGCGATCGATGTGCTCGTCGACGCCGACGATCAGGAGCACGAGCTGGTCGCCCCATGGATCGATACGACGAACACGCATGGCACCGGCTGCATGCTCTCGGCTGCGATCGTGGCGGGGCTGGCGCAGGGGATGGATCTGGTGGAGGCGGCGCGTCGCGCGAAGCGATTCGTCACGCGGGGGATCGAGCACGCGCTCCCACTGGGCGGTGGTGCCGGACCCGTCGATCCGATGGCCTAGACCGCGCGCTGGATCTTGCCGGCCTTGATGCAGCGCGTGCACACGTTCATCCGCTTCGCGTGGCCCTTGACCAGCGCGCGAACCCGTTGCACGTTCGGGCTCCACCGGCGCGAGGACCGGCGGTGCGAGTGGGACACCTGCTTGCCGAAGCTCGGGCCTCGGCCACAGACGTCGCATCGGGCTGACATGGCTCGGCAATGGTAGCCGCGACGCCCTTTCCCGGCAACCAGCGACTCCCGGCGCGCCCCGAGTGCTGGGCTAGGATGACCGCGTGACGCTCACCCTAGGTGCCGCGGAGCTGAGGCGAGCGCTGCAGGCGAGCCTGGAGGTCCTTCGGGCACGTCGCGCCGCGATCGACGCGGCCAACGTCTACCCGGTCCCAGACGGCGATACCGGGACGAACCTGGTGCTCACCTTCGAGGCCGTCGAAGCGGCCCTGCAGAAGGCCGGTGACCAACTCGCCGATGTGGCCAAGGCGGTCAAGACCGGGTCGTTGATGGGCGCCCGCGGGAACTCGGGCGTGATCATGGCGCAGATCCTCCGCGGGATCACCGAGGTGCTGGAGAGCGGCCCCGCCGAGCCGGCGCGCCTGGCCGACGGGTTCAAGCGAGCAGTGGAGCTCGCCTACGAGGCCGTACTGGAGCCCGCCGAGGGCACCATCCTGACGGTGGCTCGGGCGGCCTCCGACGCGGCAGCCGGGCAGTACGCGTCTATGCCGGAGCAGCTCGATGCGGTCGCGCGCGCGGCCGGCGACGCGCTCGCGCGTACGCCCGAGCAGCTTCCCCTGCTGGCACAAGCCGGCGTGGTCGACGCCGGCGGCATGGGGCTGGTGGCGGTGCTCGAGGCGTTCGCGGCAACGATCGCCGGTCGCGAGCTGCCCGCGAGCCCGGAGGACGCCGGGGACCGGGTGCATCCGTCCGAGCTGTGCGACGGGACGTCGTCCACACATGCCTTCGAGGTCCAGTACATGCTCGAGGCGTCGGACGAAGCGGTGCCGGCGTTGCGACAGCTGCTCGGGACGATCGGGGATTCGGTCGCGGTCGTCGGGGGAGACGGGTCCTGGCGCGTGCACGTCCATACCGATCAGCGTGATCGAGCCACCGCGTTGGGTGAGGCGGTCGGGACCGTGTCCCAGCTCGAGGTGGTTTCCTTCGGCGAGCAGCTCGCCGCCTCAACCGCCAACGCTCAGGCATCGCATGACGCCGCGCGCGCGGCCGGTCAGCGCGGCATCCCGCTCGCTCGCGCCGCGTCGGCGGCCGCGCTGGTCGTGGTCGCCGCGGGCGATGGCATGAAGCGGATGTTCGCCGACCTCGGAGCGATCGTGGTAGACGGTGGAGCGACGATGAATCCATCGGTCGGGGACCTGGTCGAGGCGATCGACGGCGTGCCCGCCGCCTCGGTGCTCGTGCTCCCCAACAACGACAACGTCTTCGCTGCGGCCGGTGTCGCGAAGGGAGAATCGTCCAAGGACGTGACCGTGCTCCGATCGCGCGACATGGCCGAGGGGCTCGCGGCTGCGCTTGCTTACGGCGACGCGCGTGACCCCTCCGCGAACGTCGCCGACATGCAGCGCGCGCTCGACCAGGTTCGCACCGGCGTCGTGGTATTGGCCTCACGCGACGCGCCGGTTCCGGGCGGCGACGTGACGGCGGGGCAGCCGCTCGGCTTCGCGGAGGGCGCGATCGTGTCCGCGGACGCCTCGGATGCTGTCGCCGTTGCGAGCGCCGTCGTCGAGACGCTCGTGACTCCGGGCGACGGATTGATCACGGTCCTGTGCGGCGCCGACGTCGATGCGGCCGAACGCTCACGGCTCCAACGCGCGCTCGCCGAGTCGTTCCCCGCGATGACCCTCGAGATCCACGACGGCGGGCAGCCCGTCCACCGGTATCTGATCGCGGTCGAGTGAGCGACGCCGACGAGCTGTTGCTGCCTCCCGGGCCCGGCCCGCTGGACGTGCCGCTCGCCGAGGCACGCATCACCGGGCTCACGCGCGCGACCGCCACGAAGCTCGGGAAGGGACTCGAGCTGTGGACGGTGCGTGACCTGCTCGAGCACGTGCCGCGTCGGTACATCGATCTTTCGCGCACGCGCACCCTTGGTGAGTTGAAGATCGGCGAGGACGCCACGACCAAAGGAAGGATCGTCCGCGTCGACGGCCGGTACCTTCGCTCGCGACGGCACATGCTGACGGTGACGATCGGGGATGGCTCCGGGTACGTCGATCTGATCTGGTGGAACCAGCCGTTCCGCGGGCGCAACCTCCGCCAGGGGATGGACCTGATCGTCGCCGGCCGGATCGAGCGCAGCCGCAAAGGCCGCCGGCTGATGATCTCGAATCCGTTCGTCGAGCAGCTCACCGGCGGCGGCGTCCATACCGGGCGCGTGATCCCTATCCACGGTGCGACCGCCGGCGTAAGCCCCAACCAGATCCGGCGCTACGTCTACGAGGCCCTGAACCGGTTCGCCGACCGCGTCGGCGAACCGCTGCCCGGCGCGCTGGTCCAGGAGAAGGCGCTCCCGGCGCGCGCGTCTGCGCTGCGAGAGGTGCATTTCCCCACCGAGGAGCGATCGCGTCGTGCCGCACGCCGGCGGCTGGTGTATGAGGAGCTCTTCGTGCTCTCGGCCGGGCTCGCGATGCGCAAGCGGCGATTGCAGCGCGACGAAGCCGGCGCTGAGTTGCGGGACGAACGCGGCTACCTGGATCGGTTCCTGGGCTCCCTGCCGTTCACTCTGACCGCGGCGCAGCGGCTCGCGATCCAGGAGATCGCGGTCGATCTCGGGCAGCCGCACCCGATGAACCGTTTGCTGCAAGGCGAGGTCGGCAGCGGCAAGACGGTGGTCGCGGTCGCCGCCGCGCTCATCGCGGCGAGCGCCGGGTCGCAGACCGCGTTCATGGCGCCGACGGAGGTTCTCGCCGATCAGCATTTCTTGACGGTGTCGCGCTTGCTCGAGCAGATCGGTCATCTCGCGCCGGCGGACACGGGACGGTTGTTCGGTGAAGGGTTCCGCGTCGCGCTGCTCACCGGCTCGGTCGGCGGGAAGGAGCGGCAGCGCGCGCTCGAGATGGCAGCCAGCGGCGAGGCGATGATGCTCGTCGGAACGCACGCGCTGATCCAAGAAGGAGTCACGTTCGACCGACTGGGTCTCGCGATCGTGGACGAGCAGCATCGCTTCGGCGTGCATCAGCGACTGTCGCTTCGCGCGAAGGGCAAGCACGCGCAACCCGACGTTCTGATCATGACGGCCACGCCGATCCCGCGAACGCTGGCGCTGACGCTGTACGGAGACCTTGACGTGAGCACGCTCGACGAGATGCCCGCGGGACGAACGCCGGTCGAGACGATGGTGGTGCGCGACGCGGCCGGGCGGGAGACGGCGTATGGTCACCTGCGGGCCGAGGTCGCCGCCGGGCGGCAGGCCTTCATCATCTGCCCCCTGGTAGAGGACTCGGCCACCCTCGAGGCCAAGGCGGCCGAGTCCGAGTACGAGCGGATCCGGGCCGACGTGTTCCCCGATCTGCGCGTCGGGCTCATCCATGGACGGATGAAGTCTCAAGCTAAGGATGAGGTTATGACCGCGATGAGGTCCGGTGACCTGGACATCTTGGTCTCGACCACCGTGATCGAGGTTGGCGTCGATATCGCGAACGCCACGGTGATGGTGATCGAGGATGCGGACCGGTTCGGCCTCTCCCAGCTTCACCAATTACGGGGTCGGGTCGGCCGGGGGGCCCATCGGTCGCGCTGCTACCTGTTCACGGCCATCGATCCCGAGGACGACGACGCTCGGGCGGAGGCGATGCGCCGGCTGGATGCGATGGCGGCCACCGCCGACGGGTTCCGCCTCGCCGAGCTCGATCTGGAGATCCGCGGCGCCGGCCATCTGCTCGGACGAGGATCGGTCGGTGAGGGAAAAGGCGCGCCGCTGCAAGCGGGCCGCGGTGACCTTCGGTTCGCGAACCTGACGCGCGACGTCGAGATCCTTGTCGAGGCGCGACGCGATGCGTTCGCGATCGTCGATCGCGATCCGCTGCTCGCACACGACGAACATCGCGCGCTGCTCGACGAAGTACGTCGTCGGTTCGCAGATCGCCTCGACTGGTTGTTCGCGTCGTGACGATGAGGTTCCGGGTCACGAACGTCCGGTCGCTGAGCGCCGCCGCGTCATCGAGAGAGCTGTTGTCCGCCGCCCCGTTCGGCGACGTTGTGTCGCACGGCGCAACATCGATCGGGCGTGACGCGTGCGTGTGATCGCGGGTGAAGCGAAAGGTCGCCGGCTGCGAAGCACGCGCGCCAAGGAGATGCGACCGACCACCGATCTGATGCGGCGAGTGATGTTCGACATCTTGGGTGACACCGTGCGGGATGCAGGCGTGCTCGACCTGTTCGCCGGCTCGGGCACGATCGGGATCGAGGCGCTGTCACGCGGTGCTCGCTTCGCGACGTTCGTCGAACGCGATCCCGCGGCCTGCCGGGTCATCCAAGAGAACCTCGAGAGCACGGGTCTGGCCGACAGAGCCGCGGTCGTGCGCGCGGACGTGGCCCGCTACCTGCGGCGGAAGGTCTCTCAACCCCTCGACGTGGTCGTTCTTGACCCTCCCTATGACACTGGCCTAGCATTTCTAGCCCGCACCCTGGAAGCGGTCGCTGCCGGTGGCTGGGTCCGAGACGGTGGAACGGTTGTCCTGGAAGCTGAGGCAGGTCACATCGACTGGCCCCGCGGCTTCCGCGAGATCCGGATCCGCCGATCCGGACGGACCCAAGTGAGCATGGCGGTAAGCGATGGGGAACGGACAGAAAGCGATCTACGCGGGCACTTTTGACCCGATCACGAATGGGCACCTCGATATCATCGAGCGTGCCCGCATCCACTTCCCCTCGATCGTGGTCGCCGTGTCACAGAACCCCAGCAAGTCGCCGGTGTTCAATCTGGAGGAACGGGTGGCGCTCGTGAAGGAGGTCGTCGCGGGCCTCGAGGGTGTCGAGGTGGACTCCTTCGACGGGCTCTTGGTGGACTACGTCCGACGGAAGGGCGCCCGGGTCCTGGTGAAGGGCCTCCGGGCGGTGACCGATTTCGACTACGAGCTTCAGATGGCACAGATGAACCACAAGCTGGCGGAGGTGGAGACGATGTTCATGGTGGCAACGCCTGCGTACTCGTTCCTCTCCTCCAGCTTGGTCAAAGAAGTCGCGCGGTTCGGAGGAGACGTGGACGAGTTCGTCCCGGTCGAGGTGGCGCGCAAACTGAAGGAGCGGTTCCGTGGCGAAGCATGAACAAGACCTGGAGCGGCCGGCGGCGGTCGTTCCCGTGACGCCGGTTCGAGATGAGACCGGTCCTTTGACGATCCCGATCGGACAGATGTCCCTCCTCGAGGATCTCGTGCGACAACTCGAGGAGATCGTTCGTTCCGCACGCAACGTGCCGTTGTCCTCTTCGGCGATGATCGATCGTAAGGAAGTGCTCGACATCGTCGAGACGCTCAAGCGGTCGATCCCGGAAGAGATCGCGCGCGCGCGGGCCGTGATCCGCGATCGCGACGAGGTGCTGGAGCGTGCCGGTGAACAGGCCGAGCGCGTCGTGCAACGCGCGCGTCGCGAACGCGAGCAATTGCTTTCCAAGACCGAGATCGTGCAAGCCGCGTCGCGCGAAGCGGACCGCATGGTCGCAGAAGCTGCAGCGGTCGCGAAGCGGATCCGCGCGGAGGCGGAGGATTACGTCGAGGGGAAGCTCGCCACGTTCGAGGTGGTCCTGCAGAAGACCCTTGGTGCGGTCGAGCGCGGTCGAGCCAAGCTGGCCGGGCGGCACGAGGCCGACGAGCTGGCGGGAGAAGAGCAGCCCTACGAGGACTGAGCAACCCGCACCGGGCTGCTAGGGGCGGTTTTTCCCCGCTCCGCCGGCCCCGCGAGCCGTTTCCTGGGCGGTGTGAGCGCCCCTTGGTGCGTTTCCGCAGGTCAGGAGCCGATATGCCCCGCTGTGATATCGTGTGCGCGCATGGAAAAGGCAGCGATCACGATGAGTGAGCGCGTGCGACTTTCTGTTGATGTCTCGGAGCTTCTCCGGCATCCGGGGACCTCCCGAAGGCTCCGATCCGAGCATGAGATGGAAGGTGTCGCTGTGGCGCTTGCGCGCGTCCCGGATCAGACCCGGGTCGTCATCGACGTGCGCCTGGACGCTCTGGTCGAGGGGATCCACGTTTCGGGGCAGGTCGCCGCCACGATCCATCTGGAGTGCCGGCGGTGCCTCGCAACATTCAACCGGGACCTCCAGGTTGAGGTCGGTGAGGTGTTCGTACCGCGACCGGCGCCCTCTGACGACGAGTACGAGGTCGTCGAGGGCATGATCGACCTCGAGCCCATGATCAGGGATGTGCTGGTGCTCGCGATGCCGCTCAACCCGATCTGCCGGGAGGGCTGCCTCGGGTTATGCCCGGCCTGCGGGGTGGACCGTAACGCCGAGGACTGTGGTCACGACACCGCTCGTACCAACGTGCGGTGGGGTGCGCTGGAGTCGCTGCGGCGGAAGATGATGGAGGGATAGATGCCCGTACCCAAAAGGAAGAAGTCGCGCTCCCGAACGCGCTCGCGGAAGTCGCAGTGGCTGAGCAGTGGCAAGGCGGCGGCGTACACGACGTGTCCTCAGTGCAAGAAGGCCAAGCTTCCGCATCATGTCTGCCCGAACTGCGGCACGTACGCGGGCCGCCAGGTGCTGGTAGTGGAGTAGCCGGGCGTGCGGTTCAGCCGCCGTCGAGGCACAGCACTGGAGCGACGACTCGGGATCGTTCTCAAGGATCGCGAGCTCTGGACGCATGCGCTCACGCACCGATCGTTCGCGTACGAGCAGGGCGGCTTGCCGACGAACGAACGCTTGGAGTTCCTGGGTGACGCGGTCCTGGGGATCGTGGTCACCGATTCCCTATACAAGGAGTTCCCCGATCGTCCCGAAGGTGATCTCGCGAAGATGCGCGCGGCATTGGTCAATATGACGGTGCTTGCCGACGTCGCGCGAGAGATCGGGCTGGGTCAGCACGTCCATCTTGGCAAGGGGGAAGAGATGACGGGAGGCCGGGACAAGGCCTCCATCCTGGGGGATACCCTCGAGGCCATCTTCGGGGCCATCTATCTCGATCGGGGGATCCGCGGCGCGCGCAGGGTCATCCTGGGCTTGTTCCTTCCTCGTATCCGCGGGAAGGTCGAGGGCGGGGTCGTGCATGACTACAAGACCACACTGCAAGAACTCGCTGCTGCGCGGCTGAACGCCCTGCCGGACTACCAGCTGACCGAATCGGGGCCCGACCATGCGAAGCGGTTCCGCGCGGAGGTTTCTCTCGCCGGAACGAGGTACGGCACCGGGGCCGGCCGCTCCAAGAAGGAGGCCGAGCAGGCGGCCGCGCGCGTGGCGGTCGAGCGGCTCCGTGCCGGTGACGTGGTGCGGGGATCGCCTCAACGAGAGGGGACGGTGACGGATGCCTGAGCTTCCCGAGGTGGAGGTCATCCGACGCGACCTCGAACGTGATGCCGTCGGCAAGCGCATCAAAGACGTTCAGGTGAAGCTGCCGCGCATCATCCGGCGCCACAAGCAGAGGAAGGACTTCACCGAGCCGTTGGTGGGAGCGAAGATCACCAAGGTTGATCGGCGCGGGAAGTACCTGCTGATGCACCTCGACTCGGGAAGCATCCTCGTGATGCATCTCGGGATGAGCGGACGGATCGAGCGCGCGACCGGACGCAAGGCCATCGAGAAGCACACCCACTGCGTGATCAAGTTCTCTACCGGCGGGGAGCTCCGGTTCATCGACATGCGTCAGTTCGGTGAGCTGTTCGTTGCTGCCGAGGATGGGCTCGTGGGCGTGAAGGAGCTCTCGCACATCGCGCTGGATCCGCTGGCCGATTCCTTCACCTGGCAGCTCTTCAGCGAGATCGTCATCTCGCGCAAGATGAAGTTGAAGTCGTTGCTGATGGATCAGAAGTTCATCAGCGGCATCGGCAACATCTACTCGGATGAGATCCTGTGGGTCTCCGGCCTCAGACACGATCGGCTCTCGGAGTCCCTGACCGCCCAAGAGGTTCGCCGGCTGTATCGAGCCATGCAGGAGGTTCTCCAGGAGGGCATCCGGCACGGAGGCGTCACGCTCGGGGACGAGACATACCGCAACCTGTACGGCAAGACCGGAGAGTTCCAGGAGCACTTGAAGGTCTACGGGCGTGAAGGGGAGCCCTGCCGCCGCTGTCGAAGCCCGATCGTCCGCGACCGGTGGGGGAACCGGTCGACCTATTATTGCGCCCAGTGCCAGGTGTGAGCCGCCCGCCCGCGCGCAGGCTCGGCTTCCTCGGGTTCGGCTCTTCCGGCTCTTCCGCTCCCTGAGCGCCCGGGGCTCGCTCCATCTAGACTTATCGTGCGGTTCGGGCGGAATCGGCCCGAACCTCTCCGCCTCAGCGGGCGTCTAGCAGGGGTAGAAGCGCAGGAACGCGAAGGAGATTCCTCGATATGGCACAAGCTGGAACCGCCGCGCGCCGCTGGCCGCCCATGATCTCGATGGGCGCGGCGCTGGTGATGATCTTCATGGTCTTCCCCAACCCCCTGCGGGTCCCGAACAACGACCCGACGGCCTCGGCGGAGTACGCGCCGGTCCCCGGCCGGCAGGAGTCGGCCGAGAACGCCAACTTCGGTGAGACGGGCCTCGCCTCGTCGGGCGGGATCGGCGCCGGCGGCGAAGGCTTCGGGTTCCTACCGGGCGGGCCGCAGGAGAAGCCCCCGCCCCAGTTCCAAGCCCGCGCGTTCCCCTGCGTCGGTACTCCGCCGCGGCAAACGGAGGACCCCCTGTCGCCACCGTGCGTGGGCTACTTCGACGGTAAGACCACCGCGAGTTATAGGGGAGTCACCAAGGACGAGATCAAGGTCATCTTCTACAACGATCTCGATGTCGAGGGTGACATGAATGCGCAATACCGTCCCTCCGAGGAGAAGCCCGATCACACCGCCAGCGTCAACGGTCAGGACACCTATCTGGTTCGCACGATCAAGGCACAACTGCGTTACTTCCGCTTGCACTTTCAAACCTACGGCCGCCGGGTCAGCGTGAAGGCAGTCAAGAGCCAAGGCGGCCTGGGGTCTCCTTGCGGGCAGCGCCGCGGGGAAGCGATCATCCTCGCGAACGAGAACCCCCCGCCGTTCGCCGTGGTGCACTTCGGTGACGGGGGCGAGTGCTTCCTCCAGCAAGCGGCGGAAGACTATGGTGTTTTCGGGCTCGGACTCAACGCGGATGTGCCACGGTCGGTCTTCGACAGCGGCAAAGGTCTCGTCTGGAGCTTCTTCCCGGACCAGGAAACCGAAGCCTCGTTGGCCGCATCGTTCATCTGTAACTCTCTATATCGCGACGAGCGCGGCCGGACCGGCCGGCAGAAGGCCAACCTGTCATCGGATCCCGATATCAGGGCGAAGACGCGAAAGTTCGGCCTGATCTATCCGCTGCCGACGGTTGGGAGCGACTCGCGCGGCCCGCAGACCGAGCGGCTGGCAAAGCTTCTCATGGAATACACCCAGCGCGACTGCGGCATGAAATGGGACGGCGAGCAGCACCTCGTCAAGACCTTCCCCGAGAACGGTGGCGGTAGTCGCGAGGCGCCAACGATCATGAACGAGTTCAAGGGCGCGGACGTCACCACCGTCATCTGCTACTGCGTCCCGGTTCCGAACGAGCTGTCCGTCAACAAGATGCAGAACGCCGCAACGACGCTGGACTACTACCCCGAATGGTACTGGGACCAGGGCAGCAGGATGTTCCGTCAAGCGTGGAACCAGCGATACTCGGACCAAAGCGGGAAGCAGGTACGGTTCGGGATCAACCCACAGCACTGGGCCAACAAGCGTCTGCAGGAGCAGTTTCACTACAAGGCCTACCTGGAACAGGAGCCTGGGACGATCCCGAACACACGCTTCAACTTCGACATCTACCACCTGTTCCTGAACCTGTTCCAGGGTATCCAGGGAGCTGGATCGGAGCTGACCCCCGAGACGATGAGGAAGGGGATGTTCACGTTCCACTATCAGAACCAGGACGACCCCTATGTCCCGACGGGTGGGTACGGCTCGTACGGCCATCCCAAGGCGGTCAGCGATTACACCTGGATCGACACCGCGCACGCCTGGGTGTGGGATCAGGAGGGGACACCTCCCGGCGGCAAGGCGGGTGAAGGATGCCTCCGAGCTGCGCTCGGCGGTCGTCGGTTCTACGCAGGTGAGTTCCCGTTCGGAGACCAGTGGCTGGTGGACACACAGAGCGGCAGCGAGCCCTGCGTCGCCGATGACACAACTGTGGATCCGAACGCTCCATCGTAGGTCCTAGGGGGGATCGACACGGCGTCGACCACGGTGACGCAACGATGGCCGCCCGTCGTCGCGATGGGTTCGGCGCTGGTGCTCATCTTCCTGGTGTTCCCGAATCCGTTGCGGGTGCCGAACAACGATCCGACGGCGTCGGCGGAGTACGCGCCGGTTCCGGGCCGGCAGGAGTCGGCGGAGAACGCGAACTTCGGTGAGACGGGCCTTGCGTCCTCGGGTGGGATCGGCGCGGGGGGCGAGGGGTTCGGCTTCTTGTCGGGGAGTCCGCCGGGCAAGCCTCCGCCGCAGTTCCGGCCTCGTCAGCTCGACTGTGTCGGCAGCCCACCGCGGCAGACCGAGGATGAGCTGTCGCCTCCGTGCGTTGCCTTCTTCGATGGTGATAACGGCGATGAGACCTGGCGGGGCGTCACGCGCAACGAGATATTGATCGTCTACTACAACGACTTCGGCGTTGAAGGCGATATGACCACGCCCTATCGCGCGACCGACGAATCCGATCTGCAGGCCCACTACTACTACCAGAACCACACGAAGACCGTGAAGGCGCAACTGCGCTACTTCTCGAAGCGGTTCCAGACCTACGGTCGGCGTGTCAGGATGATCGCGTATCCCTCTGGTGGAGGCCTCGGATCGGCGGCAGAGCAGCGCCGGGGCGAAGCGCAGGTTATCAACGGACAGTACCAACCTTTCGCAGCGACCATCCTGATCGAGAACGCGCAGGACTTCTCTCCGCTCATGGCCGAGCACGGCGTTCCAACCTTCGGATGGAACGAGGATGTGCCGGCCGAGGAGTACCAGAAGAGCGCCCCCTACTTCTGGTCCTTCATGCCCGACCAAGCAACGGAAACGAAATGGTCGGCCTCGTTCATCTGCCGGAAGCTCTGGGCAGACAAGGATGGAGAACGCGGCGAGGGTCGAGCACGGTTCACCACGGATCCGACGCTCGAAGGTCGTCAGCGGAAGTTCGGGCTTATCTACGAGGGCGGGCAGGAGCGCCGAAGGGGACCGTTCCTCGAGCAGCTCGCGCTCCAACTCCAAGCTGAGCTGCGTGAGCAGTGCGGGCTCGAGGTCAAGATGCAGCCTTACGTCGGCAATGGCAACGCGGCGACGACGATGCAGCAGTTCAAGGGCGAAGGGATCACCACCGTCATCTGTTACTGCACACCGCAGGAAACCGAGTTGCACGTGCCTGCCCTTCAGAACGCGGCGACATCGCTCAACTACTTCCCCGAATGGTTCTGGGATCACGCCAGCGCGATGGATCGAGCCTTATGGCAGCGGAAGTACGGCCAACCTGAGCATCAAGGGTTCGGCACGTCGTTCCTGTGGAGGCAAAACGCCTTCAAGCAGAGCTATGCCTACAAGGCCTACCTCTCAGAGGAGCCCAACAGCATCCCGAACCTGCGGTTCAACTTCGAGATCTACCACGTGTTCCTGAATGTGTTCAGCGGCATCCAGGCCGCCGGCCCGAAGCTCACGCCCGAGACGATCAAGAAGGGCATGTTCACCTTCGGTTACCAGAATCCCGACTACGCGTTTGTCCCGACCGGCGGATACGGGGACTTCGGTCCGAGCCCGTACACCTTCGTGCACACCGCGATGGGGTGGTGGTGGGACCCGACCGGCACGCCGCCGGGCGGCCGGGCGGGCGAGGGCTGCATCAGGGTGATGTACGACGGCAAACGCTACTACGGGGGCAATCCTGCCTCGGGCCGGCAGTGGCCCTTCGGTGACCAGGACATCAAGCAGGGCCTCGACGGCGACTGGCCCTGTACCGAGGACGAGCGGCGGGAGTTCTCCACCAACTGACCCCCCGGTCCCGGAACGGTTCGTCCGCGGAATACGAACGCGCTAGCATAGGTTCATTGTCATCATGGAAACAGGGGAAACTGTCGTGACCAGGACCGATGAGACACCGCGCCGCCCACCTCCCGTCGTGGAGCCGGCGGCGGGGCTAACCAACGAGGAGATCCGCCGCTACTCGCGCCATCTGATCATCCCGGACGTGGCGATGAACGGGCAGCTCCGGATGAAGAATGCGCGCGTCCTGTGCATCGGCGCCGGCGGGCTCGGGTCCCCGGTCGCGATGTACCTCGCTGCTGCCGGGGTCGGCACGCTCGGGCTGGTGGACTTCGATGTGGTCGATGAGACGAACCTGCAGCGCCAGATCATCCATGGCCAGTCCGACGTCGGGCGACTCAAGCTCGACAGCGCGGCCGACTCGATCCGCGAGATCAACCCGTTCGTGAACGTGATCAAACATGAGACCAGCGTGCGCTCGGACAACGCGCTCGAGCTGTTCGCCGATTACGACCTCATCGTCGACGGGTCCGACAACTTCCCCACCAGATACCTCGTGAACGACGCGAGCGTGCTGTTGGGCAAGCCCTATGTGTGGGGATCGATCTATCGGTTCGACGGGCAACTGTCCGTGTTCTGGGCCGAGCATGGTCCGTGCTATCGCTGCCTGTTCCCCGAGCCGCCGCCGCCGGGCATGGTTCCCTCGTGCGCGGAAGGCGGCGTCCTGGGGATGCTGTGCGGAACGGTTGGGTCGCTGCAGACCACCGAGGCCGTGAAACTGATCACAGGCGTTGGCGACCCGTTGATCGGACGCATGTTGATCTACGACGCCGCCGAGCTGAAGTTCCGCGAGCTGAAGGTGCGCAAGGATCCCGAGTGCCCGGTGTGCGGGAAGAACCCGACGGTCACCGAGCTGATCGACTACGAGGCCTTCTGCGGCGTGACCCCCGACGTTGAAGCCGCCGCGGCTAACCATCAGATCACCGCGGAAGAGCTTGCGGACCTGCGGGGCAACGGTCATGATCTGACGCTGATCGACGTCCGTGACCCCCACGAATGGGAGATCGTGCACTTCGACGATTCGGTCCTCATGCCGATGGACCAGGTCGTCGAGCGCGTGAGCGAGGTTCCCCAGTCGGGCGACGTCGTGGTCCTGTGCAAGGTCGGCGCGCGCTCGGCCGAGGTGCTCCGGTGGCTGCACAGCGTCGGGCTCACCCACGTCAAGCACCTCGCGGGTGGGATCGATGCGTACGCCCGCCGGGTCGATCCAGACATGCCCCGCTACTAGCAGGGAGGGTCGGTGGGGACCGACGTCGTCCGCGCGCACGTGATCGTGTCGGGTCGGGTACAGGGGGTCTTCTATCGGCATAGCGCCGCAGAACGGGCACGCGAACACGGGCTCGCGGGCTGGGTTCGGAACATCCACGACGGGCGCGTCGAAGCGACGTTCCAAGGCCCTCGGCCTGCCGTGGAGGAGATGATCCGGTGGTGCGGTATGGGTCCGCCGTCGGCCCGAGTGGATGATGTCGAGGTGTCCTGGCAGCCAATTGACGCGGGGCTGACGACCTTCGCCGTCGCGGGATGACTGCGCACAGGTTCCACAGGGTCATCGAGACGTAGCGTGATCCCCTTTGACCGGTCCGAACCAATCGTCCCCCCTCGATGGGGGAGGACTGGAAGACAATTCCACGAAGATTCATAGGTTCGGGGCTTCCCCGGGCCAAGGGTCCTACGTTATAGTGACCTCGTGAACCCGGGAGGAGAGACCCTTCTTCCGCTGTGAGCAAGGAAGTCCCCCTCAAACCAAGAAGGGAGACGGATGGCGAAGGCACTGTATGGGTTCCTGGGTGAGCCACGTGCGAGCATGCTTTTGAAGCAAGTCGCCGATCTTCAGGCTCGTATCAGGGACCTGGAGAAGGCGCTCGAGGCGGCCGAGGCCGAGGTCATCGCGCTCCGCGCGATCGCGGAGTCGAAGGTCGAGGCGCAGCGCGAAGAAGTACGCGCGCTCGCGTAGCACCGAGAGCCCGACAGAACCGCAGACGACCACCCCTCCGGGTGGTCGTTCGCGTCTTCGCTCGGATCCGTTTCTCACCCCCTGCGCTGCTCGGACCGCACGGGGTCGCGTGTTAGCATGCGCGCGTGTTCCTCCGGCGCCTTGCGTTAAGAGGCTTCAAGTCGTTCGCCGAGCGGACAGTCTTCGACTTCTCCCCGGGCGTGTCCGTCATCGTCGGTCCGAACGGGTCTGGTAAGTCCAACCTGGTCGACGGCATCGCGTGGGTGCTCGGCGAGCAGGGCGCCAAGACGCTTCGCGGCGGCAAGATGGAAGACGTCATCTTCGCCGGAACCCCGAAGCGGCCGGCGCTCGGGCGCGCCGAGGTTGAGCTCACGATCGACAACTCCTCCGGCGTGCTGCCTATCGAGTTCACCGAGGTCGCCATCTCGCGAACGCTGCACCGTTCCGGCGAGAGCGAGTACGCGATCAATGGGGTGGGGTGCCGGCTGCTGGATATCCAGGAGCTGCTCAGCGATTCGGGCATCGGACGGGAGCTCCACACGATCGTGGGACAGGGGCAGCTCGACGCGATCCTGGCCGGCCGGGCTGACGAGCGGCGCGCGGTCATCGAGGAGGCCGCAGGGCTGCTCAAGCACCGCAAGCGCAAGGACCGTGCCGTTCGCAAGCTCGAGCGCGTCGACGCCGACGTCGAGCGTCTGGGCGACGTGATCTCCGAGCTGCGTCGCCAGATCCGGCCCCTGGAGCGACAGGCCGAGATCGCCCAGCGTGCCGCCGAGATCGAGGCCGAGCTGCGGGAGCTGAAGCTCAAGCTCTGGGTGCTCGACTATCGCAGCGTGACCTCCGAGGAGGATGCGGAAGCCGAGGCGCGCGCGCAGGCGGAGGTCGAGGAGCTGAGCCGCCGACTGGTCATGTTGACCGAGCGCGCCGACCAACTCGAGGCAGATCTGAGTCGCTCGGCGCGCGATGCGGAAACCTCGCTCGGTACCGAATATCGGCTCGCCGGTTTGCGGGACCGGTACGAGGCGCTGGCGCGCTTCGCCGAGGAGCGCCGCACCCATCTGGAAGACCTGGCGGCCCGTGAGCCGCGTGACGATGCGCCGGGGCCGGACGAGATCGAGGCGGCCGAGCGTGCGCTGCTCGAAGCATCCGAGGCGCGCGCGCAGGCGGAGGCCGAGGCGCGCCACGCGGAGACCGAGCGAGCAGCAGTCCAAAGCGCGCGCGAGGAAGCGGCGCGCGCCCGCGAGGAGATCGTGCACCTCAACGGGGAGCGTGCAGCGCTGCGCGCAGGCGTCGAGGCCGCGGAGGAGGAGCGCCGGCGGCTCGCCGACCGGCGTGGTCTGGTCGCGCGTTCATCCGATGAGATGTCCGACGCGCTCGAGCAGGTGCGCGCCGAGCTCGAACGCCTGGATGCTGAAGAGACGGTGTTGGGCGAGCGCGTCGCGGAGGCCGAGGAGCACGTCGCAGTGCAGCGCCGCCTGCTGGAAGGCGCGCAGGCGCGGGTCCGCGAGGCGGAACGCCGAGTGCACGCGCTCGAGGATAGGCGCGGGATGTTGCGTGAAGAGGTCGCGCGGCTCGCCGACCCGGTCGCGCTGCTCGAGCAAGCGACGGGGATCGACGGTCGGGTGCTGGACCAGGTTCGCACGCAGCCGGGCTACGAGCGCGCGCTTCGCGCGGCCCTGGGGCCGATCGCCGACGCGGTGCTCGCTTCGTCGCGCGCCGAAGCGATGGCGGCGCTGGACCGGCTCAAGCGCGAGGGTGGTCGCGCCTCGATCGCG
>Ga0299906_10000775_pt1 | contig 28538 bp, 23 predicted proteins | sample RVTome_14_FD_200259 | JGI IMG/M metagenome (GOLD analysis project Ga0299906, IMG submission 200259) | Soil microbial communities from uranium-contaminated site in the Upper Colorado River Basin, Wyoming, United States - RVT145D125 (version 2) ...
GGGTGGCTGGACTCGGCGAACGTATCCCCTCGGGGGGTAGCTCTCCAGGTATCAGCCCCTGACCCACTGCCGACCTACGGAGTGACGGCATGATGGACTGCATTGAGATCAACTGCACCCGATTGAAATCACTGGCTATCCCTCCACCGTCCCTGACGGGACGAAGAAGCGCGAGGGCGCTCCTGCGGCGGGCCGGTCCGGTTCATGCCATCTTTACCAGAGAGCTTCACTTCCCACGGCAGCCCGCGGACTTGGCTGGATAGAGGAATGACGGGTATCTGGCTCCAGGAGGACAGTGACTCGTCGCGTCCGAGCACCAGCACGGGTCGCCGTTTATCCGGCCTGGCGAAGCGCACCCAGCGGATCTCGCCGCGCCGAAGGTCGGGAATCAGGCTTCTCCTTCGTCCTCGATCGGTCCTTGGGGGCCATGTTCCGCCCAGGCACGGAGGAGCTGGGCCTGCTGTGCAGGTGAGAGCACCAGATCGGCCTCGTCAAGGGGTTCGAGAGCCACCAGCACGCGTTGCCCCTTCTCTGGCGCCTCCTTCGGGGCAGGCTCGATCGTGTCGAGCGTGATAACGTTGCCGTGGAGAGTCCCCGTCATAGTCATCGTCTGCGCCATGCTTTCCCCTTCCTGGACCATCCTAGCACAGACGTCTCGGGGCTCGCGCCTCGCGACCCGGGAGACAGCATGAGCCTTCGGGAGAGATCAGACGCCCCACCTCCGGCCACCCCCCTCGAAGTCCGCTCGCGTCTCGTCGAGGCCCTGAAGCTCGCCCTCGTGGGTCCGGGGGCCGGGCACGCGCTCGCGGAGGAGCGCTTGCACCGCCGGGAGCGGCCGTCGAACTGGTACCTGACGGGCTTCCTGATCCCCTCGGGGACCCCGCCCGAGCAGAGCGCCGACGGCGACGAGGACGACGATTTCAACAACGCCGAGACGGCCGGGCTCGGGGAAGAGAGCGCCGAGGACCGGCGCGCCGCGAAGAAAGGCTTCTTCCCCTCGTCGATGGGGCTGAGCTTCCTGGTCTCGGAGAAGGCGCGCGCCGTCTCGGTGCGCGTGCGCTGGGGCGACTACGCGCCGGACGAGACCGCGGGCAAGGACGGCAAGCCCCTTGCCGTTTGGCGACGCGAGCCGCGAGAGAGCGTCGTCGAGGTCGCGCTGCGAGGCCGGGCCGAGCCCGTGGTGCGCGACGTGCCCGGCTCGGGCGGGCTCCAGCTCCTGGTGGCCGAGCGCGCGGTCGTCTTCGGGGACCTGCGGGAGCACATCCCGTCCGGCACGCGCTCGGTCTCGGTCTTCCTGGTCAACCATCGCAAGCCCCACGCGGACGAGCCCGACCGCCACTACGTGTTCCAGCCCGAGCTCGAGGTGAGCGGCGAGGAGCCCTTCGTGGCCCGGCCGGACCTGCGCGGCGCCTTCGCCGAGGAATGGGACGAGCAGGTGGCGGACCTCCACTACGCCGATACGCCCGCCTACGCCACGGGCCACGCCGTGTCGGCCGAGTGGGAGCTCACGGACGGCGCCTGCCGCCTGCTGCGGACGGCGTGGATCCCGAGCGCCGAGGTCGAGAAGACCGAGACCGTGGCCATCGAGGACGTCGAGCTCTCGATGGACGCGCTCGGCCGGCTCGCGGACGGCGCCGAGGCCGAGGCGGCGCTGCGGGCGCTCGCCGTGCGTTACCGGGGCTGGATCGCGGCGCGTCAGGCCGAGGCCGCCGGCCTGTCCGGCCGCCGCGGCGAGACCGCCACGGAGCTGCTGCGGCTCGCCGGCATCGCCGCCGATCGGATCGAGCGCGGCATCGCGGTGCTCGCCGCCGACGCCGACGCCCTCGACGCCTTCCGGGTGGCCAACCGCGCCGTGGCCCGCGCGTTGGGCCGGCGGCTCAAGGACCAGCTCAAGGAAGCGCCGAGCTGGCGTGCCTTCCAGCTCGCGTTCATCCTGCTCAACGTCCCGGGGCTCGCCGACCCGCGCGACCCGCACCGCGAGACGGTGGACCTGCTCTTCTTCCCCACCGGCGGCGGCAAGACGGAGGCGTACCTGGGGCTCGCCGCGTTCGCCATGGTGCTGCGCCGCCTGCGTCATCCGGACGAGGCGGGCCGCGCGGGCGCCGGCGTGAGCGTGATCATGCGTTACACCCTGCGTCTCCTGACGCTGGACCAGCTCGTGCGCGCCGCGGGTCTGGTGTGCGCGCTCGAGCTCGAGCGCGAGGCCGCCGCGGCGCGCTACGGCGAGTGGCCCTTCGAGATCGGTCTCTGGGTGGGCAAGGCGGCGACGCCGAACCTGCTCGGCCGCAAGGGCGACAAGCGCTCCGACACGGCGCGCTCCAAGATGCGCCGGTTCAAGGAGGACCCGCGGGGACGGCCCTCGCCCATCCCGCTCGAGAACTGCCCCTGGTGCGGCGAGCGTTTCGACCGGGAGTCCTTCACGCTGCTCCCCGACGACGACAAGCCCGCCGAGCTGCGCATCGTGTGTACCAACTTCGAGTGCGACTTCACCCGCGACCGGCCGCTGCCGATCGTGGCGGTGGACGAGCCGCTCTACCGGCGTCTGCCGGCCTTCCTCATCGCCACGGTGGACAAGTTCGCGTCGTTGCCCTGGGTGGGGCAGTCCGGGGCGTTGCTGGGCGGCGCCGACCGTCACGACAGGACGGGCTTCTACGGCGCGTCCGAGCCGGGGCGCGGCACGCGGCTGGCGGCGCCGCTGCCGCCGCCGGACCTGGTGATCCAGGACGAGCTGCACCTGATCTCCGGGCCGCTGGGCACCATGGCGGGGCTCTACGAGACGGCGATCGAGGCGCTCTGCGTGTACGAGGTGGACGGCCGCGTCGTGCGTCCCAAGATCGTCGCGTCGACGGCCACGGTGCGCCGTGCCCAGGACCAGATCCAGGCGCTCTTCGCGCGTTCGCAGACGCAGGTCTTCCCGCCGCCGGGTCCGGACCGCCGGGACTCCTTCTTCGCCCGCACGGTTCCTTCCTCGGCAATCCCGGGGCGGCTCTACCTCGGCATCGCGGCGCAGGGCCGCAACCCGAAGGTGATGATGCGCCGGGCCTGGCTCGCGCTGATGGGCGCGGCCGAGCGCGCCTACCGCGACGCGGGCGGGCACAAGAACGAGAAGAACCCGGCCGACCCGTACATGACCGTGCTGGGCTACTTCAACAGCCTGCGCGAGCTCGGGGGCGCGCGGCGCATCCTCGAAGAGGAAGTGCAGAACACGATCAAGAGCTACGGAATGCGCCGGCGCGCGGGCGAGGATCGGGGTCTCTTCCAGGACCGCAAGACGTTCTCCGAGGTGATCGAGCTCACCTCGCGGGTGTCCACGGACAAGGTGGCCGAGGCGCGCCGGCGGCTCGAGGCTCCCTTCCACCACAAGCAGCGGGTGGACTGCGCCATCGCCACCAACATGATCTCGGTGGGTCTGGACATTCCGCGGCTGGGGCTGATGGTGGTCCTCGGGCAGCCCAAGACGCACGCCGAGTACATCCAGGCCACCAGCCGCGTCGGCCGCGACGACCAGCGTCCCGGCCTGGTACTGACGCTATTGAACGTCCACAAACCGCGGGACCGTTCGCACTACGAGCGCTTCCGCCACTACCACGAGACGTTCTACCGTTCGGTCGAGGTGTCGAGCGTGACGCCGTTCTCCGCCCGCGCGCTCGACCGCGGGTTCGCCGGCGCGCTGGTGGCGTTGGCGCGGCACGCGGAGCCGCGGCTGACGCCGCCGCGCGGCGTCGAGGAGATCGCCGGGGTTCGCGTGGCGCTCGAGCGGCGGCTCGTCGACGCTTTTCTCGAGCGCGTGCGCGGTCAGCCGATCGACGACGAGGCCGAGCGCGAGGAGCGTTTGCGCAGCGTGCAGAACCGGGTCGTGGAGCTGCTCGACTCCTGGATCACGGTCGTGGGCGATTTCCAACGGCACGGGGTGCCGGTGCAGTACCAGAAATACGAGCTCAGTCAACCGCGCGCACTGCTGATCGAGATGCTGGGGACGGACTTCGAGTCCGAGCACCACCGGAAGTTCCGGGCCAACCGTTCGTTGCGCGACGTCGAGCCCGAGGTCAGCCTCTTCATGAAAGACCTGAGCGGAGTGCCGGAGGGCTCATGAGCCGGAGGTCGCACGGGCAGGTCCGCCGCAGCCAGGTCGTCACCACGTGGGGTCCGGGCGCGCTGCTCGACCTGCCGCGCTACGCGGTGATCGTCGGCGGGCTCGAGACCTGGCCGCAGCCGAACGAGCTCGAGAAGATCGACGAGCCGCGGCTCGTGCGCAAGCTGGAGACGATGACCGGCGTGGCCGGCGCGCGTCTCTACGCGCCGCCGGCCGACTCGAACGACCCGCGCGAGCCGACGCGGGGGATCGGCGTCTGGCGTTTTCCCGAGTGGTTCGTGGTGCAGGAGGAGAGCGGCGGCGAGGAGCGGGAGCTCTCGCGCCGGCTGGTGCATCGCAAGGCCCTCGACGAGTGCAGCCGTTTCGAGGGCCGGCAGGTGGTGCCCACGCGGTTCGTGCGCGCCTGCCCGAAAGGGCACGTGGACGACCTGGATTGGCGCCGGTTCGTCCACGGCGTCGAGGACACCTGCCGCCGTCAGCTCTGGCTCGACGAGCGGGGCACCAGCGGCGACCTCGCCGAGCTCGTGGTGCGCTGCGAGTGCGGCCGGTGGCGCAGCCTCTACGAGGCCAGCCTGCTCGAGACCTATCCCCTCGGCCCGTGCAGCGGGGCGCGGCCGTGGCTGGGCCGCTTCGCGCGCGAGGACTGCGCGCTGCCGAGCCGCCTGCTGATCCGCACGGCCGCCAACGCCTACTTCCCGCAGGTGATGAGCGTGCTCTGGATTCCTGAGCGAGGGACGGAGGCGCAGAAGGCGGTGGCGCGGCTCTGGGAGGACTTGCAGATCGTCGACGACGCGGCGGGTCTCGCCTTCCTCAAGAAGAAGCCCAAGGTCGCCGAGACGCTGGCGCCGTTCGCGGACGCCGAGGTCTTGAAGGCCATCCGCGAGGTCAAGCACGGCGCCGGCGAAGAGCGGCCGGTCAAGCAGGTCGAGCTCGACGCGCTGCTCGCCGTGCCGGAGGGCTACGGCGACGACGTGCCGGTCGACCCGAAGTTCCATGCGCGTCGTCTGCCCGAGCGCGTCTGGCGGCGCGACAAGCTGTCAGACGGCATCGAAGCCGTGATCCAGCTCCACCGTCTGCGCGAGGTGCTGGCGCTGACGGGCTTCACGCGCTTCGAGGCCGTGACGCCTGACATCGACGGCGAGTACGAGACCGACGTGGAGCGCGCCGATCTGGCCCTGGAGCCGTCCTGGTTCCCGGCGGTGGAGAACCGGGGGGAGGGTCTGTTCCTCCAGCTTCGCGGCGGCGCGGTCGCGGAGTGGCTCGCGCGTGAGGCGGTCGCGGCCCGTCTGGATCTGCTCGCGGCCGGCCACAAGCATTGGCTCAAGGGCCGCAAGAGCAAGCTCAAGTTCCCCGGCGGGCCCTACGTGCTCCTGCACACGCTGTCGCACCTCCTGATCCAGTCCCTGGCCATGCGCTGCGGTTACCCGGCGAGCTCGATCCGCGAGCGGGTCTATTCCGACGAGAAGGCAGGGCGCTTCGGCATCCTCCTCTACACGGGGAGCCCGGACGCCGAGGGGACCCTGGGCGGCCTGGTGCAGCAGGCGCGGCACGTCGAGACCCACCTCGCGCACGCGCTGCGCGCGGGCGCCCTGTGCTCGAACGACCCGATCTGCGCGCAGCACGCGCCGGGCGAGAGCATGGAAAGCCGCTGGCTGCACGGCGCCGCGTGCCATGCGTGCGCGCTGGTGGCGGAGACGTCGTGCGAGATGCGCAACGACTACCTCGACCGCGCGCTCGTGGTGCCGACGCTGGCGACGCGCGGCGTCGCCTACTTCGGAGCGGCGGGATGACGGAGGCGTTCCTGGCGTTGCCCGCCCACCTGCGCCGTCGCCTGGCGCAGGCCCTCGACTCGGGAATGCTGGCGGCGCCGTGTACCGAGGCCGCGTTGCGGTCGACCCTCGGCCTGCGAGAAGGCGGCGAGGGAATCGTCGCGGCGCTGGCGGAGCTGAATCGGCTGGGCGTCGCCGGCCCGGCGGCCGCCGCCTGGGTTCGGGCCTTGGAGGAAGCGGCGCTGCGCACGCCGCGCCCGGACCTCGTCTGGTCCGGCCCCGAGGTGCCGGGCGTCCACGCGCGGGACACGCGGCGGGTCTACGAAGAGCTGCTGGGCTCGGCCGAGCGCACGGTCTGGGTGTGTACCTACGCCTACTTCGACGGCCCGCGGGCGTTCGAGGTCCTGGCGCGTCGCATGGACGAGAAGCCGGAGCTGCGGGTCACGCTGCTCCTGAACCTGCAACGCCGCCGCGGCGACACCACGTCCGCCGCGGACGTCGTCCGGCGATTCGCCGACCGCTTCTGGGGCACGGACTGGCCGGGATCGTCGCGGCCGTGGGTCCACTACGATCCCCGGTCGCTCGACGTCGAGGGACCCGGCGGCGTTCTCCACGCCAAGGCCGTCGTGACCGACGACGAAGCCGTCTTCGTAACGTCGGCGAACCTGACCGAGGCCGCCCTCGACCGCAACATCGAGCTGGGCCTGCTCGTGCGTGACCGCGCGCTCGCGTTGAGCGTTTCGAGTCACTTCCGCGGATTGATCGATCGCGGAGTGCTCTCGCCGTTGCCGGCCAAGTGACGGAGGCAATCGCTTCTTCACGCTATTCCAGTGACGAGATGGCCAGGCGCTCTTCGATCGGGACATCGAGCCCCTCGACGAGATACGTGCCGTGAATTGAGGTCCTTGGCGCTACCCCTGAATTCAGGAAGCGTCCGTTTCCGGACACCCGTTCCCGTCGCCGAACAGCCTCGTGGTTTTCCCACCGAGCGCGCCGTGACCGACGACCACTCGACTTGGCATCGTCCTTGCTGACGAGCAGGCAGTATCGTTGACGACGCCAAGGAGGGCTCAGGATGACCTCGATTCTCCAAGACGTTCGGCTCGCCGTTCGACAGATCGTCCGCAAGCCGGCGACGTCCGCGCTGGTGATCGGCTCGCTCGCCCTCGGAATCGGCGTCTCGACGACGATCTTCTCGCTCGTCAACGCCGTCGCGCTGCGGGAGCTCGGTCTGCCCGGGCAACGTCCCGAGGAGGTGGTCGAGGTCTACACCCAGGCGCAGCCCTTCGGGTTCACGTCGTACCTGAACTACCTCGACCTGCGAGAGTCCGGCGCCGGCCCGTTCACGGGCCTGGCGGCGCGGGCGCCGTTCGTCCAGGCGATCCTCGCGGACGGCGAGCGGACACGCCTGCTCACCGGAGAGGCGATCTCGCTCGACTTCCTCGAGCTGATCGAGCTGCCGCCGGCCCTCGGCCGCGGTTTTCGGCCTGAGGACGCGCACGGCGAGCCCGTGGCGCTCCTCGGGTACTCGTTCTGGCAGCGCCATTTCGGGGCGGACCCGCTGGTCCTCGGACGCCGCCTGAAGCTCAACGGCCGCGAGCTGACCGTCGTCGGCGTCGTGTCGCTGGCCCTTCGCGGGTCGGTCCCCGGCTTTCCGACCGACTTCTGGCTGCCGCTCCACCTGCACGACGAGATCGGCGGCGGCTCGACCCTGGAGCTCCGCGGCGCCGGCATCCTGGTGCTGACCGGACGCCTCGCCCCGGGCTCCTCGCTCGACCAGGCCCAAGCCCAGCTCGACGTGCTCGCCCAGGGGCTTCGCGCCGCTCATCCGGACGACAACGGCGAGCTGCGCCTGACCCTGATGCCGGCGAGCGAGGTGCTCCTCGCGCCTTCCTGGGACGCCGTGCTCTTTCAGATCGCCGGCCGCCTGATGGCGCTGGCCGGCATCGTGCTGCTGATCGCCTGCGCCAACGTCGCCGGGCTGCTGATGGCGCGCGGCGTCGACCGCCGGCAGGAGATCGCCGTGCGGACGGCGTTGGGCGCTTCGCGCTGGCGCGTCGCGCGGTTGTTCCTCACCGAAAGCGTCCTGCTCGCCCTGCCCGGAGGTCTGTTCGGCCTGCTGATCGCGGTCTGGATCGCACCGCTCTTCGTCGCCTTTCAGCCCGTGGTGCCGATTCCCGTCTCCCTCGACCTGTCGCCGGACGCGCGGGTCTTCGGCTTTACCCTCGCCGTGGCGATCGTCGCCGGAGCGGTCTCGGGCCTGTTTCCGGCGTCGAGGTCGGCGCGGCGCGACCTGGCGAGCGAGATCAAGGGCGCGGGCGCGGCCTGGGGAGGCGAGCGCAAGCTCGGCCTGACGGATCTCGTCCTCCTCGCCCAGGTCGCGCTGTCGACCGTTCTCCTCGTGGGTGCCGGTCTGTTGGTGCGCAGCGTCGGCAAAGCTCAGGCGGTGGATCCTGGCTTCCAGCTTCGCCAGGGCGTGGTGGCCGAGATCGACCTCGGCCGCGGGCTGCGCGCCGGCGAGGAATCCGGCCGCGAGCTCTACGGCAGGATCCTCGAGCGCGCCCGGGAGCTTCCCGGAATACGGTCGGCGGCGCTGGTCGAAAGGCTTCCCCTGATGCCCCTCGGCAGCCGGATCTCTCAGCGGCCGGTCACGTTCGAGAGCGGCGCCACGGTCCGGCTCGCGGCGACGCGGATCAGCCCCGGCTATTTCGACACGATGGGCATCCCGCTGGTGGCCGGCCGCGACGTCACCGCGGCGGACGACGCCGCGGCGCCGTCCGTCATCGTGGTCAACGAGGCAGCAGCCAGGCGCCTCTGGCCCGGAGAATCTCCGCTCGGCCAGCGCCTGCTCCTCGGCGCGGACGCTCCCTGGTCCGAGGTCGTCGGCGTGGTCGGCAACGGTCTTTACACGAGCCTGCAGGAGGATCCCCGCACGCCCCAGCCCTTCCTCTACCAGCCCCTGCTCCAGGACTATTCGCCCGCCATGACCCTGGTGGCGGCCGGCTCGATCGACGCGGGAGCCGCGGTCGCGCGCCTGCGCGCCGAGCTCGCGGCCCTGGAGCCGGACCTGCCGATCTACGACGTCAAGACCATGGAAGACCACGTCGCCGTCTCCCTCTTTCTGCCGCGGCTCGTGGCGGTACTCTTCCTGGGCTGCGGCTTGCTGGGCCTGGCGCTCGGCGCGGCCGGGATCTGGGGAGCGGTGGCGCACGCGGCCGCCCGCCGCACGCGCGAGGTCGCCGTCCGCGTCGCCGTCGGCGCGACGCGCGGCGACCTGGTGCGCCTGCTGGCGGGCCGAGCGGTGATCCTCACCGGCGTCGGCGTGGCGGTGGGCCTCGGTTCGGCCGGCGCTTGCCGTGCGCTGCTGGACGCCAGCGTCTTCAGCGCGCTGCTCTTCGGCGTCGGCACCGCCGATCCCGTCACCTTCGTCGCGGTGCCGTTGTTCCTGGGCTTGGTGGCGTTGGCAGCGAGCGGGGTTCCGGCCCTGCGCGCGAGCCGCGTCAGCCCGAGCTCGGCGTTGCGCGACGACGGGTAGGCGCCGAGAATCGGCGATGCCGTCCCCCCCTCCTTCTGGTATGCTTGCTCCCGTGCCGGCGGGCGTGACCCGCGTAAGCTCGACTCGACCCTCTTCTGCGGAGCACGTATGAAAGCCAAGCACGCGGTGATCCACAGCGATTCTGAGATTCTGAGTGGAGTCCCCGTTTTCGTCGGGACGCGAGTTCCAGTCCAGACCCTGCTCGACTATCTCGAAGACGGGGACTCGCTGGACGTGTTCCTGGACCACTTCCCGAGCGTCACGCGCGAGCAGGCCGTCGCGGTCTTGGAGCTGGCCAAGGAGATGTTGGTCGAGCATGCGCTTGCTGCTTGACGAATGCGTCCCACGGCCTCTGCGCCGTGAGCTTCCTGGGCACGAGATCAAGACCGTCCAAGAGCTGGGCTGGTCGGGAACACGCAACGGGCCACTGCTGAAGCTGATCAAGGGCATGAGCTTCGACGCGTTCGTGACCACCGACCAGAGGCTGGAGTATCAGCAGAACCTGGAGGCTGCAGGGGTAGCAGTTGTGGTGCTCGTGGCGAAAAGCAACAAGTTGCGCGCGCTCTTGCCCCTGGTACCCGAGCTACGCGAAGCTCTTGCGAGGGTACGTCCGGGCGAGGTCGTCCGTGTAGGTGGGTGATGGCGCGGAGACTTCCTGGCCGGCGACACCCTCGGTCCCTGGCAACAACTGCCAGCCGGTCGGAGTCGGAGCCATCTCATCGCTTCTTCCAGGACTCGACAAGACTTGGCAGGTCAGCGGGCCAAGACAGGCCGACGTGAGAAGAGGCAGTCCAGAGCTTCTGGTCGTGGGCCGCGTCCGCATCCGGCCACGGAGCCCGACTTTCTGCACCTTCGACGTGAGCCTGCGGCCGCTCCAGGCAGCGACCTGAGACTGCGCCAACTGCTGCAGCCTCGCTTCGAGCGATGGCCGAACAGGGACGATCTGGCCCACGGGCTTGCCGTGTTCAGTGATGGTCAGGCTGGCCCCGGACTTGACTTGACGTACGTAGCTGCTCAGCCGGGACTTGAGCTCGCGAATGCCTACGGTCACTTGCGACATAGCGTCCTCTCTGAGGACTACATGATAGCGGATGGGACTACAAAACTCAAGGCGCTCATGCGGAACTCGCCGTCGGTCTGTCGCTCGCGGCGTTCACGGCACGGGGTCTGCACTCGACGCCGTTCGTCGAAGAGCGGTCTCTGCCGGCTCGTTTTCGGCCTTCCGGAAGCAGGCGGGACGCCCGCGCTCCCAGTGAGGCCCCGAGGCTTGGCCGCGAATCCCGCTCGCGGGGGCTTGCCGTCCGTCCCCGTCTGCTATGCTCACCCCGTCGGCGCCGCCGCCGCGCGCCGCCGGCAGGACTCGACTACCCCGATCTCGCTCGGTCGTTTGGAAATACCCTGGACCCGGTCGCCGGACCGGATGGACAGTTGCAGCCATGGCCCAGATCTTTCACAAGTCGACCAACGTGATCTCGCGTTTCAGCCTCCTGGCGGCGTTCGGCCTCGCCGCGGGGACGATCGGCGTGATCATGGCGGTCGAGCGGTCGGCGTACCGTACCTACGAGGACGTGGTGTTCGCGCAGCCGGTGCCGTTCAGCCACGACCACCACACGGCGGCGCTGGGCATCGACTGCCGCTATTGCCATACCTCGGTGGAGCATTCGGCCTTCGCCAACGTGCCGGCGACCGAGGTGTGCATGAACTGCCACAAAGAGATCTGGAAGGACAGCCCGATGCTCGAGCCGGTGCGGGCGAGCTTCCGTACCGGCGAGCCCATCCGCTGGAACCGGGTCCACGACCTGCCCGACTTCGTCTACTTCAACCACGCCATCCACGTGAAGAAGGGCGTGGGCTGCGACACCTGCCACGGCCCGGTGCACGAGATGCCGCTGCTGCGGCGCGGCGCCTCGCTCCAGATGCAGTGGTGCCTCGACTGCCACCGCCATCCCGAGAAGTTCGTGCGGCCGCCGGCGGAGGTCTTCAACTGGGACTGGGAGCGTCCCGCGGACGACCCCGACTACGGCCGCAAGCTGGTGGAGGCCGCGGCGATCGACGACAGCCGTCACCTCACGAGCTGCTCGACCTGCCATCGCTAGAAGGCGCCGAGACGCATGAAGGAACCCGAGAGCCTGAACGAGATCCGCGCGCGTTTGCAGGGGAGCCGCGGCGCGTCCTACTGGCGCAGCCTCGACGAGCTCGCCGGCACGAACGCGTTCCGCGAGCTGCTGCACCGGGAGTTCCCGCGCCACGCCTCGGAATGGGACGGCAGTCTCGATCGCCGGCGGTTCGTGCAACTGGCGAGCGCGTCGCTGGCCCTGGCGGGCCTCGCCGGCTGCACCAGGCAGCCGATCGAGAAGATCGTCCCCTACGTGCGCCAGCCCGAGCAAATGGTGCCGGGCAAGCCTCTCTACTTCGCCACCGTCCACGCCGTGGGCGGCTACGCCACCGGGCTGCTGGCCGAGAGCCACAACGGACGTCCGACCAAGCTCGAAGGCAATCCCGAGCACCCGGCGAGCCTCGGCCGCTCGGACGTGCGCGCCCAGGCGGCGGTGCTCGACCTCTACGACCCCGACCGCTCGCAGGCGGTGACCCACCTCGGCCAGATCCGCACCTGGGGCGCCTTCGTGGACGCGATCGGCCCCAAGGTCACGGCCCTGAAGGCGCTCGAGGGCGAGGGCCTGCGGCTGCTGACCGGCACCGTGACCTCGCCCACCGTGGCCGCGCTCGTCGCCGAGCTCCGCGCCGCGATGCCGAAGGCGAGGTGGCACCAGCACGAGGCCGCCGGCCGCGACCACGTGCGCCGCGGCGCCCTGGCGGCGTTCGGGAAGCCGGTGGAGACGCGCTACGACCTGTCGCGGGCCGACGTGGTGGTGGCGCTCGACTCCGACTTCCTCACCCAGGGTCCGGGCGCGGTGCGCTACGCCCTCGACTTCGCGCGGCGCCGCAAGGTCCACGACCTCGCGGAGGCGAGGCGCGACGGCATGAGCCGTCTCTACGCGGTCGAGAGCGGCGTGACCGCGACCGGCACGGTGGCCGATCACCGGCTGGCGGTGAGGCCCACCGAGGTCGCCCACTTCGCCCTCGCCCTGGCCGCCCGCCTCGGCGTCGCCGGTTCCGCGGCGCCGCCGTTCTTCGCGGACGGCGAGCGGGCCGAATGGGTCGACGCGGTGGCCGAGGACCTCCAGGCGCACCGCGGGCGCTGCCTGGTGCTGGCCGGCGACGAGGTCGACGCCGAGGTCCACACGCTGCTCCACGCGGTGAACGCGGCCCTCGGCAACGCCGGCACCACCGTCATCTATACCGAGCCGGTAGAGGCCGAGCCGGTGGACCAGGCGGCGTCGCTCGCCGAGCTGGTGGCCGACGCCAGGGCCGGCGCCGTCGACACCCTGGTGATCCTCGGCGCCAACCCGGTCTACGACGCGCCGGCCGACGTCGACCTCGCCGCGGCGCTCGCCGAGGTGCCGCTCTCGGTACACCTCGGCTCGCACGTCGACGAGACCGCGGGCCACTGCCACTGGCACCTGCCCGAGGCCCACCAGCTCGAGACCTGGACCGACGCCCGCGCCTTCGACGGCACGACGTCGATCGGCCAGCCGCTGATCGAGCCGCTCTACGGCGGCAAGACGGCGGCCGAGGTCCTCGCCGTCTTCCTCGGGCGCACGCTCAACGCCCACGAGCTGCTGCGCGAGCACTGGCAGACGGCCTGGCAGACGACGGGTGCGGACTTCGAGACGCGCTGGCGCCGGGCCTTGCACGACGGTCTGGTGGCCGATTCGGCGGCGGCTCCGGCGCAGGCGTCCGTCGATGCGGGGGCGGCCGGCGCGGCGGCGGCGGCGATCGCCGGCTGGACGAGCGGCGAGCTCGAGCTCGCCTTCCGCCCCGATCCGCACCTCTTCGACGGCCGCTTCGCCAACAACGGCTGGCTCCAGGAGTGCCCGCGGCCGATCACCAAGCTCACCTGGGAGAACGCCCTGCTCATGAGCCCGGCGACCGCGCGGGGCCTCGGTCTCGGCGACCTGACGGCGGACGGCGACCAGTACCTGCCCACGCCGGTGGTGGAGCTGACCGTCGACGGCCGCGGCCTCGAGATCCCGGTGTGGGTGGTGCCCGGCCACGCCGACGGCGCCCTGACGCTCCACCTCGGCTACGGCCGCGACTTCGCCGGCCGGGTGGCGGCGGGCGCCGGCGTCAACGCCTGCGCGGTGCGCGCCGCGGCGGCGCCGTGGCGGGTGGCGCAGGGAGTGGCGGTGCGCGCGCTCGGCCGCCGTTACCGCCTGGCGTCGACCCAGGACCACCACTCGATGGAGGGGCGTCACATCGTCCTCGGCGACCGCTTCGACAACTACCTCGAGCATCCCGAGGCCTACAAGCCGCACCTCCACGTCGACCCGTCGTTGACGCTGATGCCGGAGGACGAGTTCGTCTACGACGGCAACAACTGGGGCATGTCGGTGGACCTCACGGCCTGCACCGGCTGCAACGCCTGCGTGGTGGCCTGCCAGGCCGAGAACAACGTCCCGGTGGTGGGCAAGGACCAGGTGGCCAAGGGCCGCGAGATGCACTGGATCCGCATCGACCGCTACTACCAGGGCGTCGACGCCGACCGCGTGGAGGCGGTGCTCCACCAGCCGGTGCTGTGCATGCACTGCGAGCAGGCGCCGTGCGAGGTGGTGTGCCCGGTGGCGGCCACGGTACACAGCGCGGACGGGCTCAACGACATGATCTACAACCGCTGCGTGGGCACCCGCTACTGCTCGAACAACTGCCCCTACAAGGTGCGGCGCTTCAACTTCCTGCTCTACCAGGACTGGGAGACGCCCTCGCTCCAGCTCGGCCGCAATCCCGACGTGACGGTGCGCAGCCGCGGCGTGATGGAGAAGTGTACCTACTGCGTACAGCGCATCAGCCGTGCGCGCATCGCGGCGAAGATGGAGGACCGCGAGATCCGCGACGGCGAGGTGGTCACCGCCTGCCAGCAGGCGTGCCCGAGCGACGCCCTGGTCTTCGGCGACATGAACGACCCCGGCTCGGCGGTCGCGCGCGCGAAGGCGTCGCCGCTCGACTACAGCCTGCTCGAGGAGCTCGGCACGCGGCCGCACACCACCTTCCTGGCGCGCATCCGCAATCCCAACCCGAAGCTCGAGCCGCCGCGGCAACGACCCGACCACGGAGCGCACGCGTGAGCCCCCCTGGTTCTTCCGCCGCCGGCCTCGACGCCGACCGGATCCTGATCGCTCCGGGGCACGACGCGGCCACGGTGACCGAGAAGATCAGCTCGGTCGTCTTCGGACGCACCCCGAAGTGGATGTTCGCGGTCTGGGCGGTGGGCTTCGCGCTGGTGATGGCGCTTCTGACCCAGCTCGCCAAGCTGCTCTTCGTGGGCACCGGCATCTGGGGCGTCAACATCCCCGTGGCCTGGGGCTTCGCCATCATCAACCTGGTGTGGTGGATCGGCATCGGCCACGCCGGCACGCTGATCTCGGCGATCCTGCTGCTGCTCAACCAGAAGTGGCGCACGTCGATCAACCGCTTCGCCGAGGCGATGACGCTCTTCGCCGTCGCCTGCGCGGTGATGTTCCCGGTGCTCCACACCGGGCGTCCGTGGCTCGCCTTCTACTGGCTGCTGCCCTATCCCAACACCATGGGCATGTGGCCGAACTTCAGGAGCCCGCTGGTCTGGGACGTCTTCGCGATCTCGACCTACGGCACCGTGTCGCTGCTGTTCTGGTTCATGGGCCTGATCCCCGACTTCGCGACCCTGCGCGACCGCACCGCTCACCGGTCGCTGCGCCGGCTCTTCGGCTTCCTGGCGATGGGCTGGCGGGGCTCGGCCAGGCACTGGCACAACTACGAGATGGCCTACCTGCTGCTGGCCGGCCTGGCCACGCCGCTGGTGATCTCGGTACACTCGGTGATCAGCTTCGACTTCTCGGTGGCGCAGGTCCCCGGCTGGCACGCGACGATCTTCCCGCCCTACTTCGTGGCCGGGGCGGTCTTCGCCGGCTTCGCCATGGTGCTGCTGCTGGCGATCCCGGTGCGCCGCGCCTTCAACCTCCACGACTTCATCACCTCGCGCCACCTGCAGAACATGGGCAAGGTGATGCTGGTCACCGGCCTGGTGGTCTCCTACGGCTACCTGATGGAGTTCTTCTTCGCCTGGTACAGCGGCAACCCGTTCGAGATCTTCGCGATCGCCGAGAACCGGCCGACCGGGCCTTACAAGTGGATCTGGATGTCGCTCATCTTCTGCAATTTCCTTTCCATCCAGCTCCTGTGGCTCAAGAAGGTGCGCCGGTCGCCATTGCTGCTGTGGATCATCTCGTTCATCGTGTCGATCGGCATGTGGCTCGAGCGCTTCGTGATCGTGGTCATCTCGCTCCACCGCGACTTCCTGCCCTCGTCGTGGGACATGTACGCGGGCACGAGGTGGGATTGGGCCTTCTACCTCGGAACGATCGGCTTCTTCCTCTGCCTGATGTTCCTCTTCGTGCGCTTCGTGCCGATGATCGCCATGTTCGAGATGAAGCACCTGCTGCCCGAATCGAAGGTGAAAGGCCGCGCCCAGGCTCACTGAAGGATCGACGACGATGGACGCCGCCCAAGAACGACCCGCGGTCTACGGCATGCTCGCCGAGTTCACCTCGCCGCAGCGGCTGCTCGAGGCCGTCCACCGTGCGAAGGAGGCCGGCTACGCCGCCATCGACGCCTTCATGCCCTATCCCGTCGAGGAGATCTCGCACGAGATCGCCGACCACAAAAAGTCCAGGGTGTCGGCGATCGTGGCGGTGGGCGCGGCCCTCGGGCTGGCGTCGGCGTTCAGCCTCCAATACTGGATCTCGGTCTACTCCTACCCGCTCAACGTCGGCGGCCGGCCGCTCAACAGTTGGCCGGCGTTCGTGCCGGTGATGTTCGAGCTCACGGTGCTCTTCGCGTCGTTCGCGGCGCTCGGCGGCATGCTCTTCCTCAACCGGCTGCCGCGGCCCCACCACCCGCTCTTCGCGGTGCCGGAGTTCGAGCGCGCCACGGTCGACCGCTTCTTCCTGCTCGTCAAGTCGGACGACGAGAAGTTCGACTACCCGTCGACCCGGGCCTTCCTCGAGGGTCTCGGTCCGCGCGAGGTGCTGGACGTTGACTGGTAAGCGATCGGTCGCGCTCCTCGCCGCCGGTCTGGCGCTGGCCGGCTGCCGGCAGGACATGCACGACGCCCCGCGCATCGAGCCGCTCGAGGCCAACGCCTTCTTCGCCGACGGCATGGGGGCGCGGCCGATCCCGGCGGGCACGGTGGCGCGCGGCATGCTCACCGAGGACCCTCACACCTTCACCGGCCGCGACGCCGACGGCGAGCTGGTGGACGCGCTGCCGGCGGCCATCGAGCTCGATCGCGCGCTGCTCGTGTACGGCCGCGAGCGCTTCGAGATCTACTGCAGCCCCTGCCACGACTCGACCGGCGGCGGCCGCGGCATGATCGTGCGCCGCGGCTTCAAGCAGCCGCCGCCGCTGTGGGAGGCGCGGCTGCGCCAGATGCCGCTCGGCCACTTCTTCGACGTGGTGACCCGGGGCTTCGGCGTGATGTCGAGCTACGCGCGGCAGGTGCCGGTGGACGACCGCTGGGCGATCGTGGCCTACGTGCGGGTCTTGCAGGCGAGCCAGGCGACGCCTTACGACTCGCTCTCCGGCGCGGAGGCCGAGGCCCTCCGCCAAGGCCTCGCCGCGACGGCGGCGCAGACGCACGAAGAAGGCGGACACTAGATGACGGAGAACGCGACGTTGACCATCGAGGAGGCCAGGCTCGAGCCCCAGGAGGACCTCGGCCGGCTGCAGCGCAAGGCGTGGCTGGTGGGCGGCGCCGCCGCCGTGGCGCTCGCCGTGGGCTACCTGACGGCGGAGCCGGCCGACTTCTTCCGCGCCTACCTCATCGGCTGGCTGTTCTGCCTCGGGGTGGCGATGGGGCTCTCCGGCATCAACATGCTCAACCACATGTCGGGCGGCGACTGGGGCGTGTCGCTGCGGCGGGTGCTGGAAGCTTCCGGGCGCACCCTGCCGTACTTCCTCGTCACCGGCGTGCCGCTCGCTTTCGGGCTCGCGGACGTCTACCACTGGGCGATGCCCGGCGGGCTCGACCCCGCGTCGAGCAAGGCGCGATACCTGCTGAACCCGGCCGCCTTCCTGATCTGGTCGGCCGTCATCCTGATCGTCTGGACGGTCCTCGCCTACGCCTTGAGCGCGTTCTCGCACCGCTACGAGGCCACCGGCGAGGAGAGGCACCGCGTGCGGATGAAGCGGCTCAGCGGCGCCGGCCTGGTGATCTACGTGCTCACCGGCACGATCGCCTCGGTGCTGTGGATCATGTCGCTCGACCCGCACTGGTTCTCGAGCCTCTTCGGCTTCATCTTCGTGGCCGGCCAGGGGCTCTCGGCCTTCGCCTTCGCGGTGCCGGCGCTGCTCTTCCTCGCGGCCCGCCAGCCGTTCAGGGACCGGGTGGCGCCGAAGACGATCGTCAAGCTCTTCCACGACTACGGCAAGCTGATGCTCGCCTTCGTGGCCCTGTGGGCCTACTTCATGATGTCGCAGTTCCTGATCATCTGGTCGGGCAACCTGCCGGAGGAGGTCACCTGGTACCTCGACCGCGCCGGCGCCGGCTGGCTGTGGATCTCGGTGCTGCTGGTCCTCGGCCACTTCGTGCTGCCCTTCATCGTGCTGCTGTCGCAGGACCTCAAGAAGCACGGACGGCGCCTGCTGTGGGTGGCCCTCTGGCTGCTCGCCATGCGCTGGTTCGACCTCTACTGGCAGGTCGCACCCTCGGCGAGCCACGAGCATGTCGTCTTCACCTGGATGGAGCCGGTGGCGCCGATCGCCCTCGGCGGCCTGTGGCTGGGGCTGCTGGCCGGCCAGCTCAAGAACCGCGCCCTGCTGCCGGTGCGCGAGCCGGAGCTGGCGGAGGTGCTCGTCCATGGTTGAGACCTCCGGGACGCAGGCGCCCTTGAACGAGAAGCAGCACGACGGCCGCTTCGGCGAACGCTTCGACGACGAGCTCGACATGCCGGGCGTCGTCTGGGTGACCGTCGGCATCGCCGTGATCACGGTCATCGGCTTCCTCGTCGCGTGGTGGGTCTACCAGTGGCGCGTCGACGCGGAGGCGGCGGCCACGCCGCCGCCGCCGCCGGTGGTGCAACGCAGCGCCGGCGCCGAGCCGCGCCGTCCGCCGGGGCCGCTGCTCCAGGCCTCGCCCGAGGCCGAGCTGCGCGCGATGCGCCGCGAGCTCGACGCGCGCCTGAATGCCTACGGCTGGACCGACGAGGCCCTCGGGCTCGTCCACGTCCCGATCGACGTGGCGATCGACCGGGTGCTCGCGGACGGCCTGCCGCAGGCCGAGCCGGCGCCGCCGGCTCAGGACGGGGAGGCGACGCCGTGAGGATTCTCCCGCACGTCCTCTGCGCGCTGGTGGGCGCCGCGAGCGCCGGCGCCGAAGGCCTGGTGAATCCCCAGGACATGCCCGGCCCCTTGAAAGAGGTGCGCTTCGACCAACGCCTCGGAGAGAAGCTGCCGCTCGACGCGGTCTTCGTCGACGAGCGCGGCGAGACGGTCACGCTCGGCCGGTATTTCGGCCGGCGGCCGGCGATCCTCGCTTTCGTCTACTTCGAGTGCCCGATGCTCTGCACGCTGACCCTGAACGGGCTCGCCAAGAGCCTCGACGTGGTCGACCTCGAGATCGGCCGCGAGATCGACGTGGTCGTGGTCTCCATCGACCCCGGCGAAGGGCCGGAGGAGGCGCGCGCCGTGAAGGCCGACACGCTGCTGCGCTACGGGCGTCCCGAGAGCGCGCCGGGCTGGCACTTCCTGACCGGCACCGAGGACGCGGTGGCGCGCCTCACCGCGGCCGCGGGCTTCCATTACAACTACCTCCCCGAGGACGACGAGTACGCCCATACCACCGGCATCGTGATCGTCGACCCGAAGGGCACGATCTCGCAGTACTACCTCGGCATCGAGTACCCGCCCCGGGACGTGCGCCTGGCGCTGGTGGAAGCGTCGGCGGGGGGCGTCGGCACGGCGGTCGACCAGCTCCTGCTCTACTGCTTCCGCTTCGATCCCGAGCAAGGCAAGTACACGGCGGCCACGATGCGGATCCTGCGCCTCGCGGCCGGCGCCTTCGCCCTCGGCCTTTTCGCCTTCGTGGGGATCGCGTGGCACCGCGAGCGCGCCCGCCGGCCGTCATCGATCACCGTCCCCTCCGCGGAGCCGCCTGGACGATGAGCTTTTCCGACTTTCAACTTATTCCCGACGGCGCCTCGACCCTGGCGTCGAAAGTCGACGCCCTCTATTTCTTCGCGCTGGCGGTGAGCGCTTTCTTCTCGCTGCTGATCGCGGTGCTGATCTTCTTCTTCTTCGTCAGGTACCGGCGCCGCATCGACGGCCCGCAGGTGGGCGAGCGCATCCACGGCTCGACGCCGCTCGAGATCGTCTGGTCGGCCATCCCCTTCGTGATCACCATGGTGATGTTCGTCTGGGGCGCCATGGTCTACTACGAGAAGTCACAGGTTCCCGCGGACGCGGAAGAGTTCCTCGCCACCGGCAAGCAGTGGATGTGGAAGTTCCAGCACCCGGAGGGCCACCGCGAGATCAACGCCCTGCACGTACCGGTGGGCAAGCGGATCCGCATCACCATGACCTCCGAGGACGTCATCCACAGCCTCTTCATCCCGGCGTTCCGCATCAAGCAGGACGTCCTGCCGGGGCGCTACACCACGCTGTGGTTCGAGGCCACCCGGCCCGGCACCTATCACCTCTTTTGCGCCGAGTACTGCGGCGCCGAGCACTCGCGGATGATCGGCTCGGTCTACGTGATGGAGCAGGACGACTACCAGGACTGGCTCTCGGGCGGCCGCTCGGGGCTGACGCCGGCGGAGTCGGGCGCCGCCCTTTTCACCCAGCACGCCTGCGACACCTGTCACAAAGAGCAGCGCACCGGGCGCGGGCCGTCGCTCCACGGCATCGCCGGCCAGCAGGTGCGGCTGGCCAGCGGCCGCACCCTGACCCGCGACGACGCCTACCTGCGGCAGTCGATCGTCCATCCCGGCGCCGAGCTCGTCGCCGGCTACCCGCTCCTGATGCCCACTTTCCAGGGGCAGATCACCGAAGAAGGCATCCTGCACCTGATCGCGTACCTCAAGTCGCTGAGCGCGCCCGCGGCTGAGTATTCCCCCCCGATCCCCCCCGAGGGGGCCGAGCAGGGCCCGTCATCCGCAGATCCATCCGAGGTCAACCCATGAGCACCAACGTCGCCGCAGAGGCATCGCACCCCGCGCCGGGAGACAAGCCGGTCCACTACCTGAACTGGGCCTACGGCGTGCGCTCGTGGCTGCTGACGACCGACCACAAGCGGATCGGCATCCTCTACCTGATCTCGATCACCTTCTTCTTCTTCATCGGCGGCATCTACGCCACGCTCATTCGCCTCGAGCTGCTGACGCCGCAGGCCGACCTCGTGCAGCCGGACACTTACAACCGGCTCTTCACCATGCACGGGATCATGATGATCTTCTTCTTCCTGATCCCGTCGATCCCGGCGGTGCTGGGCAACTTCTGCATCCCGCTGATGATCGGCGCCAAGGACGTGGCGTTTCCCAAGCTCAACCTGGCGAGCTGGTATATGTTCATGATCGGCTCGACGATGGCGATGTTCTCGCTGATCACCGGCGGCGTCGACACCGGCTGGACGTTCTACACGCCGTTCAGCACGACCTACTCCAACACCTACGTGGCGCCGGTGGCGATCGGCATCTTCATCAACGGCTTCTCGTCGATCTTCACCGGCGTCAACTTCATGGCCACCATCCACCGCATGCGGGCGCCGGGCATGACCTGGTTCAAGCTGCCGCTCTTCGTGTGGTCGCACTACGCCACCAGCCTGATCATGGTGCTGGGCACGCCGGTGCTGGCGATCACCCTGGTGCTGGTGGCGCTCGAGCGGCTGTTCCACTTCGGCTTCTTCGATCCGGCCTACGGCGGCGACCCGGTGCTCTTCCAGCACCTCTTCTGGTTCTACTCCCACCCGGCGGTGTACATCATGATTTTGCCCGGCATGGGCGTGGTCTCCGAGATCATCGCGGCGTTCTCGCGCAAGCCGGTCTTCGGCTATCGCTTCGTCGCCTTCGCTTCGCTCGGCATCGCGGCGATCGGCTTCCTGGTGTGGGGCCACCACCTCTTCCTGTCGAGCCAGGGCGTCTACGCCGGCATGATCTTCTCGGCGATCAGCATGATGGTGGCGGTGCCCTCGGCGGTCAAGGTCTTCAACTGGATGGCGACGCTCTTCCGCGGCTCGATCGAGTACTCGACGCCGATGTTCTACGCCCTGGGCTTCATCGGCCTCTTCGTGATCGGCGGCCTGACCGGCGTGATGCTCGCCACCCTGGGCATCGACATCCACGTTCACGACACGTATTTCGTCGTCGCCCACTTCCACTACATCATGGTGGGCTCGGCGGTGATGGGCTATCTCGGCGGCCTCCACTACTGGTGGCCGAAGATCACCGGGCGCCTCTACTCCGGCTTCTGGTCGCACCTCTCGGCGCTGCTCATCTTCCTCGGCTTCAACCTCACCTTCTTCCCCCAGTTCCTCCTCGGCTACCTGGGCATGCCGCGGCGTTACCACGTCTACCCCGAGGAGTTCCAGGTGCTGCACGTGCTGTCGACCGCCGGCGCTTCGGTGCTCGCCGTGGGCTACGTGATCCCGCTCGTCTATTTCCTGTGGTCGCTCAAGTGGGGGCGGGTGGCGGGCGACAACCCGTGGCAGGCCGCGGGCCTCGAGTGGCACACGTCGTCGCCGCCGCCGGTCCACAACTTCACGACGCCGCCGGTGCTGGCGCCGGACGCCGAGCCGTATCACTACGACGAGGAGCTGCTGACCGGCACGCCGTCGCCGGAGCTGGCCTGATCGAAAGGAGCGCTCGCCTTGTCCGAGACCTCTTCCGTTACCGTCCACGCCCCCGGTCTGGCGCACCACTTCGACAGCTACGAGCAGCAGAAGGAGACCTCGCTGCTCGGGATGTGGCTCTTCCTGGTGCAGGAGGTCATGTTCTTCGGCGGCCTCTTCGTGACCTACGTCTACTACCGCTCGCTCTACCCCCACGCCTTCAACGTCGGCGCGCGCGAGCTCGACGTGCTGTGGGGCACGGTGAACACCGGCGTGCTCCTGCTGTCGAGCTTCACCATGGTGGTGGCGGTGATGGGGGCCAAGCACGGCAGCCGCGGGGGGCTGTTGGCGGGCCTGTGGGGCACGATCGGCTTCGGCCTCCTCTTCCTCGGCATCAAGTACGTCGAGTACAGCTCGAAGTGGGAGCACCAGCTCGTGCCGGGCCTCAACTTCGACTGGCACGGCGAGGCGGCGCGCGGCATCGAGATCTTCTTCTCCCTCTATTTCGGGATGACCGGGATGCACGCGCTGCACATGGTGGTGGGCATCGCCATCATGTTCTTCATGCTGCGCCCGGCCGCGCGCGGCAAGTGGACTCCCGAGAACCACAACTTCGTCGAAGGCTTCGGCCTCTACTGGCACTTCGTCGACATCGTGTGGATCTTCCTTTTCCCCTTCCTCTACCTGATCGGTCTCGCTTCGGAGTGACGGCGATGTCGGAGCACAGCTCTTCCTTGATGCCCTACGTCCTGGTGCTGGTCGGCCTGCTGGCGCTGACCGCGCTCACCGTATTGGTGGCTCTCGTCGACTTCGGCCATCCCTGGAGCGACGCGGTGGCGCTGGCGATCGCGCTGTCGAAGGCGTCGCTGGTGGTGCTCTTCTTCATGCACGTCAAGGGCTCGACGCCGCTGATCAAGCTGGCCGCCGCGGGCGGCTTCTTCTGGATGCTGATCTTCTTCGCCTTCATCTTGAGCGACGTCCTGGAGCGGACGACGCTGGTGCCCGGGTGGGAGCCCTGATCCGGTCGGGTGGCAAGGGTAAACGACTGGAAAGGTAGCTCGGGACGGGGTAGTGCCGAAAGCACGACGACAGTGCTGCGCGCCGCTGGTTTACCCTTGTTGTTCGGCCCAGCTACGAGCGCAAGGGTAAGTCAGAGCCTCCGGCGACAGCTCCGGACGCCGCCGCCCATGGCTTCCCGCTCCGGCGACTTCTCCTCGGACTTACCCTTGCCACCCGAGCCGACGCTCGAGCGAGCCGCGGTCGGATGGAAGCCCCACGTCAACCGGAAGCCGGCGTCCTGAGCTCGAGGAACAGTTGACGCCCCAGAGCCCGGGCATAGCGCTCCAGCGTGGAGAGCCGGATGTCGCCGGAGTGGTTCTCGATCCGGCTGATGGCTGACTTCTGGGTCGCCAGCCGCTCGGCGAGCTCCTCTTGCGTCAAGCCCGCCTGCTCGCGAGCCCGCCGGAGAAGGACGCCGATCTTGAAGTCGGCGTAACCCTCCTCGAGCCCTTCAGCGAACTCCGGATCGCCGGCGGATCTTCTTTGCGTGTACTCGGCCAAGTTGCTCATCGTCTATCTCCTTGCCAGGTAGTCGCGACGGCGTTCCTCAGCGAGGTCGAGTTTTCTCGGCCCAGCCGCCGCTCCAGGTATGCCACCTCCCGCTCTCGACGTCCATACCCCGTCGACGTCACCAGCTCGCGCGCCCGCTCGAGATGACGGCGGGCGTCGTCGTGGTCGCCGGTCTGCAGGAAGAGACGCGTCCACTCGAGGTGGACATCGGCCTCGTGGAGACGCATGTGGCCGCGCTCGGCGATTTCTTGGGCCTCGCGGAGGTCGGCCGCGGCGTCGTGCGGGGAGTCGCGGAAGCGGCGGAGGGTTGCGCGGGCCAGGAGGCCGCGAGGAATCTCGTACTCCGCACCCGATTGACGCAGAAATTCGACAGCTTGATCCAGGTGAGCCTCAGCCTCCTCAAAGTCGGGGGACGCCTCGGACGACAGGGCCAAGCCGAGATGGGCGCGTCCGAGGGTCAGGTGGTCGAGGCCGATATCGAGGATCACGTTTTTTCTCCGGGCGATCTCGAGGGCAAAAAGAGCCCTTTCTCGAACGTCTTTGCACGTCTTTTTGTAGCTGGTCTCTGAGGCCTTGATGCCATCCAACCCTGAACCGTTCTCAGGCTCTGCTGTCGCCAGCAGGAGATCGCAGTATCGAGAGCCCGGAAGGGAAAAGAGCCGCGAATGCTCTGACCGCCGTTTCGCCTGTACTATCTCGGCCTCGCGGAAGGCCGCTGCACTCTCTTCCAACCGGCCCGCCTGATGCAATGCATCAGCAAGCTGATGGCGCTGGTTCATGCGCCGAAAGTCATCGCTGCTTCGATCGGCCAACTCGACGCTCTTTTCGCCAACTTGGACGGCGAACGCTACTTCTCCAAGCGTCAACCTGAGCTCGCTGAGGTTGCCGGCACGACTGGCGGCCTGCTTCCAGTCATTCTGGGCTATTCCCGCTTCAAGCCCCACTTGCATCGGCTGGACCGCCTCCGGTAGACGACCCAGAGCGCGCAGGACATAGCCAACCTCGTTGAGAATCCACGCCTGAGCCTCCTCAGTGAGCCGGGCGGAAGGCCGGTCCCAGGGACGGTCGAAGAATCCCGCGAGCGCCGTGAGCTCAGCACCGAAGGCACCGAGCTTCTTCCAACTGAAATGCTCGGTCCCGCGCAAGATCCGCCGCCAATACACCTCGTCCAGTGCCTCCTGCATCTGTCCCGCCCGGCACCCATGAACGACTGCCCCGTAAAGCGGCATAATCTCCTCCAGGGTCTCGGGAAGCTCCGGCGCCTTCTCCTTGTAGTGCTGGTATAGCCGGTCGTGCCCCGCTTGCCACGCCTCTGGACAGTCCGCAAGCAACCGCTCCCCGAAGTACGCCCGCACCAGGGGGTGCGCGTCGACGCCAGCGCCGTCGTGTGCGGCCAACAGACGCGCCCGGCGCAGCCGCGCCAGAGACAGCTTCCAGCCCTTTTCACCCCTTGCACCTATCTCCTCCGTCAGTCCCGGAATCGGCGGCTCGGCTCGTAGGGCCGCGAGCGCCTCGGCCTCCGCCGGACGGTCGAAGAGCCCGACCAAGCGGAGGACCTGAAGCTCCGACTGCCCAAGCCAATTCTCGTACTTGGCCATCACCCGTCGCGCGTGACCGCCCTGCTCGATCTCTTCGTCGAGCAAGGGCACCTCGCGTCGACGCCGCACGTCGCCGTCGCAGACGTCGCGGAGGTAGGTGCCGAGCAGGCTCAGAGCCAGGCCATGACCGCCGAACTCCTCCGACGCCTCGCGCAGCTCCTTGTCCGACCCCTTGACGCCCAGCTTCTTCAGCAACTCCGCCCCCGCCTCCGGAGGAAGCTGCTCAATGTCGACCGACTTGACGCCCGAGCGTCCCGCCACGTCGGTGACGGTCACCCGCGTGGTGATCACGCACAGGCCCGAGTTCTTGATCGCCAGCTCGCGCACCAACGCCGCGACCGCCGGATCCTTGACGCGTCCCTCTTGCGCTCCCGGCGGGTGCTGCAACGGCTCGAGGCCGTCAAGCACCAGAAGCGTCCGCGCGCCGCGAACGCGACGCGCCAGCTCGACGCCCTTCTCCCATAGCGACTTGATCGGCTCACCCTCGTAGCCCAGCCATCTGAGCGCGAATTCGACGAACGCGTCGCCCGACGCTCCTGTCGCGTCCGTGCCCTGACTGTAGAAGGACCAGCCGAGCACCCGCTCGGCGCCGCGCCAGCCGCCTTCGGCGAGACGGTCGAGCCAGCGGTTGACGAGCGCCGACTTGCCGACGCCGCCGAAGGCCACGAAGCTGATCACGTGCGTCGACGGATCGTCCCAGGCGGCGTCGAGACGGGCGAGCTCGTCGTCGCGGCCAACGAAGTGCTCGCCCGTCACCGGGAGGCGGGAGACGGAAACGCGGAGTCTCGTCGGCGACGGCGGCTCCGGCTCCTTGCCGGCGAGGAGATCGACGATCTCACCGGCAATCGCGGCCAGGGCGGCTTCGGCCTTGACGCGCTTCATGCTCGCCAGAGGCCGACCGTCCCGCGGCCGTGCCTGGATGGGCTCCAGCCAGCGCACCCGCTGCCAAAGGCAGTGATCGAGGATCACCGGCACAACCCGCAAGCCGTCCTTCCGCCGTTCCAGGATCCGCGGGACTTCTACTTCGTGGATGAACTTCGACGTCAGGAAGTCCGCCGTGACGAGGAACACGGCCACCCGTGCCCTCTCCATGGCGTCTTCGATGGCCGGCCGCCAGTCGTCGCCGGCGGCGATCCGGCGATCGTCCCAGACGTCGAGGACGTTCTCCAGCGCGAGCACCTGGAGCTGCTTGACGAGGCGGTCCTTCCAGGACTCGTCGACGTGGCTGTAGCTGATGAAGACGGTCGGCGGATCGGACGGCATGGAGCGGGTCCCTCCGCGTCGCAGTATACGTCCGTGCGGACGAGCCCTGCTGGGAGCGCAGGCGTGCTACGCTGACGCCATGAGCGGCCCGGAATACAAGGCGCACTCGGCCAGCGACTTGCACGTCGTCACCGATCCGGTCCCCATCCACCAGGCCCCCGGCACCGTCTCAGATCCCCGGCCTCCGCGCCGCGGGGCGGACGAGTGGGCGCTGCGCCTGCTCCCCAACGGCACGACGGAGGTCGTCCCGGTGACCCTGGAGATCCTTCTCAATCCGTGCGAGGAGATCAAGCTCTTGCAAAGCGAAGATCACGCCCTGGGGCTCGAGAGCCTGGTCCAACGGCTGCGGCGCTTCGTCGAACGGCTCCCGGGGTGGAAGCTTTTCTGGGAAGTCGGCATCAAGTGGCCGACCCTGTCCCAGAAGATCTCTCCGGACGTCTCCGTGGCCGAGAACGTGCCGGAGAGGAAGCTCGGCAAGGTCCGCAAGACGCTCGACGTGGCCAAGGAAGGTTGCCGGGTGCGTCTGGTCGTCGAGGTGGTCTCGGAAGGTCCGCTCAATCGTTACAAGGACGAAGTCGTCAACCCGCCGCGCCTGGCCCGTGCCGGCGTCGACGAGTTGGTGCTGATCTACCCGGCGAACCTGCGCCGGCCGAACGATCCGCCGTTGCGGGTCTTCGCGCTGCAAGGCGGCAGCTACCATGAACGCCGGCCCCGTCCCGACGGTCGCTTCCTGCTGGCGTCGGTCGGCGTGCTGCTGGGGGTGGAGGGCGAGGGCCTCGAGGAGGAGGTGGTGGCCTGGGACGCCGCCACGGACGAGCGTCTGAGGACGGCCGAGGAGGCTGAGCGCCAGGTCGAAGAGGCCGAGCGTCGACATCGTGTGGATCTTCCTTTTCCCCTTCCTCTACCTGATCGGACTCGCTTCGGAGTGACTGCGATGTCGGAGCACAGCTCTTCCTTGATGCCCTACGTCCTGGTGCTGGTCGGTCTGCTGGCGCTGACCGCGCTCACCGTATTGGTGGCTCTCGTCGACTTCGGCCATCCCTGGAGCGACGCGGTGGCGCTGGCGATCGCGCTGTCGAAGGCGTCGCTGGTGGTGCTCTTCTTCATGCACGTCAAGGGCACGCCGGCCGAGCGTCACCTGATGCAGACTCTGGCTCGGGAGGCCCTGCGTAACCGGCAGGAGCGCCAGCACGCCGCGAAGCGTCTGAAGACGCTGGCCAAGCGGCTGCCTTCGGTGGTGGCCTTGCAGCCGGCTTGGGGTGAGACGACGGCAGCGGTTCTGGTGAGCGAGGTGGGCGAGCCGCGGTGTTTTGAGACGCCGTCGAGCTACGTCAAGGCCTTCGGCTTGAACCTGAAAGTTCGCAGCAGCGGGCGCTACAACGGTCAGTTGCGGATCACCAAACGCGGTTCCAGCGTGGCTCGGCGTTGGCTCTACATGCTGGCGCTGCGCAAGGTGCAAAGAGATACGGTGATTCGAGCGTGGTATCAGAAGAAGATCGCGCGTGATGGGGGGATCAAGATGAAAGCACTGATAGCGATCATGCGCAAGCTGGCGGCCGCGATGTGGCACGTGGCACGCGGCGCCGAGTTTGACTCCACGAAGCTGTTCGATGTTCGGAGACTCGCCGTCTGAGGCCTGAAGGGCCTGAGGCGACGGCCTGAAGGGCCTCCGAGTAGTAACGACTCGAGACCAGAACGCAAGGAGAGCACGAAGAACCACAAGGGTCAGAATTTGAGCCCGGAACGGGTGACCTCCACCCGCCCCTCGGACCCCACCTGCGTGGAGGCCCATGCGTAG
>Ga0299906_10000776_pt1 | contig 28531 bp, 22 predicted proteins | sample RVTome_14_FD_200259 | JGI IMG/M metagenome (GOLD analysis project Ga0299906, IMG submission 200259) | Soil microbial communities from uranium-contaminated site in the Upper Colorado River Basin, Wyoming, United States - RVT145D125 (version 2) ...
TCGGCGTCACGATCCCGGCGGACCGGATGGCCACCCTCCGCCTCGAGCCTCACGCCTTCCACGGCGACTGGAACTACACGATCCGGCCAACGACCTCCTCTTAGCCACTTATTATGTCACAACTCCTTAGCGTACTTAGTCCTTGATCCTTCGCCCTTCGTCTCTACCTCACCCGCAAGACGTCTTCAAGCGCCGCCGCATCCCCTCCCCCCAGTAGCTCCTCCACGTCGTCCAACGCGCGGGCGATGCGAGGCCAGGAGCAGCGCCGCCGGGCCTCGCTGAGAGGCAGCCAGGCGTAATCGTCGTGCTCGACGCTCAGCCCAACTTCCCCGTTGGCGACAAACGCGGCGAAGACCGGCACGATGGCCACCACGTCCAGCCGGTGCAGGTAGAAGGCCTCGGTCCGGCTCAGGTTGTAGAGCCGGGAAGGGACCAGGCCGGTCTCTTCAGTGATCTCCCGGGCGGCGGCGGAAGCCGGGGGTTCATCCGCGTCGATGTGGCCGTGCACGGCCTCCCAGGAACCGGGGCTGCGCCCCCCAGGCGCCCGGCGCAGCAGGAGGGTTTCGAGACCGTCACCCCGGCCGCGCAGGACGTAGACGTCCACCAACGCGACCCGGGTGACGGAGCCCTCAGGTTGTTGACTCAGCGAACGCTCCGTCGCTTCGCGATGACGGATTCGAGCCGGGCCGACAGGGCGCGGGCCCGGAAGGGCTTGGTGAGAAAGTCGTCGGCGCCCAGCTTGAGGACCCGAACTTCGTTGTCCTCATCGCCCTTGGCCGTGAGCACGATGACGGGGATCTCGGCGGTGTTGGGCCGCGAGCGCAACTGGCTCAGCACGCCGTAGCCGTCGAGCGAGGGCAGGTTGAGATCGAGCAGGATGACGTCTGGCGCGTGGCGATCGACCTGTTCCAGGGCGGCGATGCCGTCCCCGGCCTCGATCACCTTGTAGCCCTCCCGCTCCAGCAGGTCCTTCATCACGCGACGCAGCTGCTCTTCGTCTTCGACCAGCAGCACGCAGCCCTTGGAGCCCGCCTCCTCCCGACCGTCGCCGCCCTCCTCGAGCAACTCGAAGGCCAGCGAATCGGGAACCGGCGTCGCTGGGGCCGGGGCGCCGCCGCCGACCGGCGCCGGCACCGCGGACGCGTCCGGCGACGCGACCGGGGCACGGGCGCCGGCCTGCGACGGCGGGTCGGTGACCCGGAGCAGTTCGTCGACCGAGCTTTCGCCCTTGAGCACGTGGCGGAGCGCGCTCTCGAACAGCGAGCGCATGCCGGCTTCGCGCGCCGCCTGGGCGATGCGATCGGTGGTGGCCCGGTTGCCGATCAGCGCCTCGAGATCGGGGGTCATTTCCATCAACTCGACGATGGCGAACCGTCCCCGGTATCCGGTGCTTGCGCACTCCTTGCACCCGACGGCCTTGTACAGCGTGGTCTCGCGCGGGAAGTACCGTTGCACGTAGGCCGGGAGGGGGTCGGTCGCGACCTCCTTGCAGATCGGACAGAGCCGCCGCAGCAGCCGTTGCGCCACGATCCCCCGCAGGGCCGACGCGATCTTGTACGGCTCCATCCCCATGTCGACCAGACGGGTGACCGTGTTGGGCGCGTCGTTGGTGTGCAGCGTGGACAGCACCAGGTGGCCCGTGAGGGCCGCCTGCACGGCGATCTGGGACGTCTCCATGTCGCGGATCTCGCCGACCAGCACCACGTCGGGGTCCTGCCGCAGGATCGAGCGGAGCGCGGACGCGAAGGTCAGCCCCGCCTTCTCGTGCACCTGAACCTGCACGATGTTGCTGCCCAGCCGGTACTCGACCGGGTCCTCGACGGTGATGATGTTGACGCCGGGATTCTGGATGGCCCGGAGCACCGCATAGAGCGTCGTGGTCTTGCCCGAGCCGGTCGGCCCGGTGACCAGGATGATCCCTTCCTTGGCGCGATGCATCCGCGCGATGGTGTCGCGCTCGTCCTGCTCGAACCCGAGGGATTCGAGATCGAGCACCGTCGCCTGGGTGTTGAGAATCCGGATGACGACCTTCTCGCCGAGGGTCGCCGGAAGCGAGGAGATCCGCAGGTCGATCGGATTGCCGTTCACCGCCACGCGGGCCCGCCCGTCCTGGGGCCGCAGCCGGTCGGCGATGTCCATCCCCCCCATGATCTTGATCCGCGAGATCAGCGGGATGCCCGCCGCGCGTGGAATCTTCATCACCTGGCGCAGCACGCCGTCGATCCGGTAGCGCACGACGACCGCGCCCTCGACCGGCTCGACATGGATGTCGGATGCGCGGCTCGAGACGCCGTCGGCGAGCATGGTGTCCACCAGCCGGATGATCGGGCGTTGCGAGGCATCCTCGGCGGAGACCTCCTCTTCCTCGTCCTCGATCTCCGTGACCTGCGCGCCTTCCCCCATGCCCTCGAGCAGCTTGGAGACCGCGTCTTCCTTCTGGTACAGCTCGTCGAGCTTTTCCCGGATCGCCCCCGGGGAGCCGAGCACCATCCGCACTTCACGCCCCGTCGCGAAGGCAAGCATCTTCTCCGCGTCGATGTTGAACGGATTGGCCGTGGCGACGTCGAGAATGCTGTCGGTGATGCGGAGCGGAACGATGTTGAACTTGCGGACCAGGGACTCGGGGACCTCCTCGCGCACGACGGGATCGAGCGAGTCCAGATCGGCCTTTTGCATGTGAAAGCGCTTGGCGACCGCGGAAAGAATCTGGTCGTCGGTCAGCACCTTCCGCTGCACCATGGTCTCCCACAGCGAGACCGCGTCGCCGACGTCGAGCTTCCGGATAGCGTCGAGGTCCCCCGACTTGACCAGAGGTTCCACGGTAGCAAACAGCCACTCGTCCAGAAACTTCATCCGACGGGATCTCCCCAAATGGTACGCCCGCGTTGCCGCCGACGCCCGTGCAAGGTACGCCGACGCCAAAGGCATTGGTAGCGCCAGGAGCGTGTCACAGAATCGGCCACCAGCGTGGGGCCGCGTCGACCACCACTCCCACTTGCCGGCTCCGGAGTCCCCACCCCAATTCCAGCCGTAACGTCTGAAATAGCAATTCGCTTGCCACACCCAGCACCGGCCGAAGACCCCCGTCCGACTCCCATGGTCCCTGCTCCAGTCCCCCCCACACGGCGCCGGCGGCCAGGAACGGGGACAGGATTGCAGTTCGCCCGGTCCCGATCGGGCCCGCCACCCGGATCTCCGGCAACCCGACGGGGATCTGCCATTCGAGCCTCACCAGGACAGCGGCCCGCCCGCCATAGCGCCGGAAATCCTCCCCCACCAGGGTGCCACGCCCGCCAAGCAGGAACCCCCTGTGCGACGGGAGGTTACGGCTTCCCAGGCCCCCCCCGAAGGACGCGCGGATCACCCCGGGACCGAGGCCCGAGGCTCCCTGGCCCTTGAAGGCCCCGCGGAGATAGTCCCGATCGCCCGTGCCCGCCTCCAGATCGATCGCCAACCCGAGGCCTCCGTGCCACTCCGCCTCCCCTCCAGCGCGCGCAACGGCCGTGCGGCCCGTCCCCAGTGCGGGGTTCGGCGCGTAGGTGCCCGATGCGGGATCGGCGACCCCGGCCACGGATCGCGAGTATTCGCCGCCGATTGAGCCCGTCAGGGTCCAGGCGGGGCCCAAGGTCAACTCGACCGCGGCCCCCACGCTCTCGAGCAGGACGTAGTCGCCATAGTCTCGACCGCTTTCCTGCGCGAGCAGCGAATTCATGACCCCCGAGATCACAGGCCAGTCCCCGACATCCCGGAGGTCCCGGCCGGCCCTGAGGGTCCAGCGTGACCCCCCCCCACGGTATCCGACACCGATCGAGCCAAGCACTCTTCCATTCGCGGAGCCGTACTCGACGGCCGGCTCGAGCGTCCAGCGGGCGCCCGGGAGCGTAAGCGACAGTCCGGCCCCCACCGCAAGGCCCTGTACCCGGTTGACGTGTGCGAGGTCGCTCAGTGAGCCGAACGCCAGGCGTGCCGGGGGCGAGACGCGGGTCGCGGACCGCCCGATCAGCCGCGTCACTTCGCCGCGGATCAGGTCGAGGTCCCCCGCCTCAACCGGTCCCGCGGCTCTGGCCAGCACGGCTTCCAGGGACTCGGCCCATCCGGTGTCGGGCTCCGCGCTGGGCAGCCCTCCGTACGGCGCGCCCAGCAACACGGTCGCGGGAAAGTCGGCGTCGATATTGTAATCGCGCAGAATCCAGCGCCCGCGGATCACGGTCTCCAGCGGGAAGTCCAGCCAGGCCGCCCGGCGCCGGATCTCGATCTCCTGCCGCCAGGGGAGCCAGTACCGCTGATCGAAGAGGGCGTTCTCCAGCTCGACGGTAATGGCCGTCAGGTCCGCCTGGAGATAGGAGGCCGCGGTAAAGCCGAACCTGGAGCGAACCAGCGAAGCGCTTTCCCGCTCCAGATAGAGGGTCCCGACCACCCCGGGGGCCTTCCCGTCGCGGGGCCGCACCGCAAGGGAGTAGACCAGGAGTGTGGTCGCACCGACACGAAGCGAGAGGGAATCCTGGAGGGCGAACTGGTAGAGCGCGGGGCCCGACGGCGCCAACGGATGCACTACGTCCTCCACCTCATCGCCCTCCCCCAGCCTGATGCGGTCCCCGAAATCGTTGGTGGCGATTCCGAGATGGTCGCGATGGTACCGGATGGTGGTCGGGAGGTAGTGGCGCTCGCGCCAGCGCGTGATGATCTGCTTGCTCCGATTCGGGGCCTGCCAATAGACTTCGACCGAGACCTGGTCGGCCTTGGCCAGGCGGGGCTCCGCGCCTCCGCCGCCGCCGATCCAGACGTGGAACAGCACCACTCCCTCGGCCTGCGCGCGGAAGCTGCGCAGGCCGCGATCGGGCGACGACGCGACGCGCCGGGCGATGGCCCGGTCGACCAGCGCCAGCGCGGACTCGGAATCCCAGGACTGGGAGGCAAGCCGCGTGGGGATGATGGAGAGGACCACCAGGAGACGGAAGCCGAGGGGCGGGCCAGCCATGCGGCATCAAATATCCCGAAGCGCGTGCGCGGCGGCAACGGCCGGCCTGCTGGCCTGTGGCCGCGGGCCCGCGGTGCTTCCCGGCGATCCCAGCGTCACCCCGCTCTCGCCGCCACTCGCCCTGCGGCAGGCCTATCTGCTGGAGTCGTGGGGGGCTTCGGCGGAGGACACCACGGTGACGTTCTCCGGGTCCGAGGGGCGCGTCATCGTGCTGCGGCGCGGATCCCCGGACAACAACCTGTTCGCCCGGATCTCGTTCCCACCGGGCAGCGTGCAGCCGGCCGGGGGCGACAGTGCCGTGGTCTCGATCCGGCCCCGGCCGGGCCTCTTCGGCATCGACCTCGTCACCACCAGCACGATCGGCGACGGCGCAGAGCTCACGTTCAGCTACGCCATCCATTTCGTCGCGCCGGCCGGCGCGCGGGACACCTACGGCAGCGAGTACCGGTTCGAGCGCTTCCTCGGAGTGGCCCGGCTGGAGGGGGACAGTACGCTGGTCTTCGTCGACAGCCGGCGGCCCGCCTCGGATGTCCTCGCCGCACCACTGCCCGGACCCGGGCGGTATCTGGTCGCCGCTCCGCGCACCGCACCCAGTCTGCGCTCGATCATCTGGTGAGCGGCCCGTGATCCGCCTCGAGCAGCAAGGCGGACCGTTGCGCTTCAGCCTCGAAGCGGACCGTACCCTGACCCTTGGCCGGGGAGAGGACTGCGACCTGGTCGTGCCGGATGCCGCGGTCTCGCGGCGCCATGCCGAGTTGACCGCGGACGAGCGCGGCCTGCGCGTCACCGACCTGGACAGCGCGAACGGCGTCCGAGTCAACGGCGCGCGGGTTCGGGAGGGCCGCGCCGAGGCCAACGATCTCATCGCCTTCGGCGCGGCCGCGTTCCGGGTGGTGGCGCGGGAGACCGCCACGCTCGCCGACGATCCGCCTCCGCGAACGGCGGTCCGCTCCCTGGTGGACGTGCTTCCCACCACGGGCCGGGACCGTCAGGGAAGGGTGCTGCGCGGGTTGCTGGAGTTGGTCATCGGCTTCCCGGGGGAGCCCACGCTGGACCGATTTCTCGACGGCATTACCGCGCTCACCTTCGAGCACATCGACGCGGACCGGGCCGTGCTCCTCCTGCTGGAGGCGGAAGGCGCCGGGTTGCGGCCCGCGGCGTCCCGCTCCCGGAGCGGCGACAGCATGCCCGTGGTGCCGCGGTCCATCGCCGACCGCGCGGTCCGGGACCGCGCCCCCGTGGTCACGGCCAGCGCTCCCGACGACGACCGTTTCCGGAGCGGGTCGGTGGTCATGCTCCAGGTCCGGAGCGCGATTTGCGCCCCCCTGCTCGCCGACGGTGGGCGGGTGCTGGGCGTGCTCTATGCCGACACCATTACCCGCGCCGAGCCGTTCAGCGACGAAGAAGCCGCGGGACTGACGGCGTTCGCCGGCCTCGCGGCCACAGCGCTTGCCAGCGCCCTGCTGGCCGCGGAGGCTCGGCGCGATCGCGAGGTCCGGCGTAGCTTCGAGCGGTTTTTCGCGCCCGAAGTGGCCGCGACCATCGCGTCCGGGGGCGCCGCGGCGGCGCTCGCGGGCGGCCGCCGCGAGGTCGCCGTGCTCTTCAGCGACATCCGGGGCTTCACCGGACTGGCGGAGCAGATGGCACCGGAAGCGACCGCCCGTCTGCTCGGCGACTATCTCGGGGTAATGGTCGACGCGGTCTTCCAGCACGGCGGCACGCTGGACAAGTTCACCGGCGACGGGGTCATGGCCGTCTGGGGCGCTCCCCTGGCGGCGCCGGATGCGGCCGAGCGGGCCGTGCGCGCGGCCGGCGCCATGCGCCGCGCCCTCACCCGCCTCAACCAGCGCCGCACGGAGGCCGGCCAGCCGGCCTTCCACACCGGGACGGGGATCGCGTTCGGCGAGGTCTTCGCCGGCAACGTCGGCACCGCCGACAGGCTGGAATACACGGTCGTGGGGGATCCGGTGAACGTGGCGGCCCGGCTGTGCGCGATCGCGGTGGAAGGGGAGATCCTGCTCGACAGCGAGATTGCCGCGCGTCTCAGGGACCGGAGCGGCCTTACCGAACGGGAGCCCCTCGGAATCCGCGGGCGGCGGGGGCCGGTCAGCGCGTTTGTCGTCACCGTCGATCTCCCCTGATCGCCCTGCATCGCCCTGCATCGCCCTGCATCGCCCTGCATCGCCCTGCATCGCCCTCTATGGCTCTCCAAAGCGATAACGAAACCCTGCCTCCGCCAGCAGGTCGAGCACCAGCCGTAGCGGCAGCCCCATCACCCCAAAAAAATCGCCCTCGACCCGCTCGACGAGCGCCGCGCCGTACCCCTGGATCGCGTACGCCCCAGCCTTGTCGAACGACTCCCCGGTTCGGACGTAGGCCCTGAGGAAGGCCTCGTCGGCCGGGCGGAACCACACCTCGCTCCGGTCCAGCGCTTGGAACATGGTGCCGTTGACCCGCAGGGCGACCGCCGTGATCACCTCATGGCGGCGCCCCTGAAGCCGGTTCAGCATGCGGACCGCTTCCTCCTCGTCCACCGGCTTCTCGAGCACCTCGTCATCGAGCACTACAATGGTGTCGGCGGCAAGCACGAACGCCCCCGGCACGGCGCGGGTCTTGTCCCGCGCCAGGCGCCGGGCGTAGGCGGCGGGCTGCTCCCCCGGCAGCGGCGTTTCCTGGACATCGGGGGGAGACACGAGAATCGGGATCCCGAGCATCTCGAGGAGCTGGCGTCGCCGGGGTGACCGGGAAGCGAGAACGAGGGGCTGTGGAAGCACCGGTCTTCGCCCTCAACGCTCCAGAATCAGCGTCACCGGCCCGTCGTTCGCCAGGCGCACCGCCATCATGGCGCCGAACTCACCGGTCTCGACCGGGACGCCGCGCGAGCGCAGCTCCGCGATGAAAGCTTCGTACAGGGGAATCGCCGTCTCGGGCCGCGCGGCGTGAATGAAGGACGGCCGCCGCCCCTTTTCGGTGTCGCCATAGAGCGTAAACTGGGAAACCACGAGCACCCCGCCACCGACCTCGGCAAGCGCGAGATTCAGCTTCCCCTCGGCATCGGAGAAGACACGCAGCCCAGTGACCTTCTCCGCCATCCAGCGAACTTGCTCCAGGGTGTCCTCGTGGCGAAACCCGACGAGCAGACAGTAGCCCTGCCCGATGGCGCCACGGACGGCCCCATCGATCAGCACCGCAGCCTCGGTCACCCGCTGGAGCACCACCCGCATAGCGGCGGAAGATAGCCGCGCGAATTCGAGCCCGCCCTCGGATGGCAAGTACGTAGCCCTCAGTACTGAGTACTGAGTACTGAGTACTGAGTACTGAGTACTGAGTACTTGGTACTTAGTCCGTCTTCAGGGTGCGCATGGGATCGGCACGGGCCGCGCGAATGGCGGGCGCGGCCGCCGCGCCGAGGCCCGCGATCAGAAGCAGCAGTGCCGAGGCGGCGAGCACGGCGGGGTCCGTGGGCTGGACTTCCACCAGCAGGGAGCGCATCAGCCGGGTCACGCCGAGGGCCGCGGCCACGCCGACGACCGCCCCCGCGAGGAGGACCGCGAGGGCCCCGCGCAACACCAGACCCACCAAGCTGGACCGGGTGGCCCCAAGCGCCGCCCGAAGGGCGAGCTCCCGTGCCCGCCGGGCCACGGCGTACGAGAGCATGCTGCCGATGCCGATCAGGGCCAGCGCGAGGGCCAGGAGACTGAACCCGGAAAGGAGAGCCATGACCAGGCGGCGCGGGGCAAGGCCGTCGGCCAGCCGCTGTTCAAGGGTAGTGAGCAGGGGCGGCTCATTGGGATCTCGCGCCAGGACGCGCTCGCGCACCTCGGACATGAGCTGGCTTGCGGGGAGCCCGCCCCGAACGACCGCCGTCATCCCAATCGCCCGGAACGGCACCTGGCGGTAGAGTACATACATCTCGGGCCGTGGGTCGCTCTCGAGCCCCCAGTGCCGCACGTCGCCCACCACGCCGATGACCGTCAGCCAGGGAGGCGGAGCGCCGCCGGGTTGAGGCTCCTGGCTCAGGGCGCGGACCTGCCCGCCGATCGGGTCCTGCCCCGGCCAGTGACGTTCCGCCATCGCGCGATTGATCACGACCATCCTCGGCTCGGGGCCGTCCTGGGGTCCGAACACCCGTCCGGCCAGCAAAGGCACACCAAGCGCCCGGAAGTAATCCTCCGTGACGACACGGTAGCCCGCGAATTCACCGATGTCGCCGCGGCCGGCCACTTCGATGAAGCCGGTCCCCGCCGTGCCCAGGGGGATCCAGTTGGCCGCCCCGGCCGCCTCGACGCCGGGGAGGGCCGCCAGCTCCGCGAGCAGTCCATCCCAGTAGGCCACCGCCCGACCAGGATTCTCACGGTAGCGCTCCCCATAGAGCGTGACCTCGGCCGTAACGACATCGCGGGTCTCGAAGCCGAGGTCCCGATCCAGAAGCCGCCGGAAACTCTGGACCAGCAGTCCCGCAGCGGCGAGCAGGACCAGGGCCAGCGCAACCTGCCCTCCGACCAAGGGCGCCCCGGGCAGCCGTCGGGCTCCCCGGGCGGTCGCCGCCCCGCCAGCCAGCACCGCGCGTGGGGCAATCAGCGAGGTACGGAGCGCCGGGAGCAGCCCGGCCAGGACGCCTGCCAGAATCGACAATCCGGCCGCGAACAGCAGAATCGGCAGGTCCAGGCGGATCTCGTCGCTGCGGGGGATCTCGCCCCCACCCACCCCGAGGATCAGTTGCACCGCCACCCACGCAAGCGCGGTCCCGAGCGCCCCGCCGACCAGCGCCATGAGCACGTGCTCGCGAAGCAGCTGCACCACCAGGCGTCCGCGCCGGGCGCCCAGCGCCACGCGCACCGCCATCTCGCGGCGGCGCCCGCCGGCCCGGGCCAGATTGGCCCCCGCGAGGTTTGCGCAGGCGATCAGCAGCACCACTCCGACCGAGCCCAGCAGGAGGCGCAGGTACTGCTGCGCGTCCCCGATGATCCAGTCCCGGAGCGGCTGAACACCCACCCCCCATGAGTAGAGGGCCACCGGGTCCTCCTCCCGGATCCGCGCGGCGATCCCAGCCAGCTCGCCCCTGGCGGTGGCCAGGGTCGCTCCCGGCGCGAGCCTCCCGATGGCCTGGTAGTTGATATTGTTGCGCATGGCGCCCCGGGCGCGGGGGACGTACCCCGGAACCCAAAGGTCGGCCCCCTTCGGATACTCCTGCCCGCTCGCCACCACGCCGATCACCTCATAGGGCCGCCCGCTGAGCCGGATCGTCTGCCCCAGGGCGGAGTCCGCGCGCAGCATCTGTCGCCACAGGCGCTCGCTGACCACCGCGAGGGCCTCGCTGGCGTCCACTTGCGCCTCCGTGAACAGCCTTCCGACGACCAGACGGGGCCTCAGGATCTGGAGGTAGGGCCCGCCGACGAACACCGCCATCCGCTTTTCGGCCGGGCCATCCGCCGCGACGGTCGTCTGATCGGCCCTGGAAATCGCCGAGGCTTGCAACTGCCGGCTCCCGGTACGCCAGTCGAGCCAGTTGGCCGCGGAGACGACCGGGATGTCCGTGCCTGCCGAATCGATCGAAGTGAGCGCCACAAGCCGTCCGGATTCCGCGAACGGCAACGGCTGCAACAGCACACGCTCGACCAGGGTGAACATGGCGGTGGTCGCCCCGATGCCCAACGCGAAGGTGAGCAGCACCAGCGCGGAAAACCCGGGCGAGCGGCGCGCCTGACGCCAGGCAAACCGCAGGTCTTCGGTCAGCGGCGCGGCGACCCGGGAACGGAGCCGGGCGCCGGCGCGGGCCACCGCGGGAGGCAGCGCGAGCCGCGGCGCGTTGGCCGCGGCCGCACGCTCCAGGTCGGCCACGAACGACGTGGCGGTGGCCGGACGCAGCTCCCGGTTGAGCGACATCGCGCGCGCGACTACCTGGGCCACGGCCTCAGGCACTTCGGGAGCAACGCCGCGAAGGTCGGGCGGAGGTCCCAGAAACCTGCGGGCCACCACGGCCTGGGTGGAGCTGCCCTGGTAGGGCGTGCGGCCGCAGAGCATCTCGAAGGCCACGCAGGCAAGACTGAAGACGTCCGAGCGACCGTCGATGTCCTGGTCGCCCCGGGCCTGTTCGGGACTCACGTAGGCGGGCGTTCCGGCTGACAGGTCCAGGGTGCGGGGCCGGCCCCATTCGAGGGCTTCCCGGTGGATGGCCCGGGCAATCCCGAAGTCCATGACCCAGGCGTGGTCCCCGTCGAGGAGCACGTTTTCGGGCTTGACGTCGCAATGGAGGATCTGGTGCGCGTGCGTATGGTCGAGCGCGGCAGCGACCCCGCGGCACACGGCCAGCGTTTCGCGCAGCGGCAACCGGCCCTGCCGGAGCAGGCGCTGGCGCAGGGACCCGCCGCACACCAGCGGCATCACGTAATAGGGCGACCCCGCGGCCTCCCCCGAGTCGTGCAGCGGCAGGATGTGGGGGTGATGCAATCGGGCGATCGTCGCGATCTCCCGCAGGAAATGCGCGACGCCGATTCCGGAGACGACTTCCGGCGAGAGAACCTTGAGGGCGATCGCCCGCCCGTGCTTCCGGTCGGTACCTCGATAGACGACGCCCATCGCACCCTGGCCCAGCTCGTCGGTCACCTCGTAGCGGTCCGCCAGGGCCATCCGGAAGTCCGTGTCGGGCCAGGCCGAGGGAGCGGCCTCGATCTCGAACAGGTCCTCCAGGGAAACCGCGAACGCCTCGAGCATCCGCGACCGGGTCCGCGGCGAGGGGTAGGGGTGTTTCCCGTTGACCACCTCGGACCAGTGGCCCTTGGAGATCCCCAGCCGCAGGGCCCAGTGGTTCTGGCTCAGGCGGCTGGCGGCCATGAGGTCGTGAAGACGGTCCAGACGGAGGCGCACGCGCATGGGGAGGGTGGAAAGAGACCGCTCAAGATGACGAAAGGCCCTCCCCGGCGCACCTGGGAAGGCCTGACAAAGCGTTCGCTCTCGTTCGATTTGTCCGGGTTTCAATCGTCCTGCATCGTCCTGCATCGTCCTGCATCGTCCTGCATCGTCCTGCTTCGCCCTCACTCCACCGTCACCGACTTGGCCAGGTTGCGCGGCTGGTCGACGTTACAGCCCCGCCGGACCGCCACGTGATAGGCGAACAGCTGCAAGGGGACGCTGGTCAGGATGGGGGAGAGCAGGTCGTTGGTCTGGGGAATCGTCACCACCACATCGGCCAGCCGGGTGATCTCGGCATCGCCGTCGGAGCAGAGGGCGATGACGCGCCCACCCCGAGCCTTAACCTCCTCGATATTGCTCACGATCTTGGAATGCACGGCGTCCCGGGGAGCGATCACCACCACGGGCATGTTTTCGTCGATCAGGGCGATGGGTCCGTGTTTCATCTCCGCCGCGGGGTAGCCCTCGGCGTGGATGTAGCTGATCTCCTTGAGCTTGAGGGCGCCCTCGAGCGCCACGGGGAAGTTGACTCCGCGGCCAAGATAGAGCGCGTTGTGCGACGTGAAGAAGTCGGCCAGGCGCTCCACCTCGGGCGCCCGGGCCAGCACCTCGCGGAGCTGGGCCGGAAGCTGCTTCAGATCGGCGATGAACTCGCGGCCCTGGATCAGGGTCATCCCACGCAGCCGGGCCATCCGCAGCGCCACCAGGGCCAGCGCGGCCACCTGACTCGAGAAGGCCTTGGTGCTCGCGACGCCGACTTCGGGGCCGGCACGCAGGTACAGCCCGCCGTCCACCTCCCGGGCGATCGACGAGCCTACCACGTTCACCAGGCCGATGGTTCGGGCTCCCCGCCGCCGGGCCTCGCGCACGGCCGCCAGGGTGTCCGCGGTTTCTCCCGACTGGCTGATCGCGATCACCAGCGTCTGCTCGTCCACCACCGGGTTCCGGTAGCGGAACTCGGAAGCGTACTCCACTTCGACCGGGATCCGGGCAAGCTCCTCCAGCATGTACTCGCCGATCAGCCCCGCGTGCCAGGACGTGCCGCACGCGGTGATGATGATCCTGCCGAACCCCTGGAGCTGCTCGTCGGTCAGGTTGAGGCCGCTCAGCCGGGCGGTGCCCTCGTCCTCGAGCAGGTGGCCCCGCAGCGTGTTCGCCACGCTGTCGGGCTGCTCGAAGATCTCCTTCAGCATGAAGTGCGCGTACCCGCCCCGCTCGATGGTGTCGAGGTCCCACTCGATCTGGTTGACCGGCTTCTCGACCAGCTCCTGGGTCAGGTTGCGGATCCGGTACCCCTCCCGGGTGAGCACGGCCATTTCGCCGTCGTCCAGGTACACCACAGTGCGGGTATGCTCCAGGATCGCCGAGGCGTCCGAGGCCACGAACCACTCGTCCGCCCCCACGCCCACCAGCAGGGGCGACCCGTTGCGCGCCGCCACGAGCAGGTCGGGCTCGTCGGCGCACACGACGGCGATCCCGTACGCCCCGTCGACATCGCGCAGCGCCGAGGCCACGGCCTCCTCCAGGGAGCCCCGGTAGTAGGCGCCGATCAGGTGGGCCAGGACCTCCGTGTCCGTTTCCGAGCGGAACTGGCTGCCGCGCTGGGTCAACACCGTGCGCAGCGCCGAAGCGTTCTCGATGATGCCGTTGTGGATCAGGGCGATGCGCCCCGTGCCATCGGTGTGAGGATGCGCGTTCGGTGTGGTCGGCGCGCCGTGGGTGGCCCACCGGGTGTGCCCGATGCCGACGGTGCCGGCGGGTTTGTCCGAAGCGAGCAGGGTCGCCAGGGCGGCGATCTTGCCCGCCGACTTCTTCACCCGCACGCGGGTGCCGTTGATCACGGCCAGGCCCGCCGAGTCGTAGCCGCGGTACTCCAGCCGCTTCAGGCCCTCGAGCAGGATGTCGGCCGCGGGGCGGGGTCCGATGTATCCGACGATACCGCACATGTTCAGTCGTCCGTTCCGAGAGCGCCTCGGCAGGCGTCGATCAGGATCTGCGCGTCGGTTTCCGTTGGGGCCTCCGCAATCAGTCGGACGATCGGTTCGGTGCCTGAGGGCCGGACATGCACCCAGCGGTCGGGCCAGGCCAGCCTGAGCCCGTCACGCCGGTCCTCCTCCGCCACAGGCAACCGGTCCCGCAGCCGGTCGTAGACCCCGGCCATGTCCGCGTGCCGCCCCGCCTTCGCCTTGACGATCCGGTACCGCGGCGCCGAGTCCACCAGGGCGGAAACGGGCTCCGGATGTGTCGCAAGGTACTGCAAGACAAGGGCCACCCCGACCGGGGCGTCGCGACCGATGTGAAGCCCCGGGACAATGACTCCCCCGTTCCCTTCCCCCCCGATCAGAGCGCCCCGGGCCTGGATCTCGCGCGCCACATGCGCCTCCCCCACGGGCGCCCGATACAGGCGGGCGCCGCAGGCCCGGGCCGCGTCCTCCACAACGAGGCTGGTGCTGAGGTTGATGACCACCGCCGGTGGCTGCGCGTCACCTCGTCCCTTTGTCCCCCGGCCCCGTGGTTCCATCACCCCTCTGACGGCGAACGCCAGCGTGTAGTCCTCGCCGATCGGGCGGCCGGTCTCGTCGGTGAGGGCGAGGCGGTCGACGTCCGGGTCAACCGCCATCCCAACGTCCGCACCCACTTCCCGAACCAGCGCGGCCAGCTCGACCAGGTTTTCGGGAATCGGCTCGGGCTCCCGCGGAAACAGCCCGTCGGTCTGAAGGTTGATCCCCGAAACGCGACAGCCGAGGCGTTCCAGCAGCTCAGGGATGGCGGCGCCGCCCGCACCACGGACGCAATCGAGCGCCACGTGAAAACCGCGCGCGCGAATGGCGGGGACGTCCACCCAGGGCAGGGCCAGCACCTGATCGAGGTGTCGGGCGATGGCCCCGGGATCCTGGCGCACCCTGCCATCTCGCGCGGGGGCCTCCCTGGGTGCCGACGCGGCCAGGGCCCGCAGCGCCGCGCCGGCCTCGGCATCGAGGAAGATCCCGTCGGGCCCTACAAACTTGAGGGCATTCCACTCGATCGGGTTGTGACTGGCGGAAATCACCAGCCCGGCGCCGGCCCGGTGATGCTCCACCGCGAGCTGCACCGTTGGGGTCGGGACGATTCCCAGACGGATCACATCACACCCGCTTGCCAGCAGACCCCGCTCGGCGGCGTCGGCGAGTAGCCGCCCGCTGGTGCGGGAATCGCGGCCCAGCACGACGCTGGGGCGGCCGGCCGCGGCCGCCCAGGCGCCGAGCGCCGCCGCGTACCGGGTGACGACGGCGGGCGTCAGGTCGCTCCCTACCAGGCCCCGGATGCCCGAGACACTGATCATGAGGGTGTCGGAGCCGGAAGGGGCGCTCACTGCACTCGGATCGGCAACCGAGACCGGTCCGCGAATGCCGCCTGAAAGGCGGCCACGACATCCGGGTCGAACTGGGTGCCGGCGCAGCGATCCAGCTCCGCCACGGCCGACTCGATCGAATGGGGCGGCCGGTAGGCGCGGCTCACGGTCATGGCGTCGAACGCATCGGCGACGGAGACGATGCGGGCGGGCAGCGGAATATCCCGGCCGCGCAACCCGTCCGGGAAGCCGCGGCCATCGAGATGTTCGTGGTGCCAGCGCACGATCTGGAGCACCGCGGGGTGATCGCGCCGGAGCGGGGCGAGGATCTCTTCGCCTTCCACGACGTGGCGCTTGATCTCCTGGAACTCTTCGGCCGTGAGAGGACCCGGCTTGTTCAGCACCGCGTCGCGGGTGCCGATTTTTCCGATGTCGTGCAGTTCGCCCCCGAGCCGGATCTGGTCCAGCGGGTCCCCCGTGAGGCCCAGCTGTACGGCAATCCGGGTCGCGTAAATGGAAACGCGCTGGGAATGGCCCCGCGTATAGACATCCTTGGCCTCCAGCATGCGCACGGCCATCTGGATCTGTCCCAGGAACATTTCCTGGGCCCGTGCCGCCATCTCGCGCACCCGCGCCTCAAGCTGTTCCTGGTAGTTCTTCTGGAGCCAGCGATTGGCCAGGGTGAGCCGTTGCTTCTCCAGGGCATTGTGCACGCGGGTCCGGACCTCTTCGACCAGCACCGGCTTCGAGAGGTAGTCGAGGGCGCCCATCTGGAGGCATTCGACGGCCGTTTTGACCTCGGCCACGCCGGTGATCACCAGCACGGCGGTGTCGGGGTAGGTGGCAACGACATGGCGGAGGAGGGAGAGACCGTCCATGCCCGGCATGTACAGGTCCGTGATCATGAGCGGAACGGCGGCGGCGGCCAGCGCGGCGAGCGCCTCGTCGCCCGAGGCGGCCTCGATCACGTTCATGCCCTGGCTCTGGAGGACCCGCCCCAGTGTTCGCCGAACCAGTGGGTCGTCGTCCACGATGAGGCAGTGGGCGCCTTCGGAGACGACCGGCGGCTCGACGTGGGAGATCGCCACGCGGGAAAGTTAACTACTTGCCGCATGGACGCTCGGACGGCCGAGTCCGTCGGCGTGGGTGACCAGCTACCGGCCTGCCCCGGCGCTGGCGCCCGTCCCTCGCGGGCCGTTAACCTTCCCGGGTCCCCGACCCAGGCCGCGGATGACCCGAGTGGACCCCGAGGAACCCGAGACCGCCCTCGCCACGCGCGCGGTGCACGCGGGACAGGTGCGCGACCCGCTGTCGGGGGCCGTGATGCCCCCCATCTACCAGACCTCCACCTACCAGCAAGAGGCGTTGGGCCGCCACAAGGGGTATGAGTACGCGCGCACCCAGAACCCCACTCGCGAGGCACTGGAGCGCAACGTGGCCAGCCTGGAGGGCGCCGGTCACGGCTTTGCCTATGCCTCGGGCCTGGCCGCGCTCGATACGGTGCTCAAGCTGCTCAAGGCCGGCGACCATGTGGTCTGCGGCGACAACGTCTACGGCGGCTCCATGCGGCTGATGGAGCAGGTGTATCGCAACCTGGGCGTGGAGTTCGCCTACGTCGACATGCGCCAGGTCGCCGGCATCGACCGCGCGATCAAGCCCAATACCCGCCTCCTCTTCTGCGAGACCCCCACCAACCCGATGATGTTCCTGGCCGACCTGACGGCGATCGGCGACGTCGCCCAGGCCAGGGGAATCCTCTTCGTCGTCGACAACACCTTCGCGACGCCGGTTTTCCAGCGGCCGCTGTCCCACGGCGCGGACATCGTGTTGCACAGCACCACCAAGTACCTGAACGGGCACAGTGACATGGTGGGAGGGTTGCTGGTCACCAACCGGGAAGACCTGGCGGAGCGACTGGGCTACCTGCAGAACGCGGCGGGCGGGGTACCGGGGCCGTTCGATTGCTGGCTTGCCTTGCGTGGCATCAAGACGCTCCCGCTCCGGATGCGAAAACACGACGAGAACGGCCGAGCCATCGCCGACTGGCTGGCGGGACACCCCAAGGTGAAGAAACTCTACTACCCGGGGCTCCCCACCCACCCGCAGCACGACCTGGCGCGCCGCCAGATGGGCGGCTTCGGGGGCATGATCTCGTTCGATGTGGAGAACGTGAGCCTGGCCAAGGCGATCGTCGAGAAGACCCGGATTTTCACGCTGGCCGAATCCCTCGGCGGGGTCGAGAGCCTGATCGGCCACCCCGCGTCGATGACGCATGCGGCCGTGCCGAAAGCCATGCGCGAGGCGATGGGTCTCACGGACAGCCTGGTGCGCCTGAGCTGCGGCATCGAGGACGCGCAGGATCTGATCGCGGATCTCGAGCGGGCCCTCGGGTGATCGGTGGACCCCTTTCCCGGTGGCTGAAACAGTGGCCCCCACAATCCGTATGGCAGGCGTCCAAGCGAGGATGAGGACTCCATGACAGCCCACGTGCCGGCTCCCCGCCCCCGGCAGGCCTTTCAAGGCATCGCGGCGGTTTCCTGGGAGCATCCGGCCGATCGCGCCGCCCTCCAGGCGCTCCGCGCCGTGCCGGGGTTCGACGATGTGGTCAGGAAGATCGTTGCCATTCTGGGCGGCGAGCGGGGGATCCGCCTGCTTTTCCAGGGCAACGCGGTGCGCACCGGCCCGCAGCAGTACCCGCAGGCCTACGCCATGATGGTGGAGGTCGCGTCGACCTTCGACTGGCACAAGACGCCGGAGCTGTACATCTCCGAGACGCCGGTGTTCAATGCCGGCGCGTACGGAGTGGACGATCCCTTCATCGTCGCGCACACCGCGGCACTCGAACTGCTGAACGAAGAAGAGCTGCGGGTGCTTTTGAGCCACGAGATGGGGCACGTCGCCAGCGGGCATGCGCTCTACCGCACAATCGCGGAAATCCTGCTCAACGTGAGTCTCGGCGCGCTGCCCTTCCTGGCCGGGATCGCGCTGCTCCCGATCCGGCTCGCCATCCTGGAGTGGTCCCGCAAGTCGGAACTGTCGTCCGACCGGGCCGGCTTGCTGGGAAGCCAGAACGTCCTGGCCTCGCAGCAGCTGTTCATGAAGATGGCCGGCGCCACCCGGCAGCCGACCCCCGCGGGCGGGATGCACCTCGACCCGTTCATGGCGCAGGCCAACGAGTACATCACGACCAACGAAGGGCTCGACGTGGTGTACAAGATCCTGAACACACTGGCGCTGAGTCACCCGATGCATACGGTGCGGGCGGCGGAGCTTCAGAAGTGGGTCGGCACCGGCGCCTACGACCGGATTCTGCGGGGTGAGTACACCCACCGGGGCGAGGAGGCCAAGGGCCGGCCGTTGCGCGACGATTTCAAGGCCGCCGGGCAGCACTACTCCGACGAGGTCAAGGACGTGGCCAGCAAGGTGGCGGACGCCGCCCGCAAGGCCGCCGAGCGCGCCAGCGAGGCGTTCCGCAAAGCCCAGAATCGGTGAAGCGACTTCTCGTCGTCGGGTCGGGCGGCCGCGAGCACGCGCTCTGCTGGGCGCTGCGGCGCGAGTTGCCCGACGCGGCGATCTGGTGTGCCCCGGGCAATCCCGGCACCGAATCCGCGGCAACCAACCTTCCGATCGCCCCGGACGATTTTCCCACCATTGCCGACGCCGTGGTCCGCCTCGACGTCGAGCTCACGATCGTCGGCCCCGAGGCGCCTCTGGCGGCAGGCCTGGCCGACCACCTCCGCGCCCTGGGGCACCGGGTCTTCGGGCCGCTCGCCTCGGCCGCGCGCATCGAGGCATCAAAGGCCTTCGCCAAGCAGGTCATGCGCGACGCAGGGGTGCCCACCGCGGCAAGCGCCACCTTCACCGCACCCGAGGAGGCCCTGGCCTACGTGGATCGCCATGCGGCGCCCCTGGTGGTCAAGGCCTCGGGCCTGGCCGCCGGCAAGGGCGCCGTGGTGTGTCAGAGCCGCGGCGACGCCGTCGAAGCGGTCCGCGCCATGCTGGGCGAGCACCGGTTCGGCTCGGCAGGCGAGACCGTGGTGATCGAGGACTTTCTGGTGGGTGAGGAGCTCTCGGTCTTCGCCATCACCAATGGCCGTGAGGTGCGCCTGCTCCCCCCGGCGCAGGACCACAAGCGTCTGCTGGAACAGGACCGCGGGCCGAATACCGGGGGCATGGGCGCGTATGCGCCCGTGAGCTTCGCCACACCCGAGCTTCTGGCGCGCGTGGAGCAGGAGATTCTGCTGCCGACGCTGGAGGAGCTGGACCGGCTCGGCGCTCCCTTCCGTGGGGTGCTCTATGCCGGCCTGATGATCGACCCGGAGGGCAGGCCGGCGGTCGTCGAGTTCAATTGCCGGCTGGGCGACCCGGAAGCGCAGGCGGTGCTTCCCCTGGTGAGCGGTGGACTCACCGCCTGCTTCGAGGCGGCGGCGGGTGGCGAGGAGCTTCCCGGCCTACAGGTGTCCTCCGACGCCGCGGTCACCACCGTTCTCGCAGCCGGCGGCTATCCCGATCAGCCCCTGAAGGGGTCGGGGATAACCATCCCGGACGATCTGGGCGAAGGAGTGACCGTCTTCCACGCCGGGACGGCGCGAAGCGAGGGCCAGCTGACCGTCTCCGGGGGCCGGGTCCTGGCCGTCACCGCCGTGAGGGAGACGTTCGGTGAGGCACGGGCCGCCAGCCGCGAGGCCGCGGGGCGGATCTCGTTCGAGGGGAAGCAGTTCCGGACCGATATCGGCTGGCGCGAGGCGGCGCGGAAAGACAAATAGCCGCACCTCGCCTCATTCCCCCCGTAACACCTTCACCGGGTCCACCGCCGTCGCCCGCCGCAACGGCCCGACGCACGCGAGCAGTGTCGTGCCTGCCAGCACGAATGTGGCGATCACATTCACGGTGACCTCGCCGGCGTCCCCGCCGTAAAGCAGCCTGCTCAGCGCCCGTGCGGCGGCGGCGGCCCCGAGCAGACCGATCGCCAGTCCGGTGCCAGCCAGGGCTGCGGTCTGCCGTACGACAAGCATGCGAACGCCAACCGGCTGTGCGCCAAGGGCGATCCGTACGCCCAGCTCCTGCGTCCGTTGCGCCACGTAGTAGGACGTCACCCCATAGATCCCGGCTGTGGCAAGGGTCAGCGCGATCAGCGCCGTGCCCAGCAGGAGGCCACGGAGCATCCGCTGCGAGGCGATCGCCCGATCGATCAGCTCCGTCAGCGGAGCCACCCGGTAGGCTCGTACGCCGGTCCGCGCATCGACACGCGGAACGTCGCGACACCCCGCGCGTCGAACCCGGGGACCGCGGCCCGTCAACTCCTCGACCCGCCATTCGAGGTGGTGGCCCAACTCGTCATCGACGTCCGCGTCGGGTTCCGGTCCCCAGAAGCGGAGGTCGCGACGCCAGAACGGTCCTGGATCGCTCGCCTTCATCCCCTCACCTGGGCTCCCAGTGGCGGCGCTTGGAGCGCGGCGGAAACCGCCCGCGCAAACCGGAGCCAGTTGCGCTGTTCGATCCGAAGCTGGGCCCGGCCGCTGGGCGTCAACCTGTAGAACTTCGCCCGGCGGTTCTTCTCGGAAACGCCCCAGGCGGACGCGAGCCAGCCCTTGGCCTCCAGCCGGTGCAGCGCCGGATACAGCGTCCCCTCCTCGACCCTGAGCACCTCTTCGGCCGATTCTTCGATCCAGCGGGCGACGTCGTAGCCGTGGATCGGGCGCCAGGTCGCGGCCTTCAGGATGAGGAGGTCGAGGGTGCCACGGAGGATGTCGAGGTTGGAGCTCGGCAAGGTGTCTTCCCTTGTATGGCGATGGGAGCAGCTACGCCGATTTCCCCTGACGTGGCAAGGGGTCGACGTGATGCACTCTTCGGGCCGGGCACCGCATGTCGATAATCCGGGCTTAGGATCGTCTTCGAGAAGGAATGACGTCCAATGGCTTGATGCGGTGGCTGCCGGCCGCCCTGCCCCTGCTCCATGCATGTGGCGGGTCGACCGGACCGCCAACCGAGATCCGGATCGAGGCTGTGCGCCCGTTCCCCTTCGCAGCCGGCGAGGTGGTCGAGCTTCAGGGAGACGGGCTCTCCGACGCCCAGGTGACTGTGGGAGGACAGCCTGTCCAGGTCCTCTCGCGCTCCCGAGACCGTATTCGCGTCGTCGCGCCCACCGCGCTGCCGGTCTGCTCCGACCCGTTGCCCCGAGTCTGGATCCACGTCGCGACCGGAGAGCTGGCCGACTCTCCAGGTCGAGACCCTCGGGAGTCCCGTTCAGGTCGACCTGGAACCCGGCCAGCATGCCATCGTTGCCCAGGCGGCGGCCGGCTGTGAAGTCTGGCTGCGCGCAGGCACCTACGGGGCGGTTGTCTACCGGACCGCTCCGGGCCCGCCGGTCTCGATGGCGGAGCGGACCACCCGGGTAGCGACGCAGTTTCTGGTCCAGGGAGCGCCGCGGCCGGCCGAGGTGCCCTGGAGCGAGCCGGGAGCGGGCCCTCCCATCGGACCGCGGGCTCCCGACCTCGCGGCCCCCACGGGAATGGTTGGCCTGACCTGCGTCAGGTCCCCGGCCAGCGCCGGCGATCGCATCGCGATCGACCTGGCTCGCCTGGGGTACGTCTCAGGAGAGTATGAGGTAGCCTCCACCTCGGGTCATTTCCAGATCCTCGTTCCGCGCGATTCGATGATCGCCTACAGCCCGGCACGCCTGGCAGGGGCGCGGGCGCTCGCCGGCGTCCTGGAAGAGGACGCCTACCCCTTTCTTGCGGAACTGTTCGAGCAATGGCCCGACGCCGACGGCGACGGACGCCTGAACGTGCTGATCGCGGCGCCCGCCGGCGCGCTGTATCCCGGCGGAGAGGGCGTGTATGCGGATGGATGCAACGGCGATTTCGTAATCCTGGCACACGACTTTCTCGATCCGGAGTCGGCCCGCGATGCCGCGATCACCCTGGTGCACGAGGCCACGCACTGGTACGACATCGGGCCCGACCTGGGCAGGCAGAATCGGGTGGGCGACTGGACCATCGAAGGCTACGCGGTCCTCGCGGCGCAGCTCTGGACCGAGCAGCAGGACGGCATCGGCTTCTGGGACGATGTGTCCGGTTGTGGCGAGGGGTGCACACGGATCCTGCTCGAGGAGGACCGCTACGGCTGGCCGGGGCTGAACAATCTGGCGTACGTCAACGGATCGACCCTGGTCCGCTACCTGGTCCAGCAGGCCACAGCGCCCGGGGCGTCTCCGCTCCCCGCCCTGGGCCGCCTCCGGCACCGGAATGGAGGGCTGGGCCTGCTGCCTCCGTTCTTTGCCGCCGGCGGGAGCGGCCGGACCGAGGCCGAGCTCCAGGGCGAGTTGCTGCTCGCGTTCTATGCGGATGGCTACGTGGACGGAATCGATACGAGAATCACCTTCGCCAGCTGGAACATTGCCCGGTCCGGTGCGCGATATCCTCTGCGCCGCTTCCGGCTCGGCCCGGGGCCCGATGCGGCCGCCGTCCACCTGGCTCGGCCTGACGGGGTCGTGGGAGAGATCGCCCTTGGGGCGGAAACCAGGATCCGACTTGCCCCGGCCCTGCCCGGGGCCGCCATCGCCCTTGTCATGGCTTCTGCCGTTCCCTGAAACCCGCACTTCGCACTCGGTACTTCGTACTATGTTTCCTTGTGCCCGAGCTGCCCGAGGTCGAGACCATCGTTCGCCAGATCCGGTCCGCGGTCGTCGGCCGGCGCATCGAGCGGGCCAGCCTGCGTCACCACGACGTGCTGCGCGAAGTGACCGGGCGAGCGCTGGAACGCGGGCTGGCCGGGGCTCGGGTCACCGGGCTGGAGCGACGAGCCAAGCATGCGGTCTTCCGATTGGACCGGGGGACCCGGTTCGTCATCCAGCCCGGCATGACGGGCGGCATTCACGTGGTCGGAACCGGTGAACGGGATCGCTACGCCGTGCTGCGGCTGGGCCTGGACGATGGCCGCACGCTGCTCTACCGCGACATTCGACGCTTCGGCACCCTCCTCCTGCTCGACGCCGGAGCCTGGCGGCGCTACGATGCGGCCCTGGGACCGGAGCCCCTGGCGCCTGATTTCTCGGCGCGGGACCTGGCGCGGGCCCTGGGTCGCTCCCGCCAGGCCATCAAGAAGGCGCTGATGGATCAGAAGCTGCTGGCCGGGGTCGGGAACATCTACGCCAACGAGGCCCTCTTCGAGGCTGGAATCGATCCGTCCAAACCCGCGGCGGACCTGGCCCCGGCCGCCTGGGGCGGGCTCAACCGCGCGGTGCGACGCATTCTTCGCGCAGCGATCCGCAGCCAGGGGTCGACCATTCGCGACTATCGGACGGGGACCGGGGAGAGCGGTGGGTTCCAGCTCCGGTTCAAGGTGTACGAACGGGAAGGAGAACCCTGCCTGCATTGTGGCACCACGCTCACGGGGACCCATGCGATTGACGCCCGGATCACGGTGTTCTGTCACCGGTGTCAGCGGTAGGGGTATCGTCCTGCATCGCCCTGTGAATGTCCACCGCGCTGCCGCTTCCCACGACTGACCTCGACGCCCTGCGTCGGAGAGTCCGCGCCCTCGCCGAGGACCGGCCCGCGGTCTACCGGATGACGGATCCGACCGGGCGGGTGTTGTACGTGGGCAAGGCCAGGCGCCTCCGGACCCGGTTGCTCACCTACTTCCGCGCGACCTATCCCGAGGACAAGGCCGCCCGCATTCTGTTCGCGGCGGGTGACATCGCGTGGGACTACGTGCCGAGCGATTTTGCGGCCTGTCTTACCGAGCTGCGGCAGATCCGCCGCCACCGCCCCGCCTTCAACGTGCAGCTCAACCGTACCCGGCAGGTCACGTTCGTGACGGTCTCGGCGGGGACCGCCCCGCGGCTGGGGCTCACGGCCAGCCTCGTCCGGGACGGCGTCCGGCGCTACGGCCCTCTGCCTTCCCCCTCACGGGTGCGGGAAGGGCTGCGCGTGCTTGACGACCTGCTCGGCCTGCGCGATTGCGCCGAGCGCATGCCCATGGTCTATGCCGGGCAGGGCGACCTGTTTGCCGCCGCCCGTCGCGCGGCCTGCATGCGCCATGAGCTGGGCACCTGTCTCGGTCCTTGCGCGGGGTTCGTCGAGGAGGAGACCTACCGCCGGCGCGTCGCGGCGGCCGTGGCGTTTCTGGAGGGTCGCAGCATCGCCCCGCTCGATCGTATCGTCGGGGAGATGACCATCCAGGGGGACCGCGGGGCCTTCGAGACCGCGGTGCGCTGGCGGGAGCGTTTCGAGGCCCTGGAGTGGCTCTTCGCCGCCCTCAATCGAGCCCGCACTGCCATCGACCTGCTCAGTTTCGTCTACCGGGATCCCGGCGCCTTCGGCGACGACCGGGCGTACCTGGTCCGTCGGGGTGTGGTGCGGGCGACGTTCCCCTGGCCCGCCACGCCCATCGAGCACGAGGCGTTTCGCGCCGTGGTCCGCGACGAACTCGCCCGGGAGGATCCCGCCACGGGACCGCTTCCGGCCGAGACCATCGAGGAAACCGTGCTCCTGATATCCTGGTTCAGGCGCCATCCGGAGGCGTTGCGGCGCACCGAGTCGCTGGAGGACTGGAACGGCCCAACCTAGCGCCCTTCGCCTTTCGCATTCCGCCCTCGCAGCCTCACTCCTCTCCGGCCGCGAGCAACGGAATTAGTCTCCCCCTCGGAGGCACTCCCGCCTCCAGCTCGAGGATCCCGACCGAGGGTGGCAGGTCGAACCGGCGCCGTCCCGCCCCGCCCGGATTCATCACCGTGACCACGCGGTCCACCACGGTCAGCAGCGGCCGGTGGGTGTGGCCGAAGACAATGACCAGCGCGTCGGGGTATTCCTTCACCAGGGCGTCCGGAGCGGGAGAACCAAGCTCATGCCCATGGGTCACCACGAAGGGCAGACCCTCCAGTTCCGGCGTGGCAACGGCGGGCAGGCGCCGCCGGAGATCGAAGCCATCCGTATTCCCCCACACCGCGGTGACCGGCGCGATCGCCTCGAGCTCGGTGAGCAGCTCGGCGGGACCGATATCACCGGCGTGCAGAATGTGGTCGACGCCGTCGAAGACCTCGAATACCTCGGGCCGGAGCAGGCCGTGGGTATCCGCGATCACGCCGACGCGCATGCCTGCCGTTGCCGGGGCGCGCCACGGATCCTCACGTTCCCCCCTCCCAGCGAGGGGCAATCGACAGCTCGAGCGCCAGGTGGTCGAGGATTCGCTGGACGATGAAGTCGACCAGCTGTCCGATGCGCTCGGGGCGGTGATAGAACCCCGGCGCGGCGGGGATGATGGTCGCTCCCGCCTCCGTCGCCGCGGTGAGGTTCCGGAGATGCACCAGGGAAAAGGGTGTCTCCCGGGGCACCAGGATCAGCGGTCGTCGCTCCTTGAGCGTCACGTCGGCCGCTCGTTCGATGAGCGACCGGCTACCACCGTGGGCGACGGCGGACACGGTTCCCATGGAGCAGGGGCAGATCACCATCCCGGCGGTCCGCGGCGAGCCTGAGGCGGGCCTTGCCCCGCGATCGGTGTCCGGGAAAACGGTAACCGAGGTCCAGTCGCCCCCGGTGGCCGCCCGCAGGGCCTCGGGCTCGGCCAGGCCGCACTCCTCCGCCAGCAGGCGCCAGCCGTGCCTGGAGACCAGCAGCCAGGTCGGCAGCCTGTTCTGCGCCAGCACCTCCAGCAACCGGACCGCGTAGGGCGCGCCGGAAGCCCCGGTGATGGCCAGGACGATCGGCAGCCGACTCAGCGTCCCCTCCGATTGGGCGTTGGCGTCCGGGCCGGATGCCTGGGGGGCCGGGGGGGAGGAGGACGCTTGGGAGCGGCCCCCTCTTTCGGGGTTGCCCGGCGCCCCGGCCGATTCGCCTTCATGGCCATCGCCTCATCGCCCCGTCGTCCCCCCACGGTTGGTCTCACAATCCGTATTCTCCCCATCGCCGGTCCACGAGCTGGACCACATCGGAATCCATCTCCAGCGGGAGAGGATACCCGGTCTTCCAGGTCGCGTCGATGCCCACTCGCCCTGAGTACACCGGCCGCGCACCGACGAAGCGTTGTCCGGTGAAGAGCATGTCCCGCGCAGGATCGAAGCGCGTGAAGATCCCCCAGATCAGATTCTCCTCATCGTCGAGCTGGATGTCCTCGCTCACCGCGACCACGAACCTGACCGGCCCGAGTCCCTCGTGTCGCACCAGCGCCTCGAGCGCTTCACGCGCCCCCGTGCGGACCACCACCACCAGGAAGCCTCCCTCGAGCAGGCGATGCGCCACGACCCGCCGATCCAGCGTCGCCGGATCCGGGACCGTGCGCGGCGGCGGTTCCTGGGTGACCGGCTCTCCAGTGGCATCGAAGACCACCTTGCTTCCCACATGCCAGGTGAACGACGTGTAGTCGAGCGTATCCAGCGGTGCGATCGGGAGCAGCAGCATGCGCTCCTCGGGCTCGAACCGGTACCAGAGCTCTCGCAGCAGCGCCGCGAACGAGCGCGGGTTGACGCCTTCCCGGACCATGACCGCCACCTTGGTGAGAGACAGCTGGCCGGTACCGAGCAGGTTGAACGCGGTCTTCAGCACCTCCTTGGGATGCCGCTCGCGGAGGGCCACGCCCAGCAGATTGTGGAACCCCGCGGCATGGTGTGCCGCCAGATCGGTGATGTTCGGGTTGATCAGGCGGATCAGCGGGCCAACCATCTCGCCGGCGGCTCTGCCCATGAACTTATCTTCCTGGGGCGGCTTGCCGACCACCGTAGCCGGGTAGAGCGGAGCCCGGCGCCGGGTCATCCGGGAAACCCGGAACACCGGGAAGTCATGCGCCTCTGAGTAGTGTCCGAAGTGGTCACCGAAGGGACCCTCAAGCCGACGCACACCGGCGGGAACGTGACCCTCCAGGATGCACTCCGCGTTGGCCGGGACCATCAGGCCGATCGAGCGTGCCCGGACCATGGGGACCGGCGCGCCGCGCAGAAACCCGGCGAACGCCAGCTCGTCGACGTCCTCGGGCAGCGGGAGGATGGCCGCGAGCATCACGATCGGGTCGCCCCCCACGACGACCGCGGCGGGGAGGTCCAAGCCCTGCCGCTCGGCCTCGAAATGATGCCCCCGCCCCCCCTTCATGCTCTGCCAGTGCATGCCGGTCTCCGCCGGGCCAAAGACCTGAAGGCGATAGAGCCCGTAATTGCGGCGGCCGGTGGTGGGCGACTCCGTCAGCGTCGGACAGAAGGTGAGGAACCGGCCGCCGTCGCCCGGCCAGGTCTTGAGGTGGGGCAGCCGATCGAGCCCGGGGGCCTCCTCCACTTCCTGGACCGGCGCGCGGCGCACCCGCGCTACCCGCATGTGACGCGCCCGGGCCAGCAGCCCCCGTTGCTTCCAGAAGGTGGACAGCGAGGGCGGATTGAGCGCCTGAACCGCGCCCACCAGTTCCGCGCCGATGGCCTCCGGGTGGCGTCCCAGGGCCAGTTCGACCCGACGCAGCGAACCGAACAGGTTCATGACCAGCGGGACGGTACTTCCCTGGGGCCGTTCGAAGAGCAGGGCGGGCCCGTCTTCACGGACCACGCGCTGCGCGATCTCCGAGACCTCGAGGATCGGGTCCACAGGGACGACGACCCTCCGCAACTCCCCCTGACGCTCCAGCTCCGCGACAAAGGAGCCCAGGTCGGGAAACGACGCGGCCATCAGAGCAGGCGGTCGGCGAGCGCGAAGCTGAACACCGTCACCGACATGACGGCGTTCATCGAGAAGAAGGCGGCATCCAGACGCGAGAGATCGGCCGGCCGGACCAGCTGGTGCTCGTAGACCAGGATGCCCGTGGCGGCGATCAGCCCCAGGAAGTACCAGAATCCAAACCCGGCCATATAGCCGAATACGCCAAGCGCCGGCACGGTGAGACCATGCAGGAGCTTGGCGACCCAAATGCTCCGGGCGACCCCGAGCCGGACGACCGCGCTCCGGAGCCCGGCCGATGCGTCGAAGGCGCGGTCGGGCAAGGCGTAGAAGATGTCGAACCCAGCCACCCAGGTCGCGACCCCCAGTGTTACGCAGCCCAGCACCCACCACGGCTCGCTCCAGCGACCGGTCACCGCCAGATACCCACCCACCGGCGCGATGGCCAGGCTCACGCCGAGCCACAGATGCGGCCACCAGGTGAAGCGCTTGCTCAGGCTGTAAGCCATGATCCACCCGAGCGCGAGCGGGCTCAGCCGGCCGCAGAGCGGGTTCAGGGCGAACGCCGCCGCCACAAAGACCGCCCCGGCTGCCAGCACCGAAAGCCACGCCTGCCGGAGCGTGATCGCGCCCTGCGGCAGTTCGCGCATCCTGGTCCGCGGGTTCATTGCGTCGAAG
>Ga0299906_10000777_pt1 | contig 28530 bp, 27 predicted proteins | sample RVTome_14_FD_200259 | JGI IMG/M metagenome (GOLD analysis project Ga0299906, IMG submission 200259) | Soil microbial communities from uranium-contaminated site in the Upper Colorado River Basin, Wyoming, United States - RVT145D125 (version 2) ...
TCCCGAATCCCAGCGCGAGGCTGGCGGCCAGGGCGCCCCGCGGCCAGCGCCGGCGCGCCGCCCGGTACAGGCGCTCGACGCCGGGGGCGGCCGCCACCAGCAGCAGCGCCAGCGCGGGGAAGAGCAGGCGCGACGGGGCCCGCTGCGTGCGCCCGATGGGCCACGACCCGAGCGCCGCCCAGGGATCGAGGCCGGCGCGCGACCAGTCCACGGCGAGCAGCGCGAGGCAGGCGCCGAGGGCGGCGAGCGGCCAGACGCGCCGGGCCAGCGCGAGCCCCGCCGCCAGCAGCACGAGCGGCGCGGCGCCCACGTAGAAGGCGTACTCCCACCAGCCGGCGCCGTGGGCGTAGGCGAGGCCGGCGGGCGCGAGCTCCGGGCCCTGCCCCCGGCCGACCAGCGAGGCGGCGAGCAATCCGACCGGCAGGCCGGGGATGCGCGCCTGCGGCGCGTAGTCCGCGAACTCGAGGGCCATGGGCAGGAGCTTGACCGCGGCGATCCCGGCCGTCGCCAGCCACAGGAGGCCGAGCCGGGCCAGCGGGAAGGGCGAGCGCACCCGCAGCGCCCACAAGAGGCCGAAGCCGGCGAGCACCCCGTTCTGCCAGACGAAGGGCTGGTGCTGGCCGCCGAGGATCGCGGCGGCGCCGAGGGCCGCGCCACCCCACAGCGCCGGGCCGCTGCCGAGGGCCGCCCGGCGGTAGAGCAGCAGCAGCCCGGGGAGGAGCTCGCCGCCGAGCGCCCACGGGTGCCCCGCGCTCACGTGGGAGACGAAGAAGCCGCCGGCGGCGAAGACCGCCGCGAGCGGCGCTGCCACCGGCGCGCTCGCGCCGAGATCGCGCAGCAGCAGGAAGGCCCCGGCTAGGCCTGCCGCCGTGAAGAGCACGATCGCGAGCTTCAGGTAGGCGCCGGTGGGGAGCGCAAAGAGCAGCGGCACCAGCGGGCCCAGCACGGGCGACTCGGCGTTGGCCCAGAAGTTCGCCGTGATCCAGGCGTCGGCCATGTAGAGGGGCAGCGTCCCGTACTCGAGCAGGGACGTGCGCAGCCAGTCGAAGTAGTGCCAGTGGTGCGACGCCCAGTCGCGTCCCGCCAGGGCGCCGCCGAGCAGCAGGGGCGACCAGAACAGCGCCGACGCGGCGAGCGAAGCGCCGGCGACGCCGGCGAGCGCGCGCCGGGAGACGCCGGGGAGCGCCGCGCCCCGGGGCGGTGCGATCTCCACCACTAGCCCTGCTCCCGGGGCTTCACGTGGACGCAACGGCTCGTGGTGGCGGGCACCCGCGCCGCCGTCGAGTCGATCGACGCGCTCTAGTCACAGCATCTCGTCGAGGACGACCTCGATGCCGGAGGCGCCGGGCTCGACGGCCGCGTCCGCGGCTCCCTGGAGGTCGCCGGGCGTGCGCGTGGTGGCGTTGCCGTCGGCGTCGAGCCGGGCGCTCAGCTGGAGGGGACCGGTGAAGGGCATGGCCTGGATCATGCGGTCGTCGGGTCCGAGCTCGAAGTCGAGAGGGAAGCTCGGCGACGCGATGCGCTTGACCGCCAGCGGCGGGCCGGCGGCGCCGGGCCGGGCGATCACGAAGAGCACCGCGTCCTCCCGCACCCGCCCCGCGAGCTCCGGCGCCACCCGGACGGTCCCCGTGACGGGCGGCCCCGCCGCGGGCATCGCGCCCGGAGGCGGCATCGCGCCCGGGGGCGGCGGCGGCACGATCGCGCCGGAGCCCTGGCGGGCGGCCTCCTCGGCTCCGGCGGGGAAGATCCTCGAGAGGTCGGGGGTGCGGGGCTCCTCCTCGACGTAGGGCTCCACGCGGCGGTCGCAGCCGGCGACCGAGACGAGCAGCACCGCCAGCGCGGCCGCGAATCTCCCCATGCGGGCCACGGTAGCTAGTGGATCGGCTCCCGGTCGAGGTCCCGCACCAGGGCCGCCAGGTAGGCGAGGCTCGCGTCGAGGGCCGCCTCGTCCAGCCGCGAGCGCGAGTCGGCGGCCGAGTGCAGGTGGCGGGTCACGCGGGTGCCGGGCTCGTGGGTCACCAGGGTGGCGGCCGGGATCCCCCGGGCGAGGAAGGAGCGCGCGTCGGTGGCGCCCGCGTAGAAGGTGGTGGCCAGGGGCGCGCCGAGTGCGGCCCGATGCACCGCGTCGAGGCGCGCCACCAGGCCGGGGTCGGGTCGCCGGGTGCGGAGCGCGGAGCGCTCGCCGGCCAGCACCGCGTGCCGGGGCGAGGCCCCGAGGCCCTCCAGGTTCACCACCCAGACGGGCTCGGCCGGCGCCTCGGCGAAGCGCTTTGCCGCGTAGATCCGGGAGCCCTGCACGCCGACCTCCTCCGCCGAGAGCCAGAGGAGCTCGACGCGGGTGCGCTCCGGGGGACGGGCGGCGAGCTCCTCCGCCAGCCGGATCAGCACCGCACAGGAGCCACCGTCGTCGAGGGCGCCCGGACTGCGCGACGGCACCAGCGCCCCGGCGGAGAGCGCGGCGAAGCTCGCCGCGCCGTAGGCGAGGGCCGCCACGGCGACGGCGCGGCCGGCGCCCCGCAGCAGGCACCGGCGCCGCGGGAAGCGTGGGGCCAGGGCCCCGGCCGCGGCGCCGATCCACAGCAGGGGCACCATGGGAAGGGCCAGGAGGTCGACGGGGGCCCGCTCGACGTGGTCGAGGAGATCCGTCTTGGTGTCGTAGTGGGCCGCCAGCACGAGCGTCTGGCGGGCGGCCGGCGGCTCCAGGCGCGCGCGCAGGTGCGCCTGGGGCTCGGCGCCGATCCAGCCGAAGACCGGGAGCCCGAGCTCGAGCTCCGCCAGCAGCAGCGCCGGGAGGGCCAGGCCCGCGGCGAGCGCCGCCCTCCAGCGCCCGGAGAACGCCAGGCGCGCGTAGGCGAGGCTCCCGACGAGGATCAGCACCCCGGCCAGGCGCAGGGCGTAGGGATGGGCGCTGAAGGGGAGGAGCCCCGGCTCGAGGCCGCTGGCCAGGACCCTCTCGGCGATCCAGGCCGCGGTCTCGTGCAGCTCCGCGCTGCCGTTCTCGCGCGGCGTCTCGGCGAGGCGTCCGAGCAGCGCATCCCAGCCCGGCATGCGGGGAGCCCATCCTACCCGACTAGGCTCGGCTGCGCCTCGCTGCGCGGCCTTCGGCCTTGCGGCTCCGCTCCAGCGCTTGCGGGTCCGTTGTAGCACTGGACGGCGGGTGGTAGGCGGGTCCGTTGTAGCACTGGACGGCGGGTGTTAGGCGGGTCCGTTGTAGCACTGGACGGCGGGTGTTAGGCTCGCGCTTGCAACAGAGCCTAGGGGTGGCCGCGGCGCAGGGCGTCCCGGCCTGAGATCAAACCCTCGGAACCTGATCTCGTTCATGCGAGCGAAGGAAAGGCTCTTGATCTCCCCTACGGCGCTCCACTGCGAAGGAGTGTCGACGTGAACCGAGCCGATCCCGGGTTCCCGCTGCCGCCGATCGGCGGCGATCCCTCCCGCGGCGGGGTGGGCACCACGCCGGGCAGCTTCGCCCTGCCCGGGCGCGTGGGCGGACCGCTCGCCTTCAGCTCGCCGGACACGCCGGGCATGCCCGCCCCGTCGACGAAGACGGCCTGGGACTTCGCGCCCGCCGAGCGCCGGGAGCCGATCACGCAGCTCGAGCACGCGCGGCTCGGCCGCCTCACGCCGGAGATGCGCCGCGTCGCCGAGCGCGAGCCCCACCTCACGCCCGAACAGGTGCGCGACGAGGTCGCCGCCGGCCGCATGGTGATCCCGGCCAACCGCGTCCACCTCGGACTCGGCCTCGACCCCATGTGCATCGGGCGGGCCAGCCGCACCAAGGTGAACGCCAACATGGGCGCCTCGCCGGTGTCGAGCGGCACCGAGGAAGAGGTCGAGAAGCTCCGCTTCGCGGAGCGCTGGGGAGCCGACACGGTGATGGATCTCTCGACGGGCGGCGACCTGGACGCCACCCGCGAGGCGATCGTCGGAGCGGCGAGCGTTCCCATCGGGACGGTGCCGATCTACTCGATGATCGTCGGCAGGCGCCTCGAGGACCTGGACGAGCGCGCGATCCTCGAGACCGTCGAGCACCAGGCCCGTCAGGGCGTCGACTACTTCACGATCCACGCGGGCGTGCTGCGCGAGCACCTGCCCCTGGTGCGCGACCGGCTGATCGGCATCGTCAGCCGGGGCGGCTCGCTGCTGGCCCGCTGGATGCTCCACCACCAGCGCCAGAATCCCATGTACGAGCTCTGGGACGAGATCTGCGAGATCATGCGGCGCTACGACGTCACCTTCTCGATCGGCGACGGACTGCGCCCCGGCGGGCTCGCGGACGCCACGGACCGCGCGCAGCTGGCCGAGCTCCAGACCCTGGGCGAGCTGACCGAGCGCGCCTGGCGCCACGGGGTGCAGGTGATGGTCGAGGGCCCGGGCCACGTGCCCTTCGACCAGATCGAGTACAACATGAAGCTCGAGCGCACGCTCTGCCACGGCGCGCCCTTCTACGTGCTGGGCCCGCTGGTGACGGACATGTTCCCGGGCTACGACCACATCACCAGCTGCATCGGCGCCACCGCCGCCGCCTACCACGGCGCCTCCATGCTCTGCTACGTGACGCCCAAGGAGCACCTGGGCCTTCCCAAGAAGGACGACGTGAAGCAGGGCTGCGTCGCCTACCGCATCGCCGCCCACGCGGCGGACGTGGCGCTCGGCATCCCGGGCAGCCGGGAGCGGGACGACGAGCTCACCCGGGCCCGGGCGGCGCTCAACTGGGAGAAGCACTTCGAGCTCTCCTTCGATCCCGATCTGGCCCGCGCCTTCCACGACGAGGACCTGGACGTGGACACGGACTTCTGCGCCATGTGCGGCCACGACTGGTGCTCGGTGCGCATCTCCAAGGAGATCCAGGACTTCGTGAGCGGCAAGGACGAGCGCTACGCCTGGGACGCGCCCCGGGTGAGCGCGGCGCTCTCCGCGGAGCAGCGCGCCATCCTCGAGAAGCGCGGCGTGCTCGGCCCCGAGCAGCTCGACCGCCTGGCGAGCAAGACGCGGCAGGCCATGGGCGCGGCCCCGGGGCGGCACGCGGCCTGCCACAGCGAGGCGGCGAGCCCGGAGCGGGCGCGGCAGCTGCAGCGCGAGCGCCTCGACCCGCTGACGCTCGAGCCCCTGGACGCGGAGGGGCCGGGGGCCTGAACGAGTGCGCCCCGGGACCACGCGGTCCCGGGGCGTCACGTCCGAGCCTCACCCCCCCCTGGTTCGACTCGGACACCCAATGTCTCGGACGGGGGCTCGCGGCGCTTGAGGGTCGACTGCCTGCCGGATGCCGGCGCATGAGCCCGCAGCTCTGCCTCGACGACTCGAACCTGCGGGAATATCTGGAGAACCAGGGTCTCGTCCCCGCCGGGGAGCCGCTCTCGGTGACGCCGGCGGGCGACGGCAACATCAACTGGGTCCGGCGGGCCCGGGTGGAGCCGGACGGGCCGTCCTGGATCGTGAAGCAGGCGCGGCCGGCCCTGGAGCGCTTCCCCGAGTACCGGGTCACGACCGAGCGCATCGCCTTCGAGGCCCGCTACTACGAGGTGGCCGCGCCCTTCGACCGGCGGCGCACCTGTCCGCGGGTGATCCGCTTCGACCCGGAGGCCCGGGTGCTGGTGCTGGAGGACCTGTGCGGCGCCGAGCGCCTCGACGCCGCCCTCGGGCGCGGCGCGCCGGTGGGCGAGGCGCTGGCCGGGATCGGCGCCTTCCTCGGAGCCGTGCACGCCGGCACCCGCGGCGCCGACCTGTCCGCGCGCTTCGAGAACCGCGAGATGGTGCGCCTGCACGGCGACCACGTCTTCTCCCTCCCCTTCCGGGAGAACGAGTTCCCCTTGTCGGAGCGGCTGGCCGCCCGGGCCGCCGCGCTGCGGCAGGACCGCCGGCTGCGGCAGACGCTCGACGCGGCCTACGCCCGCTACCTCGGGTGCCGCGTCGCGCTGGTCCACGGCGACGTGCAGTCGGCCAACATCCTGCTGGCCTCCGACCGGCCGGTGCTGCTCGACGCGGAGATCGCCCACGTGGGCGATCCGGCCTTCGACGTGGGCTCGCTGGTGGCCCACCTGCTGATGCCCGCCCTGGCCCGGCGCGCCCCCGGCTCGGCGCTCCCGGCGCTCGGCGCGCTATTTGGGGCCTACCGCGGCGCGGGCGGCCGGGAGCTCCGCTTCGCCGACGCGGCGCGCTACGCCGGGATCGAGATGGCGCGGCGCACGATCGGCGCCGCGCGGCTGGCCTGGGCGGACGACGGCGACGCGGCCGAGCGCGTGCTCGACCTGGGCCTCGCCCTGGTGCGTCATCCGCCCGGCTCGCCCGGCGACCTGGCTTCGTTGCTGGCGGATGCGTCATCCGGAAGACTCTGAGCGTGTCCTCCCCGGCACCCGGAGCGGCCTGGCGCGCCTGCCTGTGGCTGCTGCTCGGGGGCTGGGTCGGGTCCTGGGCCGCCTTCGGCCTCGTCTTCACGCCCGCCCTGTTCGCCGCGGCTCCAGACGCGGCGGGCGGCGTCATCCGCCCCACCCTGGCGGCCCTGCACCTCTACGGCGGCGCCGCGGGCCTCGCCCTGGCGGCGCTGGCCTTCGCGGCGCGTCGCGGGCGGCTCCTGGTGGGCCTGCCGCTCGCCCTCTCCGCTGTGTGCTTCACCTCCCACTTCGGCATCTCCGCCGAGATCGCCGAGCTCGGCGATCGGGCCTTCGGCGCCGGTGGGAGCCAGGAGCTGGCCGCCCGCTTCAACCACCTGCACCGGATCTCGGTCGCCCTCTTCGTGCTCGTCGGCCTCGCCGCCGTCGGCCTCGTGGGTCTCCACACCCGCGCCGACGCCCGGGACCCGATCCGCTAACCGACGCGAATCCCTCAACTTTTCGCGTTTTTCGCATAGCCCTTTCGCGGACGCTGGTGTATGCTTTCTCGTCCTCGCAAAAAGCCCTTTTGTGGCGGTGACTTAGGGCTTTGGCGTGCATGGGGCACCCCAGCTTGTGGGGTCAGCGCGACCGAGAGGAAGCAGCGAGAAGGAAGAAGGATCCGAGCGAAGTGAAGATCAAGGCCACGCTCTCTTTCGCCGTGTCCGAGAGCGCCCTCGAGGACGCGCTGGCCGAGTACGACGAGCTCACCGTCGCCGGCCTGCTCCGCGAGATTCTCGACAAGGCCATCGCCTGCGACGACATCTCGACCCAGGTCGACGAGGGCCCGAACAGCCTCGAAGAGTACGACCAGCTGGATACCTGACCCCGGCGGGCTGGAATCCCCCCTTACCCCAACAGAGCCTGGAACAGATCGAGCTGGGCGGGGCCCAGGCGCCGCGTCGGGGCCTCCGGCCGCGGCGCGGCGGCGCGCGGGCCGGGACCCGGCCGGTAGATGCCCTCGCGGCGCGCGTAGCCGAGCAGCTCGAAGTAGAAGGCCTTGAAGCGCTCGCCGTGGTCGAAGTGGCGCAGGTGGGCGAGCTCGTGGCAGAGCGTGTTCACCAGGCTCGAGTACTTGAGGGGGCGACCCGTGACGGCGTGGCGCAGGCGGATGCGGATGGTCCCGTCGTCGTAGCAGATGCCGTAGTGGCCGTTGACGCCGGCCCGCTCGGCCTCGAGCGAGCGGTAGCGGAGGCCGAAGCGGCGGGCGATCCGCGCGGCGTCCCCCTCGAGGCGCTCCATCAGCTCGCGGGCCGTGCGGCGCTCCATGGCCTGCGGCCCAGCTTCGCGAGCGGGCCCCGGAGCGTCAAGCGCGCGTTAGCGGAGTCGCGGGGATCGGGTACGGTGGAGGCGTGGCCGCGACCCCGCAGCAGCTGCCCCTGTTCCCGCTCTCGAACGTCGTGCTCTTCCCGCACCTGCGCGCCCCCCTGCACCTCTTCGAGCCCCGCTACCGGCAGCTCGGCCGGGACGCCATCGCGGGCGACGGGCTCGTGGGCATGGCGGTGGTGCGGCCCGAGCACGCCGCCGAGATGAGCGGCGATCCGCCGCTCTTCCCGGTGGGCTGCGCCGGGCGCATCACCCGGTCGAAGCAGCTCCCCGACGGGCGCTACGACATCGTGCTGACCGCCTTCGGGCGCTTCCGCATCCTCGCCGAGCTCGAGCGCGAAGCGGGTCGCCTGTACCGGGTGGCGCGGGTCGAGATGCTGGAGGACCGCATGCAGGACGCGGACCGGCCCCGGGTGGGAGCGCTGCGCGCCCGCTGCCTCGAGCTGGTCACGGACCTGATCCGCCGCACCGCTCCGGAGCGCGCGAAGGACCTGCCCCGGAGCTTCCTCGGCGATCTCGACGACGCGCCCTTCGTGAACGCCCTCTGCAACGCGCTGGCCTTCGAGCCCGCCGAGAAGCAGGGGCTGCTGGAGGCGGACTCCATCCCCGCCCGTTTCGAGCGCCTGGGCGAGCTCCTCCGCTTCCGCGTGGCCGAGCTCGGCGCCGCGGGAGCCTCGATTTCGGGCTCGCTCCACTGAATCTCGCGCGCTCAAGGAATATCGCGAAACTCATCGCTAGAGCGCGAAAAAGTGAGGAATCGAGAGATCCGGATACGCCCTCCCGGATCCGCCGGCGACCCGGAGCCAGGCGCGAAAGAGTCTCGACCTGGCGGCTGAAGTCCGCGGAATCGGGCCGCGATCCCGCTTGGGAACGGCGGTTTTCCGTCGGGGAGGTGGGCGCTTGGGCGATCCTGCGCGGTGTCGTGCCTTCGGCGCGATCGCCGCTCCCGACTCTTGCGGGCCTGCCCCGGCCATGCTCTACTCCGCGCGCGCCGGAGTTGGAAATGGTGGGGATCCGGCGCAGACGCCACAATTCTCCATTAGATCGCAGTTAGAGAGCAGAGTGGGCATGAACCTGGCTCCTGGGTTCTGGGACGGTGTTTTGCGCCGCCTGGAAGCCGTCCTGGTGACGTGGCTGCTGGACGCCTGGGTGCGACCGCTGCGGGTCGAGGCCGACGGCGCGGGCCTGCGCCTCGTCTGCCCCACGGCGTTCCACCGCGACCGCCTCCAGGGTCGCTGCCTGGAGGCGATCGAGCGCTGCGCGGCCGAGGAGGCGGGACGCGCCGTGGCCGTCCGCGTCGAGGTGCGGCCCGCCGACCCCGGGGCCGCTCCCGGGGCCGACCGGGCACCGGCCCCGCCCGCGTCGCCGGCGCGGCCCGGGCCGGCGCGGCCGATCCAGCGCGAGCTCCCCTACACCTTCGACACCTTCGTGGTGGGCCCGTGCAACTCCCTGGCCCGAGAGGCTGCGCTCGCCGTGGCCCACGGGCGGCAGCCCCGGGCCAACCCGCTCTTCATCGCCGCCGACGTGGGGCTCGGCAAGACGCACTTGGTCCGCGCGCTCGTCGCGGAGGCCCGGGCGAACGGACGCGAGCGCGCGCTCTGCGTCTCGGCCGAGGCCTTCACCCACGCCTTCACCCGGGCGCTGCGCAGCCGCGACACGGAGCGCTTCAAGCGCCGCTTCCGCCGCGACTGCGACCTGCTGGTGGTGGACGACGTGAGCTTCCTCAGGGGCAAGCAGGCGACCCAGCTCGAGCTCTTCCACACCCTGTGCCACCTGCTCGATGTCGGGGCCCGGGTGGTCTTCACCGGCGACCGCATGCCCCGGGAGCTGGAGGGCGTCGACGCGAGGCTGCGCTCGCAGCTGGCCGCGGGCCTGGTGGCCGAGCTCGAGGTGCCCGACGCCGCGGTGCGCAGGCGCATCCTGCGCTCCAAGGCGGCGGCCGGGGGCGTGCGCCTGCCCCCGGAGTGCCTGGACCTGCTGGTCGGATCGGTGCGGGGGAGCGTCCGCGACCTGGAGGGCGTGCTGATCCAGCTCGTCGAGAGCGCGGCCCTGCTGCGGCGCCCGATCGACGCCGAGCTCACCCGCGCGGCGATCCGGAAGCTGGCCCCGGCCGGAGCCGGCCCGCGGCGCCTGCGCATCGACGACGTGATCCAGGTGGTGAGCACCTTCTTCGGCGCCTCCCGGCAGGCGCTCTGCTGCCGCTCGCGGCGCCGCGACGTCCTGCTGCCGCGCCAGCTCGCCATGTACCTGTGCCACCGCTACACGGAGGCCAGCCACAGCCAGATCGCCGCGGCCTTCGCCCGCAAGCACCCCTCGGTGCGCGGCGCCGTCGAGGGGATCGAGCGCGACATCCTCAAGCGCGCCCCGCTGCGCTACCAGGTCGAGGCCCTGGTCGCCCGCCTGGAGCAGGGCGGCGGCGAGACGGCCTAGGGGGCCTGCCCGAGCAGGCGCCAGCGCGCGGGGCCCGAGAGGCGGGGCGGGCGCCGGGGCTCGAGCGAGGGCGGGTCCTTCTCCGGATCGTCGAAGCGGCGCAGGATGGCGTAGCGGGTGCTGCGCTCGACCGGCACCCGCCCGGCCTCGCGGATCAGGCGGCGCATCTCCTCGGGCGGCAGGTTCTCGCCGAAGGCCGAGCCCGACTCGCGGCTGATCGACTCCTCCATCAGCGTGCCGCCGAAGTCGTTGGCGCCGCACTGGATGCCGAGCTGCGCCAGCTTGGGGCCCATCTTGACCCACGACACCTGGAGGTTCGTGATCCACGGGCGCAGGAAGAGCCGCCCCACGGCGAGGATGCGCAGGTCCTCCTGCACCGACGGCCCGGGGCGGGCGTGCATGTGGTTGAAGAGCGTGTTGCGCTCGTGGATGAAGCCCAGGGGGACGAACTCGGTGAAGCCCCCGGTCCGCTTCTGGATCTCGCGCAGGAGTCCCAGGTGCTCGGCCACGTGGCGCGGCGTCTCGATGTGGCCGTACATGAGCGTGGAGCTCGAGCGCAGCCCCACGGCGTGGGCGGTGGTCACGATCTCGATCCAGCGGTCCCGCCCCAGCTTGCGCGGGGAGATCACCTGGCGCACCTCGTCGTCGAGGATCTCCGCCGCCGTGCCGGGGATGGTCCCCAGGCCCGCGTCCATCAGCCAGCGCAGGTACTCGTCCAGGGCCATGCCGCTCTTGCGCTGGCCGAAGTCGATCTCCTCGGGCGAGAAGGCGTGGATGTGCAGGTCCGGGAACTCGGCCTTGAGCGCCAGCAGGATCTCCCGGTAGTGGTGGTGGTCCTTGTTGGGGTGGATTCCGCCCTGGATGCAGACCTCGGTGGCACCGCGGGCGACGGCGTCGCGGGTCTTGTCCAGCAGCACCTGCATCGGGTGGTCGTAGGCGTCCTCCTCGTCCTTGTGGCGCGCGAAGCCGCAGAACGAGCACCCCACGTAGCAGACGTTCGTGAAGTTGAGGTTGCGGCACACGACGAAGGAGACGTCGTCGCCGCAGTCCTCGCGCCGGGCCAGGTCGGCCGCCCGGAGCAGGGCGAAGAGATCGGCGCCCTCGGCCCGCAGCAGGCGCTCGGCGGCGCCGGTGGAGAGCTCCTCGCCCGCCAGCGCCCGCTCCAGCAGGCGCCTCACGTCGGGGCTCAGGTCGGCGAAGAGGCGCTCGAGCATCAGGCGGCCTCCTCCCGGGCGCCGGCCGGACGCGCGAAGCCGTCCTCGCCGGCCATGCGCAGCGCGGCCCGGCGGACCCGGGGATCGAAGAGCTCCGGGCGCCCGAGCAGGTGCTCCGGGTAGACCGGCAGGCGCGTCACCAGGCGCTGGCCCGCCGCCTCGGTGCGCTCGCGCAGCGCGTCGAGCGCCGGCCAGGGCGCCTCCGGGTTGATGAAGTCGATGGTGAGGGGCGACACCCCGCCCCAGTCGTTGAGGCCGGAGCGCAGCAGGCGCTCGAGGGCCCGGGGCGCCAGGTTCGGCGGGGCCTGCACGTTCATCTCGGGCCCCAGCAGCAGGCGCGCCATGGCCACCCAGGCGGCCACCTCCTCGTCGGAGAGCGGGGCCACGTCCCGCATGGGAGTGTCCGGCTTCGGGTGGAAGGGCTGGACGATGGCCTCCTGGATGTGGCCGTAGCGGTCCTGCAGCTCGCGGATGGCGAGCAGCGTGTCCACGCGCTCCCCGGCCGTCTCCCCGATGCCGAGCAGGATGCCGCTGGTGAAGGGGATGCCGATCTCCCCGGCCTCGCGGTGCATGCGCAGGCGCAGGGCCGGATCCTTGTCGGGCGCCACGTGGTGGGCCATGCCCTTCTGGCGCAGGCGCACGCTGGTGGACTCGAGCATCAGCCCCATGGAGGCGTTCCACGGCCGCAGCGCCTGCATCTCGTCGGCGGAGAGGATGCCCGCGTTGGTGTGGGGCAGGATGCCGAGCTCGAAGGCGTGGGCGCAGGCCCGGGTGAGGTAGGCGGCGGTGGTGGCGTGCCCGCGCTCGGCCAGCCACTGGCGGTGGGAGCGGTAGGCCTTCTCCGGCTTGTCGCCGAGGCAGAAGAGGGCCTCGCTGCAACCGGCGCCCAAGCCCCCGCGCACCACCTCCGCCACCTCCTCGAGGCTGTAGGTCCGGGCCCGGGGGTCGTCGGGCCGGACCGCGAAGGTGCAGTAGCCGCAGCGGTCGCGGCACAGGTTCGTGAGGGGGATGAAGACGTTCTTCGAGACCGAGACGGCCTCGCCCTTGGCCCGGCGCTTGCTCTCGAAGGCGCCGTCCAGCAGCGCCTGCCGGACCCGGGCGTCGCCCAGGCGGGCGGCCAGGCCCTCGGCCGGGGCGCGCTCGAGCCGGCCCTCGTCGACGGCGCGGGCGACGAGGCGCTCCACCTCGCCGAGGGCGAGCGGCGCGGCGGCGGGAGGCGGACTCAAGCGGGGCTCCTCCTGGCGGGCGCGGGCTCCCGGGAGCATAGTGCACAACCGGCGGCATCAGCGATCGAGCCACCGGGGGACCGGCAGGCCCTTCTCCCGCAGGAAGGCCGGGTTGAAGAGCTTCGACTGGTAGCGGGTGCCGTAGTCGCAGAGCACCGTCACGACGGTGTGTCCGGGGCCCAGGTCCCGGGCCATGCGCACCGCGCCGGCCACGTTGATGCCGCTCGACCCGCCCAGGCACAGGCCCTCCTCGGCCAGCAGGTCGAAGATGTAGGGCAGGGCCTCCTCGTCGGGAATCCGGTAGGCGTCGTCCACCGGGGCGCCGTCGATGTTGCGGGTGATGCGTCCCTGGCCGATGCCCTCGGTGATGGAGCTCCCCGTACTCGCGAGCTCCCCGGTCTTGAAGTAGCTGTACATGGCCGCGCCCATGGGGTCGGCGGCGGCGATGCGCACCCGGGCGTTCCGCTCCTTGAGGAAGAGGCCCACGCCGGCCAGGGTTCCGCCGGTGCCGATGGCGCAGCTGAAGCCGTCCACGCGACCGTCGGTCTGCTCCCAGATCTCCGGCCCGGTCGACCGGTAGTGACCTTCGCGGTTGGAGAGGTTGTCCCACTGGTTCGCGTAGAGCACGCCCCGGGGCTCGGTCTTGGCGAGCTCCTCGGCGAGGCGCGCGGCCACGTGCACGTAGTTGCCCGGGTTCCGGTAGGGCACGGCGGGCACCTCGCGCAGCTCGGCGCCGCACAGGCGCAGCATGTCCTTCTTCTCCTGGCTCTGGGTCTCGGGGATCACGATCACCGTGCGGTAGCCCCGGGCGTTGCCCACGAGCGCCAGACCGATGCCCGTGTTGCCGGCGGTGCCCTCCACCACCACGCCACCGGGCTGGACGAGGCCGCGCTCCTCCGCATCGAGGATGATGTACTTGGCGGCGCGGTCCTTCACCGATCCGCCCGGGTTCAGGAACTCCGCCTTGCCGAGGATCTCGCAGCCGGTCTCCTCCGAGACCCTGCGGAGCCTGATGAGCGGGGTCCTGCCCACCGCATCGACGAAGTCGTCCCGGATGTCCACGCGCGCCTCCTCGTCGCCCTGGGGGGCCGAGTCTAGCCCCGCTCACTCGGCCGCCGCCCGCCGCAGCCACTCGCGCGCGTCGGCGGGGAGCGCAAGGGCGCGGGCCTCGCCGACGGCGCGCGGGCTCATCTTCGCCAGCGTCCGGCGCAGCACCTCCACCAGCCGCGTCGGCTCCAGGCGGGCGGCCAGGGCGGCGAGCTCGGTCTCGAGGAAGACCAGGCAGAGCGCATCCTCCAGGGCCTGCACCTCCGGGTCCGAGCCGAGCCCGCGCTTGCGCACCAGGTCCTGTACGCGGGCCACCTCGCCCGCTTCGTAGCCCTCGGCGGCGAGGATGCGGCCCACCCAGGCGGCGTGATGCTCCTGCAGGGCGAGGCGCCAGCGGTGGTAGCCGCGGCGCCCGGCGGGGTAGCGGTCGCGGGGGATCTCCCAGCGGCGCAGGTGGTGGGCGCGCGCCGCGAGCCGGAGCGCCTCGCTCGCCTCGGGCCGCAGCCGGGCCAGCCACTGGCCGACCCGCTCGGCCTGGACCAGCTCCTTGGGGCGCTCCCCGCCGGCCACCGGCACGCGCCGCGGATCCTCGGCGTTGGCGGCGTCGATGGCCGCCAGGGCGCGCGCGAGCCTCCCGGATCCGCTCAAGCCGCCGCCCTCAGTAGCGGGTCAGGCTCGGGTCGACGCGCTCGATCCAGGCCAGGATGCCGCCGTTCACGTTCCAGGCCTCGAAGCCCGCGCTCCGCAGCAGCTCTACGGCCCTGGCGCTGCGCGCGCCCGAGCGGCAGTGCACCACCAGGCGGGCCTCGCGGTCGAGCTCGGCGAGCCGCCCGGCCAGGCTCGAGAGCGGCACCAGCTTCCCGCCGAGGTTGCAGATCTCGAACTCGTGGACCTCGCGCACGTCGAGCAGGGCGAAGGCCTCCCCCGCGTCGCGCAGGCGCGCCAGCTCCTCGACGCTGATGTCCCAGGGGCTCTGGGCGTCGGCCGCCGGGACCGCTCCGCTCCCGCCCAGGCGCGCCAGCAGCGCCTCGGCGTCCGGCGCACCCACGGCGGCGACCCGCAGGGCCAGCGGGCGCCGCGGGTCTCCGGCGTGGTCGCGGACCAGCTCGAGCCCGGCCTTGCCGTAGAGGGCGGCGAGCACGGGCTCCGCCCCGGCCCGCAGCGCCTCGAAGCCGGCCTCGGCGTTCGGCGCCACCAGGCGGTCCAGGATCTGGATCTGCAGCGAGTCGGTGCGGAAGCGCAGCGCGCCGACCCCGGACCGCGCGATGGCCGCCAGCGCGACGAGCCCCTTGCGCAGCGCGTCCTCCAGGACCCGGGGCAGGCCCGCGTCCCCATGGCGCTTGCGGGTGACCAGCAGGCCGGGGCGGCCGCCGCCGAGGTCGACGCCGTAGTCGACCTCGTGACCCACGAGCAGGATGCCCGGACCGTCGGGCACGTGGGCGTAGTCGGCGACGTCGATCAGCAGGCCCTCCAGGCTCCGCTCCTGGATGAAGCGGTGGAAGAGGCCGATGTAGGGCTCCAGGTCCAGGGGCCCGTCCGGCGGATCGGCCATGAACTTGACCGAGAGGCGCCGGGGCGAGGGGGCGGCCGCGCTCACGGCGCGGAGGGCTCCGCCGGAGGCGGGGCCGGCACCTCGAGCCCCCGGGCCGCCGCCGCGCCGCCGAGGCGCGCCTCGCAGGCGTGGCAGGCCTCGATGAAGAGCTGCGCCTCCTCGATGCGCTGGGCCGCGACGCGCGCGTCCACCCGCGCCGGCGGACGCGCGTGCCGGTCGAGCAGGTAGTTGCCGAAGGTGCCGCGGGCGAAGCGGTCGAAGAAGCGCTCGTTGTCGAAGAAGCGGACCTTCCACTCCTTCACGATCTGGTCCGGCGCCTCGGTCACGTCGATGTACTCGGTGCGCACCAGGGCGCGAGCGGCGGAGAGCATGGCCTTGTAGGCCAGCTCCTCGGCCGTCTCGTGGTCGCCCTCCTCCAGGGCGATCTGCGCGTCGAAGGCCTGGGACTCCGCCTTCACCACCTCGATCCCGAACAGCGACACCACCTCGCCGGCGCACTCGCCCACGCCCAGGTCGCCGATGGTGAACTCGCGCACGTCGCTCCAGTCCCGGTAGAAGGAGGGGTCGTCGGCGTAGGCGGGAACCTGCATCAAGGGCTTGATCAGCTCGCGCACGCTGCGCTTGCCCATGCGCGCGATCCAGTCCTGGAAGCCCTCGTCGCCGTCGCGTCCCTTCGCGTAGGCGTCGGTGAGGGCGTCGACGGTCTCGGGAATGGCCTTGCTGGGCACGGAACCCACGGCCAGGCCGTAGGACCCGGCGTTGTGCTTCCACTGCCCGCCCAGGATCACCTGGAAATGCGGGACGGTGCGGCCCTCCACCTTGCGGCTGTTTCCGTAGAAGCCGATGTCGGCGATGTGGTGCTGGCCGCAGCTGTTGAAGCAGCCCGAGATCTTGATCTTCAGGCCCTTGACCGCCTGGGGCAGGGCGGCCGACCTCGCGGTCAGGCGCTTGCGCAGCTCGGCGGCCAGCCCGCGGCTGGAGGCGATGCCGAGCTTGCAGGTGTCGGTGCCGGGGCAGGCGGTCACGTCCACCAGCGTGGTGGCGCCGGGAGCGCCGAGCCCCAGGTCGCGCAGCTCCGCGTACAGGGCCGGCAGATCCGCCTCGGGCACGAAGCGCAGGCACAGGTTCTGCTCCACCGTGGTGCGGAGGTTGTCGCCGGCGTAGCGGCGGGCCAGCTCGGCCAGCGCTCGGGCCTGGTCGGAGCTGAGGTCGCCCAGGGGCAGGGTCAGCATGGCGACGGCGTAGCCCGGCTGGCGCTGGCGGTAGACGTTGGTCTCCCGCCACTCGTCGAAGCCGGCGGGCCGCGCGCCCCCGTCGAGCGGCGCCGCGTCGCGGGCCGGCGCGCCGGCGGTGCGGGGCAGGTCCTCGAGGAAGGCGGTCCAGCGGTCGTCGTGGGGCAGGCGCCCGCGCTCCTCCTCCACCAGGCGCCGGAGCTCCTCGATGCCGAGCTTCGCCACCAGGAACTTGATGCGCGCCCGGCCCCGGTTGCGCTTCTCGCCGAGCCGGGCGAAGACCCGGGCCACCGCCTGGATCTGGGGCAGGAGCTCGTGGGCGGGACTGAACTCCGAGAGCACCTGGGCCTGGTGGGGCACGGCGCCGAGGCCCCCGCCCACGAAGACCTTGAAGCCGCGCACGCCGTCCACCACGCGCGCGACGAAGCCGGCGTCGTGCATGTAGACGAGCCCGCAGGCCTCCTGCTCGCAGCCCGAGAAGGCCGGCTTGAACTTGCGGCCGAAGTCCTGGACGTCCGGGTGCCCGAGCAGGAAGCGCATCAGGGCCTGCGCGTAGGGCGAGACGTCGAAGGCCTCGGTGTGGCACACGCCGGCCAGGGGGCAGGCGGTGACGTTCCGGACCGAGTTGCCGCAGGCCTCGCGGGTGGTGATCCCGACGGCGGCGAGGCGCCGCATCAGGTCCGGGGTGTCGTCGATGTGGACATAGTGGAGCTGGATGTCCTGCCGGGTGGTGACGTGCAGGATCGCGTCCGAATACTCCTCGGCGCACTCGGCGAGCACCTCGAGCTGCTCGGGCGAGACGCCCCCGTACGGGATCTTGATGCGCTGCATGCCCGGGGCGTCCCACTGGGTGTCGGGCCCCTTGGTGGACCTGGCCTCGAAGCCGAGGTCGCGCTCGGCGACGCCGTCGTGGCGCTTGCCGTTGTCGTAGCGCTGGCCGTAGACGCCGCGGCGCAGGCGGGTCTCGGCGAAGACCTTCTCCTCGAGCCGGCCCTGCCGGCGCAGCTCGGCCTGGTTCTCGAAGGCGTCGATCTCCTCGGCCCAGCGGGGGTCCAGGCGGCCGGAGAGGGCTTCCTTCCAGGTGGGGCCGGACATGGCGTGCGCTTCCTCCCGCCCCCGGGACGGCCCCCGTGGCTCGGGGAGGGCCCGCGGGCTCTCGGCGTCGAGCTGGCGATCCGGCTCCGCGCTCAATCTACGATTTGATCAAGTAGAATTGCGCGACCCGGATCCAGCCGAACCGCTGTTTCGTCATCGGGAAGCCTAGCCAAAGGCAGAGGTCTGGGTCCAATTTCCGACCCAGGGAATCGGAAAATCGGATCCGATCGGAGATCTCAGCCCCCCTCGCCGGCCTCCCGGGTGCGCGTGATGCGGACGCCCGCGTGGTCCAGCACCCCGGCGATCGGCTTGGGCTTGCGCACGCTGACGGTCACCCGCTCCACGTCGAACTTCGAGAGCACGGCGTCCGCGATGCGCTGGGCCAGGGCCTCGACCAGCTTGTGCTCCTGGTTGGCCGCCACGTCCTCCACCACCTCGAAGACGCGCTTGTAGTGGATCGTGTGGCGGATGTTGTCCGAGCGCCCGGCCTCGGCCAGCGACCGGAACACCTCCAGGTCGAGCAGCACCGGGCGGCGCATGCGCCGCTCCGCCGCCGTGACCCCCAGGGCCGCGGGAATCTGGATACCCTCGAGCAGGATCACGTCGCTCACCGGGGGGTCCTCCGGGATGGGTGGCGGAACTTATCCCAATTCCGTGCCCGGGGCTTCCGGGATCGGAGGAGCGCGTGAAGATCGGAGACGTCGTCGAGCGCGAGGCCGCGCACTTCCTGCCGGTGGTGAAGCGGCTGCCCGTGGCGATCGTCGAGGGCCGCGGATCGCGCGTGCGCGACGTGGACGGCCGCGAGTACGTGGACCTGACGGCGGGCTGGGGCGTGACCGCGATCGGTCACTGCCACCCCGCCCTGGTGGACGCCATCCGGGACCAGGCCGGCCGCCTGATGCAGACCACGAACCTCTTCTACACGCTCCCCCAGCTGGAGCTGATCGAGCGCCTCGCGGCCGTCGCCCCCGAGCCGATCACCCGCACCTTCCTGGTGAACTCCGGCGCCGAGGCGATGGAGGGGGCCCTCAAGCTGGCCCACCGGGCCACCGGCCGCAGCGAGTTCGTCTCCACCGAGCGCTGCTTCCACGGACGCACGCTGGGAGCGCTGCGGCTGATCGGACAGGCGAAGCACCGGGGCCCCTACGAGGGGCTGCTGCCGCCCGCCCGGCTGGTGCCCTTCGACGACCTGGAGGCCGCGCGGGCCGCCGTGAACGCGCGGACCGCCGCCTTCGTGGTGGAGCCCATCCAGGGCGAGGGCGGGGTGCGCGTGCCGCGCGACGGCTACCTGCGCGGGCTGCGCGAGATCTGCGATGCGGCGGGCGCGTTGCTGCTGCTCGACGAGGTCCAGACCGGCATCGGGCGCACCGGGCGCATGTTCGCCTGCCAGCACGAGGGCGTGGTGCCGGACGTGATGACCCTCGGCAAGGGCCTCGGCGGCGGCTTCCCGGTGGCGGCCTTCCTGTGCACCGAGGCCGTGGCCCGGACCGTCGCGCCAGGCGACCACGGCACCACCTTCGGAGGCAACCCCCTGGCCTGCGCCGCCGCCAACGCCGTGCTGCGGGTCGTGACCGCCGAGAAGCTGGCCGAGCGGGCGGCCGAGCTCGGCCGGCGCCTGCTCCAGCGGCTCCGCGACTTCGCCGCCCTGCACCCCGACCGGGTCGAGGAGGTGCGCGGCCGCGGGCTGCTCGTGGGGCTGGTGGCCCGGGACCCGGAGCGCGTGGCGGGCCTCCCCCGGCGCGCCATCGACGCCGGAGTGCTGGTGAACGTGACCGCCGGCAACGTGGTGCGCCTCTTCCCGGCCCTCAACATCCCCGAAGAGGACCTGTGGCCCGCGGTCGACGCGGTGCTCGAGCGGATCGTCAGCTCGTGACGCCCGAGACGTGCTCGCCGCCGTCGACGCGGATCAGCGCACCGTTCACCCAGGCGGCGTCGTCCCCGGAGAGCAGGTAGACCACGTTCGCCACGTCCCGGGGCGTGGTGAGCCGGCCCAGCGGATTGCGGAGCCGCGCCTGGGCCTTCATGTGGCCGCTGCCCGGGATCGCGGCCAGGGCCGGCGTCTCGGTGATGCCGGGCTGGAGCACGTTGCAGCGGATTCCGTGGGGCGCGAACTCGACGGCGATCGAGCGGGCCAGGGCCTCGAGCGCCGCCTTCGCCGCGGACACCGCGGCGTAGCCCTTCCAGGCCAGCGCGTTGCCCTCGCTGGTGAGGCCGAAGACGCGGGCGTCGGCCGCGAAGAGCCCGCGCCCGTGCAGGTCCCTCACCCAGCCGTAGAGGCTGGTGCCCATGGCGTAGACCGTGTGCGCCATGTCCTCTTCTTCGAGCAGCTGCGGGCGGTAGCGGGGCGGACTCGCCAGGGCGTGGCTCTCGTCGAGCCCTTCGAGCAGCAGCTCGTCCAGGGCGCTCCGCACCTTCTGCTCGTCGAGGCCGAGCTTCTCGGCCAGGCGGGCGGCTCCCCGGCGGCGCGAGGGCGCCTCGGGCGCCAGCAGCTTCAGGTGGCCGAAGGCGATGGAGTGCAGCAGCACCCGCACCCGACCCTCGCCTCCGAGCTCGCGGGCGAGCTCGTCCAGCACCTCGCAGCGCTTCTGCGGATCCAGACCGTCCACGTTGAAGGCGACGAGCCGCACGCCCTGGCCGCGGATCTTCTCGAACTCGGGCTCCACCGCCCGCTGCAGCGAGCGCCGGTCGCGGTGCACCAGGCAGAGGTTCATGCCGTGCTCGGCGAGCTTGTGGGCCGTGGCCAGGCCGAAGCCGCTCGAGCCGCCCAGGATCAGGGCCCAGCTGCCCTCCGCGAAGCGATCCCCCAAGATCCTCTCCTCCCGCGCTGCCAAGCCGAGCCCGGGAGCGTACCATCCCCGCCATGTTCGCGAAAAAGCCCGATCGCATTCCCTCGATCATGGCCGTCATGACCCCCTTCCCCTGGTTCATCCACATCGAGGACGAGCTGGAACGCGCCCGCCAGGTGATGGCCGAGCACGGCATCCGGCACCTGCCGGTGACCCGCGAGGGGGAGCTGGTGGGAGTCCTCGGCGATCGCGACGTGGCGCTGCTGGAGAGCCGCAGCGACGTCCCCCCCAGCATCCGGGACGCCTGCGTGCTCGACGCCTACGTGGTCGACGTCACCGAGCCCCTGGACCGGGTGCTGTCGACCATGGCCGAGCGACACCTCGATGCGACGCTCGTGGTGCGCAACCACAAGCTCGCCGGCATCTTCACGGCCAGCGACGCCTGCCGGGCCTTCGCCGAGTTCCTGCGCCTGATCTTCCCGCCGGGCGGGACCGACGAGGCGGCGTAGGGGAGCCTGTCAGCGCTCCGGCGGGAAGCGGGCGAGGATCGCTCCCACCACCTCGTCCACCAGCTTCTCCCGATCCATGCGGTCGCTCACCCGCTTCGTGGCCCAGCCGTGCCACACGGCCTGGTGGCTGTCCACGTCGAAGACGTCGATGGCGAGCGTGCCCTCGGTGTAGGAGCGGGCCGAGACCTCGCTGGCGGCGTACCAGCCGCCGTAACGCCCGTACCAGCCCGGACCCATGGCGGGGGTGCTGGTGATCTGGATCTTCTCCCGGGAGCCCACGCTGAAGGCGATGGCGAAGTCGCCCGCCTGCGCGTCCTCCACCCGCCGGTAGCCCTTGGCCTCCAGCCGGTCCTCGATGCTCTCGCGGATGCGCCGCTCCAGCAGGGGATCGATCGGGCGGACACCCTCCTCGGCCACGTTCGCGAGCACCGGCTCCTTGGAGATCCAGGCGTAGCTGCGGTAGGTGTCGAAGCGGGCGTTCGGGTCGAAATCCGAGTGCGCGCGGACACCGGCGCAGCCCACGGCCAGCACCAGGACCAGGGCCGCGCCGCGGCTTCGGCTCGTGCAGACCCGGCTCATGCAGACCTCCCCTGGTCGCGCAGGATACCGGGCTCGCGGCCGCGACGCTTCGCTACCCTGCGGCGCCGTGAAGCTCCTGGCCGGTCTGCTGGCTTCCTGGCTGTGTCTGGGCTGCGCCTCCGCGGCTCCCGCACCCGGAACCGAGGCGCCCCGCTACACGCTCTCGCGCCCCTACGCGCCGGAGGAGCTGAACCGCGACGTGGTCGAGTGCTCCGAGCGGGCGCGCAGCGCCCTGGCTCCCCGGGAGTCGCTCTGGCGCGAGAGCGGCGAGGCGCTGCGCAGGGCCCTGCACCAGGCCACCACCGAGTGCATGCGCGAGCGCGGCTGGAGGCGCATCTGATGCGCCGCCTCGCCGCGCTCCTCGTCGGGATCTGCGGGCTCGTCGCCTGCGCCTCCGCGACCCCGCGAGAGGAGCGGCTGCGCGCCGAGAACGAGCTGCTCAAGGCCCAGATCGAGGTGATCAAGCGGAACTGCAGCTACTACCGCGACGTGGAGATCGAGGCCGAGGAGGACGAGAGCCCGTGAGCCGCGGCCTCGCGCAGGATCTGCTCCACCCACCAGCGGGGCGCCGCGCCCATCAGCGTGTCCATGTCCCAGTAGTCGCGCCAGAGCGCGATCTTGCCGTGCCGGATCCGGTGCACCGAGACGAAGGGCAGCGAGACCGACTCGCCGCTGCCCCAGTGCCAGTCCTCGGTGTGCTCGGTCATCACGACCTCGTCGTCGGCGACCATGCGGTGCAGGTGGTGCTCGTAGCGCTCGATGGTCTCGAGGCCGATGCGCAGCCGCAGCGCCACGGCCCGGGGGCCCACGGCGCCGGCGTCGGGCGCGGGCACGTCCTGGTAGAGGCCGTCCTCGGCGAAGTAGGCGCCCACGGCGTCGAAGTCGCGGGCGTAGAGGTCCCGCCAGCAGCGCCGGACGAGCTCCAGGTTCGCTTCCCGGCGGGAGGCGCTCACGTCTCGATCCCCACCTCGGCCAGCAGGGCCGGCAGCTCGGCGCGCCCGGCCAGGGCGACCCGGGAGCCCGCCGGCAACGCCTCGCCCAGGCGCTCGAAGTAGCTCCGCTCGGGCCGCGCGTCGACGATGGCGACGAGCCCCCGATCCTCCTCGCTGCGGATCAGGCGGCCCACCATCTGCTTCAGGTTGAGCAGCATCTTGCCCATGGTGTAGCGCTCGAAGGGGTCGTCGCCCTGGAGCCGCAGCCGGGCCTCCCGGCGCGCCGAGAGCTCGGTGGGCCGCTCGAAGGGCAGCTTCTCGATCACCACGGCCTGGAGCGCGTCGCCCGGCACGTCGAGCCCCTGCCAGAAGCTGCGTGCCCCGAGCAGCACGCTGCCGCAGCCCGCCCGGGCGAAGCGCTGCACCAGGGCCAGGGGGTCGTCGCTGGCCCGGCGCGGCGCGAGCACCTCGATGCCGTCGCCGCGCAGCTCCTGGCTCAGGCGCTCGGCCACCTCGCGCATGCGGCGGAGACTCGTGAACAGGCCCAGGGTGCGCCCCCCGAGGAGCCTGGCCAGGTCCGCCAGCACGGCCGTGGTCTCGCCCACCGGATCGCCGCCGCCGGTGAGCGCCACCACCCGCATGTGCCGGGCGTAGGGAAACGGGCTCTCCACCTGGGCGCTGACCAGCGGGGTGGCGCCGCGCTCGAGCTCCAGCGCGCCGAGGGCGGCGAAGGGATCGCCCCCGACGAAGAGGCTCGCGGATACACAGGCGAGCGTCTCCAGGCGGTCGGCGAAGCGCTCGTGGAAGGCCTCCGCCGGCGCCACCGGGCGCACCACCAGCCTCCAGCGGTCGAAGGGCGCGTCCAGGCCCTCGAAGGCCGCCACGTGGTCCTCGCTGGCTCCGACGAAGACGCCGCGCAGGGCCGCGGCCGCCTGGCGCAGCTCGGCGCTGGCCCGCGCCGCCGGCCCGCTCGCGGCGTCGGCCTCGTCCGGCGGCCCGGAGGCCTCGGCGGCGGCCGCCGCCGCCTCCAGGCGCCCGGCCGCCGAGACGGCGAGGGCCGCCGCGCCCGGGAAGGCGCGCTCGGCGTCGCGCGGCAGCTGCACCTCGCCGAACTCGCTGGCGCGGGCGGCCAGCGCCCGCCCCACTCCGATCAGGTCCTGCTGCACGCCGCGGCGCCAGGCCCGGGCGTCGCGGGAAAGCGCCCGGCGCGGGGCCGGACCCAGCAGGGCCGGGTCCCCCGGTCCCTCGGACGGCCGCCCGAAGAGGTCGTCGAAGCGCGCCAGCACCTCGGCCGGCTCGACCTCGGTGGCGTAGACCTCGTCGGCCACGCCGCCGAGCTCGTGGGCCTCGTCGACGATGGCGTGCCGGAAGGCCGGATAGTCCGGCGGCCAGCGCAGCAGCAGGTCGTGGTTCGCCACCAGCAGGTGCGCCTCGGCCAGCGCCGCCCGCCGGCGGCCGAAGGGACAGCTGCGCTCCCGCGCGCACTGCTCCCGGCTGCAGTGCTCGGCGCGGGCGGCCACCGAGCGGCGCACCAGGTCGCGCAGCGGCGGGAAGCGCATCAGCAGCGCGCCGGGCAGCGTGCCCACCTCGCCGTGGCGACGCGTGCGCGAGGCGGCGGCCAGCGCCGCGTACGCCAGCCGGTCCTCGGCGAAGATGCGCGGCTCGCGCCCCTCGGCCAGCACCCGCTCGAGTCGCCGGGCGCAGAGGTAGTTGGCGCGCCCCTTGATCGAGAGCGCGCGCAGATCCGCGTGCCCCAGCAGGCCGGCCGCGGCGGCGATGTCCTTGCCCAGCAGCTGGTCCTGGAGGAGCTTCGTGCGGGTGGAGACGAGGACGGGCTCGCTGCGGCCCTCGCCACGGAGCTCCATGGCGAAGGGGATGGCCGCGGCCAGGTAGGCCAGCGACTTGCCCACCCCGGTCCCGCCCTCGAGCAGCAGCCGACCGCCGTCGGCCAGGGCGTGGACGAACTCGCGGGCGATGCGGATCTGCTCCTCGCGGACCCGGTAGCCCGGGAGCCAGCGCCGGCAGCGCGCCTCGTCGCGCAGCACCGAGGTGATGGCCTCCTCGTGGAAGGGCACCGGCGGCTCGTCGCTGGGGGAGATGGCCACGTGGTGCAGCGCCTCGGCGTCGCGGCCGAAGGGGGGGCCCTTGCCGAGCAGGGCCAGCCAGGGCGAATCCGCCGCGTAGGCCTCGAGCGCGCCGCGGGCCACCGCGTAGCGGGGCTCGCCGACCCGGGCGCCGGCGGCGGCCCGGGAGAGCACCCGCAGCGTGTCGAGGGCGTCGTCGAGGGCCCGGTGGCGCTCCTCCCGGCCGAGCAGGTCGCGCGTGAAGGTCTCGAGGCGCAGATCCGGCGCGTCGGGATGGGTGAGGGCCAGCAGGTCCTGGGTGTCGAGGAAGCGCAGGGCCTCGAGCCGCGGCGACACGCAGCGCGACAGGAAGCTGCGCTCGAAGGCGGCGTTGTGGGCGACGACGGTGCGGCCGTCGAGCACCTCGACCAGCGAGCCGGCCAGCTCCGAGATGGGCGGGGCGTCGGCCACGTCCGCGTCGCGGAGCCCGGTCAGGCGCTCGACCGCCAGGGGGATGCCGCCCCGGGGCCGCACCAGGCTGTGCACGGTCACCAGCTCGTCCGCGCGGCCGCCGGTCAGCACCGCGCCGATCTCGAGGATCTCGGCGCCGGGCTCGTCGGGGAGCCCGGTGGTCTCCAGGTCCACCACCGCCAGGGGACCCAGGGCCCGCGCCAGCTCGGCCAGGGCGCCGAGCTCCAGGCCCAGCCGCGCGGCGTCGGGCCGCGCCAGCTCTAGACGTAGATGCCGCCCTTCCACTCCCGGTCCTGGCGGATCATGACGTTCACCAGGGCCGGCTTGCCCGAGGCCGCCGCCCGCTCCAGGGCCCCCCGCAGCCGGTCGGGCGACTCGACCAGCTCGCCGTAGCCGCCGAGCGCCTCCACCACCTTGTCGTAGCGGGTGCGGCGGAGCAGCGTGCCGTGCAGGCGATCCTGGCCGAGCAGCTGCCCCTGGGGCCGCATCATCTGCCCCCAGGCCCCGTCGTTGCCCACGATGCCGATGATCGGCAGCTCGAAGCGCACGGCGGTGTCGTACTCGAAGCCGTTCAGGCCGAAGGAGCCGTCGCCGTAGACGATCACCACGCGCCGTCCCGGGTGGGACAGCTGGGCCGCCAGGGCGAAGGGCATGCCCACGCCCAGGGTGCCGAGCGGGCCGGGATCCATCCAGGCGCCTTCGCTCTTGACCGGGATGATCTTGGCCGCGGTGGCGACGATGTCGCCGCCGTCGCCGATCACGATGGGATCGTCCAGGGTGTCGAGCCAGTCGCGGATCTCGCGGCACATGCGCTGCGGGTCCAGCGGCGACTCGTCGCTGCCGAGGGCCGCCTCCACCTTCTTCTCCGCCTCGGTCTCGATCTGGCGCAGCTGGTCCCGCCAGGGACTCCAGTCCAGGTGCACGCCCTGGTTCTTCATCTCCTCCACCAGCAGCTCGAAGCTGCAGGCCAGGTTCCCCACGAGCGCCACGTCCGCCTGCCGGTTCTGGCCGATCAGCGTGGCGTCCATCTCGAGCTGGATGATCCGGGCGTCGGCCGGGATCGTCTGGCCGAAGCGCATGCGGAAGTCGAGGAGCGTACCGGCCAGCACGATGCAGTCGATCTGCTTGAGCGCCTCGCGCCGGGAGCGGTTGAGGAACTCGGGAGAGTCCGGCGGCACGCTGCCGCGCCCCATCCCGTTCGTGTAGGCGGGGATGTGGGTCTCCCGGATGAAGCGGTTCATCTCCCCGCTGGCCCGCGACCACTTCACGCTGGTTCCGGCCATCAGCATCGGGCGCCGGGCGCCGGAGAGCATCTCGATCGCCCGGCGCACCTCGGCCCGGTCCGGCGACAGGCGCGGCGACTCGGTGCGGATGCGCGGAATCGGGGCCTTGGCCTCGTCCACCTGGCCCATGAAGACGTCCATGGGGATCTCCAGGAAGGCGGGACCCGGGATGCCCGAGACGGCGTGGCGGATGGCGAGCTCGACGTACTCGGGGATGCGGTGGGTCTGGTAGACCGCGTCGGCCCACTTCGTGATGGGGCGCATCACGCCGATGTGGTCCATCTCCTGGAGGGAGCCGCGCCGCAGGTTCTCGAAGGGACCCTGGCCGCCGAAGACCAGGATCGGCGAGTTGGCGCGCCAGGCGTTGGCCACGCCGGTGACCCCGTCGGTCACGCCCGGCCCGGCAGTGATGGCCGCCACGCCCACCTTTCCCGGGTTGCAGCGCGCCCAGGCGTCGGCCGCGTGCACGGCCGCCTGCTCGTGGCGCACGTCGACGATGCGGATGCCCTCGTCGATGCAGCCGTCGTAGAGCGGCATGATGTGGCCGCCGGAGAGCGTGAACACGCACTCGACGCCCGCTTCCTTGAGCGCGCGCGCCGCGAGCTTTCCGCCGTGTACGGGCATGGGTTCTCCGCCTGATGGGATGGGCCCACGACGGTATCACCCCGCCGGACGGCGGGTCAAATCCGGGGATGGGTTCGGAGCGCTACTGGACCCGCGCGAAGTCCGTGCGCCGGTTCCAGCGCCAGGCGGACTCGTCGTGACCCATCACCGCGGGCTTCGATTCGCCGAAGCTCACGGTGTCGAGCCTCGCCGCCGGCACGCCCAGATCGACCAGGTAGTCCCTGACCGAGGCGGCCCTGCGCTCGCCCAGGGCCAGGTTGTACTCCTCGCTGCCCCGCTCGTCGCAGTTGCCCTCGATGGTGATGCGGCCCCAGCCCTGGTTGGCCTGGATCTGGTCCGCGTTGGCGCGCAGCAGCGGCTTGGCGTCCTCGCGGATCTCGGACCGGTCGAAGTCGAAGTAGATGGTCTGGAGCGAGGTCTCAAGGGAGGTGCTCCCATCGTCGAAGGGCTCGGCCCCCTCGCTGAACTCGCTGCCGGTGCCCGTCGTGTCCGAGGCGTCCTTGTCCGGTGTGGACGTGCAGGCCGCCGCGAGGAGCGCCGCCAGGGCGACCGTGCCGATCGCCCGCCCCACGCCAGGACCCCTGGTGATACCCATGACTTTCCCCCTTCCGCGGGAAACCGCTCGGCGGCTCCCGGCGGCGTATTCTGGGCCCTCTCGGGCGCCCTGACAAGGCGCCCGTGGCGGCCTCAGGCGAGCCCCCGGTGGACCAGGTACTCGGCCACCAGCACGGCGCCCTTGGCTGCCCCCATCTTGGTGTTGTGGGAGAGCAGCACGAAACGGACCCCGTTGCGCAGCACCGGGTCCTCCCGTAGCCGTCCGACCACGGTGGTCATCCCGTCGTTGAGCCCCCGGTCGATGCGCGGCTGGGGGCGGTAGCTGTCCGCGGTCACCGAGATCAGCTCGGGCGGCGCCGAGGGCAGGCCCAGATCCGTGAATTCCCTGCCGAAGGCGCGCATGGCGTCGGCCACCTCGGCGAGCCCGGCCCGCCGCCCGAGCCCGGCGTTGACCGACTCGGTGTGGCCGTCGCGGACGTTGACCCGGGTGCAGGTGGCGGAGACCGGGATCTCCAGGGGCTGGATGCGCTCGCCGTCGAGCCGCCCCAGGATCTTGCAGGTCTCGCGCTGGACCTTCTCCTCCTCCTTGGGGATGAAGGGGATGACGTTGTCCAGGATGTCCAGGCCCACCACCCCGGGGCTGCGGCCGGCGCCGGAGAGGGCCTGGAGCGAGGTCATCACCACCGCCTCGAGGCCGAAGGCCCGGGCCAGGGGAGCCAGGGCGATCACGAGCCCGGTGGCGGTACAGTTCGGGATGGGGGCCACGAAGCCCTTCCAGCCCCGCTCGCGCTGCTGGCGCTTGACCAGCGCGGCGTGCTCCAGGTTCACCCCCGGCACCAGGATGGGGACGTCGTCCTCGTAGCGGAAGGCCGAGGCGGTGGACACCACCGGGACGTGGGGAGCCAGGCCGGCCTCCAGCTCCCGGGCGGCGTCGCTCTCCACGGCCGAGAAGACCAGATCCACCTGCCCTGGATCCACGTCGCCGGCGGCGATCACGCTGCGCCCGGCGAAGGCCGCGGGCAGGGGCTCCTGGCAGCCCCAGCGCAGGTGGCCGTTGTCGCTGATGGCGTCGGCGTAGCGCTTGCCGGCGCTGCGCGGGCCGGCGGCGAGCACCCGCAGATCGAACCAGGGGTGGCGCTCCAGGGAGACCAGGAACTGCTGGCCAGCGACGCCCGTGGCGCCCAGCAGCGCGACTCGGCGACGCGGAGTGTCGCTCATGGAGGAGCTCCCTGGGGAGG
>Ga0299906_10000778_pt1 | contig 28519 bp, 24 predicted proteins | sample RVTome_14_FD_200259 | JGI IMG/M metagenome (GOLD analysis project Ga0299906, IMG submission 200259) | Soil microbial communities from uranium-contaminated site in the Upper Colorado River Basin, Wyoming, United States - RVT145D125 (version 2) ...
GAGGTTCTGCCGGATGACCCGCATCGCGCCGCGGGCGAGCGCGAGCGCGTCGCTCACCCCGCGCAACCGATCGCCGAGCAGCACGAGGTCCGCGTGCACCTGAGCGGCGTCGGCGCCGCCCGCCATCGCGACCGAGACGTCGGCGCGAGCGAGCACCGGCGCGTCGTTCAGCCCGTCGCCGATCATGGCGACGACCCGCCCCTCTCGCTGCAGGCCCGCGACGAGCGCGAACTTGTCCTGGGGCGTCGCACCGCCGGCGAACGAGTCGATGCCGAGCCGGCGCGCGACCGCCGCGACCACGCCCGGGTCGTCGCCGCTGCAGAGATGAACGCGCAGGCCCCGGGCGGCGAGCGCGTCGACGAGCTCGCGCGCGTCGGCGCGCAGCTGGTCCTCCAGGAGGAAGGCGGCGAGCCAGCCGGTCCCGTCGGCGAGGAACACCGGCGTGTAGAGCGCCGGGGACCGCTCGAACCGCGCCGGGAGCGGCCCACCCGCGAGATCGCGGCAGAAGCGCTCGCCGCCGATCCGGACGCGCCGGCCGTCGACCTTCGCCTCGACGCCGTGGCCGGGAACGTTCCGGAGCGAACCGACGCCCGGGAGCGGCCCCGCGCCCGCGAAGGCGCGCGCGATCGGATGGCCGCTCGACGCCTCGAGCGCGCGCGCGAGCGCGAGGCAGCGGTCCGCACCGAGCGACGCGAGTGGAACGAGGCGCGCGATCGCGAACCGCCCCGCGGTCAGCGTGCCGGTCTTGTCGAGCACGACGTCGGTCGCCCGCGCGAGCGCTTCCACCGCCCGCGAGCGCGTCAGCGCCATGCCGCCCGCGAGCAGCTGCGCGTTCGCGCGCGTGAGGACGATGGGCGCGGCGAGCGCAAGGGCGCACGGGCACGTCGCCACCAGCACCGCGACCGCCACCCACGGCGCGCGGTCCGGCGCGACGTGCCACCACCACAGGAAGGCGAGCGCCGCGACCGCCAGCACGACCAGCGTCAGCGCACGCGCGACCCGGTCCGCCCCCTCGACGAGGCGCGGGCGCCCGGCCGCGGCACGCTCGACGAGGCGCGCGATCGCCGCCGCGCGGGTGTCCGCGCCCACGCGCGCGACGCGCATGACCAGGGGCTGCTCGAGGTTCACTGCGCCCCCGGTCAGCGCGGCACCCGCCTGCTTGGCGACCGGTCGCGACTCCCCCGTCAGCAGGGACTCGTCGCAGCTCGAGACGCCCGAGACCACCGCGCCGTCCGCGGGGACCCGCTCCCCCGCCGGCACGAGCACGTGATCGCCGGAGGCGAGCAGGTGAGCGGCGAGCCGCTCCGCGCTCGCGGCGTCGGACGCGTCGCGCATCCGCCACGCGAAGGCCGGCATCCAGCGCTGGAGATGATCGAGCTCGCGCGCGGCGCGGCCCCGTGCCGCCCGCTCCACGTAGCGCGCGCCGAGCAGCAGGAAGACCAGCATCGCGATCGAGTCGAAGTACACCTCGCCGTGGCCGGCGAAGGTCGCCCAGGCGCTCGCCGCGAACCCGGCGGCGAGCCCGAGCGCGATCGGGGCGTCGAGGCCGACCCGCAGCGCGCGCAGGTCCCGCCAGGCGGCGGCGAAGAACGGCCCGCAGGCGAACAGCATCACCGGGGTCGTGAGCGCGAGGCTCGCCCACCGCATCAGGCTCTCCGCCTCGCGCGTGAGGGTCCCGGCGCCGTCGTCGACGTAGGCGGGAAGCGCGTACATCATCACCTGCATCGCGCCGAATCCGGCGACGAACAGGCGCCACAGCGCGGCGCGCCGGTCGCGGCGCTCCAACTCGTCCTGCCGGCGCGGATCATACGGGTAGGCGTCGTAGCCGATCGCCCGGATCGCCTCGAGGATCCCGCTCAAGCGCACCCGCCGCGCATCCCAGGCGACCTGCGCGCGGTGGGTCGCGTAGTTGATGTCGACGCGCAGAACGCCGGGCAGGCGGCGCAGGGACTGCTCGTTCAGCCAGAGGCAGGCGGCGCAGCGGATGCGGTCGAGGATGAGCGCGGCCTCGCGCTCGTGCTCGCTCGGCGCGGCGACGAACTGGCGCTGCGCGACAGGGTCGTCGTAGATCTCGGCGGGGGGCAGGTCGCGGGCGGGCCGCGCGAGGTCGCCTGCCGGCTGCGGCGCCGCGCGCGTTTCGTAGTAGCGCTCGAAGCCGGCGGCGACGATGGTGCGCGCGACCGCCTCGCAGCCGGCGCAGCAGAGCTCGCGCTGCGCGCCGAGCACGGGCGCAACATGACGGCCCGGCTGGACGACGGGCAGGCCGCAATGGAAGCAGGCAGGAACCGGCGTAGCGATGGCGCCCACCGGCCGATGCTATGCACGGCCGGCGCGCCCCTCTTGACGTGGATCAAACCGAGGGCGACCCTTGGCGCCGCCAGGGAGAACCCATGCTGATCAACTGCGCTGCCTACGAGAACGGCCGGAAGCTCGCGGACATCGCGCGCAACGAAATCAGCGACTACCTGAAGCGGCCCGGCTGCTTCGTGTGGGTCGCGCTCTGCGAGCCCGAGCCCGGGGAGCTGGAAGCGATGCAGGAGGAGTTCGGCCTCCACGAGCTCGCGGTCGAGGATGCGCAGACCGGGCACCAGCGCCCGAAGATCGAGGAGTACGGGGATTCGCTCTTCGTCGTGCTGCACACCGTGGAGCTCGAGGCGAAGGCGCTGCGCGTCGGCGAGGTCAGCGTCTTCGCCGGACCGAACTACATCCTCTCGGTCAGGCACGGCACCAAGCGCGGCTTCGCCGACGTGCGCGCCCGCTGCGAGCGCGAGCCCGAACTGCTGCAGCACGGCTCGGGCTTCGTCCTCTATGCGCTGATGGACGCCGTGGTCGACCGCTACTTCCCGGTCGTGGAGGCGCTCGAGACGGAGTTCGAGAGCATCGAGGACCAGATCTTCGGCGGCGGGCTCGCGCGGCAAAACATCGAGTCGCTCTACGCGCTCAAGCAGAAGCTCATGACCCTGAAGCACGCGGCCGGTCCCCTGCTCGACTCGGTAGGCAAGCTCTACGGAGGCCGGGTGCCGCAGGTCTGCGTCGGCACCCAGGAGTACTTCCGCGACGTCTACGACCACCTCAGCCGGATCAACCAGACGATCGACACGGTTCGCGACTCGGTCACGACCGCGATGGCGGTGAGCCTGTCGCTGATCCAGCTGCAGAACAGCGAGATGACGAAGCGGCTGGCGGCCTATGCGGCGCTGGTCGCGGTGCCCACCATGATCGCCGGCGTCTACGGCATGAACTTCGAGTACATGCCGGAGCTGAAGTGGACCTTCGGCTACCCGCTGGCGGTCGGCGCCATGGTCGCCATCGACGCCTGGCTGTTCTACAAGTTCCGCAAGGCCGGCTGGCTGTGACTGCCGCGGCTACTGCGCCGTCCAGCCGCCGTCGATCACGAGGCTCGTGCCGGTGATGAGCGACGCCCCGGGCGAGGCGAGGAACACCACCGCGGCGGCGACCTCCTCCGGTCGGCCGATGCGCCCGAGCGGGATGCGATCGTAGGCCCAGTCGCGGAAGGCGGGCTGCGCGAACATCGGGCGGGTCATCGGCGTCTCGATGAACGTCGGCGCCACCGAGTTCACCCGGATGTTGTGCGGGGCGAGCTCCACCGCCATCGCCTTCGTCAACCCTTCCAGCGCGTGCTTCGACAGACAATAGACGGACCGGTTCGGCGCGCCGACGTGCCCCATCTGCGACGACACGTTGATGATCGCGCCGCCCCGCTCTTTCCGGTCCGGCGCCTCCAGCATCTTCCTCGCCGCCGCCTGCGCGGCGAGGAAGGCCGCCCTGACGTTCAGGCCGAGCAGGCGATCGAGGTGCTCCTCGCTCACGTCGACGAACGGCTCCGGGATGTTGGCGCCGGCATTGTTCACCATCACGTCGAGCGCGGGCAGCGCTGCGAACGTCCGCTTGAGGGCGGCGGCGTCCGTGACGTCGCAGGCGCAAGTCTTCGCCCGCCCGCCTGCGCCACGGATCTCCTCCGCCGCCTGCTCGATCTCGGACCTGGTCCGCGCGACGAGCCACACCTCGGCGCCGGCCTCGGCGAGCGCAACTGCGGCGCTTCGGCCGATCCCCCGCCCGGCGCCCGTGACGAGCGCCACGCGTCCGTCGAGCTGTGCCTGGTGCGCCGTCAACTTGCGACACCCTTCGCGTCGGGCAAGCCCGAGCCGTCCACCTCGAGCCCCCGCCGGACCGCGCTCGGCGAGCGCCCGGTCCAGCGGCGGAACGCCCGGTTGAAGCTCGACACCTCCGCGAAGCCGACCAGGTACGCGACCTCCGCGATCGAGTAGTCCGAGCGCTGCAGATACCCGGCCGCGAGCTCGCGCCGCGTGGCGTCGAGCAGCCCGGCGAAGCTCGTCCCCGCTTCGGCGAGCCGGCGATGCAGCGTGCGCGGGCTGAGCGCGAGCCCCCGCGCGATCTCGGCCTGGGTGGGCGGACCCGACGGCAGCAGCTCCAGGATCCGCCGCCGCACCTGCGTCACGGTGTCGGTGCGATCGAGCCGCCCGAGGTACTCGAGCGCGATGCGTTCGCTCGCCAGCGCGACCTCGGGATTGGCGGTGGGCAGCGGTTGCGCGAGGTCCTCGTGCCGGCACAGCACGCTCGCCCGCTCGGCGCCCCAGACGATCGGGCACCGGAACCATTCCTCGAACGGCGTACGCGGATCCGGCGCGCTGCGCACGACCGTGACGTCGAGCGGCGCGAACGCGTCCCCGTAGGTGATCCGGCACAGCCGGACGAAGCCCGCGGCGAGCCAGTCGTGGACCCACACCGCCGGCGGCTGCGCGCCGCGGAAGACGAACGCGATGCGGACGCTGCCGGGGCCCTCCTCGATGCGCATCGTCCACAGCTCCGTCAGCACGCGCATGTACCGGGCAAACCGCCGGCAGGCCTCGCCGAGCGTCGCGCTCGAGAGCCAGGCGTGACCGACCGCGTGCATCGTCGTACCGTGCATCTGCTTCGCGACGTCGATCCCCAGGGACGGGTCGCCGACCGCCTGCTCGGCCAGCCTGAGCAGGCGCTGCGACGTGCGCGCCGGCACCCTCGCGCCCGGCACCTTGAGCATTGCCGGATCGATTCCGGCGGCGCGGAAGACCGGCGCCGGGTCGATTCCGCGCGCCTCGAGGGCACGCCACAGGTTGACGCCGGGCGAGACGAGCGCGGTCGCGAACACCGCAGGGTTCGAGTCTTCCATCTAGCGCCTGGCTGCGAAGGACAAGGTTCTGGCGAGCCGGGTCAACGGCAAAGGGTACGCCAGCCCGTATCTTCCCGCAGCTTCGAGCGGGCGCCAGTGCCCGCGCCAGCCGATCGGAGTTCGATGGAAGAGTTTCTCACGCCGGAGACCGTGCTCGCCGATCTCAGGCATACCGCCATCTGGGGCGGCCTCGACGACGAGGGCATCGCCCGCCTCGCCCACCATGCGCTGTTCTTCGCGGGACGCGGCCATGCCGCGCTCAACCCGCTGATCGCCGCCTTCTACCCCGAGTACGCAGGCAGGGTGGCCGGGGAGCGGCGCGAGGAGGTGTTCGCGCGCATTCGCGGCCAGGTCCACGAAGGGCTGCTGCGGTCCGGCGTGCTCCTTCACTTCCTGTGCCACGACCCCGACCTCGAGATCGTCTCCGCCGCCGCGCGCGAGGTCGCATCGTTGGGGCTCGTCGAGGAGCCCGAGGGCGCGCGCGGCGCGGACTGGGTCCTGAAGCTCGTGGTCACCGGCTCGGTCGCCAATTCCGGTGCCGCGCTCGGCGGGCTCCTCGCGCTGGGAGACGAGGCCGTCAACGCCAAGCTCGCGGTGCTGCGGCCGGGGCTCGCCCTGCCGTGGGCGGACCGGGCGCTCGGCCAGATGGTGAGCTGCACCACCGGTTACGTGTTCGCCGCGACCGTGACCTTCTGGCTCGAGTGGATGGAAGCACTGGTCGCCGACCTCCCGGACGCGTCGCGGGTCTTCGACTGGACGGCGCGCGCCCTCCTCGCCCAGCGGGAAGCGATGGTCGAGCAGACCATCCTCCGGGGAAGAGTGCCGGCGCGCGAACGTACCAACGGCGATCACGGCGCGGGCGAGCTCTCGGTGGCAGTATTTGCGGGGTCGATCGGGCCGCGCCTGCGCGCGCTCGTGCCCGCGGCGCGCCAGTCGGAGATCTTGCTGCGTGCGGTCGCTGCCTGGAGCGGTACGCGCGACGCCGGCAGCGGCGTCCCGCTGAACGGCGCGTCGGCCTGAGTCGGCGCCGCGCCAGCCCGGCTCTGTGCTCAGGGCTGGGTCGAGTTCAGCCCGACGAAGGTGCCGCCGTTGCGGCGCGCCAGCTCCCGCATCAGCGTCGCGAACCGGATTCCGGTGTAGCTCGACTGCGCCGGCGGCGCGAACATGGTCGGAAAGCCGACCCCGTGGATGCGCACCGGCCGCTCGCCCCCGGCATCCGGCCGGTTGAGCCGATCGACCCGGCGCACCACGTCGTCGATGGAGGGGCCGGTGAACTCGTCGCCGAAGACGTAGAGGCTGATCTTCCGGTCTGGGCGGTAGAAGGTCCGGATCGCCGTCTCGATGCCTTGCGCGGGACTGCTGACGCTGAACGGCTTCCAGTCCCGCAGGCGTTCGACGATGGCGCGCCGGCGCGCGGCGCTGTCCGGAATCCACTGGCCCGCGTACTGCGAGAACATGAGCTGCCCCATGTCGCTCATCACCTGGATGCCCTTGACCCGCGGGTAGAGCTTCAGGGTTTCCTCCACCTTGCGGCGCATCGCCGACCAGGCCAGCGATTGCATGCTGCCCGAGGTGTCGATGATGAAGACGATGTACTCGCTGTCGATCGGGATCCCCCCCACCAGGCGCTCCGGCGGCGCTTCCCGCCGCTGGGCGAGGAGCCGCTTCATCTCCGCCGTAAGCTCCTGCTGCGCCAGCGCGAGCTGGCCGCTGAGGCGATTCTGCACGGCCGCGGTGTCGCGCGCCGCCCGGTAGCGGCCCTGGATGGTCGTGAGCTCGTCCTGGTAGCGGGCGAGCAGCCGCTCGGCCTGCGACGCTTCGGCCTGTCGCGCGCCGAGCTCCGCTTGGAGCGCCTTGAGACGGAGCTCGAGCTCGGCGGACTCCTCCTGCAGGACGCGCAGCTCCGCCCGCAGCGTCTCCGCGTCTCGTTCCACGACCTGGGGCTCGACGCCGCGCGTGATGACGAACAGGAGCAGGATCGCGCCGAAGCCGCAGCAGATGGCGTCGAGAAACGACATCTCGCCGCCCTCGAACGCGCGCCGGCGGCGCCGGCTCATTGGACGACCCTCGCGGCGCGCCGGCTCATTGGACGACCCTCGCGCTCCGCGCTCGGGATTCGCCCTTGGGGCGGCCCGGCGCGCTCATTGGACTACCTTGTCGCTCCGCGACAAGGATTCGCGCTTGGGGCGGCCCGGCGCGCTCATTGGACTACCTTGTCGCTTCGCGACAAGGATTCGCGCTTGGGGCGGCCCGGCGCGCTCATGGCCAATCCTCCGCCGGGCTGAGGAACGAGCCGCGGCTGAGCTGCGCGAGCCGCCAGTACGCCGCCGCCGCCAGGGGATCGCCCTCCATGGGCAGCAGGATCACGTTGACGGGAACGCCCTTGGGCAGCGCGGCGACGGCGGCCTCGAAGAAGCGCAGGCGCTGCTCGCCCGAGACCGTGTACGCCTCGCCCCGCTCGCGGTCGACGGTCGGCAGCCCGTCGGTCACGAGGAACACGTTGTCCGGCCTGGGCTGGAGCCGGTTGACGACGTCGAGCGCGTGGTAGAGGCTCGTCCCGCCCCGGGGCACGATCTGTTTCGTCGCGTCGACGGCGCGGTTGAGCACCGCGGGGTCCCCCGCGTCGAGCCAACGGGAGCCGGTGTCGCGCATGACCGGCTCGGCGCGCTCGTTGAAGGCGAAGATCTGGAACCGCGCGCCGGGCGGGATCTGGGTGGCGATCCAGTCGACCGTGGCGAGCGCGCGCTGCCATTTCGGCGCCTGGCGCCGCGCGGCTGCGGGCAGGTTGCGCAGCCGGACCACGTCGACGATCCGCTCGGCGAGCATGCTGGCCGAGGTGTCGAACAGGACAAGCACACGCTCGCCGCCGACCTTCAGCCCGGTGAGGTACTGGCGATCGCCTTCGCCGGGGAAGGCGCGCAGACGGTCGCCCTCCTCGACGCGCTGGCGGGCGCCTCCCTCCAGCCGTTTCAGCGCCTCGTCGTTCGATTTGAGATCCGCCTTCAGCCGATTGACGTGCGCCTCGCGGGCGACGCTGTCGGCCTCGAGCTGCGCGAGGTCGTAGCGGCGTCCGGCGATGTTCTCGGTCATCGTCCGCGCCTGGGCGAGCAGACGCTGGCGGCGCTCGCGGGCCTGCGCCACGCTCGCGCCGAGCGCCGCGGCCTGCGCCCGGTCGCTCGCCACCTGCCGCTCCCGCGCCTCGAGCTCCCGCTGGAGCGCATCGGTCGCCTCGCGCCGCTGGGCGGTGGAGCTGTGGCTCAGGATGAGAAACAGCAGCAGGACGGCGCCGAAGCCGCAGCAGATGGCGTCGAGAAACGACATGCTGAGCGTCGTCGGGGGCCGGCGCTGCTTCATGGCGGCGCGTCAGCTGGTGCGCAAGTGCCGGACCAGGCGGTCGTTGACGTAGGTCTCGGTATCCAGCACCAGGCGCTCCTGCGCGAGCTGGAGCTGATGAACCAGGAACATGAGGACGATGCTCAGCAGCAGCGCGATCAGGGTGGAGTTGAACGCGGTCCCGAGGTTTTCCGTGACGCCGGTGATGTCGCCCTGGACCGCGCGATGGGCGAGCCCCATCGCGTTGCCGATGCCGCGCACCGTCCCGATGAAGCCGATGGCCGGAATGGCCCAGGCGACGTAGCGGATCTGCGCCAGCTCGGAGTCGAGACGCTCGCCCTCGTTCTCGCACACCGCGCTGACGGCGGAGGCCGCGTCCTGCACGTTGTGCGTCGTCTCGAATCGCGTGAGCGACTGCGACATCGCCCGCGGCAGCAGGAGGTTGCGCAAGGCGGGCTTGAGAGCGGCGAGCGGCTTGACGTAGCGCCGCGCGTCCTCGGGCAGGATCTTGATCCCCTCGGTGAGCGGCAGCAGCTCGGCCTCGAGCAACCCGCGCTCGCGCAGCACGAACACCCACTTGTAGCCGAGGATCGCCAGCGCCCAGAGCATCAGCACGAAGCACGACTCCTGCTCGTAGTCCTTGAGGATCACCCAGAGCGAGCTCTCGACCGTGGCGTCGGGCTGCTTGGCCACCAGCGCGCGGCTCTCGACGAGGTCGGCCTCGGCGTTCGGCCTCACGACGGTGACGTAGACGCCGTGCACGAGAATGACGGCGAAGATCAGGGCGAAGAACTGATAGACGAACTCGGCGGGGAAGTGCTTGAGCATGTCGGTCCTGGCTCAGATGTCGGCCGGGAAGGACACGGCCACGTCGGGTCTGGGTCGCTCGTCCGTGTCCTTCCGCGGCGGCTCCCGCCCCCGGCGGGCGGGGGATTGCTTCTCCGCCTTCGGCGCGGGCGTCTCCGCGACGGGCGGCGGCTTCGGATCCTGGGCCGGAGCCGCGGCCGGGAGCGCGGCGGCGAGGCACGCCGCCGTCCAGGCCACGAGCAGGGCAGTTCGCCAGCGGCAGCAGCGATGCATCGTCATGGCGTCTCCGTCGCGTACCGGGCGCAGCGAAATCCGACGTCGGCTCGCGGCTCGGTCCCGTAGTCGCGATACGTCCAGCGCAGCGCGCTGACGCTCGCCTGCATCCAGCTCGAGCCGCGGATCACGTGGTGCTTCCCGGCGGCCGGGCCGGTCGGGTCCGGCTCCGGCGTCGCTCGAACGCCATAGTAATCGTGGACCCATTCGGCGGCGTTGCCGGCGAGGTCGAAGAACCCCGCGGCGCTCGCGGCGAAGCGGCCGACGGGCGCCGTACCGGCGTAGCCGTCGTTGTAGTCCTTGAGCACGTCGGCGAGCAGCCCCGCCACCGAGCGATCGGCGAAGTTGCCGCTCCCCGGCGCCGGCGGCATGGCGTCGCCCCACGGGAAGCGGCTCGCCTTGGGGACGCCGGCGTGCCGCGCCGCCCACTCCCACTCGGCCTCCGTCGGCAGGCGGAAGCCGCGGCGCGGCGGGCGGACCGGAGCGAGCCTCCCGGCAGCGCTCGCATAGCTCGCCGGAAGCTGCGCCGCCTCGTTCAGCCAGTTGCAGTAGCCCGCGGCGTCTTCCCAGCGCACGTTCACGACCGGGTGGGCCGGATCGTCGAGCGCGAGCGCGCCGTACTTGCCCGACTGGTGATTCGGCCGGTACCGCCGGAACTGGGCGTTGGTCACCTCCGTCGCCCCGAGGTAGTAGGCGCGGGAGAGCTGCACCTCGCGCAGCGTTTCGTTGGCGCGCTGGCCCGGCTCGCGGCGCGATGCGCCCATGGTGAACTTGTCCGGCCGGACGAGCACCATCGCCGTGCCGTCCGGCGCGGCGATTCGATCCGCCAGCGCGGGCGGTGCCCCCACCGCGCGCAGCGCGACGGTCAAAGTCTGCTCGAACCCCGGCCGGGGCGTGACCCACCGCTGCGCGGGCTCGAAACCGTCCCGCTTGATCTCGAGCAGCGTCGGCGCCGCGGGCAGAGCGTGCTTGCCGTGCGCCGGGCCGATCGTCTGGCCTTCGATGCTCAGCACTGCGTCCCGGGGCTGGACCTCGAGCGTCACCTGGCCCACCTCGGCGCTCAGCCCAACGGCCAGGCTCCGCACCTCCGCCGGCTCGAGGCGCACGGAGCGGTTCGCGGTGCCATAGCCGCGCTTCGACACCGTGATGCGATGCTCGCGGCTGGGGCTGAGCGCGAGCGTCGTCGGGGTCGTCCCGGCGTAGCGGCCGTCGAGCGCGACGCTCGCGCCGCCCGGTTCGCTCTCGACCCGCAGCTCGCCGTCCGCGGGGCTCAGCGTCACCGGTCCGATGGCCTGCGGCTGGCCGGCGACGACGGCGAGCTCGCGTCGCCACGGCTTGTGGCCCGGCGCGCGGATCTCGAGCGCGCGTGTCCCCGCGGCGAGCTGCGCCGTCAGCGGCAGCGGCCCGATCGGCGCCCCATCCACCCAGAGCGCGGCGCTCGCGGTCGCCGACTGGACGCTCACCGCCGCCCCGGCGGGGACGAGCGCCGCGGCGAGCGTCTGGCGGCGCCCCAGCCCCTCGATCTCGATCGTCTGGGCGAGCTCCGCATAGCCCTCGGCCCGGATCACGATCCGATGCTCGCCCGCGGCGAGCTCGAGCTCCGCGAGCGGCGTTCGCCCCTTGTCCTCGCCGTCCGCAAGCACCGTGGCACCGACGGCGCCCGGGGTGTCCACCGTGAGATAGCCGGGGAGCTTGTCGAGGGCGAGCGCGAGCCGCTGGTTGGTGGCCTGCGTGATCTCGACCTCGCGTACCAGCGGGCGGTAGCCGGTCCGGTCGGCGTGCAGCCGGTAGACGCCGGGCAGCGCGAGGTAGCCTTCGGCGAGCGGGACTGCGGGGATCGCGCCCTCGAGTCGCATCCGGTCTGGCGCGGGCTGGACATCCACGTACAGCATGCGCGCGGAGAACACGAACCACAGCACGCCGGCCAGCATCGCCATGCCGACCAGCACGTACATCGCGCCGACGCGTCGGCGGCGCGGCACCGGCGCCGGGGGCGGCGGCGCGAGCCGGATCGAGGAGGCCTCGGGCACGAGCGCGAGGTCGGCTTCGGTCTCGAGCGCGAGCGCGCCCGCCGCGAGCCGAACCGCAAGCACCGCGTCGCCGATCTGCGCGCGGTCGCCGTCGCGCAGCCACTGCGCGGCGGCGAGGCGATGCCCGTTGAGAAACACCGCGGCCCCGCCGTCGAGCGGCTGGAGAAACGGCGCGCCGTCGGCGAGCGCGAGCACGGCGGCGGCGCGCGCTGCGCCGCGGTCCACGGCGGTGATCAGCAACGGCCCGGCGCCGAGCTCCCGCTCCTCGACCCCTTGCGGGCCGCGAACGCTGACCCTCACACGCGTTCCTCGCAGACGATGACGACCCGCGGCGGCGGCGAATCGGGATCCACGGTCACCTCGACGCGGACGTCCTTGTAGCCGGGACGCGAGCCCACGAGCGTGTACCTCCCCGGCGACAACGCGACTGCACGGGACTGGAACCGGCCGAGCGACCCGACGCGATGGACCGTGACCTCGGTCGCGTTGTCGGAGGTCAGCACGATCTCGATGGTGGCGGTCGCACGCGCCAGCGCCGCCGCCAGGCGCTGCTTCGCCTGCGCGAAGCGGGGCCCGCCCGCGGGCTCGCGGCCGAGCGACGCGAGCAGCTGCTGCGCCTCGTCGCGCACGCGCGGCGAGTACAGGCGCGAGGGGTCCGCCAGATAGCCGTCGAGCCGCGCTTGCAGAGCGATCATGCGCGCGCTCCGCGCGCTGCCCTCGCGCGCGAAATCGACCGTCGGGTCGATGGCGGCCGCGCTTCGATACGCGGTCAGCGCCGCGTCCCAGCGTTCCGCCGATTCCAACGCCTGCGCTTCCCGCTGCAATCGGGCGAGCGCCTCGCGCTGCAGACCGTCCTTCGCGCGCGCGAGCCCGTCGGCGGCCGACCGGTCCGCCGGTTGCAGCTTCAGGGCGGCGCCGAAGGACTGCTCGGCCGCCGACCACTCGCGCCGCTCCAGCTGCGCGAGGCCGTCCGTCATCAGCGCTTCGAAGCGTGGTGCGGTAGGGCGGGGCTCCACGCGGATCGGTGCGCTCTTCGCGGGGGTCTCCCGCGCCTGCGCCTGCTCAGGGGCCGGCCCGACGGCCGGATCGGGCGGGGTCCGCACCGGCTCGGCGGCCGGCGTCGCCGCCGGCGGCGGCGCGGGCGCCGCTGCCGACGGCGCGGCGTGGCGCGTTGGCGACAGCCACCTCGGCACCATCAGGAAGACCAGCGCCGCCAGGCCGAGCGCGACGACGAGCGCGACCGCCACCCACCGGCCCGAGACCACGTGGCGGGTGCGCACGCCGACCGGCGTCGATGGCGGCAGGGCGGCGTTGCTGCGGGGACCCGTTTGCGCGGGGCGCGCGCTCGACATGGGGCGCGGGGGCGGGCTTACTGGCGCTGGCTGCCCGGCTCCGCTGAGAGCGCCGGCGGGGCCGCCGTCGGCGGCGCGCCGGTCTCCGCGGCGAGGAGCTCGCGCAGCGTCTTCCGCCACTCGGCGAACTGCGCGTCGACCGAACCCGAGAGCTTGATCGTCCGCCCCTCGACCTCGTCGAGGACCGGGGCCACGTCGGCCTTGAACGACTGGCCCAGCTCCTGCAGCGCCGCTTCGTGCACCTTCGCGTCGGCCGCGAGCTGCCCGCTCGAGCGGATGATCTCGTAGCCGCCGATCCCCAGCACGGCGGCGGCCGCCCCGCTTCCCGACGAGCTGCTGTTCGCGCCCAGCACGACCGCGCCGACGATGGCGGCGACCCCGAGCAGGCGCCGCGCCCAGACCTGGCGCTCGAGCTCGCGCTGCTGATTGAGCTCGACGAGGTACGCCTTGCGCCACTGCTCGTAGGGCTGGCGCATGTCGTCGTAGAGGTTTTCGTAGTGGACGTTCACGGTGTCGATGAACATGTACTCGCGGGCGCGAACCCGGTTCACGCGCTCGACCATCGGGTCGTTGTCGGCCGGCAATCGGCTCACCTTCACCGTACCGTCCCCGTCGGTCGCCAGGTAGCCGGCGAAGGCGTCGGGGACGACGCTGCGCGCGAACTTGAGCTGCGCGACCTGGCGGATCGCGGCGCTCTCCTTCGCGGTGAGCCGCTGGCGGTACGCGAGCATGTCGTTCGCCACCTGGTTGTAGAGATCCTGGTAGGGATCGCGGTCGACGCCCGTCGGCGCGTCGTAGCTCTTCTCGGTCGCCTGCGCCGCGTATTCGTGGTGGAACCACAGCCGGCCGGTGGCGTCGACGACCTTGAACTCCACCCGCAGCGTCTCGCCGTTCGACTCGAGCAGCTTGCCCGAGACGCTGACGTCGACTTCCTCGGCGCGCGCCGGGACGACCCGGACCGCGCCCCACTGGCCGGTGCCCTGGAGCGTCTTCTTGAGGTGGAACGGGATGTAGCGGGCTTCTGCTTCGTGGATCTTGGGATCCGAGCCCCCGGCCGCGGCCGCCGCCGCGGCCGGCGCGTCGGCGCCGCTCCCGGGCATCTCCAGCACGTGGATGCCGACGTCGAGCAAGGTCTCTTCGGGGAGCGCCCGATCGGCGCGGATCGCCTCGGTCGGCGAGACCGTCTGCTTGACCGGTCCGAGCGCGCAGCCGAGGAAGCCGAGCGGTGCGAGCGCCGCGAACAGCAGCGGCGCGAGCGAGCGTCGCGGCGCGCTCATCCCTTCGCGCCCTGCTTGTACTTGCGGTACTCCTCCCACAGCTTTCGCCTCAGCTCCGGATCGGGCTCCGACTCGGCCGCCTTGCGGATCTGGCGCGCCACGATGTCGTCGTCGTTGCCGTTGCCGACGTCGGGAGGCGTGACCGCGGTGCCGCCGGGCGTTCCCGGCCGGGCGCCGACGACGCGGCCTCCCGGCGACCCCTGCCCGGACGTCGAGCCCTGCGGTTCCGCTTCGTTGCCCGAGCCGGGGCTTCCGGACGCGCCCGATTCACCGTCGGCCTTTGGCTCCGCACCCTCGCCGCCCGCGGCACCTCCGCCCGACCCCGGGGCGCGGCCTCCGGACGCGCCGCCGCGCTCGCGCTCGCGCTCGCGGGTGCGGGCCCGGCGCGCGTCCTCGAGCAGCAGCTGGTCGAACGCCGACAGCGAGTCGCCCAGCTTCGCGTCCAGCGCCGCGACCTCCTCGGCGTCGGTCCTGGCCGTGGCCGCAGCGCCCGCGCCTGACGCCGGCGCCGGTGTCCCGGCGGGCAAGGCGTCGACCGCCTGAGCGAGGGACCGGGCCCGCTCGCGGTTCGCCGCCACGAGGTCGCGCACATGCGCCAGGTACGCGTCGAGGCGCAGACGCTGCTCGTCGCCGGTGGCCGGGTCCGCGCGCGCGACCTCGACCCGCTCGCTGATCCTCGCCAGGACCTGCTCGCTGACCGTGAGATCGTGACGGGCCTGGGCGAGCTCCGCCCGGGGATCGGCGTGCACCGGCACGGCCGCGACCGCCCACCCCAGCAGTGCGGTGACGGCGCACTTGACCGCTCCCGCGCGAAGGTCGGATAAGCACTTGATGGACATCACCAACATTATAGGCAGCGGCGGGTTACGGACCGCTAACACCGCGCGGCCGGCCGTGGCCTACGTCCTGTCCGGCCGCTCGCGACGTCAGCCCAGCGTCGGCATGTTCAGCCCGGGGGCGGGGGTGTCCTGGTGCGGCCAGCGGGTCGTGACGGCCTTGGTGCGGGTGTAGAACTTGACGCCCTCCACGCCGTGCACGTGGAGATCGCCGAAGAGCGAGTTCTTCCAGCCGCCGAACGAGTAGAACGCGACCGGCACCGGGATCGGCACGTTGATGCCGACCATCCCCACCTGGATCTCGTTCTCGAACCGCCGCGCGGCGCCCCCGCTCTCGGTGAAGATCGCGGTGCCGTTCGCATACGGGTTCGCGTTGACAAGCTTGATCGCCTCGGCGAGCGTGTCCACGCGCAGCACGATCAGCACCGGGCCGAAGATCTCGTCCTTGTAGATGGTCATCTCGGGCCGCACGTCGTCGAAGAGCGACGCGCCGAGGAAGAACCCCTCCTCCGCCCCCGCGACCTTCTGGCTGCGCCCGTCGACCACGAGCTTCGCGCCCTCCTTGACGCCCTGGTCGACGTAGCCCTTCACCTTGTCGCGATGCGCGCGGGTGATGAGCGGCCCCATGTCGACGCCGTCCCTGTCGCCCGGGCCGACCTTGAGGGCCTCCGCCTTTTTCCTGAGCAGTCCGACCAGCGGGTCGGCGGCCGCGCCGACCGCGACGACTGCCGAGATCGCCATGCAGCGCTCGCCCGCGGAGCCGTACCCGGCGCCGATGAGCGCGTCGGCCGCGAACTCGAGGTCGGCATCCGGCAGCACGACGGCGTGGTTCTTCGCGCCGCCGAGCGCCTGCACCCGCTTGCCGTTGCGGGCGCAGGTCTCGTAGATGTACTTCGCGATCGGCGTCGAGCCGACGAACGAGACGGCGTGGATGCCGGGGTGGCCGAGGATCGCGTCCACCGCCTCCTTGTCGCCGTGCACGACGTTCAGGACCCCGTCGGGAAGCCCGGCCTGCTTGAACAGCTCGGCCATGCGGACCGAGGCCGAAGGCACCTTCTCGGAGGGCTTGAGGACGAAGGTGTTGCCGCAGGCGATCGCCACCGGGAACATCCAGAGCGGCACCATGACCGGGAAGTTGAACGGCGTGATCCCGGCGCAGACGCCGACTGGCTGCCGCACGGTGTGGGTGTCCACCCCGGTGCCGACGTTCTCGGAGTGCTCGCCCTTGAGGAGCTGCGGGATGCCGCAGGCGAACTCCACGACCTCGATCCCCCGCTGCACCGAGCCCATCGCGTCCGGCAGCGTCTTGCCGTGCTCCTCGGTCACGATCCGGGCGAGCGCCCGCTGGTGCTCCTGCAGGAGCGCGAGGAACTTCTGCATCACCCGCGCGCGGCGCAGCGGCGGCGCATCGCGCCAGGCGGGATACACGGCGTGCGCGGCCCGGACCGCGGCGTCGATGTCGGCGGCGTTGCAGAACGGCACGCGCTTGGTCACGGCGCCGGTGGCGGGGTTGGTGACCTCGCCGAAGCGGCCGCTCTTCGAGGCGGTCGGCTTGCCGCCGATCCACAGCGGCACTTCGCTGAACTGCAGGGGCTTCTCGGTGGGCTTGTTCATGGCGACCTCGTGGCGGCGGGCGCTTCCGGGAACGCGACAGCGGCAACTTTAGCGCGGTTCGGCGCTACTGGCTCGCGGTGATCCCGCCGTCGACGTACAGCACCTGGCCGGTGACGAAGTCGGACGCGGGCGCGGCGAGGAAGAGCGCCGCGCCGACCACGTCGCGCGGCTCGCCGATCCGGCCGAGCGGGATGCGCTCGAGGATCTGCCGCCGGGTGGCCTCGTTCTCGATCCAGTGGCGCGCCATCTCGGTCACGATCACGGTCGGCGCGATGCCGTTCACCTGGATGCCGTGGGGCGCGAGCTCCATCGCGTGCTGCCGGACGAGCATCACGAGCCCCCCCTTCGTGGCGCCGTAGGCCGAGTAGCCGCGGCCGCGCAGCCCGAGCCGGGCGCGGACCGAGAGCAGGTGGAGCTGCTTCCCGCCGCGCTGCGCGGCGACCTGATGCCGCGCCACCGCCTGGCCGAGGAACATCGCGGCCTTGAGGTTGACCGCGTAGACCTCGTCGAACGCCTCCTCCGTCACCTCGGCGAGCGGCTGCTCGCGCTGGACGCCGGTGCAGTTGACCAGCAGGTCGACCGTGCCGCACTGCGCCGCCACCGCGTCCACCGCGCTGCGGATCTCGGGGACCGAGCGCACGTCGAGCGCCAGGCCGTGCGCCTCGTGCTTCGCCGCGCGGAGCTTCGCCGCCAGGGCCTCGGCCTTCTCGCCGCTGCGGCCGGCCACGACCACCCTGGCGCCGTGCAGCGCGAGCCCCCACGCGATCGCCTCGCCCAGCCCCCCGTACCCGCCGGGAAGGAAGGCGACCTTGCCCTTGAGCCCGAAGAGCCCCGCGAGCTCCCGGCGATAGTCGGCGGTGGAGGCGACTCGACCCATGACGGCCCGGCAACGCGGAGACGCGGATCCGCCTCCGGCGTCGGCGGCTAGTCCATCATCAGCCCGCCGTTGAGGTCCACGATCTCGCCGGTGATGAACCCGGCGAGCGGCGCGGCGAGGAAACGCACGACGTGGGCGAACTCCTCCGGCTCGCAGAAGCGGCCGACCGGGATCTGCGCGAGCAGCGCCTGGCGCTGCGCCTCGGTCAGCTGCTCGGTCACCATCGGCGTCCGGACGTAGGCCGGCGAGATCCCGTTGACGGTCACCCCGTGCGGCGCGAGCTCGCGCGCGAGCGAGAACGTGAGCGACGTGAGCGCGCCCTTCGAGACCGAGTACGCGGTGCCGGCGGTCAGGCCGCCGGTCTTCGCCGCGAGCGAGCAGGTGTTGATGATCCGACCCCACCGGCGGCGCTTCATCTCCGGGATCACCGCCCGCGCGAGATAGAACGCGCCGTCGAGGTTCGCGGCGAGCACCCGGCGCCACTCCGCGTCGTCGGTGGCCTCGGCCTTGTTGTTCGAGAGGATGCCGGCGTTGTTCACCAGGATGTCGACCGGCCCCAGCTCGGCGACGATGCGCGCGTGCCCCGCGCGCGCATTCTCCGGATCGCTGATGTCGAACGCGATCGGGACCGCCCCGGCGCCCAGCTCGCGGGCGCGCGCGTCGTTCGCCAGCGCGTTCACGTCGACCATGGCGACGCGGCAGCCGTCCTCGAGGAGAAACCTCGCGGTCGCGAAGCCCATCGTCCCGGCGGCGCCGGTGACGAGCGCGACCTTCCCTTCGAGTGGTCTCATGAGAAGACCTCAACGCAAAGGCGCAAAGGACGCCAAGCGAGAACTGTATACGACCCACGGCACCCGAGTGACGCCCCCCCCTGCCGACTCGGTCCATTCTTTGCGCCCTTCGCGCCTTGGCGTTGGGTTTAGACGTCCAGGACGCTCTTCTTGCCGAACAGCCCCCGGGCCCGGAAGGTCACGACCGCGATGAACAGCAGGTACATCGACATCAGCGACCACTCGGAGGCGTAGGCGCCGGTCAGCCCCACCACCAGCCCGACGAGCAGCCCCGCGATGACCGCGCCCCACAGGCTGCCGACGCCGCCGAGCACGATGATCAGGAACGCCGGCACGACGGCGTCCACGCCCACGTGCGGCCGGATGCCCCAGATCGGCGCCATGATGACGCCGGCCACCGCGGCGAGCGCGGTGCCGAGGCTGAACACGAACAGCCGCAGCCGCGACAGGTTGATGCCGAGCGCGCGCACCATCTCGCTGTCGTGCGCGCCGGCCTTGATCATCGCCCCGTAGGGCGTCTTCTCGATGAACAGCCACAGCGCGAGGATCGCGACGATCGCGAACGCGCCCGCGAAGAAGCGGTACTTCGAGTAGATCAGGTCGCCGACCAGGACCGCGCCCGAGATCGACTCGGGCAGTGCGAGCTGCTTCTCGTTCGAGCCCCAGACGACCCGGATCAGCTCCTCGATCACGAGCGCCGCGCCGAAGGTGAGCAACAGTCCATAGAGCGGGTCGCGCCCGTAGGTGCGGCGCATGGCGAGCTCGAGCGCCATTCCGAAGATGCCGACGAAGACCGGGGCGAGGAAGAGCGCGACGAGATAGCGGGTGCCGATCGGCAGCGCCAGGTACCAGGCCTGGAGGTCCGGAAGCAGGCCGAGTGGCGGCGCGACGAAGAAGAGCGCGAAGTACATGCCCAGCGCGAACAGCGACCCGTGCGCCAGGTTGATCGTCTCCATCACGCCCACGATCAGCATGAAGCCGAGCGCGATCAGCGCGAACAGCAGCCCCAGCGTGACGCCGTTGAGGAGGTGCGGCAGGAGGTTCAGCAGAAATTCCACGGCAAACCCTCAACGCAGAGGCGCGAAGACGCAAAGAGAACAGGATTTCTCTGCGCCCTTTGCGTACTTCGCGCCTTTGCGTTTGCCCTTCGCTACTGCTCGTAGGTCGGCGTCGACGCGTACGACTCCAGCTTGCACGCCGCCGGCGCGCCCGCGTCCTCCACCTCCTGGGGCGGCACCTGCGCGAGAAGCCGGAAGATGTCGTCCTTCTCCGCCGGCTTGTCGTTGTAGCCCGCCATGTAGATCGTCTGCTGGCACTGGTGCGTTGTCGGGCTGATCCACGCGTCGAAGTGCTGCATCCGGTCGCGGGCCGTCATCTTGCGACCCTCGAGCTTCTTGATCACCGCGATGTTGTTGGTCGAGCCCGCCTCCTCGACGCAGCGCAGCAGCTCGCGCGTCGCCACGTAGCCGTTGTAGTAGACGTTGCCCGGCACCCGGATCGCCATCCCCGGATAGGTCTTCTGGTACGCCGCGACCAGCTCCTTCACGCCCGGCAGGTCGAGGCGCCAGTACCAGGTGGTGCCGAAGACGCCGAAGATCGCGTCCGGCCCGAGGCCGTAGACGTCCGGCCAGTCCTGCTGGTTGTTGATCCACGCCGGCTTCTGGTTCATCTTCAGGCTCACGACCTGCTGGCGCAGCGCCTTGATGTCGTCGCCTCCCACCGCGGTCGCCACGACATCGGGCTTGACCTGCTGCACCTTGAGCAGGTACGACGAGAAATCGCGCGTGTTCTGCGGCACGAGGAGCTCGTCGACGATCTTGCCGCCGCTGCCCTCGACGAGGGTCCGCATCGCCTTCGACGTGTTGTGGCCCCAGACGTAGTCGTTGGTGAGCAGCAGCCAGCGGTTGCCGTTCACCTTCAGCGCGTTCTTGACGATCGCGTGCGCGAAGTTGGTGCCGTTGCCGTCCCACACGAACTTCACCCGGTGGCAGTCCTTGCCCGACTCGGTCGGCGAGCTCGAGTTGGTGTTGAAGTACACGCACCCGTACTTCTGCGCGACCTGGCTGATCGCGTTCGCGACCCCGGAGTGCACGCCGCCGATGAGGAACCCCGCCTCGTTCCGGGTGATCATGCGCTCGGCCACGCGCGAGCCGGTCGCCGGCGTCGTCTCGGTGTCGATGTGGATCGCCTCGATCGGCCGGCCGAGCACCCCGCCTTTGGCGTTGAACTCCCGGATCGCCATCATCGCCCCGAGCCGCTCCATGCTGCCGGAGGCGCCGTACTGGCCGCTCGCGTCCATCGTGAGCCCGATGACCAGCGGCTTCTTCTGCGCCGCCTGCGACCAGACGTGGTTGTGCTTCCATGGCCCGAAGAACGGTGCGGCGCCCCACGCGCCGGCGGTAGCCGCGGCCATCGCCGAGGCCTTGAGGATCCTCCGGCGGGTCTGGTTCGGTTGCGACTGAGGTTTCTTGACTCGATCGTTCATGGTGCCCTCCTTGGGTGGTAGTCCCGCGCTACGTCAGCGCTTGATGATCTGGAAACCGTTCAGCTTCTCCTGCGCCTCGATCAGCGACGGGATGAACTTCGCGCCGAAGCCGAGCTGGCTCGCGGTGAGCAGCGTCGCGTGCACCGTGTCCGCGAGCGGCGTCGCGACCGGCGCCATCTCGGTCATGTGGGTGAAGTAGCGCAGGTCCTTCGCTCCGTTGTCGATGGCGAACAGGAGCCCGGTGAAGTCGCCCGCCAGCGCCTTCGGCACGAGCATCTGGAACATGTTCGAGTTGGCACCGCCGGCCGAGATCAGCTTGTAGAGGACCTGCAGGTCGACCCCGACCTTGGCGGCGACCGCGAGCGCCTCGCAGATGACCGCGGCGGTGCCCAGCGCGATGAAGTTGTTGACCAGCTTGATCTTGTGGCCGGCGCCCGGGGGTCCGGCGTGGATCACGTTCTCGGCGAAGCACTCGAGCACCGGCTTGAGTCTCGCGAACGCTTCGTCGGTCGCGCCGACCATGGTGTTCAGCTTGCCGGCCTCGGCCTCGCGCGGGGTGCGCGCGAGCGGCGCGTCGACGAACTCGACGCCCTTGGCCGCGAAGTCGGCGCGGATCCGGAGCGTGGAGTCGGGCTCGGCGGTCGAGCAGTCGACGACGGTGGCGCCCTTGCGGCACGACGCGAGCAGCCCGCCCTCGCCGTAGACGTTGGCCTCCACTTGCGGCGTCCCGGTCACGCACAGGAACACGACGTCCGCGCCCTCGGCGAGCTCCCGGATCGACTTCGCCTCCTTCGCGCCGGCGTCGAGGAGGTCCTGGATGTTCGAGCGGTTGCGGTGCACGAGGAACGCGAGCGGGTGGCCCTTCGCGACCAGGTTCTTGGCCATGCCGTGGCCCATGAGGCCGACTCCGATGAATCCGATGCGCTGCTTCATGTCGTCTCCGTTGCTGAGTGAGTCGTCTGGTGCGGGGCGCTCGACCGCGCGCGCTGCCAGAGCGCGATGAGGCGCGAGTAGCGCTCGGCGACCTCTTCGATCACCTCCGCGTCGCGCGCCGTGCCGGTGAACCACCGTCGTGCGGGTTCGGCGAAGATCGAGCGGCCGACCGCGAATCCCTTGCAGACCGGGAACCGCGCGGCGGCGGCGAAGCTCGCCTCGAGCGTCCGCTCGTCGGCCTCGAGGCCCAGCACGACGACACCGCGGCAATGCCGGTCGTGGCGCGCGATCGTCGCGCTGACCGCCGTCCATACCGCCGGATCGTCGGCGGGCGGCAGCTTCCACCAGTCGGGGCGGACGCCGGCGGCGTAGATCTGCGCGAGCGACGCTGCGGTCGTGGTCGCATCGACGGTCGCGCCGCGCGGCGGCAGGACCTCGATGAGGAGCTCGTGGAACGTCGCTTCGCACGCCTGCTGCAGCGCCGCGAGCTTGGCGAGCTGGGCGGCACGCAGGGCCGCGTCGTCCTGCGGATGGTGGAACACGAGGCACTTCGCGATGTGCTCGCCCGGCCAGGCGCGAAGCGCCACCGCGACGTTGTCGCCCGCCTCGAACGCGAGCGGCCGCGAGCCGGGCACCTCCACCGGCCGCGCGATCCACAAGCCCCGGCCGGTGAGCGCCGGCAGGACGTCCTCGCCATAGCGGTCGTCGAGGATCACGCCGGCGCCCGGCGACTCGCCCGCCCCGCGCAGCGCACCCTCGGCGACGAGCCGCTTGAAGGTCCGGATGTGCTCGCGCGGCGCCCCGTGCTCGTCCGCCAGCGCTTCGAGCTGCGCGCGGTGGTCGAACGCGAGCACCGCGACCGACGGCCAGCGCCGCGTGCGAGTCGTGACGCGATGCAGATGGTTCAATTCGGCATCCTCGCGGAGCCGCCGCGTCGGGCTCCCGTGCTCGAGGAAGTGCTCGAGCTCCTCCCAGCTCGGGATCGCCGGCGCGCAGCCGTGCCGCGAGACGACGAGCGCGCCGCACGCGTTCGCGTAAGCGGCGCACCGCTCGAGGGGTTCGTCCCGGAGCCACCCGCGCAGGAACCCCGCCATGAACGCGTCCCCCGCGCCGAGGATGTTGTAGACCTCGACCGGGAATCCAGGCCCGACGACGCCCTGCTCGAGCCGCTCCGGGATCGCGCCGGAGAAGACCACGCAGCCCATGGGCCCGCGCTTCACGACCAGCGTCGCCGCGGTGAGGCTGCGCAGACGCCGCAGCGCCGCGAGCGTGTCGGTGGCGCCGCCGGCGATGTGGATCTCCTCCTCGGTGCCGACGATCAGGTCGCACTCGCCCACGACGGTCTGGAGATGCGCGCTCACGCGGTCGGAGGCGACGAAGCGCTGCTCGCCCAGGCCGAGCCCGGTGAGCCCCCAGAGCACCGGCCGGTAGTCGATGTCGAGCGCGACGCGCGTGCCCGCCGCGCGCGCGTAGCGCATCGCGGTGCGGCAGGCGTCGTAGGTCGGCCGCGTCGAGAGGTGCGTCCCCGAGACGAGGAGCGCCCGCGACGACGCGATGAACGCGCGGTCGAAGTCCTCGGGCGCGATCGCCATGTCGGCGCAGTTGTCGCGATAGAAGAGCAGCGGAAAGGTCTCCCGGTCCCGGATCGCGAGGAACACGAGCGCGGTCAGGCGGCGCCCGTCGGTGACCACGTGGCTCACGTCGACCCCCTCGGCCGCGAGCGTCTCCCGGACGAACCGGCCGTTGTGCTCGTCCCCGACGCGGGTCAGCATTGCGGGCGCGAGCCCCAGCCGCGCGCAGCCGACCGCGGTGTTGGCCGGCGAGCCGCCGAGGTACTTCGCGAAGCTCTGCACGTCCTCGAGGCGGGCGCCGATCTGCTCCCCGTACAGATCGACGGCGGCGCGGCCGACGCAGATCACGTCGAAGCGCCGCTCCGTCACCTGACCGCCTCCCGCGCCGTGCCCGCCGCCCGCGTGCCGTTCCGCTCGGCGAGGTGGTGCCCGACGCTGACGACCAGGGACTGCGCGAGGCACAGCGGCTCGACGAGCGAGCGGAACGCCCGGCTCGAGTCGTCGCCCAGCTCGAACGCCACCGTCGCGGCGCGGACGAGCGGGCTCAGCGGGCCGTCGGTGATCGCGATCACCGGCACCCCGCGCCCGTGACACTCGGCGGCGATGTCGACCGCCTCGGGCGTGTAGTTGCGGAAGCTGACCGCGACCAGGCAGTCCTTGCGGCCGACCAGGCGCGCGAACTCGCGATTCATCCCGCCCGCGCCGTCGAGGAGCTGCGTGCGCAGCTCGAGGCGGCTCAGGGCGTAGGCGAGGTACGCGGCGACCGGGAACGAGCGGCGCAGCCCGATGAGGTAGATCGTCTGCGCGGTCGCGAGCAGCCGCACCGCGCCGCGCAGGTCGGCGGGCCGGATGCCCTCCTCCAGCTTCTCCAGCCCGTGGATCGAGTCGGCGACGAAGCCGTGCAGCACTTCGGGGGGCGAGGTGCCGCCTTCCTTCGCCCGCGCGCGCAGGCTGGCGATCCGCTCGCGATAGGACGCCGAGCGCGTCGAGCGCTCGACCAGATGCGAGCGGAACAGCCGCTGCATCTCCGAGAACCCCGCGAACCCGAGGGCGTTCGCGAACCGGATCAGGCTGGAGGGCTGGACACCGAGGTCGTCCGCGATCGCCGCGACGGTGCTGAGCGCGAGGTCGTGGGGCCGCTCGAGCGCGAACCGCGCGATTGCCTGCAGCTGCTTGGAGAGCTGCGGGTACTCCCGCGAGATCGCCTCCCTCAGCGCGTCGTAGTTGGCCGCGCGCTCGGCTGCCATCGCCCCGTCCTTTCCGCCCGCCCCGATTAGAACAAATGTTCTTGCTTGTTCCAATCGTAGAACGTATATTGCAATTTGTCCAGCCCCCCGGCTGGCCACGTTCCAGAGAAGGAGCCGCGGTGGCCCGCATCGCGGAAGAGCTGTTCGTGGAGACCGCGCGCGCGCCGCAGCCGGGCCCGCGCCTCGCCCCGGCCGGGCTCGTGACCCGGCCGATGGCGGTGGCGTTCCTCGCGCTTGCCACGACGCCGCTCTGGGTCGGCGCCCTCGGGCTCTATCAGTACCTCGCGCTCGAAATCATGATCTGGATGATCTTCGCGCTCGGCTACAACCTGCTGCTCGGTCACGCCGGGCTGCCGTCGTTCGGCCACGGCGCGTATTTCGGCGTCGGCGCCTACGCCTTCGGCCTCGCGCAGCAGCACCTGGCGGCGAACCTCTGGGTCGACCTCGGCCTCGCCGTGTTCGCCGCCGCGGCCGCGGGCGCGATCGTGGCGGCGTTCATCTCGCACCGCCGCGGCATCTACTACGCGCTGCTCACGATCGCGTTCGGCCAGGTGTTCTGGTTCGTCGCGATCAAGTGGCACAGCGTCACCGGCGGCGAGGACGGCCTGCTCAACATCCGGCGGCTGCCGGCGGACTTCGGGTTCGCCTCCTTCAGCCTCCAGTCGAACGAGGCGCTGTTCTTCTTCGCGCTCGCCGCCTTCGTGCTGGTCGTCGTCGGGCTGTGGCGGCTCGTGCACTCGCCGTTCGGGCGGATCCTCCACGCGGTGAAGCAGAACGAGGTCCGCGCGGCGTTCGTCGGCCACAACGTCTGGCTCTACAAGTGGCTCGCGTTCGTGATCTCGGCCGCGGTCGCCGGGCTCGCCGGCGCGCTGTTCGCGATGGCGCAGCAGTCCGCCTACCCGAACGTGATGAGCCTGCACAACTCGGGGTTCGTGGTGATGATGGTGCTGATCGGCGGGGGTCTCGTGAGCTTCTGGGGGCCGGTGATCGGCGCCGCCTTCTTCATCCTCGCGCGCGACCTGCTCGGCGCCTACACCGAGACGTGGCTGCTCTGGTACGGCCTCGCCTTCATGGCGATGGTGCTGTTCAAGCCCGAGGGCATCGCCGGGCTGTGGCAGCAGTATGTCGGGAGGCGCCGGCGATGACGCCGCTGTTCGAAGCGAAGCGGCTCTCCAAGCGGTTCGGCGACGCCGTCGTCCTGGAGGACATCAACCTCGCGTTCGGCGAGGGCCGGCTCTCGGGGATCATGGGCCCGAACGGCGCCGGGAAGACGACTTGCTTCCACTGCCTCACCGGCCGCTACAAGCCCGACCGGGGCGAAGTCTGGTTCGCGGGCGAGAACATCACCGGCCTCGCCCCGCGCGAGGTCGCCCGCCGCGGGATCGCGCGCTCGTTCCAGATCATGACCCTGTTCGACGAGATGAGCGCGCTCGAGAACGTGCTCGTCGCGTTGCCGGACTGCCGCGCGCGCGGGTTCGACATGGCGCGCGACCTTGCCGCCGCGACGGACCTCGTCGATGCGGCGGCAGCGACGCTCGCGCGCGTCGGCCTGCGCGGCAAGGAACTTGCGCGCGCGAAGAGCCTCTCCTACGGCGAGCGGCGCGCGCTCGAGATCGCGATCGCGCTCGCGGCCGAGCCGCGGCTGCTGTTCCTCGACGAGCCCACCGCCGGGCTCGGCACCGAAGGCACCGCACGGCTCGCCGACCTCGTGCGCGAGCTCAAGCGCAGCGTCACGATCGTGATCATCGAGCACGACATGCGGTTCCTGTTCGGCCTCGCCGACCACGTCTCGGTGATCCACTGGGGCCAGGTGATCGCCCGCGGCACGCCCGATGAGTTGCGCGCGAATCCGTGGGTGCAGCGCTCCAACCTCGGGGAGCTGGCGTGAGCGCTATCCCACTCGCCGTGCGGGAGCAGATGCTCGCGATCGACGGCATCAGCACCTTCTATGGCGAGACGCAGGCGCTCTTCGACGTCTCGCTCGCGGTTGGTCTCGGCGAGGTGGTGGCGCTCCTCGGGCCGAACGGGGCCGGCAAGACCACGACCCTGCGGTCGATCCTGGGCCTGACGCCGGCGCGCACCGGCCGCATCCGGTTCGACGGGCGCGACATCACCCGGGCGCCGACGCACGAGATCGCTCGCGCCGGCATCGGCTGGGTGCCCGACGACCGGCGCATCTTCCCTACGCTCACCGTGGCGCGCAACCTCGCCATCGCGCGCAAAGCCTCGCGCTTCCGCGCCTGGCGCGAGCGCGAGTGCTTCGAGATCTTCAGCGCGCTGGAGTACCTCACGCACCGCGAATGCGAGAACCTCTCCGGCGGCGAGATGCAGATGGTCGCGATCTCGCGGGCGCTGCTCGGCTCGCCGGGGCTCGTGCTCCTCGACGAGCCGACCCAGGGCCTCGCGCCCAAGATCGCGCAGGACGTGATGCGGACGATCGAGCGCCTGAAGCGCGAGGGGATCGCCGCGCTCGTCGTCGAGCAGAACGTCGCCAGCGCGCTGGGGGTGGCCGACCGGTGCTATGTGATGGACCGCGGGCGGATCGTGCACGAGGGGCCCGCGCGGGCGCTGCTCGACGATGCAACTCTCCGCGCCCGGCTGCTCGGGATCTAGCGAATGCAGCCGCTCCTAACCGTCGAAGGCCTTCGGAAGCAGTACACGCGGGGGGTGATCAAGCGCGAGGTCACCTTCTCGCTCGCGGCCGACTTCACGGTCGCCGAGCCGGCGATCGTGGGCGTCATGGGACCCAATGGCTCCGGCAAGACGACGCTCTTCGAGCTGATCACCGGGTCGAACCTGCCCTCTGCCGGGCGGGTGCGGATCGACGGGCGCGACATCCACCGCGTGCGCTACCGGGAGCGGGATCGGCTCGCGATCCACTACCACCAGTCCTACCAGGTCCGCGCGTTCAAGCGCACGGTGCCGAGCTTCATGCTCGAGCGGGCCGTGAGCGACTATCCGCTCGTGCATCTCTTCGACGAGCCGCAGTTCAACACCCAGGACGGGTACATCGGCTTCATGCTGGATTTCTTTCGCCGGCTACGGCGCGAGCGGCGGCTCGTGTTCCTCTGCCTGCACCCGACGGAGGGCTTTCATCTCGACATCCTGCGCGAGACCTGCGAGCGGTTCGTGTTCGTCAACCGCGGACAGCTCGCGCATGCTGCGAGCTGGGACGAACTGTTGGCGCAGGATGGAGTACGGACCTATCTCGGCGCGCTCGCGGCCGCCTGAGTCGTCATCGCGTCACCGTGCGCGGCACTGCACAATCGTGCGACGGACTTCACGTGCGAGCGCGCGCTTCGCCACGAGCTTCGGGACGAGCGTGATGGAGTGCCCCCGGCGCAGCCCAACCCGCTTGCCGGTACGACCGCCATTCGGGCATATAGCCGGCTGTGCTCCGGCACGGCTGCAGGCTGCGTTGAGACGGCTTCAGCCAAAGAGGAGGAGTCGACGGAACGTGCGCGCCGCGCAACGCGCGCACGGCTAACGGCCCCGATCCCGCCTCCCCGTCGGATGCCACCGGGGGCTCCATTGAGCCCGCCTCGCCGCCCAGCTCTCGCGGCAAAACCAAGGAATTGTTGAATTGTTTCGCCGACGCCACGCGGCGCGCGCTCATTCGACGCGACCGCGGCGCCGGCTGGAAGTCGCCCGCGGGGTTCGCAGCCCGCGGGAGGGAGGGCTGGATGAGCGAGCGAAGAGATTTCGTCGTCAGGCTGCTGGGCGTCCCGGAGCGCGAGCTGCGCGTCCTGAAGACGACGCTGCTCCTCTCGCAGGGGCGGGTCCGCTCGTACCGCGCGAACATCCAGCCGCACGGGCGAGCGGACATCCTCATCGTCGACGGCGAGGCCCAGGGCGGGGTCGCGAGGTTCCAGTCGGTCGACCCGTCCGGCGCCACGCCCGTG